>Ga0207713_1000213_pt1 | contig 78634 bp, 71 predicted proteins | sample KBSS64metaG_FD_184404 | JGI IMG/M metagenome (GOLD analysis project Ga0207713, IMG submission 184404) | Switchgrass rhizosphere microbial communities from Kellogg Biological Station, Michigan, USA - KBS S6-4 metaG (SPAdes) (version 2) | ecosystem: Host-associated > Plants > Roots > Rhizosphere >...
TCTCAGGTGCAAGCGTTTAAGCATCTGATCGAATGTCCCTTGGTTTCGCCAGCCCCGAAACCGTTGATACACCGTTGACCACGGGCCGAAGCGTTCCGGCATATCTCGCCACGCAGCACCCGAGCAGAGCACCCAGAGCACGCCATCGAGCATCAGGCGGGGCCGCCCCCGGCCATGGGTTTCAGTGAAGAGATCGGCAACCACAGTCCAAGCCTCATCCGCGAGTTCGTAACGCTTTGCCATCACAGGATTCCTTTCCGTAGATGGCTGGAAACTCTACAAAATTTCCGCTTCCGAGGGACACCGATTGGGTTTCTTGGGATTTCGTACAGAGCCTAGGCAGAAGGAGCACAGAGCTTAGTTTATTTTGTCTACACGCTCTTAGGGGGTCAGTTTTGCATTGCCGGTGACAGGTAAGTATTCATCATGCGAAACTCTCCCCAACAAATCAGGGAGCGTGTAAACATGGTGCGTTTGCTTGCAATTTCAGGGAGTCTTCGTGAGGCGTCCTCTAACTCAGTGCTGTTGCGTGCAGCCGAAACTCTTTGCCCCAAGGGACTGGCGATAGCGCATTACCACGGCGTTGGCGAGTTACCTCATTTCAACCCGGATTTTACGGAGAGTCCTCCCGACGCCATCATGGCCTTACGCTTCAGTATCGCCCAGGCGGACGGCGTTCTGATCTCTTGCCCTGAGTACGCTCGCGGAATTCCGGGCTCATTCAAGAATATGCTGGACTGGCTTGTTAGCTCTGAGGAGTTCCCGGGCAAACCCGTTGCTCTTTTCAACGCCTCGCCTCGAGCTTCGCACGCGCAGGCTGCACTACAGCTAGTTCTGGAGACAATGTCCGCCTGTATCGTGGAGGAAGCATCAATATCCGTCAATTTGCTTTCCACGGAATCCAGCGCAGCGACCATCGCAAAAGATCCAATGATCCGCCCATTGATCGTTTCTGCACTTGAAGTATTCAAACAGCAGATCGACGGCAAAAAAGCGGGCTATCTCCAAAGAAATTCCGCTAGTTAGGTCGATGGAGGGGGCCAATTATGTGGCAACAATATAGCGATTTCACTGGCCCGCTGCGTAGGCAATCGGCAGCAGCGTGGAGTCGGATGCAGTACCTGGACCAGATATAGCGATGCTCTGAGTCGCAAATGGCGTTCCTAGGAGGGGCAATCGAACAACGAATCGGCGTCTTCAGTCAAAAAATATGAGAGAAGAGGGCGATTGCTTGAATGAAAATGCTAACTGAATATCCTCTTCGATGACCCTTCCTTTGGATAGTGGAGGCAACGCATCTAAAGCAAAAAAATCTACATCTATTGTCTCATTGCCGCATTTTGGTCCGGAGTTATTCAGGCGGTTACATATAAAGAAGATTTTATAGAAGTCCCGTACATCTTGAATATATTCGTGCTTTGCCTTGTGGCGGATGCCATAGAGTGCGCCAGGTGAGACACGAATGCCGGCTTCTTCTATAAACTCCTTTGCAATATTTTCTCCCGCTGAGAACCCAACGTCAGCAAATCCGCCCGGAAGTGTCCAGAGTTGGTCGCTTTTCTCCCTCACCAACAGTATTTTCTGATTTTCGATCAACGCCCCACGCACATCTACTTTCGGGGTAGCATAGCCCTTGGCAAAATCTGATACTAACCCTTCAATACGAGTTAAAGGCACAGTAGCCAGTTCGCAGAGCATAGTGTTCGCGATTTCGGCAATTTGGAGATATCTCTCACGATCGAACTCATTTTTACAAAAATGCAGCCCCGTCGAAGCAATGGCCTGAAGCTGTTTGGCGTGACTTAGCCATGTGTTTTCCATGCTTGCTCCCCTGTGGAAGGTCCCATAACTTCACTTGAAATACCGAGGGGTATCACTCTTTTCCGTGTGAAACCCGCGAGAGAATAGAATAGCGGCCAAGCTATGCATAAGATCCGTTGCGTATAACCTTAGGCTTTGTTGGAAGCCAAACACGCGTAAGCCGCCTCATGGGCGCCGATTGAATTATCCTCATGATTTCCGTGATCCGCTTGCCGCTACGCACCGGCCTCGCAAAAAACGATTGAGCGCCCAGACGCGTAGGAAACCTCCACCAACGAGCTTGGTTTTGCCGCCGAAATTCCTGACGAAGCAGGCAGGCAAAGAGGAGGGTGGTTGAACCTCGTTGATCTTTACCTGGCACACGTTACAGCTGAAAATGCCCAGCCTTAGTTCCTCACTTTACTAAGCGGCAAGATCAATGCCGAGCAAGCCTAGCTGTGTGCCGATGCCTCACCCGATAGCCTCAGTAATCATCGGAATATTCACGTCGAAAAACGCCTAAAGCCACGGAAACTGAACACCGTGATTACCGCCGTAATGCCCAAGTTGACAACCTCCACAGGTTCGCTACGTGGTAATTCAGGCCGTGACGTTGAAATTGACGAATGCGCAGCGTGGCGGTGAATACGTTGAGGAAGATGGTGGTCTGAGGGTCGACGTGATTACCTTGCGGTACCACGGGTCGATGAATCCTGGCCTGTATGGCATGCATTTCTAGGTTGCATCAAAAGCTCGCTGGCAAGCCAGCTACTACAGACGCGGGCCGGTAGCACCGGGCGGAACTCGGGAACGAGACGCTGCGGGGTGCCAGATGGAATGAGGCGTCTGTTTCCCAAGCTTCGCCCGGTCCCACAGAAAACTCGATGAGCTTGAAAGTTCGGTGCGTCCTGGTCCCTGGAGTATCCAGGTGGCTGTGGCTGTTAGTGAAAAATGATAAATAATGAAGCTCAATATAATCAATGGATTAGGCGTGATTTCAATTTAAAAAGGATAAAAATTATCGGTAAAGAAGGATTTTATTCTTTTTAAGTTTATCTGAATCTCAGTTGGTTTTGACTCTTCGTGTAACGGATACACGTTTTTTTCGCAAGGAATTGAAAATAAAATCCTTATTGCTCAGTATCTTACTGTTACTGGGGCTTTTGTGGTGCCCTCGCTCGCCCAATTAACTTTAAAAATGGTGTATATAGTGAGCGTTAAGCAGTTGGGGAGCTGTCGTGGATATAGAACTAAAGAAAGGGCTGCAAGTAATCGCGCGCGGAAAGGGTGCGATTATTACTTCGTTCATCGACCAGAATCATGTGACTGCACGTGTTTCTTCGACTGGTGAAAGCATTGCGTTAGAGCTCCGCGAGATAGAGTTTTTACTTGATAATGATCCTGTAATATATGACTTAGTAACCGGTATTTCTCTAGTGTCTGACGAGGAATATGTTGAGGCTAAGCGAAGGTTTGATATTTTGGTCAAAATTGGTAGAGGAGAAATTTCAAAGAAGCAAGCAGCGATAGATATTGGTGTCAGCATAAATCACATCTACAAGATTCTCAGGGACTTTGATCAGACCAAGGGTCCTGTCTCGGTTGCAAGGGCGAGTAGAGGCGTTAAGAGTGGCGAACTGCGACTAAGTCAAGAAATTGAAGAGGTTGTTGGCGTTGCAATAAAAAAGTTTAAGGACAAGGAAGCTATCCCGTTTTCAACTGTATGGAAAGAAGTTGAAGTATTATGCCTCGAAAGAGACCTCAAACCTCCTTCTAAGCCTACGGTTACACAGAGAATTTTGTCGTCTTTAACTCCCTATCAAGTGACATCCCTGAGGAAAGGTAAAGAGGTTGCAGCCCAGAAGCATAAGGCTAAGCCTGGAGTAAAGCCTGTAACCTACCCATTAGAGTTGGTACAAATGGACCATACTTTGGGTGACTGTGTATTGCTGGCCAATGATCGAATCCATCCGATCGGAAGGCCGTGGGCGACCTTCGTTATGGATAAATATACAAGGGTTCTCCTTGGGTATTATCTGAGTTTGCATGTCCCTAATACAATATCAGTCGCATCTGCACTCACGCACGCGGTGTTGCCTAAGTGGGATTTTTTAGAAAGGATGGGGGTTGATAAGTTTAGTTATCCGTTTTTCGGCGTTCCACAACTGCTTGGCATGGACAATGCGAAAGAATTTAAAAGGGCTGGCTTTCTCTTGGAGCTGGACAAGGCTCAAATTCAGTATAAGCATCGACTTCCCGGGAGAAAGCACTTTGGCGGCCATGTAGAACGAATCATTGGTACGTTCATGGGAGATTTGCATCTGCTTTCGGGGAGGACTATGTCCAATGCAGTAGCCCGTAAAAATCTACACACATCAGGAGTGCCGACAATGACATTCTCTGAATTCTGTCACTGGTTTTTCCTGAAGGTATGCGAGTATCACGATACTGTTCATGCTGAGCTCGGTAAATCACCGGCCCAAGCTTGGGCGGAGTACTACGATCCGACCGGGGTAACTCCTTATCCTCCGTTTACAACTGATCCTCAGCAGTTCAGATTGCATTTCATGCCATCTGAGGAAAGGCATGTGCAAACTAAGGGTATAGAGTTCAAGCATATGTATTATTGGGATAATGTTCTTTCACCCTTGCTAGGCATAGGTAAGGTTACTATCAAATATGATCCTATGTCGCTGAAGCAGATATGGGTGAAATTTCCTAGCGGATTTGTGCCTATCCCCTTCGCAGATATGAGTAGCCCTGACTATTCTTATGAAGAGTACCGAGCTGCGGCATTCTATAGTGGGCGTCAAACTCCTGGAAGCTTCACAACCCAAGAGGGCCCCGTTGCTCATAGGGAGGCAGAGGCAGTCGAAGTCAAAAGCCTAAGAGAGACGAAAAAAGCCAGGCGGCAAGCAGCAGCTAAGGAAGAGTACGAAAAAGTCTTTTATCCAAGAAGTAAATCAAACGCGTCAAAGGATTTGCCAGACTATTCTAAGCCGCCAAAAAAATTCGATGCTGAGGAGGGCTTATGACTAAGGTGCCTGAAGAAGTGTTGAGCCTTGATGCGCGCGAGAGAATTGTTCTTATGAATGGGGATTTTTGGGTTGACTACGGGCCAGGGGAAAAGATTTTCAAGATGATTAATAATACTTCTCGTGTGCCTAAGCGTATTACAGCGCCCGCTCTTATAGTTTCAGGCATAGGAGGGACTGGGAAGTCTGCGATTGTAAAGCAGATACCGAAGAGGGTTGAGCATAGTGATCGCCTGCTATTTCTTGACATGGCAGTTGATCCAGAGTATCCGCAAATAAAAAAAACGTTTAATTCGGAGTTGTGTCGTGCTTTGGGAATTCCGCCGCAAGGCTCATTTAAAGCTAAACAAGGAAACTGGATTTCGCACGAGCTGAGTGACACATTAAAACTTAGGGAGATCTGGGGGATAGTTATAGATGAGATACATGAACTGCTACTAGTTAAAAAAGATGAGCAGCGAATAAATGGCTCCATCTTAAAGACGCTCATGGGTGAAAGATTTGGTCAATGCCTATTCGGCTTTGGGGTCTTTGGGGCAGCAACCGTTTTAGGTGCAAAACCTGAAACCAAAAGGAGGTTTACTGAAATTATGCTTAGCGATTGGCGTGAGACTGAAGAATTTAGGGGGTTTCTACTAGCTGTTGAAGAAAACCTACCATTAAGAGAGCCTTCGAAGCTTTATGAGAAAGATATGGTAAGGACGATATTGCAAAGCACTCACGGTCGTATGGATCAGGTAATTAACCTTATACGAAGTGCGGGTTGCTATGCGCTACAAAGCGGGAAAGAACATATAGATATTGAATGTCTTAAAGCAGCCGCTGAAAATGAATGGCTCTACTGATGAAATTTTCATCTGGGTTGCCAGCAGCCTTTAGTGATGAAACACTCACCTCCTGGTTTTATCGGATCTTCATTGGAAATAGTATTATTCTGAAAAAACCAGATTTACTATTGGCTGACCCTCAGAGATCTTGGGTGGGTGTGAATGCTATCGCTGAGGATCTAGATTTTAATTTTGCGTTGGCATATTTTAAGACGGCTGCGATGGCACTATCTCTAGATGCGAACCTGATTAAATGTTATTTTGATTTGAGGGGTATAACGCCTGTCTGTCCAAGTAGGAGAACCCTTTTTTGCCGGCATTGCGTACGTGAAGATGTGGCTAGTGGTCAAATGCCAGGCTGGCGAAAACAATGGTGCGCTAGAGACGCTGTTATGTGCACTTGCCACAATGTGGACTTAACACGACTGCTATCAATTCCTACTTTTCAAAAAAGTTGGGACGCCTTTGCGCAAACTGCTCAGCCTACTATCGTTTCGGATGTATGGTTGCGATCCGATCTTCAGAGGCTACGCATGATATTAATGCGTAGAATTCAGCGCTGGAAAGTTTTGCTAAGCACGAAAGATTTAAGGTTGTTTGGGAATTTGTACGAGTTGTTCCTGTCGGCGCCAACATATAATCATGATGCCGGTGTTGCACATTCTTTTTACGGAAGAAAATCTGCTAGAAGATTTTGTCAAATTATTACCCTGCAAGATGCTATCCGTTATGGGGTGGAGTTGAGCGATGTACAAGCCAGGTTTGCTAGTCAAATACTTGCTGCTTATGTCCTTGGTGGTATTCGCGCGCAGGAGTTGTCCATTTTTAGGCGTCGCTGTTTGATTCATGGTGTAAAGCATCCTGAAATTGAAGAGATTATACCAATGATTCGCTTTAGCTGTGCAACAGTAGACGACTACTGTTATTTGCATCGTTTGCTGGGGAAGTTTTCAAGAAGGAAAGGTAGTACAATTGATGAGTTGTTTCTTCGTTTTGAAAAAACTGTTGGGGCGCGTATTTTCAACAGCTCCTTGCGGTTTGGTTGCTAGGCTCTGTATGAAACATTTCAAACCCTGCTGAAGCTTCTGCCTGCCAGATTTCCCTTAGAGTTTTTACTTTCAGGCGAAGGATTTGCCGTATCCAAGCGATACAAATTTCCGATGCAGAATTGGTAATAGTCGCGGATTTCCTAATCACTTATAGGTTTCCGGGACGTCCCAGGGTCGACGATCGCGTGACGCTCAACGGCTTTTTATGGGAACTGTGCTCCGGTGCGACCGGGGGGGACATGCCTGAACGATTCGGGCCTTGGTCGACGATCTATCAACGATTTCGAGACTCAGGATACCAAGGAGCTTTCGGCTGGGTACACGCTATTGCAAGCTGGCGGAAAGCTTCGCTGCGATAGTCACTTGGGCGGGACCGCTGGAAGCAGAACGGGGCTGTGTCCATACTGATCCGTTTGTCACGATCGGCAGTTATTCTGATCCATCTAACAAGCTGGTAGCTTTCTGTGCCAGACGTACTACAGATGGGTGGGTGCAAAAGCAATGTCCTTGTGGAGCTGCATGATTAGCTCTGTTGTGTGCACAGGTGAATTTGCCATGGGCACCTACCGACAGTGCACAGCCTAGTGCGGCGTCGGGCGCCACGCTTGAGATCTCTAGGCTTATGAGGTCGAGGTCGTGTTTTTTTGTTACGATCACCGTAACCAGAATGATTTTTTCACTTGGCAAAGAAAATCTTCAGTTTGGAGTTGTTTCTATAGTTTTTATTCATCCGCTTGTAGCCCACGCGACGTACCTCAAGCCGCGTACCTGTGATTTCGACAGTGTCCCTGCGGTTCAGAGCTTTTACAGAAGGCAGCTCATGAGCGATCAAAAAGCCCTCCTGAGTGCCCTTTCGGAGGGATTCGTTTTACACTCCTGCTACGACACTGTGCTCAGAAAGGTGGACGCCCGATACGATATTCGAGGTTACGTTTTGGCACAGATGGTCACGCTTTGCCTGCAGAGCCGCGGCACACTACCACTCGCGCACCGCGACTTTTATGCGCAGTACGCTCAACCCGAGGCGATTGCATTCTTGGAAATGTATGTCACCCACTTGCTGTTCGGTCCGGCTGGTCGCTTTTCGCCGCAGGAATATCACTACCAGGCAGATGCGCACGCGGAGCCAGGCTAACTCCTAGCCCGCTCAGCAGCATTAGACGCTCACGTGTAAACGTCGTACTCAAGACGGTAGAGGAACGTCTATACCTGAGCATAGCTTTCATGATGCCAAAGTAGGGTGCATGGAGTGTTGCTGCCAAGACCAAGCGCAGGCTTGATCATCCAGCGCTTCGCCAGTTCTTCTGTACCGAGCACCTCCATGGCTTTTTGAAAAATTTGCGCGTGCCTTATTAAAAAAGCCCCATGAGCAGAGGGCCAGCAGCTCGTTGAGGGCTGCTCGCTAAGTCCATGGATCGTGAAACTCTTCATGGCAAGTGTTCCGAAGGCGACAGTCGAGAAACTCTAACACTAAGATGTCAGGCGGGGTTGCTCGCCACCGATCTTGCAGGTAAGGGGAGCGACTGCGGACTGCTATCTGAAAATACCCTGAGTTTATCGAGTTGCGAGGAAAGTTGCTAAAGCCAGTCGGTCATGCCGCTGACCCACCCCTGAAAGGCCCGTCTAATTGGCGTCCAATGCACCCGGCACACCGCGGAATAGGGCGTGGCTGAACATTGCTGGCTTCACTACGGTTACCGCACCCGGTGCGTGGGTTGGTGGTCTGACGCAAGCGCCGACGGCGACGCGAATAGATACCGATAACCTGTGCTTATCAGACCTAATATAACGAAGGGCAGGGCTGGGCGGTTCAGTCAGTATTCGGTTACTCCCACAGATGGGTATATGACTAACCAGCTGGCAGTATCAGCGACCTCCAGGTGCAGAGCAACTTTGGGAGGGTCTTGTACGATGACGCATCCCATCATGATGGTGAGACAAGCCACAGTAAGGAGAGAAAAGGAAGCTGTAGCTGGAAAGTTCGGCACAGTTCCCTTCATGCGCCTGCAGCAGCTGTTGCGACAAGGCTTCGAGCGTGCCCCGGCTGTGCTGGCCCACATCGACCAGAAATCGGCGGTAGCGGTCCTGTACCGCAGTCAGCTTGTGATTGGTTTCCTTGAGCAACAGCAGCTGGTGCTCATGCTGGCTGATGTCCACACCCGTGCAGATCATCCCCAGCAGCGCGCCGGCCTGGTCATGGAAGGGCGCGCCCCAGTGCAGCAGCGAGCGCATCGGCGGGCCTTGGAGCACAAGGTGGCGGAAGTAGGGTTCGCCGTCGAGATAGGCCCGGCGGTAGGTGTGGTGCAGCTCCAGGGCTTACTCAGGACTCAGGCTGATGCTGTCGGTGATGCGGCTGCCCAGTCGGGCCGTTTCGGTTATGGCATGGAAGCTGAAGAATGCACGGTTACCTGCCAGCAGCCGGCTCTCGGCATCGCGCAGGCTGACTGCCAGTTGCAGGTCATCGAATTTGGCATGGAACTGTTCGCTCAGTGGTTGCTGGGGGTCGCTGCTCAGTTGCGGCAGAACCTGCGGGACTTGGCCGAGCAAGTGGTTGCGCCACGCCAGTTCGAGCAGTCAGCCAGTGAGCCGACGTTGAGCTTTTCCAGCAGCCGTGTCTTGTAGGTGCTGACGGTACGGTCGCTGAGCGCAAGCTCCGAGGCGATGCGCTTGATGCTGCTGCCGCTGGCCAGATAGCGTAGAACAATCATCTCACGCGCCGAGAGGCTAGCCAACTGGACTTTTTCGTCCTGAGGGCCGCCCTTGGTCAAGCTGTCCAGCGCTTGGCTGGGGAAGTAGCTGTGGCCGCCCAGCACGCTGGCGACGGCGCTGAGCAGCTCATCGAGTGATCGCTGCTTGCCGATAAAGCCCGTACTGCCTGCTTGTAGGCTCAGGCCGGCGAAGTGTTCGGTGTCCTGCGCCGTGAGTACCAGCGTGCGGCTCTTGCTGCGTGCCTGGTGCAGGCGCCGCAGCAGCTCCAGGCCGCCCAGGCGCGGCAGGACCAGCCCGAGGATTAGCAGGTCCGGGCGCAGCTGCAGCGTGTCGCGGAGCGCTGAAGGGCCGTCGGCGCACTCAGCCGATACTTGGGGCCTGCGGACTCGAGCATCGCCCGTAACGCCTGGCGGGCCAGCGGCTGCTCGTCGGCTATGACTATCCTTTTCATTCATCCTGCTCTTGGGCCGGCAATGTGCGATGCAGTTTAGTTCGCGACTAGCTAGTAGGGGCCATCGCCTATTTTTCGCGACTGGCGCGTAGTGCGCGATCTCCGCTTGCTTAGTTGCTTCGAGGAAAATGCGGCCCTCTGAATTGATTAAGCGTGATGAGCCTGCCATCAATGAGATTTGAAAGAGACGGCAGCACCGAGCCGCTCCGCTTCTCAACTGAATTTTTCTCGCACTCGATACCTCCATAGAGCATGAACTATAGGGAGGAATTCTTGTGTCAGCACTTCAACTGTACGTGATCGAGTATGAACTGCACGGCGATCATCGGACATTCATCATCCGCCTCGAGAAAATGGATAACGCGACCGCTTGGCACTGGGCGAGCTGCGATGCTGGTGTCGGCATCATTCCCAGATTTGGTCAGCACAACATCAAGCTGGTGAGCCGGCCTTTGGCCGAGCGCTATGGCATCTCCGAGGTGAAATGGAGGTTAGCGGGGCAGGGGCCGGAGTTCATACCTCCCCCTGTTGATTTCAACAAGTTCTCAGAAGGGGCAGGTGGCGCGTAGCGCCAAGCAGATCAAACTGGAGGTAGCTATGCAACCTAAGACTGAGGGCCCGGAAGAAAAAGGGCCAAGCGATGTCCGATTTATCAACGACCCTGAAAAGCCCACATCGCCGCCTCTGAATGATGCCGATGCTACGGACGCAGCAGAGGCGGAGGGAGACATTCGAGACGACGCAGAGTCGATCTAGATCCGAGGAGCTGCGCATGGATACCTACCACCTGAGCCCAACCGCCGATGGCTGGGAACTCAAAAAAGCCGGCGCTGAACGTGCTTCGAAGAGTGCCGCCACCAAGCAAGAACTGGTTAGCTCACTGTCCGACTTCTTTCACGGCAAAACAGCATCGGTGAAGATCCACAAGGCGGATGGCACCATCGAAGAAGAACGCACCTACCCGAGTTCTGCTGATCCGAGGCGTTCAAAAGGGTGATCCCAGTTACCGCTAGTGACCTTGGGATTGAGCTCTGCGACACGAGCAGTCACGGTTTGTACAAGTGGCTGCTCGCAAGCTTTCTCATCGGGAAAAGGATTCGCTCAACTGTCGCGGTGGAGGCCTATCGGAGCTTGGTTGATCGGCATGGCCTGGAAACACCCGCCAAGCTTGCCCGATGCTCTCACCAACAACTGGTCGTATGGCTTGGCCAAGCGGGTTATGCCAGATATGACCACTCCACTGCGAGACGACTGCATGCGTTGGGGACGGGGCTGTCCAGTGATTTGGATGCTCAGCTCAGCAGCTTACGCCAGGGTCTCATTGACCTGCCCACATTCCAACGCTGGCTTTTAAGTTTTGAGGGAATTGGCATTAAAACTTTGGAGATTTTCATGCGAGAAGCTGCCGCACTGCTCGATAACGAGAGGCTGTAAGGACTCCTGGAAGGGCACGACTGAGACCGCCGCCCTAGGCTATCAGTGCGAGCCTAAGTGCATGCTAGCGTTGGAACTTTACGCAATCAACTGCCACCTCCAGGGCGAGCCCGACCGATACTAGCGGTTACATACTATCCTCAAGGTAAACAGACCCAACGGCAGAGCACTATAGCGTTTCCGCAGTGCGGAGGTGCGTTTCGAGCGGCGTATCCTGATGATTGTGTGCGGATGGCCATATGCCTTCATCGACCCGATGCCCCTGGCATGGAACACTGGAAGATCTCAGGACGGGAGGTTCCATGAAGCTCGAGGCCGAAGGACTATCGCTACGCGGACACACAGTGCTGGTCGTGGAAGACGATGTAACACTTAGAACGCTGCTCGTAGACATCCTGATTGAGCTTGGTGCTCATGCGTGTGGTTTTGGTAACGCGGAGGATGCCCTCATCCATCTTCTTGAAAATCACGGCAACTGTTCGTTGATAATCGCCGACCACGGTGTGCCTGGCACACTCAAGGGAGTGGAGTTCCTGCAGATGGTGGGGGAAAAGTGGCCCGACATTCCCACTATTCTGACTTCCGGTTTCCAGTTGGAGAGCTTAGGTGAAGATCTATCCAGTGAGTTCTTATTCAAACCATGGTCGGTCGAAGAGCTGACTGCGACAATCGCCAAGGCCTTGGTTCGCAAGCCCGGTATTACGCAGCAGGACGTTGATCAACATCTTGCATGAGATAAGGCTTCACGCAATCTATGAAACGTTCGAGCGGCCAGGGTTTTTGGAGGAAGTGGATGCCTTGAGGTAGTGCCTTACTCATTTCAGGATGATAGCCGCTGGATATGATGACGTCGGTGTCTGGCAGTTCCTTACGTGCGATCCAAGCCAGGTTCAATCCTGTCGAGACTCCCGGAGTCCGGACATCGGTAATCACCAGTGACCATGGTTGCAGTCTCAGCATCGCAATGCCTTCATCGGCAGTCGCCAGCGCAGTCACGGCTGCGCCTAGATCTTCCAGCAGCATCGTGATCATTTCTCGGAGGGCGGGTTCATCCTCCACCAGAAGAACAGAGGGAGGCATATCGGGGAGTTTTGGCTCAATCATCAGGGTACTCTTATCCAAGCGCACGTGAATAAAGCCATCCATCCTTGAAGCGCCGCAACGGCATGGCGACGCGCGATATCAATCCGACATCGCTTTCGCCGGGAAAATTCACTCGCACTATCTGAAAGAAATTTCACCTCATTTTATAGCGTCTTCGCTGGGGGCTTGAGCGGGATCGGCGTCGGCCCTCGGTACTTCCTGATCACATTTCTCGCCCATCGCCCGGTACTCCTTTCGCAGCGCATGCAACTGCTTGTTGTCCAGTGCTTCGAGGTCAAGGACGGATCGCTCGGCAGACTTTGTCGCCCGGATCAGCTCGTCCAGCTTGAGATGGATGATGTCGTTGTCCCGGTTTTGAGTGTTCTGAATTAGGAAAACCATTAGGAATGTGATGATCGTGGTAGAAGTGTTGATAATCAGCTGCCACGTATCGTTGTAATGAAACCAAGGCCCGGAGGCTGCCCACATCGTGATTAGTACGATGGCGATGAGAAAGGTGCTTGGCCTGCCTGCGTGGTCTGACAGCCGTTGGCAGAATTGCGCGAATTTCATGATGCTCTCCCTCTGATACGTTGCGCTTACTCAGTTGACCGCCCGCGTGATCAGAAATCATTTTTTACATTTGGCGGATGCTGCGAAAGGTGGGCACGATCACTTTGAACAGCAGCGGCGCAAGCAGGGTCAACCGCTACGACTTTGCTTTGGAGGGTAGTCATGGAAGTCGAGCCGCTGTTGACAGAGCTCTTGATGGCGCGTGGCCCAGGTGGGCAGGAAGATGAGGTACGTTCGATTTGTCTGCGAGAGCTCACTGCATTCTGTGATGACTTGAAAGTCGACAGGGCGGGGAACGTCATAGCCCTGATCAAGGCTGCGCATGACAGTGATCCTGGCGAGGCAATCAGGGTTATGGCGCACCTGGATGAGATCGCCATGATCGTAAAAACGGTCGAGGCTGACGGGACGCTTAAGGTTGTCGCGCTTGGTGGAGCTCAGCCGATCTGCTTTGGCGCTTGCCCAGTCGACATGCTGGGCGACCGAACGACACTTCCGGGCGTTCTCTCCTACGGCTCGATGCACAACAGTGGCAGCACCCCCACAGGCCGGGACGTATTGGCTGGCGACGTTCACTGGAATGATGTCCATGTGGTTACTCGTCTAACCAAAGCCGCCTTGGAAGAAGCGGGTATGCGACCAGGGTCGCGCGTGGTGCTGAGTCAGCACTGGCGCAGGCCATTCATCGTCAACGACTGCATTGCCGCGCATTTCCTTGATGATCGAGCGCCTGTCACCGCCGTGATTCATTCCGCTGCCTTGCTCAGCAAGCGTCGGCATTTGCTCAAGCAGGATGTCTGGGTGGTGTTGACCACACTCGAGGAGGAGTCCAACGCTGGTGCAATGTATGCAGCCCGCACGCTACCGGGGGATACCACCATCGCGGTTGAAGTAGGGCCCGTACTGACTGAGTACGACACGCGGCTATGCGCAGACCCAATTATCAATGCCGGCGATCAGAAGGGCTATTACAGCCGGACGGTGATCCATGGCTTGCTCGAGGCTTCCCGTCGTGCCGGTTACGAACCCCAGGCAGCTTTACTGTTGGACTTCGCCTCGGATGCCAGTGCTGTAATGAGCGCAGGAGTCTGCGCGCGTGCGGGCTGCATTGCCATTCCAACTGATAATACTCATGGGTTCGAGTTGATCCATTCGCAGGGGATATCCGCCTGCGCCGCGACGCTCGTCGAGTATCTGATCGACCCTTAGACTACCTGTTTCAAGCTTGTCATTACCGCAGCTCGGCTGCTGTGTTCTTCCTCCAACCCCTAAGGTTCATAAGACACAACACTACCTGAAGCACAATCAATGCCCACGCTTGGGCATGCCATCCCCAGATCGTCCATAAAATGTTGCTTGCGATAAAGCAACAGAAGCCCACTTCGCGCCGCCCAGGGCGGTGCGATCCAATACACCAGGCTGCCAGCACTGTGATCGCCATCGCTGGCCATTCCAGCAGCTCAACCCAATTTTCCATCAAACCATTCCACACCGTTTCCATAAACCTTGTGCCATCTTCAAACGGTCAATCCGCTTGTAGTAATCCGGATTCTCTCGGATTTGCAGTGCACTCTGGAGGACTGGGTTCCGCATACGATATGGCAGGTGACGCGATCCATTAACGGTCAGAGTCGTAACCGCTGATTGCCAGGGCAGGATCGTGTCCCAGGAAGTGGTGTAACTCATCGCGGTTCTGGCCACTGAGCTTGCCGTTTAGTTGATCACGGCCGACAGCTTGGCCTGTGGATTATCGCTGACCGCCTCGAATGCCTCCAACTGCATGTAGCGCCTTTGCAGGCACCACTCGTCATTCTGTTCCAGCAGCATCGCCCCGACTAGGCGAGTGATGGCTGGATCGTTCGGGAAGATACCCACGACATCGGTGCGGCGCTTGATCTCGGCATTGAGCCGCTCCAGTGGATTGGTGCTGTGCAACTGCTGCCGGTGCGCCTTGGGAAACGCCATGTGCGCCAGCACTTCATCCTCGCAGCCGTCCATGAGCGTTGCGATCTTGGGGTACTTTTCGCGCAGTTGATCGGCGACCAGGCGCCACTGCTGATGGCATTCGGTACGGCTGTCTTGGGCGAAAACCGTACGCAGGAGCGCCGCCACCATGGTGCGTTGCCCCTTGCCGACATGGGCCATGGCGTTGCGCATGAAGTGCACGCGGCAACGCTGCCAAGTCGCGTTGAAGACCTTGGAAACAGCGGCCTTGAGCCCTTCATGGGCGTCAGAGATGACCAGCTTTACGCCACGCAGGCCACGCCGCATAAGGCTTCGCAGGAAGTCTGTCCAGAACGGCTCGGCTTCCGAAGGGCCAACCCGCATGCCCAGGACTTCGCGGCCACCATCGGTGTTCACGGCCACGGCGATTATGACGGCGACCGAGACGATGCGCCCGGCCTCCCGCACCTTGACGTAAGTAGCATCGATCCAGAGATAGGGCCAGTCGCCTTCAAGTGGGCGATCAAGGAAGGCGTGGACTCGCTCATCAATCTCGCCAGCCAGCCGTGACACCTGGCTCTTGGAGATGCCGGTCATGTCCATGGCTTTGACCAGCTCGTCCACTGAACGCGTTGAAACACCCTGGATATAGGCCTCCTGGATCACCGCCGCCATAGCCTTCTCGGCAGTACGGCGTGGCTCTAGAAAGCCGGGGAAATAGCTACCCTGACGCAGTTTCGGGATCTTTAGGTCGACATCGCCAGCGCGGGTTTGCCAGAGGCGATCACGGTAGCCGTTGCGGCTGTTCGTCCGGTCTGGGCTTTTGACATCGAAGCCGGCGCCGCACAGGCCTTCGACGTCGAACTCCATCATGCGCTGGGCAACGAACTGGATCATTTGCTTGAGCAGATCAGCATCTGCCCCTTTCTCAACCAACTCGGTCAATGCGATAGTGGGCTTGGTCATCGTGGTTTCTCTGGTGAAGGTTAAGTCCGCAAACTCAACGTTAGCCAAGAACCACGATGACCAACCTCTTTCGCCCGCAGGGCGCCTTCGGCTGGTTCAGTTACACCACTTCCGGGCACACGATCCTTAATGCGCGCTGCTCATCCGTAAGGGCGACCATTTTTTGATTGACCAAGGCTTGGGCGTAAGTTGCGTCGACAGGAGCCAGAGTCATTTGGCGTGTGGGCGGAGTAACTCGGTCAAAACACCGTCTGCGGCACTCTGTTGCTGGGCAGTCGGCCCAGCATCTCAGTGAGCACCATCTGGACTGGGACGCGCAATCTGGTAGTGGCCCTGGACACGGCTGGCGGGTATGCCTGGACTATGGGCGGCAGTCTGGAAGCGTGTTAGTTTGACTAGCGCCTGCGTTGCTCGGCTCTGTCTGCGTGACGCTCTAGCGGTAGGAACCTCTTCCTTTCGATTGCTCCAGAGCATCGTCCGCCCTGTGGCGTGCAGCAGGGTAGTGGCCGTTTTAGCTGATCCAAGAGGGGGTCGCCGCAGCCTTCTGTTGTTCGTATAATCCTCGGCATGATTGTGTGAAGCAGTGTGCGACACTCACCTCTTTAGTCTGGATGCCTTTATGAATACAGTGGAGTTCACCCGAGGTACGAATGGCAAACCCGCTGCGTCTGCCGCCCTTGAAGATTGCTTGGCAAATACCATTGGTCTTGATGGTAGTTGTTTCTTCGGTTACCCATTGATTGCAACTCCCGAAGGCAAGTATTTCGTGGATGCGACTTTTTTGAGTCCCGATAAAGGTGTCATTCTCTTTGATATAGTAGAAGGGCAGAATCTAGGAGACTATGCTGACCGTCAAGATGATCTCGTCAACAAGATCGAATCGAAGCTGAAACTGCATAAAGACCTGATGAAGGGGCGGAAGCTCCTGCCGCAGTTACAGGTCATCACCTTTGCACCGTCGTTGATCAATCTTGCAAGTCATGCGCAAGAAGATTACCCGCTAGCGAATGAGCACAATCTCGCATCGCTGATTGAGAGTTTGGACTGGGACAATGCGGATGATGAGATTTATCGCCTGACGACGTCAGCCATCGAGAGCCTGTCGTCAATTCGCAAGAGCCGCTCTAAACGTGAAGTGACACGCCTCGACTCGCTCGGCGCGAAGCTGAAAAAGCTGGAAGACTCCATCGCCACCCTGGATCACCGGCAGAATCGTGCTGTCGTGGAGACGGTTGAAGGGGTGCAGCGTATTCGCGGCCTGGCGGGCTCGGGTAAAACCATTGTCCTAGCACTTAAAGCCGCTTACCTGCATACCCAGCAGCCCGATTGGCGAATCGCCGTAACCTTTAACACCCGTTCTCTGAAGGGGCAGTTCAAACGGTTGATCAACAATTTCTGTATTGAGCAGAGTGGTGAAGAGCCCGATTGGACAAAACTGCGAATTTTGAATGCTTGGGGTGCTCCGGGCGGGGCGGAACGTGATGGGATGTATTACGAAGCGTGCCGCCAAAGTGGTGCTGACTTCTACGACTTTCGTACTGCCAGCACCCACTTTGGTGGCAGCAATCGGGCGTTTGACGGCGCCTGTAAGGCCGCGCTCAGTAAAATCAACAAGCCGTTAGATGTCTACGACACCATTCTGGTAGACGAGGCGCAAGATTTTTCGCCGAGCTTCCTGCAGCTGTGCTACGCCATGCTTAAGGCGCCAAAGCGGCTGGTATATGCATACGATGAGTTGCAAAATCTGTCTGGAACTTCACTGCCGCCTCCTGAAGATCTGTTCGGAACCGATGAAGAAGGGAATGCCCTGGTCTCGTTTGCCGGAGGTCACCAGCAACGGCGAGACGTGATTCTGCAAAAATGCTATCGGAATTCACGACCGGTGCTGGTCACCGCACATGCCTTGGGTTTCGGTGTCTACCGTGCTCCCCCCAAAATGGCGGAGACTGGCCTAGTGCAGATGTTTGAACAGCCTAATCTATGGGGGGAGATCGGTTATCGCGTCCACACGGGCGACCTGAGGAAGGGCGCGCGAGTGTCGTTGGAGCGAACCGATGAAACCAGTCCTCTGTTCCTCGAAACCCACTCGCCCATCGATGAGCTGGTGCAGATTATCAAGTTCAACAGTGAAACCGAGCAGAATGACTGGGTCGCCCAGCAGATCGAGAAGAACCTGAATGAGGATGAGCTGCGTTTCGATGATGTCATCGTGATCAACCCTAATCCAATAAACGCTCGTGAGCGCTGTGCCGCAATACGAAAGACCTTATTTGGTCGAGGTATTCAAAGTCACTTGGCCGGCGTCGATACTGACCAAGACGTATTCTTTCGCTCTGATTTAGGCTCGGTTACCTTCACCGGTATCTATCGCGCCAAGGGTAATGAGGCCGGGATGGTGTACGTCATTAATGCACAGGAATGTGATGGCGTGGGTGCTGGATTGTCGACGCTGCGCAATCGACTGTTTACCGCGATTACCCGAAGCAAGGGTTGGGTTCGGGTTGTTGGTCATGGACCGGGCATGGATGCTTTGTTGCAAGAATATGCGCAGTTGAAGCTGCATCAGTATCGATTGGACATGGTTTACCCCACAGACGCGCAACTTAGTAATTTGCGTATTGTTCATCGTGATTTGTCGGAGCATGACAAGCAGCGCCTGGAGCAGAAGAAGTACAATGCGCAGGAGCTGACTCACGCTCTAGAAACAGGTGAACTGAATCCTGAGGATCTTGACGGTGAAACGCGAGCGAAATTGCTTGCGCTGTTGAGTGGAAAAAAATGAGTCGACACTCACCGACGCGTGAGAAGGTCAGGCACGATCTGGAGTGTCTGACGGCTGAGCTTATAGGCCTCGGGCTAGCGGATGATCAAAATTTTCCTGCGATGAGACAAGTCGGCCCTGATGTATGGGATGTTACTTTTCATGGTGCCGAGGCGATTTCTCTCGCCATGGGTGATATTGACTATGGTGATCTGTATCAGGAGCTTTTTGCCAACCGGTCATTTTGCCTGAAGCTTATCGATGGTGGCCTGCTGCAGTTGTCGTATAGGTTTGACAAGGACTCCTTGGTCAAGCATCGGCTCGCCTACTATCCCTCGCCGAGCCTGCGTCCGTTTCAGGATGATCCGGAGGTTTATTTGCGCGAGGAGTTGTACGTGGATATTGTCAGTCGCCGCTTGGTTCCCTTTCCCATACGCTTCGATTATGACTTGGGCGCCACAAAGGATGTAGCGCATCCTTCCTGTCACCTAACGCTTGGGGATGTTGAAGGATGCCGTATTCCCGTGCACTGCCCACTCACGCCTCGACAATTCATTGAGTTCATTGTCAGGAATTTTTATCAAACCGATAAGCACGAATTCGTTTCGCGGTTCCCTGATCACAAACATTTTTTCGACGTCAGTATCAGTGTCAACGAGCAAAAGCTGATTCACTTGAACGTACCAGGAGCAGAATAGTTCGTAGGTTTTACTGCATATAGATGCCGGCAGCGTTCAGTTAGCTCTGGGCAAGATCACGCCGAGGATCGGGTGCGGATTGATGCACGTGCTCGGTCTGCCCTCAGGTGAGTGCAAACAAGGCGTCCTCGATGGGAGGCTGGTGGTGCCGGTGAAATGCTACTGCGACCAAGCTCAACGGCAGGCTCGGCGCGAGGGCAGGGTTGCTGTTCTGTCGGGCCAGCCTGCGTGAGGCTGCTCCAGCATTTCATGAGGCTCATAAGAAGGACTGTTTGGGTGACCCGAAGCGGTCAACAGGGTACTATTGCCGGCCATCTTATTAGCGGACGACCTGCCCTGTCTAATGTTTGTCTCGGGGCAATCGGCTACCGCAGTTGCCAAATTTAAAAGCGAGAATTGTCAGTGGGTGATGTAAGCACTCCGAATCCTGCGTTGGCGTTGCTTGCCTCAGCTAAGCAACGTTTGACCATCCCTGCGTTAACCCTTGCTGAAGCTAACGAAATACCGGTTGAGACACTGATACGCTTTGCCATGCGAGACGGTCGACGTCCGCGCCCTATCTACACCGCCCATAAGTGGTTTGCCCGCCGCCTGCCCTCCGTGTTTCGAAGTTTGCTAATCGGAGTGACGAGTGCACCGGGGGCTGACTTTGAATCGTTGTATTACGGAGCTGCTGACTTACAGGGGCTTACCGTACTGGACCCGTTTGTAGGTGGTGGCACCTCGGTATTTGAAGCCTTTCGCTTGGGTGCCAATGTCCACGGCTGTGATGTCGATCCAGTCGCGTGCGCAGTCAGTCAACTCGAGCTCGATGCTGCCGACATGCCGGATTTGCAACCGGCCCTGGAGCAACTCAAGGCACGCGTGGGGCAAAAGGTGCTCGAGTTCCATCGCTCCGGTGATGATCTCGTACTGCATCATTTCTGGGTGCAGCATGTCAGTTGCCAGCAGTGTTCGACTACCTTCGATGCTCATCCCAGCTACATCCTCGCCGATGACGGAAAAGTGCGTCATGCCGTGTGCGCGCACTGTGATGAAGTTGCGAAGCTTGCCTCTGGCACGCGGGCGTTTGATTGTACCTCCTGCGGTCAAAACACAGTGTGTGACGAAGGTCCGGGCAAGGGGGGGCGAGCGGCGTGTCCGAACTGTGGGCATGCGGAACCGTTGATTGACCACGGTCGTCGTAGCGGTGTCCCCACTTGGCGGCTTTTTGCCGTCGAGACGATTCCCCGTACCGAGGACCGTCGGGTAGTGCCAATTGCCAATCGGGTGTTCAGACGCGCCTCTGACGATGATCGTGAGCAGTACGCGGAAGCTTCCATGGTATTGCGCCGCGGTCTGGCCGAGGGCAGTCTCGCCTTACCGGCGGACCCGATTGAGGCTGAGGGTTGGTCGGATGAACGCTTGACCGCTTACGGCTACCGGCAATGGGCGCAGCTGTTCAATGACCGGCAACTTTTGCATTTGGTGTGGCTGCTGAAAGAAATTGACGTTTTGCCAGAGCCGGTTCGACCATTCATAGCCATGGCATTCAGCGACCATCTGACGACCAACTGCATGATGGCTTCCTATGCTCATGGCTGGCGTCGTCTGACTCCACTGTTTGCGGTCCGCGCGTTTCGCCACATCCAACGGCCAGTGGAATTAAATCCTTGGGTCGAGCGGACGGGGCGAGGAAGCTTCCCCAACACGGTTCGTAAGTTGGGGCAGGCCGCCGCTTATGCTCGGTCCCCCAAAGAACCAAAGGCGACAGCGGAGTTCATTTCTGTTGCGCGTCGATTATCAAAGCACCCAGGACGCATCCACCTTGGCAGTGCACGCGCGCTGAGATTTCTCAAGAGTGGCTCTGTCGACGTGGTCATGACAGACCCGCCATACTTCGACAACATTGCCTATTCCGAGCTTGCACAGTTCTTCACGCCTTGGCTGAAAGCGTTAGGAGTGATCGGCAGTTTGTCCCGTGAACAGGTCATGAGCGAGAGTCTGGTCGCACGCAAGTACCAGCCACAGAGCGTTCAACACTTCATCACCGGCTTGGGCCAGGCTTTCGCAGAGATTGAACGAGTACTGCGCCCCAAAGGAGTGGTAGCATTTAGCTATCGGCATACCGAAGCACCCGCGTGGTTAGCGCTAGCAGAGGCCATTGCTGCTACCGGCTTACACGTTACTCGTGTTCTGCCAATGCCTGGTGAAGTGGGTATGGGCTTGCATGGGCAGGGCGAGCGCGGACTGTGGGATGCCATATTTATTCTTCGTCGTGGCCGGCGTCCAGCAGGTGAGGCGCAGGACCTCTTCGTCTCGCCAACTGACCTTTTGGCCGCAGATGTGGCGGTTGCTGAATGGCGCGAGCGATATGGATGCCTGTCCATAGCCTTTAATGGGATCGACGCGATTGCTCTGAGGAGGGCCTTCCTTGTGGGGCGAGCCTTGGTCAAGAATAAAAAAATCAGGCTCGATCACGTACCGCTCAAGGAGGCGTTGCGTTAAACAGCTCAATTGAAGTGGAAGGGAACGCCAATGCCTTATCTGAGTAAGCGGGTCATCAGTAACTATTTTCGAACCGATTGTCCGCGCCAACTGGCGTTGATGCTCTACCCCCACAACAAGCAGTACGAGCCTGTGCGCAGCGCGCTTGAAATGCCGCCCAAAGCAGTGGGGCGTACAGGCATGAATGCGCTGACTGAAGAGGGAGGGCGCTGGGAGCAGGCCAAGCTCCATGATCTCGAGGTTACCTTCGGCGGGCAGGCGGTGCTTGGGGTGAAGGTCAAAAACGACTACCAAGACCAAAAACTGTCGACGATCATCGCGCGCGCATTCCCCGGTATGTTCCTCGTACGGCCTGAGTTCACAGTGGGAGAGACGTTCACACGAGCGTTGACTATTGACGAGATGAGCACGACCTACGAGCTCGCTTTCGCCAACCTCATTCCCGATTTAATCCAAGTGATTGCACCGGATGACATTGAGCGGATTGTTCAGGCTGACGGCACTGTGCATCCTGCCGATGGTCGGGTAGGGCTTCGGGTCATTGACATCAAAATGACAGCCGAACCCAGTGCCTCGTATTTTGCCGAGATCACTTACTACTCTCTTGCGCTCGCTGGCTGGTTGCAGGATCAGGGGTTCGCCGACCGATTCGCGGTGGTCGCCGAGGCGGCGATCTGGCCTGGTTCGCACGACGCGGCTGAAATCGTCAAGCTACAAGCGGCTAGGCGCGAGGAGGGTAGCCAAGCCTCGGATGCTGAGCTGCGAGCAGCGCTGAAAATTGACATTGAAACACTTGAAATAGAGGTATTCGCGCCGCGGCTGCGTTACTTTTTCAACGTTGAATTGCGTGCTGCCCTCCAGAAACCTTGGCGCAGCCAGGACTATCACGTCAGTACCGCCTGCAGTGGTTGTGAATATCTAGGGTACAGCTGGAACCCGGATGTTAAGCCTCATGCCGAGCATTGCATTCCGCGCGCCGAAGCGGATGGTCACCTAAGTTCGATTGCCTTTTTGCCTCGCGGCGCACGACGGGCTTTGGGAGATCGGGCGGTGATCCAGGCTGAAACCTTGGCGGGTTTATCTGCTGACGATGAAGCGTTTGATTGTCATCCGCGTTTACGGGCGGCGCGCACCGTCGTGGCGGGCAGGGCGCAGGCCCTCGCATCTAAGGTGAGTAGTATCCCACTGGGGTCGGGTACCTCCGCAGTGCTGCCCAGTTGGTCGGACCTCAGCCTGTACCTCTCCGCAGATTTTGATGTTGGAAGTGGTTTGACGCTGGCGTTCGGCATAGCCGGTTTCTCCAAGATCAATGGCGAAGTTGAGCGCGTCGAGGCGCAGGTGTTCGTAAATGATACTCGCAGCATTGAGAGCGAGCGCCGGGAGCTGCTGAGCTTCCTGAGCTACCTGAACAAAGCACTGAGCGCGGCGTTGAAGGCGGATCCGAAGGCCACTGTTCAGATCTATATCTGGGACTCGGTAACGTATGAACACCTTATCCGGGTCATTGGCCGCAACCTGCAATACATCATGGCCGACAGCAACCTTAAAAAGTTAGCCTGGTTGTTCCCCGCCGACGAATTGATCGAAAACGCAAACTATCGCTCCGCAAATGCACCCATCACGATCGTGCGAAATGCGGTGCAAGCTCTGGTCGCGGCCCCGATTCCCCATTACTACTCACTGTTGGCCCTGGCGCGGGAGTTCCGGCCGCCGATTAGGCCCGGCAATACACCTTTCGAATTCCGTGTCCCCACGATTTTTGAAGATCCCTTATCCGATCAGGTGCCATCAGAGCGGGCTCATGAAATTTGGACCAGGATGGGCGCACCGCGTCCCTGGAGCCAGCAGGTTAGCCAGCTCAGGTCAACTGTAACCACAAAGTTGCGAGCGACGGCCTCTATCGTAAATCGCTTGCGCTTGGAACTAAAAGGGGCATTGCGCAGCCGATCGCCGAAGATCGCCGATATCAAGGCACCTTCTATGTTGGACAAAGTCAGCGCGGATGGGCAGGTATGGTTTGCCTACGCTAAGCTGAACGCCCAGGTGGCGGCACTTGAGCAAACTATCACCATGGCCACTCCGGTACACGAGCGCGAGGCTCGCTATCTAGCGGCCCGGCTTGAGCGCGAGCTGGTGGGGACTGAGGCCAGCCAAGCAGCAACGTCGCTGGGGGTGGCTCGAGCGCCTGGCGTAAGGATTTACCGACTCGGTCAACATTCTCTGGAAGCAAAGTTCGAAGCGGGGGACTTCCTTTGCGCGCTGTCTCCGGCGTCCATGGGTGATTTCCATATGAAGCAGGTGAGGGACGTGACCGGCGGTCAACCGTTGCCCTCCGCAATCAAGAGTCCATACCTTTACGCAACTTCGTTAACCAAGGCTGCGGTTTTGGCGATTGATCGTGACAAGCGCTGTATAGCAGTGTATCTGGACCCGGAGATTGATGATTTCTTGCGCTCGATCGAGCGGGATCTGGACCTGAGTCAAGATGTTGTATTGGACAAATTGGTGACTGACTTCTTGACCAAACGTTTGGAAAAGGCACTAAAAGCGATTGGAAATCCCCCGCTAGCCGTGACGGCGGGAGTATCGACATTGCAAGTACTGGGCAAATCCGCCGTCAAGAAAGTCAGCGCTTCGGTCCCGGTCGAAGACGTGTTGTGGGATACCGTAGTGGTAGCACAAACCCCAACGGAACGAAGCGTTGGCAGGATTCGGCCGCGACTCGAAGGCTATGGCGTCAAATTGAATGACAGCCAATGGGATGCCTTGCGCCAAGCGGTAGAGCAGCGTCTGGCGCTGATCTGGGGACCTCCGGGCACCGGGAAGTCCGAGACGTTGCGGGCGATTCTCCTCGGATTACTAGTGGATTCTCAGCAAACCGATAATCCGATACGCATTCTGGTCACCAGCAATACCTACGATGCTACTGACAACGTCGTGGTGAAGGGCTTTAAAAAGATCTTGGCGTTAGGGACGCAGGAGACCGGGGCAGTGCAGCTGGTGCGTTTGCGCTCTGGTGCTAAAGCGGCGTCAAAGGACTTGGCGCCGGAGATTGACCTGCTGAATGATCAGTCGGATCCCAAGGTTCGCGAGCTTCATGCGACGCTTCGGGCAAAACTTTGTAGTGTGATCGTTTCAGCACCGCCGCAGCAGGTCACCAAGTTCGCTGCTGTAAGCGGAAATGCGGCAGAACCACTGTTTGATGTTGTGTTGATCGATGAGGCTTCACAGATGGACATGGCGAATGCTGTCCTCGCCTTGGCTCCAATCGCAGCCAAAGGTTCTGTGATCGTTGTTGGTGACCCCAAACAATTACCACCCATTCAACAAGTTGAACCGCCCGTTGGGCTCGAGAAGCTGGTAGGTTCAGTTTATGACTTTATGGCCGACCATCGCGGTGTTAAACCGGTCAGCTTGCTGGAAAACTATCGTTCAAACTCTGCTATTGTCGGGTTTAGCCGCTTTGCAGGGTACCCTGCACAATTGAGTGCATTTTTCCCTGATTTGCGGATTGCTACCGACGTACCACTGCCGAAGCTCCGTCCTCGGGATTGGCCACAGAGTATTGAGTTCGCCGAAGAACTAGCGGCCCTTTTGGATCCTACGCAGCCTATTTCCGCATTTATCTACCCCGAGGGTAGAAGCAGTCAATGGAACGACTTCGAGGCGCAAACGGTGGCGGCATTGCTGGTGCTGCTGCGGCGCCACCTCATGAAAGATTTGGCCAACTTGCCGGACGCAGGTGGCAGCGGTCTGCATGATGCGGAGAGTTTTTGGAAAAGCGGCGTAGGCGTGGTTACCCCCCACAGGGCACACAAGGCGTTGGTGGTGTCTCGCTTACAGGCTTTATTCGGACCAATTGGGGACGACGCTCAGCTAATTCGTGATGCCGTGAACACCGTCGAACGTTTCCAGGGTCAGCAACGAGATGTCATCATTGCCAGCTATGCTTTGGGAGACCCCGACGCTATTGCCGACGAAGATGAATTTCTACTGTCGCTCAATCGCTTCAATGTCATGTCATCTCGGCCACGAGCTAAATTGATCGTGTTGGCCAGCCAGGAGGTCATTAACCACCTGCCAAGTGATATCAAGATCATGCGGGACTCGCGGTTGCTCAAGTATTTCGCCGAAACCTTCCTTGACAGCCGTACGGACATCTCGATCCCGTATCAAGAGGGGAATGGGATCGTCCACAGGCGGCAGGGTTCGTTCCGTTGCAAACAGCCTCAGTCATAAGCTTACCAGGCAGGCGGAGTTATGCTCCCTCTGCCCGGAGTGACTCGTGCAGGGAGTTCTAAACCAACTGCGCATAAGCGTTCAGTACTGCGATTTTTTTCGAGCAAGACGTTCTCGAGCCGCACAGATTTCTCTGGCGGGCATTTACCCAGTGACTGATGGTACACAGCCATCGCTTGCGAGACCTCATTCTTTATTTTCTCGACATTGTCTTGGTCTGCTGCATGAGACATCGACTTTTCTCTTCAGTGGCACAGGCTTAAAGCGTAGCGTCGAATTCGAAGCGTACGCTCGGTCGGTAAACAGGGGATCTGGACGATCTGTCCCCCTCGGTCAAGTGTCAAGCGCGCCCTAATCAGGTTCAGCTCACGAATGATGTTTTTCGGCGTTCCGACTGTGGGCACTCAGCCTAACCCACCAGATTTCCCCATTTCCTCCACTGCCGTTGGCTAGATTTTTTTAACCGAGCCAAGACTTTCTTAAAAAACGCGCCGAATGCCCAGAAAATATTAACCGACAACCGGCGCGTACCCACGAAACCAAGCAGCGGGTCTTAACCGGTAGGGCGTTTCAGGCAATAGTTGCTTCCCCAGCACCATATATTTTTATGCGCGACAGATTGTCAAATTCGGCCGCTTGGGGGTAGCGCAAGCATCCGCGTTCTAATTTATCGCCCTGCTCATCGCCGTTGCCTCGCCTGCGGGGCACTGACACTCAGTCATTCAGCGCCAGGCCAATCAGATGGGGCAGTACTTTCTCAGCGGGGCCAATCAGCATGATCTCGTTCGGCCCACTCATAGATACATCTAGAGTATTGACGTGTATGACCATTGCACCAGATGCCAACGCTATATCTGGTAAGTCAGCAGCAGGCCGGACCACACCGGAAGTCCCGACAGACAGCAAGACATCACACTGTCGTGCTGCCTGACTGGCGGCTTTCCACGTACCTGGCGGGAGATTCTCACCAAACCACACTAGACCAGGGCGTAAGCGACCGTTGCAACGAAGGCAACGGGGCGGTTCTATCAATGCGCCTTCCGCTGGGATGATTGCAAAAAGCAGCGGCTCCGCGACAAAGCGATGACATGCGAAACATTTGGGGAGCATCAAGCTGCCATGGAGGTGAACCACATTTTGATTGCCCGCCCGCTCGTGCAAATCATCAACGTTCTGAGTAACCACGGTCACACTTCGACCACTGTCAGATAACTGATGAATCGCCCTATGTGCCGCATTGGGCCGCGCCTGCATGACCTGCTGGCGCCGCCACAGGTACCAGCCCCAAATCAGTGCCGGATTTTCGCGGAATGCCTTCGCGGTTTCTAAGCGCTGAGGGTCCTGGCGCTCCCATAGCCCAGTCAGTCGGTCGCGAAAAGTCGGAATTCCGCTTCCGGCAGAAACGCCAGCGCCGGTAAAAACCATAATTTGTTGCGCATTTCGCAATGCCTCAGCGGCTTTTGCTAGGGGGGCCATGGGTATCCATCATCTAACGCGGGGTAGGGAAGGCTGTCAGGAGAGCAGCCGCGAGTGACTTCGGAACTAGCGTTATCAAGCGAGCAGCGAAAATGGCAGCCTTGTGCCAAAGACTCCTGCTCCCGGAGCCCAAGCCGGATTCTAGACGGGTTTTCCAGCCAAGGATGTTGAACGCTTCTGCATCAAAAGTGCGCGTATAACTGCGGTTCTTCAACAGATTTTGGCGCTACGGCCGCGCTGATGGTGCGCGCTTTCAGGTTTCGCGCCGAGTACAATGCATGTGACCGTTTCCGCAGACGTAAATCGAGAGCCCCTAATTTATAGGTGGCCACTGCGGTCTCGTAGATCACCGCGGTTTGCGAGGACTCAATCCCTCGGTGAATCACAACCTTGCGAAGCTCTTCCAAGCTCCAGTGCGGGCGTCCAGTAATTGACGGAGGGCATAGCATTTGTACCTGGATGATCTCAACGCCCTTAACCTGGGTGAGGAAAATGTTGAGTTCGTAAGCATCTGAAACAACGGCTGCTCGCTCGCTTTCACCTGTAAAAAGCGACCGCAAGGTCACCCAAAAGGACATCCCCTCAATTTCACAGTAGGAACCCGCGCGGACAATACGGGTGTGAGATTCGGACAAGTAGATCAAAACGGGCTCCACTGAGCGCTGCATACCCCTAGGCGATCAGTCACCCGGGCTGGAAAACTCAAATTATCCCACAATGAACACTATAGGTTGTAGTCCTATCGTGTTCGATAGCGCCTCATCATTCCTTTTATGAGGAGTGATGATGGAAATCCGTCAATCCCTGGGTGAAGCACTGCGGCGCATGCGCATTCTTCACGATCTGACCCAGGAAGATTTCGCACTAGTTAGCAGTCGAACCTATGTGAGCGCACTCGAACGAGGACTCAAAGCACCGACTATTCAAAAAATCGAAGACCTGGCTGGCCGCATAGGCATCCACCCACTCAGCCTCATAGTGTCGGCGTACCTCATCCAGGACCCCGAAATTGGTTTAGACGGGCTGATCAACCGGCTGAAGGAAGAGGCACTTGAGCCCTGACAGCAGATTCGGAACTCGGAATGCGCGCTATAGTGTTCATTTCTACCAAAATTGATTACCATCGTGCTGCGCTATCAGAATAAGCTTCGGGGAGCAGCGTAGCCATGGGTAGAACATTCCATGGCTAAGGTAGCCCCTTCTACATCCAAATACCTATGGCCACCGCCGCTGTTCCCCTTTTCAGTTGGACCTGCACAGGTGACCGTCCCGAGAATCGTGGAGGATTCCTGACCAGCTGGGAAATTGCACCCCCCTGACCAGCTGATTGCGTCGCATCTGACCAGTCGTTTGCATCCGACGGGACCAGCCGTTTGCATCTGATTTGACCACCTTTACATGTGCTGATGCGGATTTAGAGTAGAGAGGTTGGCGGCACCCGCTGTGGGGTGCCGTCAATGATGCACATCCATCCCCAACTTCTTAGCGCTGAAGCCGTCTTGAACTCCTTCACCGGATCGACTGCGATTTCTCCCACGTCGCTTCGTAGCGCGAATTGGGGACGCATTGCGTACATGACGTCTATCCCCATGCCTCCGGCTATGAGCTTGCACATCAGTCTGGTGCGAAGCTTCCAGGGCAGACTTTTCCCGCGCCGGTCTGGATGTTGGAAAACCATGGTGTTCAGGTGGGCCGACGCGTGGATGTAATCACTGCTGCTCATCCACACTGCCAAGTGTGCCGGTACGCCAAGGCTCAAAACATTGAACACTAGCCACTCGATCAAACCAACCGCAACACCCCGAGCCTGTAGCTCTATGGCGAGCATCAGAAGCACTTTATGCAACGAATTTGCAGCTTTGATAGCAAGAGCCATCCGTGGGCCAGCTATACAGAAAGCTCTTTCCAACGCGCCAGGTTAGCCTGGCATGCTTCCCCAATCGCTATTCGAGAACGTCAGGCCCCCGACTTCACTGTGTTCCAGAATCTGGTACTGACCCTCTCAATTTTCAGAGATGATGGGGAAGAATAATTTTCCACGTTTGTTCTCTGGGATGAACAGTGTTTCGTTTGTCAGCTTCTCTTTGTCAATCAGCGGAGCGGACGCGCCAATGGCGTTTGGATAGCCGACATTATTGGATATTTTGGCGATCACATCAGGACGGCGAATGTAGTCGATGAATCGGTACGCGTTGGCTTCATTACTAGCCCCTTTTGGGATTACCATGTCATCTGACGAGGCCAGAGCGCCTTCATCAGGAAGCATCATCTCGACCTTCACCTCAGTTCCTGAAGATCTGGCCAATTCCTTCGCCATATTGATAGCTCCAGAGTATCCAACGGCTACGCAGATATCACCGTTGGCGAGATCCTGCACCCAACGGGCCGACTGAAAATACTTGATATTCGGGCGCACGGTGAGCAGCAGGTCTCGGGCCTGCTTCAAGCTTTCCTCGTTGAGCGCGTGAGGATCAAGCTTCAAATAATTCAGGGTTATCGGGAAAATTTCGGTAGGGGCATCGAGGAAAGCGATGCCGCATGCTTTTAGCTTTGCTGCATATCCGGGATCTGGCCGGGTGGGCGAGGCGGCTTTACCGCGGCGGCGGTCTGCAGCGTGACGGATCACCCGCCTTCGCTACTCGTTTGCCTGAACCGCAGCGCCTCGGTGTACAAGACGTTCAAGAACAATGCCGTGCTGTGTGTCAACGTACTGGGGGCGGGCCACCAGGACCTGTCCAATCTGTTTGGCGGCAAAACTCCGATGCAGGACCGATTTGCTTACGCGACCTGGTCACGGACGCCGTCGGGCCTGCCAAGGCTCGATGATGCCAGCGCGTGCTTCGATTGCCGTATCAGTCAGATCACTGAAGTGGGCACTCACGACATCATGGTGTGTGAAGTCACTTCAGTATCGATCCACGAGCAGGCGCGCAGCCTGGTCTACTTCGACCGTGGCTACCACGAACTCTTGTCCAACAGTTGACTGCCAACGGGCGTTCCGCTTCTGTCGGCATGGCCATATGCACTGGACCCGCGCGTGGCCGAATGAAACTGAAACTTCGCCGAGATTGCAGCAGGCCGCGCCGTCGTTCACTGATCCGTCATTCGCGAGTCTTGCGCCCGTTCAATTGCGCGACGACGTACTGGGCATCGCGCGCAACTCCGCTGAAGCGCCCGGAGCCCCACGAGTGCAGCCAAGGCAGCCCAAGGAAATACAGGCCGGGCTGGGCCGTGACCCCGCGCGCATGACCAGGGTAGCCACGGCCGTTGAATACCGGCACGTCGACCCAGCTGAAGTCAGGCTGGAAGCCGATGCACCAGATGATGGTGGTAATGCCCGAGCCTTGCAGCTCAAGCTGCGTGCGCATGCCCTCGGGCACCCAGCATGGCTTATAGGTGCCGCCGGCGGGCGCCTGGATCTGCTGTTCGGCGATGTGTTTGTCGATGCTGGCGTTGATGCGGTTGTAAACGGCGTCGGCGGCATTCAGGCTCTCGGCCAGGTTATCGTCGAAGGTCAGCACGTCGCCGTCCAGGCGTTGCAGGCGCCCGAATAACTGCATGCCTTCTTTGGCGAAGCGCCGCAGGTCGATGTCGCGGCCGCCATCGCGGCCCGTCACGTAGTGATTAGTGTTGTCCCGTACGCCCTCGCGCAATGGGTGAGTATCGACGCCGATGTCGTAGTAGCCCATCTCGGCCAACCAGTCGACCACGTCCTTGCCTCGGTGAAAGCGCGCGCAGCGCGGTGCATCGCCCACGGCCAGAAACACCTGGCGGCCCGCCAGGTGCAAATCCTCGGCGATCTGTGCACCTGATTGTCCCGAACCTACCACCAACACGGCGCCGTCGGGCAGGCTTTGGGGGTTGCGGTACTCTTCGGAATGCAGTTGGTGGATGGCAGCGGGCAGGCGCTCGGCCAAGCGGGGGATAATCGGGGTGTGATAGCCGCCACTGGCGATGATGACCTGGTCGGCGCTGAACTCGCCGACGCTAGTCTGCAACTGGTAACCACCTTCGGCGCGTAATGTCAGGCGTTGTACGGCCACACCCTCGCGCACGGGGGCTTTGACGCTGGCGATGAATCCGTCCAGGTAGGCGATGATCTCCTCTTTCTTCATGAACCCGTGCGGGTCATCGCCGGCATAGGGGTAACCGGGCAGGGCGCACTGCCAGTTGGGCGTGACCAGGCAGAAGGCATCCCAGCGCTGGGTGCGCCAGGTGTGAGTGAGGCTGTGCTTTTCCAGGACCAGGTGGTCGATATCCTGCTGTTGCAGGTAGTAGCTGGCCGACAGCCCGGCCTGGCCACCGCCGATGACGATTGCGCTGTAGTGGGACATGGTGGGATTCCTTGGGTTAAAGGTCGCCAAATGCGGCGTAGTTGACGTGGCCGGCACCGTGGGTGCGGATATCCAGGACCTGGACGCGCAGATCGTCGCCGGTAAACTGCCGGGCCTGCATGCGCAGGCCGCCCAGACTGTCCATGGCCGAGCTGCAGTAGAAACCTTTGACCTGCTTGACCCGTTCGGAAGCGGCGTTCAGCCCCTCTTCGGCGCGGCGCAGGAAGTCGGTCAGCAGATAGCTCTTTCCCGACTCCAGATGCAGGTAAATGCTGGTGGAGGGCGAGTAGGCGTTGGTTTCCTGGCCATCAGGCCAGCGCAGACGAATGTTGACCGCAGGCATATCAATGCTCCTTGGGGTAGCTGAAACCGGTAAAAGGCTGTTGGCGCAAGTCCCAGAACGATGCGTGCTGGTCCTGCAGGCGCACGTCCAGGCGTGCGCTGGCATCGATGTGGCCGATGGCTTGGCACTCCAGCCCCTCGAAGGCGAACGCCGCCTGAATGGTGGGTAGGTCCTGGGGCTTTAAGGTGAGCAGGAAGCCGTAGCTGGGAAACGCCCGTAGCCAGCGCAGCAGCGGCGCGTCGGCGGGACGCGGAAGGCGGCTCAAGTCAAGCTGGGCGCCGCAGCCGGTGGGCTCGAGCAACATCAGCAGGGTGCCCAGAACCCCGGCATTGCTGATGTCCTTGGCCGCCAGCAGCAGGCCTGCTTCGGCCAGCCGCGGAATAATGTCCAGCTTGGCCCGCAAGCGTTCTCCCGGCACGCCTTCGAAGGCTTTCCAGTAGGGGGCATCGCCATGCCACTGACCGTCCAGGTCCACCACCATGGCCAGGCATTGGCCGGGGGCTACGTGCAGGGTGGACAACAAGCTGCGCGCCCAACCGGTGATGGCCACGGCAACGGCGGTGGGGTTGCCCGGCGCTTGGCTGGTATGCCCGCCGGCCAGCACCAGCCCGTAGGCCTGACAGGCATCGCGAATTCCCGCCAGGACTTGGCCGGCGGCGTGTTCGTCATGGTGCCAGTAAGCATTGACCACGGCGCTGGCGCGGCCGCCCATGGCGGTGATGTCGCTAACGTTGGCCATCACCGCGGACCAGCCGGCGAACCAGGGCGCCTGGTTGACGAAGGCGGGCAGCATGCCTTCGATGGCCAACAGTTGGTAGTGGTCGCCGCAGCGGATGGCGGCCGTGTCGTCTCCGGGCAGCGCATACCGCGCCTCTGCGGTGACCGGGGAGCTCGCCAGGACGTTGGCAGGGTGCTGAATGGCTTGCTTGGATTGCATGGCAGGCGTATCACGCAGCAGGGCCAGCAAGGCGTGCAGGTCAGCGTCCATGGTGTGCGCTCCGACGTGGCTTCAGGGCCACCTGGCGTGGCATCAGCGGATAGCGCGGCAGCTGCGCCTGCATCAGCACGTGGGGCTGCCCCAGCAGTTCCATCACTTGCAGTGACTGCCAGTGCAGGCTGTGGAAATAGCTTTCATTGGCCTGCTGCACGGTGGCCAGAAAGGTGTGGCAGCCCAGGTCGATGGCGCGCGACACCGCCTCATTGACCAGCGCCTTGCCGATCATGCCGTGACGGCGATAGTCACGCTCGACGCACAGGCGCCCGCCATACCAGGTGCCTGGCGCGGTGCTGTAGATGCGCACCGCGCCAATGACCCGTTCCGGTATGCCGCAGTGGCTGGCCACGGCGACGATGGGCGTGGCTTGGAAGTCGCGCTCGTCCCTGTCCTGCTCCAGCAGGCGCTGCTCCTGCGAGAACACGGCGCGGCGCAGATCATAATAGCCGTTGCGTTCCCAGGCCTCGCTGACGGGCTTAACCAGCAGGTCGCCGGCCAGGAAGTCGGCAAAGGTGTCATCGCTCAAGGCAAAGGCGTGTTCGGCCATGATCAGGCTCCTGTCACTCGTGATGCTTGAGGGCCGAGCAGGCGCCACATTTGGCGCAGCCGGCGTTGATGGTGTCTGAGTGCAGGCCATGGCGGCGCAGGCTGGCACCAATGCGCGGGTACAGGCGCTGCATAAACGCACTGTTGGGTTTGGGGTGACGGGCCAGCGGGGTGCCGTCTATGGGTACGAAGGGCACCACGAAGGGGTACACGCCCATGGCGGCCAGGCGCTCGCTCATGTCGGCAATGGCGTCTTCGCTGTCGCCCAGGCCGGCCAGGATGTAGGTGCTGACCTGGCCGTGGCCGAATACCTTGACCGCCGCCTCGAAGGCGCTGAAATAGCGCTGCAGGGGGACTTCGGCCTTGCCGGGCATAATGCGCTGACGCACCGCCTCGGTGACCGCTTCCAAGTGCATGCCCAGCGATACCACGCCGCTGTCCTTGAGGCGCTGGAACCAGCGGTCATCGTCGGGCGGCTCGCATTGCGCCTGAATGGGGAGGTTCACCGCTGCGGTTACGGCGCGGGCCGATTCGCAGAGAATTGCAGCACCGCGGTCCGAGGTCTGAGGGGTTCCCGTGGTCATGACCATGTGCTTGACGCCATCGAGTTCCACGGCCGCCCTGGCCACTTCAGCCAATTGCGCGGGGCGCTTGCGGGCAATGGTCTTGCCCGCCGCCAGGGACTGGTTGATCGCGCAGAACTGGCAGGAACTGCTGGCCTCGTTCATGCGGATGCAGTGCTGCAGGATAGTGGTGGCCAGCACGTCCTTGCTGTGCAGGGTGGCGATCTTCCAGTAGGGAATACCGTCCTCGGTGCTCAAGGCGTAGAAGTTCGGTACGCCGGGCAACTGCACCTGGCCCACCTGCAGCCCCTCGCGAAAGATCAGCGCCTGGGCGCCGGCGGCGTCTGGCACCGCCGAATAAGGCGAGTCCAGCGAGGCGCGGTTGAGCATCGGCACCATTGCGGTGTGTGCGCCAAGGCTCAGCGCCTTGTGGTCGGAAGGCCCGGCGCCGCCCTTGCGACTCAGACCGTCGGCACCTTGCCAGCGCACGCCGTGGCACTGCAGTTCGGCCAGCAGATCGCTGGTGATCACCTGACTATTCATGTTCGGCCACCTCGCTGCGTTCGTGAACGTGTGGGGCCGGGCGGCGGTCGATCAGCAAACTCAGCAGTTCGGGTCTGCTGTAGTGCCCCACCGAATCCATCATGCGTTTGCGCTTATCGATCAGGGCGAAGTCCAGGTCGGCAATGATCACCCCTTCGCCTTCCGTCTTGCTGGCCAAAACCTTGCCCTCAGGGCTGATGATGGCGCTGAAACAGCCACCGGAAATCGGCGCCCGTTCGCAGCCGGTATCGGCCATGATCTGCGCCTGCTGCTCGGCGTCGAGCCAGGCGGTGGCATTGACCACGAAACAGCCGCTTTCCAAGGCATGGTGGCGGATGGTGACTTCCATCTGCTCGGCAAAAATCGGCCCCACCAGGGAGCCGGGGAACATCGCCGCATGGATCTGTTCACCGTCGGCCATCAGCGCATAGCGGGCCAGCGGGTTGTAGTGCTCCCAGCAGGCCAGGGCGCCGATCCGGCCCACGGCGCTGTCGGTGGCGCGCAGGCCGGAGCCATCGCCTTGGCCCCAGACCATGCGCTCGTGGTAGGTAGGGGTGATTTTACGGCGATGCTGGATCAGGCTGCCGTCGGCGTCGAACAGCAACTGGGCGTTATAGATCGTGCCGCCGTCGCGTTCGTTGACGCCGATGCAGGCCACCAGATTGGCTTCGCGGCAGGCTTCGCCGATTTGCCGGGTGATATCGCTGGGCACGGTGACCGATTCCTCCAGCAGTAGCAGGTGCTGGCGGCCCATGGCAAACGGTGGCTGCACGAAGGAAAAATACGGGTAGTAGGGCACCACGGTTTCCGGAAAAACCGCGAACTGCACGCCTTCGCGGCCCAGTTCCAGCAACTGGCGGCAGAGTTTGTCGACGGTAGCCTGACGCGAATACAGCACGGGGCTGAACTGCACGGCGGCGGCGCGGATGGTGGGCATAGTCAAGCCTCTGGTAGTGAAAAGGGGCCGGCGTGGGAGCGGGCTCTGCCCGCGAAAAGTTCACTGCGGTGGGCCTGAACACGCGCGGCCGCTTTTTCGCGAGCACAACCCGCCCCCACAACCACAGTTGCGGATCAGGCAGTCCAGGTGTCGATGATCATCGCGCCTTCGCGGCGCATCAGCAGCCGCAGGTCCATCACGTCCAGCGGGTTGATGGGGCGGATGCCTTCGATCAGGGCTTTTTCGGTCTGTCCATACAGCGCCTGCAAGGCGAAGCGGCAGGCATAAACCTCGCCGCCCTCGGCCATGAACGCCTTGATCTGGTTGTTCACCGCCAGGTGGCCCGGGAAGGCCTCGGCGCCCAGGGTGGGGAAGCCGCGCTGCACCCCCAATTGCACACCTGGCCCGTACAGCAGGATCTTGGTCTCGAAGCCCTTGCGCAGCAGGCGCTTGGCTTGCAGCAGGTTGACCAGGCCGATGGAGCCTTCGAAGGCGATGGTGTGGAAGGTGAGCAGGGCTTTTTCGCCCGGTTCGGCCTTGATGTCCTCAAAGACCTTTTCTTCGTAGTTGACCAAAAAGTCGCCGTCTTGGTAGTGGGCAATGTCCACGTTTGGCATATCGTCTTCTCCGTTGTTGTCGCTGCGGTCGATGGCCGGGTTCGGCTTATCGGTTGCAATCACTGGAGCGAAGGACGTGCCAACTTTTTTGATCAATGGATCAGACCTGATAACGCATTGATTAATTTGATATTTAAAAACTGATCCGAAAAAAAGACCACCAACTGATCCTGTTCGCGAGCTACGCAACGGCGTAGAACTACGATTATTCGTAATGGTATCGACGAGAACTCGTAGCATGGCCGACCCCGATTTTCTCAGTGGCTGGGCTGACTTGGCCTATTCTTCGCGGCACATGGTGTTCGAGCACTGCGCTGACGCCATCGCGCTCCTCGACCCCTATGGCGACCGTTTCGGTGACCTGAACATCGCCACCTGCCAACTGCTGGGCTACCCGCGCCAGGAGCTGTTGGCGTTACCGGTGAGCAAATTGTTCGGCCACCAGCTGGCGGACCTCATCGTGTTCAGCCAGGCCGTGCTGGACAAGGGTCGGGGCTGGACCGACGAGTTGAGCTGCAACTGCAAGAGCGGCGAACGCCTGCAACTGGAGATTACCGCCACCACCCTGAGCATCAAGGGCCAGTTGCAGATCATCCTGGTGCTGCGCGAGCAAAGCCGCCAGCGCTACCACCAGGACCAGGCCGACACCGAGCGCACCATGCGCGGCGGGCTGATCGAGTGGCGCACTATTCTCAACCTGTTCAAGGAAACCGAGCGCGACAACCAGCTGTTGCTCAGCGCGGTGGGGGACGGTATCTACAGCATTGATAGCGATGGCTTGGCTACCTTCGTTAACCCTGCCGGGGCACGCATGCTGGGCTGGGAGCCGGCGGACATGATCGGCAAGAACATCCACCGTATTCATCACCACAGCCATGCCGATGGCTCGCACTACCCGGTGGAAGATTGCCCCATTTACCGCGCGGTGCATGACGGTGTCGTGCATGAGGGCCGTCAGGAAGTGTTCTGGCGACGCGACGGCACCTGTTTCCCGGTGGAGTTCACCAGCACGCCGGTTATCTCCGATGGCCGCCTGGTGGGCGCGGTAGTGGTGTTTCGCGACATCACCGAGCGGCGCAGCACCGAGCTGCAGTTGCAGACCGCCCTCAGTGAACTCAAGCAGCTCAAGCAGCGCCTGGAGGAACAGAACGCCTACTTGCAGGAAGAAATTCATATCGAACATAACTACCGGGACATCGTTGGCCAGAGCGAGCCGATCCTGAAAATCATCAAGCAGATCGACGTGGTGGCGCCCACCGATGCCAGCGTGCTGATCCACGGCGAGTCGGGCACTGGTAAGGAATTGATCGCGCGCGCTATCCACCAGGCCAGCCGCCGCAGCCAGCACCCGCTGATCCGGGTCAACTGCGCGGCGATCCCGGCCGAGCTGTTCGAAAGCGAATTCTTCGGCCACATTCGTGGCGCGTTCACGGGCGCGGTGCGCGACCGCATCGGGCGCTTCGAGCTGGCCGATGGGGGCACGCTGTTCCTCGACGAGATTGGCGAAATACCCCTGGACCTGCAAAGCAAACTGCTCCGCGTGCTGCAGGAGGGCCAGTTCGAGCGGGTAGGGGAAGAGCGCACGCGCAAGGTGGATGTACGCATTGTCGCGGCCACCAACCGTAACTTGCGCGAGGAGGTGCAGGCCCGGCGCTTCCGCGAGGACCTTTATTTTAGGCTCAACGTGTTTCCCATCCAGTCATCGGCGCTGCGCGACCGACCGGTCGATATTGCGCCGCTGGCCATGCATTTCATCAGCGAAATTGGCAAGCGCTTGAACCTGCCCGGGCGGCGGTTGCGTGCGGTTGACATGGAGCGCCTGCAGCGCTACAGCTGGCCGGGCAATATCCGCGAGCTGCAGAACGTAATAGAGCGGGCACTGATCACGGCGCAGGACAATACCCTGTCGATTGACCTGCCTGATGATGCCGGGCACGGCGCGCAGGCACGCGGTATCCAGCCAGAGGTGGCGATCCTCACCGACGAGCAACTGCGTAACCTTGAGCGCGACAACACCTTGGCGGCGGTTCGCGCGTGCCACGGAAAGCTGTTCGGCAAGGATGGCGCCGCGCAATTGCTGGGTATCAAGCCTACCACCCTGGCCTCGCGGCTCAAGCGCTTGGGCATCGAGGTTTGACCTGCGCCAGCCGCGTAATGTGGCATTGCGTGGTGCGTAATAATGTTTCGGCGAGTTGATGCTCAAATGGGGAGTGTTTTTCTGATGGCGTGACCCCAAAGGAACGTTATGTGGCTGGTTGAACTGTCCCAACGAAATTATCCAGGCTATGTGCTGGGCCTGCTCGCTCTGGCGACGCTGCTGGGCCTGGCGTCGTACTTCATTGTCAGGTTCATTATTCTGCGGCTGACCGTGAAACTGTTGTTTCACTCCGGTCGCAACCACGGCAAGCGCTACACCGAGCGCGAGATTCGCATCGTCAAGCGCTTGTCCAAAGTCGCCCCCATCCTGGTCTTCCTGACCTTGAGCAAGTCCAACCTGATGCTGGGCGAAGCGGTTGTCACGGCGGTCCAGACCCTGTGCGGGGCGCTGTTTGTCGTCACCATGGCGCTGGTGGTCAATGACCTGCTGGATGCTGGCAGTGAAAAGCACTTGCTGCACAAGCACCGGTCCATCAAGGGTTACGTGCAGATTGCCAAATTGGTGGTGGTGGGCGTCTCGGTGATATTGATCATCGCGACCATTTCCAACAAGTCACCCATCATCATCCTGTCAAGCCTGGGCGCAGTCGCGGCGGTGCTGATGCTGGTCTTCCAGCACACATTGATTTCGCTGGTAGCCAATATTCAGGTGTCGTCTTCCAGCGTGATTCAGATTGATGACTGGATTGAAATTCCACAACTCAATGTCAGTGGCGAGGTCATTGATATTGCCTTGCACACCATCACCATTCGCAATTGGGACAATACTGTGTCCCGCGTGCCGACCAAGAACTTCATCACCGACAGCTATACCAACTGGCAACCCATGTTCAGCTCTGGGGGGCGTCGCATCATGCGCAGCTTCCATGTCGACCAGTCCAGCATCAGGTTTGCTACCCGCCCGTTGCTGCAGAATATCGAGTCTGTGATCTACACGAAAGACAAGTTGCACCACGACATTGAAGCAATGTTGGCGGCGGAAAATGTCAAGGACGTGATCTTCGCGGGTGTGACCAACCTGGGTCTGTTCAGGCGCCATCTGGTGTCGCATCTCAAGTCCAGGCCCGACATCAACCAGAGCATGTACCTGGTCGTCCGACAGTTGCCGCCCACGGCCAATGGCTTGCCGATCGAGATTTACTGTTTCACCCAGAGTACCGACTGGGTCGATTACGAAGAGGTCCAGTCTTCGATCTTCGAGTACGTGTTCGCCGTGGCCAGGTACTTCGAGCTGGTGATTTTCCAGAGTCCCAGCGGGCGTGACGTGAACGCCTTGGCACGCACGCCTCGGGCGCTGAAACAGGGGTAGTCACCACAGGTCAGGAGGAGGCCGCGTAGCGTGTTCGCCCCCTCCCCACATGCTTACCCGACGACGCGCACCGACTTTTTGTGGGTGAACGCCAGATAACTGTAGTGGCCGTGATACTCACCCATGCCCGAGGCGCCAACGCCGCCAAAAGGCAGGTAGGGAGAGAAGACATGCACCACCACGCCGTTGACCTGCGCATCGCCCGACTGCACTTGGTCAATGATGGCGGTGGCTGCCTGGGTATCGCGGCTGAATACATACAGCGCCAAGGGTTTGGGGTGATGATGGTTGATCTGCTCAACGGCGCTGTCGGCGGACTCAAAGGTCAGCACTGGCAAGATCGGCGCGAACAGCTCTTCTGCCATCAAGGCATCATCCCAATGCACATGGTCCACCACAGTGGCGCTGAACTGGCGTCGTTCGGTATCGGCCTGACCACCCACAACCACCGTGCCGGAACTGCGACCCAGCAAGTCCTGCAGACGGGTTACCTGGTGGCTGGTCACCAGCTTGCCAGTAGACCCTACCTCGGGCAAGGCTTCCCGCACCTTGGCCACCAGGCGCTCCAGTAACGGCTCCTTGATGCTGGCGTGGGCATATAGGTAATCAGGAGCGATGCACGTCTGGCCGCTGTTGATGAACTTGCCAAACAGCAGTTGCTCCACCACCAGGTCCAGGTCGGCATCGGGCAGAACGACCAATGGGCATTTACCGCCCAGTTCCAAAATTACCGGAGTCAGGTGTTCGGCCGCCGCGCGCATGACCACTTTGCCGACGGTGGGGCTGCCCGTAAAGAAGATGAAGTCGAAGGCCAGGCTCAACAGGTGGGCGTTTTCCTGGCGCCCACCCTGGACCACCGCGATGTAATCCGGGGAAAACGCCTGAGTGATGATGGCCTCGATGACAGCGGAAGTCTGTGGGGTGGTTTCCGACGGTTTGAGAATGCACGTATTACCGCCGACGATGGCACCGATCAGCGGGGTGAGGGTGAGGTTAACCGGGTAGTTGAACGGGCCGATGATATAGCTGACCCCAAAAGGCTCCTGCGTCACGTAGCAACGTGAAGGAGCGATCAGGTCGGGAGTGGGCACGTCCTTGGGCGCCGCCCACTCGTCCAGATGGGCCAGGGCAAAATCGATCTCGTCAACCACCTCATTGATTTCCGCCAGGTCGACGTGCTCGCGCGGCTTGCCCAGGTCTTCGTCGAGGGCCAGGTAGAGGGCTTCGCGGTTGTCCAACAGGGCAACCTTGAGCCGCTCCAGGCTGTGTTTGCGAAAACCGATGTCCAGGGTCTGGCGTGAAGCAAAGAAGGCCCGCTGACGCGAGAAAATCAGGTCGATAGCTTCAGGGGTTGGGTAAGTCATGGCAAGTGTCCTCGTCAAAAGATTTGTGCGATGCGCAGGTTGACCTGGCTCTGGGTCTTGAAGCCGTTGTCGATGCTCGCGTCGCGGCCCCAGCCCAGGATGAGCTGGGTTTTAGTGGGTAGCATGTAGGCCGTCCCGATGGAGTATTTGCGCTCGCCCGGGCGCCCCTGGCTGACGCCGTCAACGAATTGCTCACCGCCCCACTGGCGTGAATACGAGGTGCGGATGTCCAGGTTGGGCAGCAGGTTGTAGCGCAGAATGACCTGCCCCTGATACAGCGAACGCTGGGCGAGGGTGCTCTTGGTGCTGCCGTAATGGTCGTTGTCGCCGAAGTGGGTGCCGTCGAAGGCCGCATCCAGCGTCAGGCGGTCGATCAATTGCTGGCTATAGCCCAGTTGCAGGGTGTATTTGTAGCGGTTCTGGCCGATGTTGAGTGCGTCATCCTTGTCGTAGCTGCCCGTGGGCAAGGTGACCATCGGTGTAACACCGAAATAGGTGTGGCTGGCAGGGTTGTTTACCAGCCACACCGTGTTGGCCAGAATGAGGTCGCCCACGCCGTTGCCGCTTCCAAGGTCACTGCCGGACTGCTTGCCGTCGACGTGGCCAAAGGGCAGCAGGAACTGCGGGTCAATGGTAAAACCACCTACCTCCATGAAGTGGATCATCCTAAGGATGCCCACGTCCTGGGTCAGGTGGTCGCTGCCGGACACACCTCTGCCGTGGGCATAGGCGTCATGACTCTCGCCATGCTGGTAGTAGAGCAGGGCCATGTTGGTGCCAGCGGGCAGTGGTGTGTAGTCGCCGCCATCAATGTCCAGTGCCATGGCACTGGCGGGCAGTAGCGGGGCCAGGCAGCCGAGCGTCAGTAGCCTGTTGCGTGCGGTGGAATATTTCATGACAAATCACTCCGTGCGCTGGGCAGGGTTGACTCAACCCTGCCCAGGCGGTCAGGTCAGCGTGAGTAGTGTTCGTCGCAGAACAGCTTCACCGCGTGCAGTGCCAGCGCCTGCGTTGGCGCGTTGGTATTGCCGCTGGTGATGTTGGGCATGATCGAGGCGTCGATGACGCGCAGGTTGTCCACGCCTTTGACGCGCAGGTGGCCGTCGACCACGGCATCCTTGTCGTTGCCCATTCGGCAGGTGCCTACCGGGTGCCACATGGTGGTGGCCACCCGTTTTACCCATTCGCCAATCTGCTGGTCGGTTTGCACTTCGCGGCCTGGCGAGACTTCTTCCTCGATGACGTGATTCAAGGATTGTTGCGTAAGCACTTTACGCATTGCCTTGACCGACTCGACAGCGACCTCAAGGTCAAACTCATGGCCGATGAAGTTGGGGTTGATCAACGGCATTGAGGTGGGGTCGGCGTCGGCCAGGCGGATCCAGCCACGGCTTCTGGGCTGCAGCACCACTAACTCGAAGGTAATGCCGGCACGCGACCCGGTAGGGCTCAAGCCATCCTGGGAAATGATAGGCACGTGGTAACACTGCACGGTGGGCTCACCCTTGAAGTCCAACGGGTCCCAGTAGCTGACCGTTTCGATACCGTTGCCCGAGGCCGGCCCGTCCTTGGTGAGGATATAGCGCACGCCCGCCTTGAGGGTGCCTAGCCCCTGGGCGACGTTCTGGTAGCCCAGGTTGCCGCTGACGTAGGCGCTGAGCGGGATGATAGGATGGTCCTGGAGGTTTTCACCTACCCCGGGAGCGTCGACCTTGACCTGGATACCGAACGCCTCCAGTTGAGCGCGCGGGCCCACGCCCGAGTGCATGAGGATCTTCGGGCTGTGCACGGCACCCGCGCTCAGGATGACGTGCCTGGCCTGAATCTGCTGCTTGTTGGCGCCGATAAGGGCTTCCACACCGACTGCGCGGTTTTGCTCGATCAGTACGCGAGTCACCGTGGTGTTGACCAGCAGCGTCACTCGCCCGCTGTCCAGGTGACGGCGCAGGTGCGCGTGGACCGCACTGCAGCGGCGCTTGTTCTCGATGTTGGATTGCACGGGCGAGACGCCAATCTGGCTGGCGCCGTTGTAGTCAGGGTTGTAGGGCAGGCCGTATTCCTGAAAGGCTTTGAGGCAGTATTGGTTCAGTTCGTTGATGCCCTTGGGTAGTTGCACCGCCAGGTTGCCGTTGACACCATGGTGTTCGTTGTGGAAAGTGTCGTTCTTTTCCTGCTCGATGAACGCCTTCCACATGCTGGCGTAGTTCCAGCCCCCTTCACCACCGGTAGCTTCGTCCCAGGCGTCGAAATCGCGTTTCTGGCCTCGCACATAGCACATGGCGTTGACCGAAGTCCCTCCCCCCAGCACCTTGCCGGAGCGGAATCGCCGCGGGGTGCCATGTTGGGGAATGGTAGTATCGGTCCATACATGCTTGTCCTTGGCCAGAATATTGCCGAACCCCGCCGGGATATGGATCAACGGATCCCTGTCCTTGCCACCGGCCTCGATGATCGCGATGCTGGCATCGGTATGTTCCGCCAGGTAAGCGGCCACCACGCAACCGGCAGCACCACTTCCTACGATCAGCACGTCAAAGCTTTTAATTGTCATGATTTCCCACCGTGAACCGCTGTGTTGTTTTCAGGGATAAAGTATTGGTGGGGGTGTGATAGTGAGCTATCGGACATGGGTCGCAGTCCGTACAGGGAGAAAACGTTTGGCAGCGCAGTTTTTCCAGCGTTGTGTTACATAAGTGAACACCACGGCGTCGTACAGGGGAATAATGCGCGTGATGCACCATGATGATGCGCAATATGCGACCTACCGTGAGCACCTGCTCGCCGCCAAGCTTGACGTCCTCCATGGCCGCGTGGTGACCGATGCCAGGGTGCCTGCGCATATCCTGCGGTCCTGGCAACGCAGTCATGAGCGGGGCATCCACCCTGACGACCGACGATTGGCCCGGCATGACCACCCACTGTTCATCATTGACGATGCCGACCGATTGTTCGCCGCCATCGTGGACCACGAAATCAACGCTATCTGGGAATCATTCGGCGGCGAACACTGGGCTGTTTACTGCACCAATGCGCGGGCGGTGATTATCCGCGCGCGGCATGGCAACAACCCGGCGTCCCGGGCATTTGCCCTGCATGTGGGCAGGCGCATTCAGGAAAGCGACGTGGGCACCACGGCCCCGGCCTGTGTGTTACAGGAAAAGGCACCCATCACCTTGGTCGGTGCCGAGCATTATCTGAATGAGTTTGCCGACATGTTCTGCTGTGCGGTACCCCTGTGGGGCCCCTGGGGCACGTTGGTCGGGGTGCTCAACGTGACGGGTAGCGAGACGTTCAAGTCGCGGTTGGTGGTGAGCAAACTGCAGAGCGCCGCCGTGAAGATCGAGAATCGCCTGTTCCTGGCGGCTCACCGTCTCAACACGGTATTCAAGATGCACCACGATGCCGACTTCATCGATACGCACCTGGCGGGGTTGGTGGCGGTGAATGCGTTTGGTGATGTGTTGTCGGCCACACGCAATGCCCTGGAGATGCTTGACCCCCTGGACTTGTTCGGTAAGCGGGTCAACGTCGCTGACGTGTTTCAGGACGGGTTCATTGCCACCCAGGGTTACTGCCTGAAAACCAGCCTGCGCAACGGCATCGTGTTCTACACCCAGGCATGTGCCCCCCATGCCACCGCTGAGCTGAATCAGGACGCGGCAGTGAGCCGCGATGGTTCACTGCGCGAACGAGCCGACCTGCATATTCTGGACGTCGTCCGCCAATGCGGTGGGAACATCTCCAAGGCTGCCAAAGTGCTGGGGCTTTCCCGGACCACGCTCTATCGGACATTGAACAGGAAAGCCGTTGACTGAAGCTGGCTAGATGATGGACAGCGGGTAATCGACCATGACCCGCAACTCGTCGATATTGCCTTCAGCCTGAGCGGTGTTGCCGCGATGCAAGGCCTCACGCACGCGCAGGGAAAGATTCTTGGTGGGGCCTTGCTGCACCACATACTTGGCTTCCAGGTCAGTCTCGTGATGCTCTCCATTGGCGCCGTAGCCGTATTTGCTGTAGGCGCTGCCGGTAGGCATGTGAGTGCCGTCGATATCATCGCCGTGGGTGTAACGCGCCATGAAGCTGAGGCCCGGTACACCCAGCGTTGCCAGGTTGAAGTCATAACGCGCCTGGAATGATTTCTCCCTCGGGCCGTTGAAGTCCGAGTACTGCACCGAGTCGGCGAGGAAAATCGAATCGCCGGTGTTGTTCCGGTCCCCCACACCGATGTAGTCGAAGGGGGTGTTGCCGTTGATTTTCTGGAAGCCCAACGTCACGGTATGGGCCGCCAGGAAGGCGTAGGAGGCCGACAGCGAGTAGGCGTTGTTGTCGATCTTGCCGGCTTTGGCCGAGCCGGTATCGGTTCAGGCTGATTACGCTGGCGCTCAATCATCTGCTTGTGTTCCAACTGATCGGCTACTGTGGTGACGCCTGCCGAGGTCATGCCCAATGGTTCGGCAAACTGGACCGGTGTCGCGGCTTTCTGGTTCACCAGCAAATCCAGCATGTGGAACTAAGCCAGGCTTAAGTCAAATGCTTTCAGGCGCAGTTTGATCACTTGTTCCAACGTCGCGCGGGCGCGGGTCATTGACAAGTAAGACTGAAGATAGAGCGGAATCATGGAGCAACCAGTAGGCGAAGGCTGGGATGTACCGCGCCAGAGCAGCAGGCGACACGGTACCCGAGAAAGCGCCCAGCAGCGTACAATCCCAACCTCTGGCTGTTAAATGCCCCTTTGCTTGATGCAGCATTGCGCATGACGTAACGATAATCTCGGGAATTCAGATGGATTTGCTTAATAGCCTGCGTGTTTTCGTCCAAGTCGTGGACGGGGGGAGTTTTACCTCTGCCGCCAATGCGCTTGATCTATCCACCGCCCAGGTGTCACGTCTGGTGGCGGACCTGGAGCATCATGTGCAGGCGCGCCTGTTGCAGCGCACCACCCGGAGAATCAGCCTCACGGAGGCCGGCGAGCGATTCCTTCCCAGGGGGCGGCGCATTCTCGATGAGCTTGAGGTGGCCACCGAAGAAGCGCGGGGGGCTCACCTCAACCCCAGCGGCCGCTTGCGGGTGCACACCATGACGGCGTTAGGCACTTTGATGACGCCCCTGGTGTCGCGCTATTGCGCCCTGTACCCGGACGTGGTGTTCGAACTGACGCTGTCCCAGCGCCAACCCGATCTGCTGGAGGAGGGCCAGGACGTCGTGATTTCTATCGCACCGGGTTTGCCGGATTCTCAGTTCGTCGCCCAGGAACTGGGCCAGATCTACAGCGTGCCGTTTGCATCGCCGCACTACCTCAAGCGTCATGGTGTACCTGCCACGCCGGCCGATCTGCAGGAACACTCCTGCCTGCGCCTGGTGGACCCTCTGTATGGCAGTCAGTGGATTTTTCACCAGCAGGGGCAGGATTTCGCGGTAGAGCCGGAAAGAACCTTCCAGTGCAACGTTGCCGACGCCATGGTCGCGGCCTCGGAAGCCGGGATGGGCATCAGCCTTTTACCCTATTACTCCGCCACCCGCGCGTTGCGCGAGGGCACGCTGAAGCGCTTGCTGGCGCCTTGCCTGCTGCGCGAGCGTTCGGTGTATGCACTGTACCCCTCAAGGCGATACCTGGACGCAAAGGTCAGGACCTGGATCGAGTTTCTCAAGGTGGAGTTGCCGACGCTCTTCGCCGAGCATGAGCAGGTGCTGCAGGACCCCAGGCACTGGGCTTGAAAGCCGTTGAGAACTGACTTCACGTGAGGTCCAACCCGCAGGTGGTGAGATTGTTACGCATTACGCAATGTTGCATTTTGCGATAGCGTCTCGCCCGGCCGAGTGGGAACGAATAAGGTTGATGTGCTCGCATCGGCTCAAATAGCGAAGCCCTGCATCCGTCAAGACCACTTGCCGGGGAGTACGGTTAAGCAACCGTGTACTCAGGCTGGCCTCAAGGTCTTTTACATTCCGAGAGACGGTGGCAAAGCCAATGCGCAATTTTATCGCGGCGGCACTGAAGGTCCCGCATTCTGCAATGCGCAATAACCGGTGCACGGCTTGGGCTTACAATGGATTCGTTTTCACCGACCTCGCGCTTTAGGGACAATAGTTTATGCGTCAATCATTTGTGGCAGTTGTGAGCGTCATGTTAGTTCTCTCGGGTTGCACCACACCGCTGACCGATGCGGGTGCGCGCGTTGAACTCATCACACCGGCTCAAGCCGCCGGGTGCTCAATGATCAAGCTGTTCGCGGTGCAGGGTGGTTCTGCCGATGATGTGCTGCACAAGGCAATGAACCAGGCAGCGCAGATAGGCGGGGACAGCGTGGGTATCTCGGACGGTAAGCAAAATGGTACAGGGAGTGAAATTACCGCTGTTGCACTCAAGTGCCACGGTATCCGTTAAAGGCCAGTCTGTCGGGGAGCAACTGCGGTGCGACGCATTGGTGATAGCGGCCGCGATGATGTGGCGGAGACGGGTATGGGACCTGCAGGCAGAGAGTCGCTAGCGCCAATGCCCATTCAACCCGCGTTCTGCAGGCGACGATACGCCCCAGGCTGTACTCCGGTGACCTTTGAAAAACTGCGGGTGAACGCGGCGGTGGACTGATAGCCCACAGCACTGGCCGTCTGTTCCACGGTCTGGCCGCGTTTGAGCAGTCCGCACGCTTGATGCATGCGTAATGCCAGCAGCACCTGTCCTGGTGTCTGTCCAGACAATTCATTGAAGCGTTTGAAGAACGCCGAGCGTGAAAGGCCCACCTGAGCAGCCATCTCCTTAAGCGACCAAGCACGTTGTGGCTGCTCAATCATGCGTTGCAGCAGGCTGCAAAACGCGGGGTGACGACTCAGGTTGGCGAGGCCTCCAAGAGCACCGGTGTCGTTCATCTGCGCTCGCAGAACATAGATGAACAGCAGCTGGCTCAGGCGTTCCAGAACCGTATTGGAGCCCGCCGGCTGGCGCTTGCATTCCTCCAGAATCATTCCGAACAGATGGGCCGCAGCGGTCAGCCCAGCGTCGCCACGGCGCAGGATTATCCAACTGGGCAATGCATCGATGATCAGGTGCGAAAGTCCCGATTGGAAGTGAAAGAATCCACAAACCAGCCCCACATCCAAGGTGGACGTTTCATCCAATGGCTGCATGACCTGACGAGGCATTCGTAGGGCCTGAACCCAATCTGCAGCGTTGGACAGGCGATAATCCAGATCACGCAGAATAAACACCGCCTCACCTTGTTCCAGCCGCTGAGGCGCAATGTCTGGCCCCAAGTGCAGCCAGCAGCCGCCGTGCATCACCAGATGGAAGCTGGCTTTGGCCAGGCCGTGGGTAGTGGCGTGCCAGGCCCCGCAGTAGCGCCCTACATGGAACAGCGACGCATCAAACGTCAGGTTTTCTAATAACCATTCATTAAGGGGCTGCGACGAATTCATCTAATGAAAAGACTCAAAAGCAAGTGGAAGCGACTTTAGTATATGGATTCAAATTCTTATAACCAACAGACTTTAGGCACATTGATCGAACGGAGCTTACCCGATGTCTCGTATGCCGTTGCAATCCCTGGAGACCGCACCTGAAGCTTCTAGGCCTTTTCTTGAAAGTGCACTCAAGAATTCAGGGTTCATTCCCAACCTGTTGGCAGTGCTGGCGAGTGCGCCAGCAGCGCTGGAAACCTATGTCGCGGTGTCTGGCCTAAACGCCAAGGCCAGTTTGTCCCTCGGGGAGCGCGAGGTGATTCAGTTGGTAGCGGCCACCGAGCATGGCTGCGATTTCTGCGTGGCGGGGCATACGGCGGTTGCCATAAACAAGGCAAAACTGCCGGCAGAGGTGGTCAGTGCCTTGCGTGAGCGCAGTGACCTGCCGGAAGCAAAGTTACAGGCGCTGGCGAAGTTCGCGAAGGCGGTGATCGCAACCCGCGGTAACGTCGCCGATGAACAGCTGCAGGCGTTCCAGGCGGCAGGTTACGGCCCAGGTCAGGCGCTTGAAGTCATCCTGGGGATCAGCCTGGCGACCTTGTGCAATTTTGCCAATGTGTTTGCTCGCACCCCGCTGAATCCCGAGCTGACCAAGTACCGCTGGGACAGTGTGGCGCCATGAGCAGTACGGGGTTTAAAGAGAACAGTAGCGTGGTTGAGCCGACTCTACGTCTATGGCTGGAAAACCATGCACAGTCCTTGGACAACGGTGACTGTGATCCTGAAACCGTGGTTCATAAACTGGCAGCGGCAGGTGTACTGAAGATCGGGGTTGCCCCGGGGCAGGGCGACATCACCGACGCGGTCGAAGCGGTGGCCAGCGTGGCCTATCATTCGTTAGCGGCCGCCTTCGTGTTGTGGGGCCAGCGCGCGTTTATCGAATACCTGTTGCAAAGCCCCAATGATGCCCTGCGCGAGCGGCTGCTCAGTGAGCTGTTGAGCGGACGCCTGGCGGGGGCGACAGGGTTGTCGAACGCGATGAAGTACCTGTCGGGCATCGAGTCATTGCAACTGCAGGCGCAAGCCACGTCGGACGGCTGGCAGCTCGACGGGCAGTTGCAGTGGGTAACCAACCTGCGCAAGAGCGGCTATGTGGTCGCTGCGGCAGTGGCCCGCCCATCCGATGCCCCGCCCTTCATCATGGCATTGCCCGGGGAGCTGGCAGGCCTGCAGCGCTCCGATGATTTGCAACTGATGGGCCTGCAATCCAGTAATACGGCCGCCCTCACGCTCAGTGGCGTGAGGGTGGGGCGCGAGTGGTTGCTGCACGACGATGCCCGCGTCTTTCTACCCACCGTACGGCCGGCGTTTCTAGGCTTGCAGTGTGGCCTGTCGATCGGCCTGGCACGGCGGGCACTGGCCCAGGCACGGCAGCACCTGCATGGAGCTGGAGGTGTGCTTGAGCACGTGCTGCGGCAACAGGTGAAAGCCTTGGATGACCTAGTGGCACGCCTCAAGCAGGGGTTGTTGGGCGGTCAATTTTTACAGCAGCCGGGCGCGGTGTTTCGCCTGCGCATCGGTATGGCGGAATCGGTCTCCAGCGCCGTGCAGTTGGAGCTTCAAGCCAGCGGTGGCAAGGCGTTTCTCTCCCACCACGGTGATGCCTTCGCCCGGCGCTGGCGTGAGTCGGCGTTCATCCCGATTGTCACGCCGAGCTTGGTGCAGTTGCGCGCTGAACTGGCTCGTCAGGGGCAGGCGCAATGAGCACCACGGTGCTGCAGGCCATTGGTATTGGTCTGGGTTATCGGGACCGCGATGGCTGGCGGCAGGTGTTGGAACACTTCGATCTGGCGCTGGGGGCCGGTGAGGTGATCAGCATTCTGGGGCCCAGTGGCGTCGGCAAGTCGAGCCTGCTGCGTGTGCTGGCCGGCCTGCAGGTGCCCGCCGCTGGCACGGTCAGCTTGCTGGGCAGCGCGCTGCAAGGTCCGCACCCGCAGGTTGCCGTGGCCTTTCAGGACCCCAGCCTATTGCCCTGGCTGAACCTGGAACGCAACGTCGCTTTCGGCCTGGACTTTGCCCGCCAGCCAGGCCTGGATGCCAGGACGCTGGCTGGCCGTGTCGAGCAGGCGATCACGGCGGTGGGCCTGGAGCATGCCCGTGGCCAGTTCCCGGCGCAACTGTCCGGTGGCATGGCGCAGCGCACGGCACTGGCCCGCTGCCTGGCCCGCGAGCCGCAAGTGCTGTTGCTCGACGAGCCGTTCGGCGCGCTGGATGAAGTAACCCGCGCCGATATGCAGCATGTGCTGCGTACGGTGATTGCCCAGTGTGGTACTGCCGCCATATTGATCACTCATGACATCGACGAAGCTTTACTGTTGTCCGATCGTATTCTGCTACTGGGCGACCACCCGGCGCGCACGCTCGGCCAATGGCAGATCGACCTGCCGTTTCCCCGCGAAGACCACATTGATGCCCTTGGCGCCTTGCGCGTCGCGATTCTCAAAACCTTGCGGCTGGCGAGCCGTCCTCAATCCAACCCTTTGCCGGAAGCCGATCATGTGCCTGGACGACCTCACTCATTCGCGTCGTGACTTTCTCAAACTCAGTGCGCTGCTGACCGCCGCAGGCGCCATGCCGTTGCTCACCAGCCTCAAGGCGCGTGCGGCTTCCGAGCCCGATGCGCCGGTGCGCATCGGCTACCTGCCGATCACCGACGCCACGCCTCTGTTGGTGGCACACAACAATGGCCTGTTCGAGGCCGAAGGTGTCACCTCCGAGCGCCCCGTGCTGCTGCGCAGTTGGGCGCAGGTCATCGAAGCGTTTCTTTCCGGGCAGGTGAACGTCATCCACCTGCTGTCACCCATGACCGTGTGGGCGCGCTATGGCGGCCAGGTGCCCGCCAAAGTGGTGGCCTGGAACCACGTGGGAGGGTCGGGCCTTACGGTTGCACCGGAGATCAGCGACATCAAGGCGCTGGGCGGACAGTCCGTCGCAGTGCCGTTCTGGTATTCGATTCACAACGTGGTGGTCCAGCAACTGTTGCGCAGCCATGGCTTGACGCCGGTAACCCGCCCAGCATCCGCCGTGATTGCCGCCAACGAAGTCAACCTCCTCGTGATGTCACCGGCCGACATGCCGCCCGCGCTGGCCAGCCGGCGTGTGGCCGGTTATATCGTTGCCGAGCCGTTCAACGCGTTGGCTGAAGACCTGAAAGTGGGGCGCGTGCAGCGCTTCACCGGCGATATTTGGCGCAACCATGCCTGCTGCGTGGTGTTCATGCATGAACACGACCTGAACAATCGCCCTGAGTGGTCGCAGAAAGTGGTCAATGCCATCGTCAAGGCCCAGGTGTGGACTCGCGACAATCGTCAGCAAGCCGCGCAGTTGCTGTCCAAGGACGGAGCCAACCGCTACACGCCGCACAGCCCGCAAGTATTGACCCGGGTGCTGGCACCCGCCGCGTCCGAGCGCGCCGATTACCTGGCGTCCGGTGCCATTGAGCATGCGCAGTGGGATGAGCACCGTATCGATTTCCAGCCGTATCCGTTCCCCAGTTACACGGAGGAACTGGTGCACAGGCTCAAGGACACCGTCATTGAAGGCGACCGGCATTTTCTGGCGAACCTGGACCCGCAAACGGTAGCGCGTGAACTGGTGGATGACCGTTTTGTGCGCCAGGCCATCGCGGCAGTGGGCGGCATGCAGACCTTCGGCCTGGCCGAAGGCTTTGCCCGCCAAGAGGAGTTTGTGGTGTGAGGGTACAACGGACGGTATTGGGCATTGCCGGGTTGCTGGTGGTGTTCCTGGCGTGGTGGGCTGCGATCCGCCTGGGCGCGGTGCCCGGCTCGCTGGCCAGTCGTTTCGCGCCCGGCGCCGCCCTGGCCAGCCTGGTGGAGTTGCTAGGCCGCGCCGAGCTTTATCAGAACGTGCTGGTCAGCCTGCGGCGCATTCTGGTGGGGCTGGCGTTTGCCTTGCTGATCGGCGTGCCCCTGGGCGTGCTGGTGGGTAGTTGGCGGCGGCTGGAGCAGGCCACCACCCCGGCTTTCCAATTGTTGCGGATGATCTCACCGCTGTCATGGATGCCTATTGCCGTGATGTTGATGGGCGTGGGGGATCGGCCCATCTACTTCCTGCTGGCGTTCGCTGCGGTGTGGCCGATCCTGCTCAGCACTGCCGCCGGCGTGCGCCACCTCGACCCGCGCTGGCTGCAACTGGGCCGCAGTTTGAGTGCGACGCCGCGCGAAATGCTGGTAAGGATCGTCTTGCCGGGCATCATCGGCCACGTACTCACTGGGGTACGGCTGGCGATCGGTATCCTGTGGGTGGTGTTGGTGCCGTGCGAAATGCTGGGGGTGAGCGCGGGCCTTGGCTATTACATCCTCGATACTCGCGACCGCCTGGCGTACTCGGAGCTGATGGCCATGGTGCTGCTGATTGGCGTATTGGGTTATGGCCTGGATGCCTTGGCTCGCGCAGTGTGCAACCGTTGGGACCACACCCGGGCGGTTTCGACAGGCGTGTAGTGACTCAAGGACTGAAGACTTTCTGCGCCAGAGAGAATATTAATGCGGCGCAGCCGATTACGGCGATGACCGAAAAGTACTCGATACCCGCCATCAGCGAGGCTTGTGCACTGATGGTCTGCGCCACCTCTGCGACGGCCATCTGTGCGGCTTTCGCCGCACCCTGGCTTTGGCTCAGAAATTCGCTCAGAGCATGGGTGTACTGCAGGTAAGCCGGGTCATCGGTCGTGAGCCTGATGTTCAAGGCATCGTACTGCACCGTACTGCGCCATTGCATGAACAGCGTCGCCAGTGCCGTACCCGTAGCGGTGGCGATCTGCCCAGCCATGTTCTTGATCTGTTGGGCGTTGGTGAACAGCGCGTCATCATGGCCCACGTCACGAAAAGTCTGGGTGGCCGCGGTGGCCAATAGCAGCATCACGAAGCAGCCATTGAGAAACAGCGCTGGCAAGATATTGCGCCACATCTCGGCGCCCGGGGTGATCACTGACAGCAGTACACTGAAGCCAATCAAGGCCAGGAAGCCTGCGACGAAGAATTTTTTCGGGGCAGGGCGTTTGGGCAGGATCTGTGCCATGACCAGCCAGGCCACCAGGGTGCCGAACAGCCCAAGAGATTGATAATGCCCTACCGTTTCCCAGGTGAACCCCAGCGAGGATTGCAGGAAAGTCGGCAGCACATAATTGTTGGCGCCCAAGATCAGATAGCTAAAGCAGTACAGCGCGATGCCGAACAGGTAGCGCTGGTTGATGATTTGGCGCAGCTTGAGCAACGGGGAAGGGTGCTTGCGCTCGATCAGAAAGTAGGAGCTCAGGGCGAACAGCGACAGCAAGGCGAAGATGATGATAATGGTGCTTTCGTCGTAGAAGTCATAGTACGAACGTTGCAGCACGTAAAGAACCGAGAACGAACTCAACGCCAGCAGCAGAATGCGGCCCATGCTGGTGCTGGTGCGGTCTTCCACCGGGTGAGGCTGATTAGGCAGCAGGCGGGCGCTGAGCAGCGCCACCAGGGTGATCACACCGATTAAGACCCAGAAAATGGCTTGCCAGGTGGTGTAGGCCACCGTAAGCGATGCGAGTACCGGTGCCAGGGTTGTGCCCAGCGCCAACCCAGTGGCGAAGGCTTTCACACCGGTGAAGCGTCCCGGCCCAGGCGGCAGCATGTGCACCATCACCCGCGCCGAGGTCATGAAGCCGGCGCCACCCAGCGCCATGATCACGCGCCCAACGGTGAACCCCGCCAGGCTGGTGCTGGCGCTGCACACCAGACAACCGACAATGAACACGGCAATGGAGGATTGCAGGTAGGTGCGCCAGCCCAGGCGCTCGGTCAGCCAGCGCTGCTTGGAAATCACGATCACCGCCAGGCAGGCGTACAACGCCCCCACCAGGCTGTATTCCTCGGGGCTGGCCTCGATTTCACCGCGGATGGGGGCGGCCGCGAAGGCAATCATGCCGGTCTGCAGGAACTCCACCGAGCACAGCAGTGTGATGGTGATCAGCAACTGTGGGTGCTTTCTGAACATCTCAGTGCTGCCCGGTTGGCTGGGTCAGTTGGGCCGCGCTTTGCGGGCCGTCGTTGGCCTGGATCACCGACTCCACCACGGCGTCGGCGTCCTGCAGTTCGTGGTCGAAGACTGAGGTGGAATACAGGTCTTGCTGGGGAACGTCGCTACGCAGCACAGGGCCGTCACGGTCCTGAGTGTTCACGCTGACCCGCACGGACAGGCCTAGGCGCAATGGGTTTCGGGCAATCTCCCCGGCATCCAGGCTGATGCGTACCGGCACCCGTTGAGTGACCTTGATCCAGTTGCCGGTGGCGTTCTGTGCCGGCAGCAGGGCGAACGCGCTGCCGGTGCCGGCATCCAGGCCCAGCACGCGGCCATGGAACACCACGGCCTTGCCGTATGCATCGGCGGTCAGGGTGACTGGCTGGCCGATGCGGATGTGTTCCAGCTGAGATTCCTTGAAGTTGGCGTTGACCCACAAGTGGTCAAGCGGCACCACAGTCATCAAGGCAACCCCCGGGCTGATCCGCTGGCCCACCTGCACGCTGCGCTTGGTGACGGTGCCGGTTACCGGGGCGCTGATACGCGTACGTTCGCGAGCGATATAGGCGTCACGCAAGTTGGTGGCTGCGGCCAGTACATCAGGGTGTGTGCGCAGCACCGTGCCGTCGACCATGGCGCGGCGTTGGGCCAGGGATTGAGTGGCACCCTGCAGGCCGGCCTTGGCGTTCTTGAGGATATCCTCGGCGTGGCTGATTTCTTCGCGCGATACCGCGCCGCTGGCGGCCAATTGAGCGCGCCTGGCCAGGTCTGCCTGGGCCTTGATCACGTCGTTATGGCGCTGGTCCACCTCGGCCTGCAGTTGCTGAACCTGGTAGTACTGGGTACGCGCCAGGCGCGTAGCGCGGGCCAGGGCGGCCTTATTGCGCTCAAACTGGATCTGTTGGTCTACCGGGTTGAGGGTAACGATGGGGGCGCCAGCGCTGACATGGTCGGTATTGTCCGCAGCGATGGCCGTCACCGTGCCGCTGATCTGTGAGGTCACCTGAATGGCGTTGCCGTCCACGTAGGCGTCTTCGGTTTTTTCCGCGTCAGCATCGGACAGGTACCAGAACCCGCCTCCGGCGGCGGCCAGCACGGCTGCAACGATCAGGGCGTGGGTCAAGGTGCGAGCGCCGGAGCCCGCGGAGGTGGAAGCGTTGCTGGTCATGGGCACTACTCGTGAACAGTGGCGGTTGCAGAGGATGTTTCGGCGGCAAGGGCAGGCTGGAATCCACCGCCCAGGGCACGGCTTAGGTTGGCCTGAAGGGAGCGCCCCCGGGCCATCAGGTTGATCAACTGACGTTGCTGCTCCAGGGCAGCATTTTGCGCTGTCAGCACCTGAATGTAGGTGGCCAGGCCCGCACCATAGCGACGGTTGACCAGGTCGAAGGCATCGTTGGCGGTATCCACGGCCATGCGCTGTTCGTCCACTCGCTCCTTGAGCCAGCGGATCGATGTCAGTTGGTCGGCCAGGTCGTGCACGGCGTCCACCAGGGTCTGGTTGTAGCCTTCCACGGCGGCGTCGTATACCGCATCTTGAGCGGCAAGGTTGGCGCGCAGGCGGCCGCCCTCGAAGATCGGCAGACTGATGGCCGGGCCGATACCCAGTACCCGGCTGCTGCTGTCCTTGAAGTCGCCGAAACCGAAGCTCTGCAGTCCTGCGGAGGCAGCCAGGTTGATGTTGGGGTAGAACGCCGCCTTGGCTACTTTGATGTCGTGGCTGGCCGCTTCCACGCGCCACCGTTGCGCAATGACATCAGGGCGGCGTCCCAGCAGCTCGGCGGGCAGGTTGCTGGGTATTGCGAACTGTTGCGCCAGTGGCATGCTTGGCCGCTGAATACTAGCGCCGCGGTCCGGGCCTTTACCCATCAAGGCAGCCAAGCGATTTCGAGTCAGGTCGATGGTTTCCTTGAGGGCGGCGATGGTGGCGCGGCTGGCCGGCAGGCTGGCCATGGCCTGCTTGATATCGATCTGTGAGTCGAGTTCGGCGGCGAAGCGCTTATGCGTCAGGTCGAGGATGGCTTGCTGTTGCGCCAGTATCTGTTGTGCCAGATCCAATTGTTCATAGTTCTGCTGCAGCTCGATGTACGCTTGCACCATAGCCGATGCCAGCATCAGCCGGGTAGCGTACTGATCCACTTGGCTTGCATGGGCGCGGCCAATCGAGGCGTCCAGGGCCGCGCGGTTCTTGCCCCAGAAATCCAGCTCGTAACCCAGGCCCAGCGAGGTCTGGTTGAGGGTCTGCCACGTTCCGGACACGGCGCCGGCGGTGCCGTTTTCGCTAAAGCGCTCGCGGTTCGACGAAAAGCTGGCGTCGACCCTGGGCAACAGCGGCGCCCGGTTCAGGCCCACGATGGCCTGGGCCTGGCGCACGCGCGCGGCGGCAAGGTTCAGGGTGGGGCTGTTGTCCAGTGCTTCGTGCATCAAAACATCAAGTTGCTGGTCGCCGAAGGCGTTCCACCATTGCTCCGTTGGCCAGTGGGCGGGGGAAACGTTGATGCCCTGCAAGGCACCCTGCGCCTGCGGCGTCGTATGGCTCCAGAGGTGCGACATGGGTTGGAGGTCGTGGTAGGAGCAGCCGCCCAGCAGCGCGCTCACCATGATCAGCGACGAGAGGCGCTGCGACATCAAGGGGTTGACCAAAAGTAGGTCTCCTGCGGGTAACACGAGGGATTCAGCGTTGCCACGCCAGAACGTTCGAACGGGTGTCCAGACGCCGACTCATGTCGGGTGGCTGAGTACGAGGGGGCAAACGAAAGTTGCAGGGAGGGTACGTGCCGGGAGGCGGTATGTGAATGCCGTTTTCACGGGATGCACTGTTACGCAATAGGTAACGATGACCACACGATTATTACTCTGATGAGACGTCATGCTTTGCCAGCGCCGCCAAGGCAGCATGGATCAGCCCGGCGACCGCCACCGCCAGGCAGGCGCCCAACCACCCCTTGCCGGCCACCAGCAGCCAAGTGCTGCCTAGGGTGATGGTGGTGATGGCTATCGCATACAGCGGTAAGCCTTGGTGGATCAGCCGCATGGCGAGGAACATGGCTGCCATCGCTGAAAGCAGGATCAGAATCATCGGCAGGCCTGTCAAAATGTCGCGATGATGCGGCCCAGCAGCGCCATGGCGTCTTCGCTGCGTTTATCCCAGCGGTAACCACAGTTGAGCCGAATGCAGTGGCGATGTTGCTGGGTGGCCGAGAAAATCGGCCCGGGAGTGATGCTAATACCCTGGGCCAAGGCCAGTTCGAACAGCTTCAAGGAGTCCACTCGCTGCGGGAGTTCAAACCATAGGAAGTAGCCACCCACAGGCCGGTTCACCTGGGTGTCCTTGGGGAAATAACGCGCGGCGGCTGCCAGCATGGCGTTCTGTTGGGTTTCCAGCGTATCGCGCAATTTGTGCAGGTGTCGGTCGTAGCCTCCGTGCTGCAAATAGTCGGCGATAGCCGCCTGGGCTGGCAGCGACGGGGAGATGGTCGTCATCAGCTTCAAGCGGTCGATCTGCCGGGCGAAGCGTCCGCCTGCCACCCAGCCGACGCGATAGCCGGGCGCCAGGCTTTTCGAGAACGAGCCGCAATGCATGACCAGGCCGCTGCGATCCAGGCTCTTGACGGGGTGGGGAGGCTGGGTGCCGTAGTACAGTTCCGCATATACATCGTCCTCGATCAGCGCCACCTGATGCTGTTCCAACAGGGTGTAGAGGGCAGCTTTGGCGTCGTTGTTCATGCTGGCGCCCAACGGGTTCTGCAAGCTGCTCATGAACCAGCACGCCTTGATCGGCAAGCGCCGCAGGGCATCGTCGAGGGCGGCCAGGTTGACGCCATCGCGGGGGTGCATGGGGATTTCCACCGCCTTGAGTTTCAGACGTTCAAGTACCTGCAGGCAGGCATAGAACGCCGGGGCTTCGATGGCCACCAGGTCGCCGGGCTGGGTGACGCACTGCAGGCACAGGTTCAGCGCTTCCATGGCGCCGTTGGTGATCACCAGTTCATCCAAGGGCAGACGTACGCCGCTGTTCATGTAGCGCAGGGCAATCTGGCGACGCAATTCGGGGTGGCCGGTGGTCATGTCGCTCAGGCGGCCGCCATCCAGGCCGCGCACGGCTTTGGCCATGGATCGCGCCAGGCGCGACAGGGGGTAAAGGTCGGGGCTGGGGAACGCTGAGCCGAAGGGCACGGTGTCTGGGTCCCTGAGCGAAGACAGCACTGAATAGACCAGATCGCTGACGCCCACCTCAGTGCCATCGCTAACCTGTTGCAAGGGCGGCCGCTCATCGACCTGACGGCTGGCAGACTCGCGAACGTAATATCCAGAACGGGGCCGGGCCTGTATCAGGCCGCGGTCCTCCAGCAGGTAATAGCCCTGGAACACGGTGGAAGGGCTGACCGCATACGCTTGGCTGGCGACGCGTACCGAGGGTATTTTGGCGCCTGGAGGCAACTGACCGCTGCGAATTTTCTCGGCGATCGCGGCGGCAAATTTTTCGTAACGTTTCATGGACAATGCTTCGGGTGGTTTGGTCCGAAGCATGGGCGATTCGCACGCCGTTAAACAGATGCACAACGGGTTTATAAATGCGGATCAGATAGTCTTTATCCACGTCAATTCGCCACGCGCGGAACCAATCTGATCCGTTTTTTTATCGCGTATGTGAATCTGTAACCCAGACCAGCATCGGAGGATAGTGGCCCCATCGAATCTGCCCCGTGCGAGAGGGCAGGCCCTGATGAGGTCCTGACGATGTACCGATATGACGATTATGACCGTGCCCTGGTGCACGAGCGGGTGGCGCAGTTTCGCGATCAGGTGGAACGTTTCCAGGCGGGCGAACTGAGCGAAGAGGAGTTTCTGCCGCTGCGGCTGCAAAACGGTCTGTATATGCAGAAGCATGCCTACATGCTGCGCCTGGCCATCCCCTATGGAACCTTGTCGGCGGCACAGCTGCGCACGCTGGCGCACATCGCCCGCGAATACGACCGTGGCTACGGTCACTTCACTACCCGCCAGAACCTGCAGTACAACTGGATCGACCTGCACCAGGTGCCGGACATTCTCCAGCACCTGGCGGACGTGGACATGCACGCCATCCAGACCTCGGGCAATTGCGTGCGCAATATCACCACCGAAGCCTTCGCTGGCGTTGCCGCCGACGAGTTGATGGACCCGCGCCCTCTCGCAGAGATCCTGCGCCAGTGGTCAACCATCAACCCCGAATTTCTGTTCCTGCCGCGCAAGTTCAAGATCGCCATCTGCTCGGCCGAGCAGGACCGCGCGGCAATCATGATGCATGACATCGGCCTGTACCTGTATGCCAATGCCGAAGGCGAGAAGCGCCTGCGGGTGATGGTGGGCGGTGGCCTGGGGCGCACCCCGATCCTGTCGCAGCAGATCCGCGAGGACTTGCCCTGGCAGCACCTGCTGTCGTACGTGGAAGCCATCCTGCGGGTATACAACCGCCATGGTCGGCGGGACAACAAGTACAAGGCGCGCATCAAGATTCTGGTCAAGGCGCTGGGCATCGAGGCCTTCTCGGCCGAGGTCGAGCAGGAGTGGCAACACCTCAAGGACGGCCCTGCGCAGCTCACCGTGGACGAATACCAGCGCGTTGCCGATGCTTTCGTTGCCCCCGCCTACCAGTTGCTGCCGGACGATCATCTGAACGTTGGCAGCCAGTTAATGGCATTTCCCGATTTTGCCCGCTGGGTATCGCGCAACACCCAGGCCCACAAGGTGCCAGGCTACGTTAGCGTGATACTGTCGACCAAACCCGGCCCTGAAACGCCGCCGGGCGACCTGACGGCCGCGCAGATGGAAGCAGTCGCCGACTGGTCGGAGGTATTTGGTTTCGGCGAAATCCGCATTGCCCACGAACAGAACCTGATTCTGCCGGACGTGCGCAAAACCGACCTGCTGGCCTTGTGGACCCTGGCCAGTGATCAAGGCCTGGGTGTGGCCAACACGGGGCTCCTGACCGACATCATCGCCTGCCCGGGTGGCGATTTCTGCGCGCTGGCCAACGCCCGCTCCCTGCCGATCACGGCCGCTATTCAGGCGCGCTTCAATGACCTGGATTTCCTGCACGACCTGGGTGATTTCAGTCTCAACATCTCCGGCTGCATGAACGCCTGCGGCCACCACCACATCGGCAACATCGGCATTCTGGGCGTCGATAAGAACGGCCAGGAGTGGTACCAGATCACCCTCGGCGGTGCCCAGGGCAAGGCCGCATCGCTGGGCAAGGTCATCGGGCCCTCGTTCAGCGCCGAACAGATCCCCGAGGTGATCGAGCGTGTGGTGCACACGTTCGTCGATTACCGTGAGGTGGACGAACTGTTTATCGACACCTTTACCCGCATCGGCATCGCGCCGTTCAAGGAACGGGTGTACCCGCCCCGCGAGGAGCAACCGGCATGAACAACCTGCTGATACTGGATGGGCAGGGCGCGCGGCTGGCTGCCGATGACCCCTGGACGCTGGTGCGTGACCTGGAAGGCGAATTGCCTCAGGGCCCATTGATCCTCCCGTTGTCCCGCTGGAACACACGGCAGGATGCCAGGCATGGTGTGTGGCTTGGCCCGGATGATGACCTGGAAAGCCTGGAGTTGTGGTTTGAGGCGCTGCCGCTGATTGCCCTGGATTTCCCCAGCTTCCGCGATGGCCGCGCCTACAGCCAGGCCTACCTGCTGCGCACCCGCTTGGGCTGGCAGGGCGAGCTGCGGGCCATTGGCGATGTGCTGCGCGACCAGCTCAGCCACATGCGCCAGTGCGGCTTCAGCAGTTTCGCCGTGCGCGAGGACAAATCCGCCGAAGACGCCCTCAAGGGCTTGGCTGGCATGAGTGTGCTGTACGGCCGCTCGGCCATCGAACCGCGGCCGTTGTTTCGCCGCCGCTGATTCATTCACTCCACCCGAGGTGGCTCATGCTCAACCTGCCGGCGATTGACCTCGCCCGAATGCAGTTTGCATTCACCGTGTCATTCCACATCATCTTTCCGGCCATCACCATTGGCCTGGCAAGTTTCCTCGCCGTGCTCGAAGGCCTGTGGCTCAAGACCCGCGACGACACCTACCGCGATCTCTACCATTTCTGGTCGAAGATTTTCGCCGTCAATTTCGGCATGGGGGTGGTCTCTGGACTGGTCATGGCCTATGAATTCGGCACCAACTGGAGCGGTTTCTCGCAGTTCGCCGGTTCGGTCACCGGGCCGTTGCTGACCTATGAGGTGCTCACGGCCTTCTTCCTCGAAGCCGGGTTCCTCGGTGTCATGCTATTTGGCTGGAACCGGGTAGGGCGGGGGCTGCACTTCTTTTCGTCGTGCATGGTGGCCTTGGGCACGATCATCTCTACCTTCTGGATTCTGGCGTCCAACAGCTGGATGCAGACACCTCAGGGCTATGAAATCGTCAATGGCCAGGTGGTGCCCACCGATTGGCTGGCGGTGATCTTCAACCCTTCCTTCCCGTTCCGGTTGATGCACATGGCCACCGCCGCCTTTGTCGCCACGGCGTTCTTCGTCGGCGCCTCTGGGGCCTGGCACCTGCTGCGCGGCCGTGATAACCCGGCAGTGCGGCGCATGCTGTCGATGGCCATGTGGATGGCGTTGATCGTGGCGCCGTTGCAGGCAGTGATTGGCGACATGCACGGGCTTAACACCCTCAAGCATCAGCCAGCGAAAATCGCCGCCATCGAAGGGCATTGGGAAAATACCGATGATAAACCGACGCCGTTGATTCTGTTTGGCATCCCTGACATGCAGGCGGAGAAGACCAGGTTTGCGCTGGAAATCCCGTACCTGGGCAGCCTGATCCTGACCCACAGCCTGGACAAGCAGATCCCGGCGCTGAAATCCTTCGCGCCTGAAGACCGGCCCAACTCCACCATCATTTTCTGGTCGTTTCGCATCATGGCCGGCCTGGGCATGTTGATGATCGCGGTCGGTCTGTGGAGCCTGTGGCTGCGCAAGCGCGGCACCCTGTACCATTGCCGGCCATTTCTGTATCTGGCGCTGTTCATGGGGCCCTCGGGCCTGATTGCCCTGCTGGCTGGCTGGTTCACCACTGAAGTGGGGCGTCAGCCGTGGGTGGTGTATGGCGTGATGCGCACCAAGGATGCCGTTGCCAACCACAGCGTCGAGCAACTGACCCTGACGCTGGTGCTGTTCGTGCTGGTGTACTTCAGCCTGTTTGGCACCGGCATCGGCTACATGATGCGCCTGGTGCGCAAGGGGCCGCAGCCTCACGTTGACCATGGCGCCCACGGGGGGCCGGGCCAATCCCGCACTCCGGCGCGGCCGCTGTCCGCTGCCGACGAGGAGAATTGAGATGGGTATCGATCTACCGCTGATCTGGGCAATCATCATTATCTTCGGGGTGATGATGTACGTGGTCATGGATGGCTTCGACCTGGGTATCGGGATTCTTTTCCCGTTCGTGCCCGGCGAAAAAGACCGTGATGTGATGATGAATACCGTCGCCCCCGTGTGGGACGGCAACGAAACCTGGCTGGTGTTGGGTGGCGCGGCGCTGTTCGGCGCTTTCCCGCTGGCCTATGCGGTGGTGCTGTCGGCGCTTTACTTGCCGCTGGTACTGATGCTGGTGGGGCTGATTTTCCGGGGTGTTGCCTTTGAGTTCCGCTTCAAGGCCACCAAGGCCAAGCAGCACCTGTGGGACAAGGCCTTCATCGGCGGTTCGTTGGTGGCCACCTTCTTCCAGGGCGTGGCCTTGGGGGCATTCATCGATGGCTTCACGGTGGTCAATCGCAGCTATGCGGGTGGGGCTTTTGACTGGCTCACACCGTTCAGCCTGTTCTGTGGCGTCGGTCTGGTAGTGGCGTATGCGTTGCTGGGTTGCACCTGGTTGATCATGAAGACCGAGGGGCCGCTGCAACGGCAGATGCATCGCCTGGCCCGGCCATTGGCGCTGGTGTTGCTGGCGGTCATCGTGGCGGTCAGCATCTGGACGCCGCTCGCCCATGGCGACATCGCCGCGCGCTGGTTCAGCCTGCCCAACCTGTTCTGGTTCCTGCCGGTGCCGGTGCTGGTGGCGGTAGTGCTGGTGTGGCTGCTGCAAGCTGTCTCGAAAGAAGCCCATTACGCGCCGTTCCTGCTGACCCTGGCGCTGGTGTTCCTGGGCTACAGCGGACTGGGTATCAGTTTGTGGCCGCACATCATCCCGCCGTCGATTTCGATCGTCGAGGCTTCGTCACCGCCGCAGAGTCAGGGCTTCATGTTGGTGGGGGCGCTGTTTATCCTGCCCTGCATTCTGGGCTACACCTTCTGGAGCTACTACGTGTTCCGGGGCAAGGTGCGGGCTGAAGACGGTTATCATTGAGGCTGGAGGTGCATGATGAAAACGGATGGTTCGGCAACCGTATGGAGCCGCATGGCCTGGCTGGTGATCATCTACAGTGGCAGCGTGGGAGCGTTGTTCCTGGTAGCGATGGCCTTGAGGCTGTTGATGGCCGGTGCCGGAATGCGAGTGAAGTAACGCCAGCGATTTACCGTTGCGCCAAGGGCTGCGAAGCAATTCGCAGCCCTTGGCGTTTTTGTAGCAGCCGCGACACCAGAGGGGGTCAGTGTGCGATACGGTTGAGCAACTGGACCACTTCCCAGGGCATGGACAGGAACGGGCAATGGCCTGCATCCAGTTCATGCACGGTCTCGCAGCCAGCACGCTCGATCATCAGGCGTTGCAATGGCGGAGCAATAGCGCGGTCTTGCAGGCAGACGATGTAATCGCGCGGCACGCGGCCATAGGCCTCGGCGCTCAGGTGTACAGGCGTAGCCAGGGGGGCCAGCGCTTGGGGCTTGAACTGCGGAGCCGCCCAGGTCGCTACTGGCTGGTCAGCATCGTGCAGAAAGGCGACAGGCACCGCGGCGGGGTCGAAACGTGCTGTCAGTTGCTGGTCATCGACTTGCAAGGGGGCAGGGTGTTCGGAGGGGAGCAAACCGGTCAGGCCCATCAGCGAATCACCGTCAACAGGCAGGAACGCGCAGAGGTAAATCAAGCGCGCGATGTTGCCATAGGCGGTTTCAGCTGCGGCGCTGATGGCCACGCCGCCCATGCTGTGACCGACCAGGTGCACAGGTCCAGGAGCGTTAAGTACGGCTTGTGAGATGCGCTCAGCGTAACTCTGCAGCGACACTTCTTGCGCAGGGGTTGAGTCGCTGCCGCTGCCGGGCAGTTCCACCACCGTTACCGCGTGGCCATGCATGCGTAGCCCGGCGGTCACCGTCTCCCAGACCCACGCGCCTTGCCAGGCGCCGTGTACCAGTACGAAATGTGCCATGTCGTTGAAACCTGTTCGGTTGAGTGGGCGCTGGAGCATAGGCCCACCGGCAGCGTCGTTACAGGTTCAGGGATGTGAATAAAAACCGGATCAGAACCGCGCCCACCCATGGCGAGTGAGCGCGGCCTCTAGCCTCAGGCGACGATCCGCACTGATTTCCTGTGGGTGAACGCCAGGAAGCTGTAGTGGCCATGGTACTCACCCATGCCCGAAGCACCTACGCCCCCAAATGGCAGGTAGGGAGAGAAGGCATGCAACATCACGCCATTGACTTGCGCGTCACCGCTCTGGACATGGCTGATGATGGGGGCGGCCTGCGCGGGATCGCGAGTGAATACGTACAGGGCCAAGGGTTTGGGATGGTGCTGGTTGATCAGGTCAACGGCAGACTCCACCGAATCGAAACCGAGCACTGGCAAAATCGGACCGAACAGCTCTTCGGCCATGAGGGCATCGTCCCATTGAACCTCATCCACCACTGTGGCGCTGAACTGGCGCAGCGACGCATTGGCCTGGCCGCCCACCAGCACCCTGCCTTGGCTATCATTCAGGATCGATTGCAACCGGGCGACTTGACGCTCGGTCACCAGTTTGCCTGTTGAACCGATGTCAGGAAGCTGATCGCGAATTCGCTGCACCAACTTGGCCAGCAGCGCTTGCTTGACGCTCGCGTGTACATAGAGGTAATCCGGTGCGATGCAGGTCTGGCCGCTATTGATGAATTTGCCAAACAGCACCTGGGCCACCACCAGATCCAGATCGGCGTCGGGCAAAACGATCAATGGGCATTTGCCGCCCAATTCCAGCACCACCGGTGTCAGGTGCTCGGCGGCGGCTTTCATCACCACCTTGCCGACTGCCGGGCTGCCCGTGAAGAAGATGAAGTCGAAGGCCAGCCCCAGCAGGTGGGTGTTTTCCGCGCGGCCACCCTGCACCACGGCCACGTACCCGGGTGAGAACGCCTCGGTGATGATCGCCTCCAGTACCAGCGCCGTGCGCGGCGTGGTTTCCGAGGGTTTGAGGATGCTGGTGTTACCGCCAACGATCGCGCCCACCAATGGCGTGAGGGTAAGGTTCACCGGGTAGTTGAACGGGCCGATGATGTAACTGACGCCGAAGGGTTCCTGGGTCACGTAACATTCGGATGGTGCGATGATGTCGGGTGTAGGTACCGTCTGGGGCGCGGCCCATTCATCCAGGTGCGCCAGGGCGAAATCGATCTCGTGCACCACCTCACCGATTTCAGCCAGGTCGACGTCCTCGCGGGATTTGCCCAGGTCGGCATCCAGGGCGCTATAGAGGTCTTCCCGATGATTGAACAAGGCTTGCTTGAGACGTTGCAGTTGATCTTTGCGAAAACCGATGTCGAGTGTCTGGCGCGTGGCGAAAAAGGCTTTTTGCTTGGCAAACAACTCGTCAATGTAAGTAAAGCGTGAGTCACTCATGATGGGTCCTTGAGTTCATTCGGTGGTTGGTCGTGGCTACACGGCGAATTCAGCGATTTTCTGTTCGCGCCAGATGATCCCGGCACCCGGCAGGTCGGGGATGGCGGCGTGACCGTTGTCGAACGTCAATGTCGGCTCGGTGACCGCGCCGGCGATATCCAACCGCTCCAGCCAATCGGCGTTTGGCGTGACCGCCAGCAGATGAGCACTGAACTCCTGAAAGAGGTGGCTGGACACAGGCAGGCTGAATTGCTGCGCGAGGGCGCTCGCGCGCTGCCAGCCAGTGACGCCGCCGATTTTCATGAGGTCGGGCATGGCCAGGTCCGTGGCGCCAACGCTGATGGCCTTGAACATCTCCTCGGGCCCGAACCAGTTTTCGCCCATCTGAATCGGTACCTGCAATGCCTCGCGAATCCTTGCATGCCCTCGGTAGTCGTGCTGGATGGTGGGTTCCTCGATCCAGGTCACACCCTCCTCTTGAAGGGCCAGGCCGCGGCGAATGGCCTCGGTCACACCTTGGCTCTGGTTGTAGTCGACCATGATGTCGAAGTCCGGCCCCACGGCGGCGCGCATGCTGCGCACCACCCTCAGGTCCTCTGCCAAGGTGCTGTAGCCGATTTTCGTCTTGACGGCCTTGAACCCGGCATTGGCAGCCTCGAGGGCGCGTTCGGTGGCCAGCCGTTCGCCGTCCAGGCTATGGCTGTCGTAGCTCTTGATGGGACGCAGGCTGCCGCCCAGGTACTGGGCCAGGGGCAATGCGTGGTTTTTCGCCAGTGCGTCCCAGGCCGCCATGTCGATACCGGCGGCGGCCATGCGCACCAGGCCGGTGAAGCCCAGCAGGCAGAAACGCTTGCTCAGGGCCTGTTCAATGTCCTGCGGTGCCAGCGGCTGGCCGACGATCAACACCGCCATGTCGTCCAGCATCTGCTTGAGGGGCTTGAGTGCAACCGGGGTGTACGCGAACACATACGCGTGGCCGGTAACTCCGGCATCGGTGCTCAGGTCCAGTAACACCAACGGCGCGGTAGCCACGGTGCCCACGGCGGTGTGGATGGGGTAGGTGAGAGGTACGTTGACGGCGCGGGTTTTCAAACCGGTGATAAGGGGAGCAGTCATGGGTTACCTTCTGGCAAGTTCAAGGGGGCGAACGTGGGGGCTGGCGGCCGGCAGGGGCTGCGCAGCTGCCGGCAGATGGAGGTAGTCAGGTGACAGATCACGCACCGACGGGCAGCCGATCTGGGCCAGGGTACGGTCGATGTCCTCCTTGAGCAGGCGCAGCACGTCGTCGGCACCCGCCTGGCCGCGAGCGGCCAGGCCATACAGGGTAGCGCGCCCCAGCAGTACGGCGTCGGCGCCCAGGCAGAGGGCCTTGACCACATCGGCGCCGCGGCGGAAGCCGCTGTCCACCAGGATGGGTGCCTGCACGGCCTGAGCGGTGTCGGCCAACACTTCGAGCGGGGCGATAGCCCCGTCCAGTTGCCGGCCGCCGTGATTGGAGAGAATGACCCCGTCCGCGCCCTCGGCAATGCATCGCGCCGCATCGCCGGCATCCAGCAGGCCTTTGACCAGCAAGGTGTGGGGCCACTTGTCCCGCAGCCAGCGTAATGCCTGCCAGTCGAAACTGGCGTCCATCTGACGGCTCATCAGTGCCGCCTGCACCTCCAGGCTCGAGGCTTCGCTGCTCACGAAATTCGCCAGCTGAGGCATGCCGTGGCGCACCAGATTCAAGGACCAGCGCGGGTGCAGGCAACCGTCGAGCATCACCTTGGGTGTGTAGCTCATGGGCATTTTGAAGGCGTTGCGCAGGTCGCGCTCGCGGTAGCCGTTGACGCCGACGTCGGTGGTCAGTACCAGGGTGGTGTATCCGGCCGCCAGTGCCCGCTCCACCATCTGCTCGGCGAGTGTGCGGTGCACCACATAGAGTTGAAACCACAGTTCGCCGTCGCAGTGGCTGGCCACCTCTTCAATGGACAGATTGGACGCAGTGGACAGGACAAAGGGAATACCCGCGCGGGCGGCGGCCCGGCCCAGGGCGAGGTCGCCATTGGGCCAGAGCGAACCGTTGAGACCGGTCGGCCCGATCAGCAGTGGCATCGCGTACTGGACGCCGAACAATGAGGTGGTCAGGCTGCGCTGGCTGACGTCCACCAGGCGCTTGGGCTTGAACCGCACGCTATCGAACACCGTGCGGTTGTGCGCCAGGCCTTTCTCGTCCTCGGCGCCGCCTTCCAGATAATCGAACACCATTTTTGGCAGGCGCCGGCGGGCCAGTTCGCGATAGTCGGCCACGTTGAGGGGGGTACGTTTGCTCATCGCTCGACTCCTCAGCCCAAAGGCCCCAGAGTACTCACTTCGATGAGGTACGGACCCTCGCTGGCCAGCGCCTGGCGCAGCGCATCTTCGAGTTGCGCACGGTCTTCGACTTTGGCCGACGCCATGCCGTAGCCCTTGGCGACCGAGCAGAAATCAATACCGGGCACGTCGAGCCCCGGCACGTTCTCCACCTCCAGTACGCCGGCGAACCAGCGCAGCGCACCGTACGTGCCATTGTTCATGATGATGAAGATGGTCGGAATGTTGTACTGCACCGCCGTCCACAGGGTCGTGATGCTGTAGTTGGCCGAACCGTCGCCGATGACCGCGATCACTTGGCGCTCAGGCTTGGCCAATTGCACGCCCACGGCCGCCGGCATGGCGAAGCCCAGGCCGCCCGCGGCGGCGAAGTAGTAACTGCCTTGGTGCTGCATGCTCAAGCGCTGCCACATCAGAGCGGTGGTGGACGTCGATTCATTGAGGTAAATGGCGTCTTTGGGCGCGATTTCGTCCAGAGTGTCGAACACCACTTCCGGGCGCAGTGGCCCCGGTCCTTGTTCGACTGGCTGGGGTGCGGGCAGTGCCTTAAGCAAGGGCCGGTCGGCCACCGGCACGCGCTCGGCAAGGGTGGCGGCAATAAGGCCGACATCGCCGACGAAGGCGTCGCCCATTGGCGCGCGTGCCGCTTCCAGCGGGTCACAGGTCACGGCGATCAGGCGCGTGCCCGCAGTCAGGTACTGGCCTGGATCGTACTGGTGGTAACGGAACACCGGTGCACCCAGCACCAGTACCAGGTCGTGACCTTCGAGCAGTTTGCCAATGGCGGCGATGCCGGCCGGCAGCAGGCCGCGGAAGTTGGGGTGGCGGGTAGGGAAGGGGCAGCGCGGCGCCGACGGCGCAACCCACACCGGCGCGCGCAAGCGCTCGGCCAGGGTGATGCAATGCTGGTTGGCTTCGGCGGCATCGACATCCGGGCCCAACACCAGCACGGGGTTGCGGGCACCGGCCAGTTGCTCTACCAGGTGGACCAGCAAGGTCTCGCTGAGGCCGCCAGCACTGATGACCTGGCGCTTGAGCAGATGGCTGCTCTGGGGGTCGGCTTCCCTGGACCAGTCATCGTAGGGCACTGACAGGTACACCGGGCCGCGTGGCGCCATCGACGCCATGTGGATGGCGCGGCTCATGGCGTGAGGGACTTCCTGGGCGCTGGCCGGTTCGTAGCTCCACTTGACCAGCGGGCGTGGCAAATTGGCGGCATCGACATTGGTCAGCAACGCTTCTACGCCGACCATCGCCCGGGTCTGCTGGCCGGCAGTGATGATCAACGGCGAATGGGAGTTCCATGCGTTGCTCAGCGCGCCCATGGCGTTGCCCGTGCCGGCCGCCGAGTGCAGGTTCACGAACCCAGGCGTACCGGAGGCCTGGGCATAGCCGTCGGCAATGCCCACTACTACGCCTTCGTGCAGCCCCAGCACATAGCGGAAGTCGTTCGGGAAGTCCTTGAGGAAAGGCAGCTCGTTGGAGCCGGGGTTGCCGAAAACAGTGGTAATGCCTTGCTCGCGCAACAGGTCATACGTGGTGGTGTGTACGGTTGTCATCACAGTTGATCTCATTCAAGACTTTGGCCTTCACGGTAAAACCCCAATCTGAATAGATCAAATAGATGGTATTTCTAATATGTATAGATCCTGTTTATTTTTAAGGGGTGTCTGGCCTTAGAGGTTGCGTAGCGTTTCCTTCAACAGTCCGCAAAACCAGCGCTGCGCCAGGATATCGCTGTCATGATCGTTCCATTGCAGGCTGATCTCGATGGCGGGCACGGGGAAGGGCAGTTCTACGACCTTGGTCGCACTGCGCGAGGCGAACATGCGGGCCACCCGGGCAGGAAGCGTAACCAGCAGGTCACTCCCCGATACCACCTCGGCCAGCACACTGAAGTGCGGCACGCGCAATCGCACCTTGCGCTCCAGCCCCGCCTCACGCAGGCGGTCTTCGACCACGTGGTGGCCGGTGACGGCCGACACCACCACATGGTGTTCATCCAGGTATTGCTCCATGGTCATGGTGTCGCCAATGCGCGGGTGCTCGGCGCTGACCAGGCATACGTAACGCTCTTCGAACATTCTGTCGCAGTTGGCGTTCAGGGGCAGTTCGCTGCGATTGCAGATGGCGGCGTCGATCTTGCCGGTCTTGAGCCACTCGCCGAGCTTGTCGATATCCAGCTGGATGACTTCCAGCTCCGCCTGGGGGGCGTGTTGCTGCAGCGCACTGAGGATATAGGGCAGGAAGAACAACTCCCCGAGATCAGAGAGGGCCAGGCGAAAACCTCGGGTCGAGACCCGGGGGTCGAAATGGCTGGTCTGGGCGATGGCGCGTTCGATTTCCGACAGTGAGTAGCGGAATTTGGCATACAACTGAGTGGCCAGGAAGGTGGGTTGCATGCCGTCGCGGCTGCGCTTGAACAGCGGGTCATTGAGCAGGTCACGCAGACGCGCCAAGGCATAGCTGACCGATGGCTGTGTCACGTGCAGGCGTTCGGCTGCGCCGCTGACGCTGCCTGTCTCGAATATGGTGACGAAGACGCGGATGAGATTGAGGTCGATCATGCTGAATGAATATAGCCCTGTCTTATAGTTGATTCGAAAATTTATCTATTTGATCTATCGGAAGTCTATCCATATCGTCGGTTCACGGAAACCTCGTACTGGACGAGGACCGCCTTGGCTTGAACAATAATAAGAGAGCCTCACCATGCCTTCGATCAATGCGTCCGAGGTCGTGAACACCGCACGACTCAATGGTTTCCACTACCTGCTGGTAGCCTGGTGCTCCTTCATCATGATGTTCGATGGCTATGACCTGGTCATCTATGGGTCAGTATTGCCTCACTTGATGAACCAGTGGAACTTGTCGCCGGGGGAAGCCGGGTTGCTGGGTTCAAGCTCCATGGTTGGCATGATGTTCGGGGCGGTGGCCCTGGGTACCCAGGCTGATCGTTTCGGTCGTCGCCGCATCATCCTCTTCTGCGTGGCACTGTTCAGCGTTGCGGCCCTCGCCAACGCCTTGGCGACCGGCCCCAGCAGCTTTGCACTGTGCCGTTTCCTGACCGGGGCGGGCCTGGGCGGGGTGGTGCCCAACCTGGTGACGCTGCTCAAGGAAATGTCCCCTGGCCACTGCCGCAACCGGCTGATCAACCTGATGCTGAGTTTCTTTGCCGTGGGCGGCTTGCTGTCCGGGGTAGCCGGTATTTACCTGATTCCCGCTTTTGGCTGGCAGGCACCCTTCTATCTGGCGGGGCTTTCGCTGCTGGCTCTGCCACTGCTGTACAAGACCTTGCCCGAGTCGGTGGCCTATTTGCTGCACCGCGATCGCCAGGCGCAGGTTGCATCACTGCTGCGCCGGGTGAATCGGGCGCACCAGCCCACAGGTGAGGTCAGTTACCGATTGGATACGACGGGCGATGTGGCTACCCGCTCGATCAGCGCGCTATTTGGCCAGGGGCGTGCGTTGAGTACCCTGATGCTGTGGCTGGCGTTCGGGCTGTGCATGTTGATGGTCTACGGGCTGAATACATGGCTGCCGAAGTTGATGAGCAACGGCGGCTATCCGTTGGGGTCGAGCATCGTTTTCCTGGTGGTGATGAACCTGGGATCGCTGGTTGGCACCTTGGTGAGCGGGGTCATTGCCGACCGCTGGGGCTGCAAGAAAACCCTGATGTTGTTTTTTGCCCTGGCGGCAGTCTCGATTTCACTGCTGGGGCTGCGCCCGGACGCCACGCTGCTTTACGGCTTGTTGCTGTTGGCCGGTGGTTCGACCGTGGGGTGCCTGTCCGTGGTGCACACCCTGGCGGCTGACCTGTACCCGGTTCAGGTTCGCTCCACCGGCGTGAGCATGGCGGCTGCCGTGGGGCGGTGCGGAGCGGTGGCAGGGCCACTGCTGGGAGGGCTGTTGCTGAGCCTGAGCCTGCCGTTCGAGCAAAACTTCATGGTGTTCGCCGTGCCTGGCGTGCTGGCGGTGTTCGCTGTGATGCTGGTGGCACGCCGTGGCCTGTCCAAAACCTCGCCGATACCCCAGCGCAGCCTGTAACCCGACGCAATACCACCGGTTGCCGCCGTGGGGCGGCACCCGGTGGTATTGCGTGCACCGAAAACAATAACAAGATCATGATCGGGGTGAAGCATGAAACCGTCCATCCGTCTCAGCGCATGGGGCGCTGTGTTCTCGCTGTCGCTGATGCCGTGCGCCCGCGCAGAGTTCGTCCACGACAGCCAACTGACCCTGGGCCTGCGCAATTTCTACGTGGATCGCGATTTCAAGCAAAACAACGCGCCGCTGTCGAAAGTCGGCAGTTGGAGCCAGGGCTTTGATCTGATTTATCGGTCGGGGTATACCGATGGCACCGTCCAGTTCGGGCTGGACACCTACAGCCAGTTTGCCTATCGCCTGGAGGGCGGCGGCGGGCGCGGCCCCGACACCGTCTTGCCCTATGATCAGGGCAAGGGGGAGCCGGTGCGCGACTATGGTCGTGCAGGGGTGACAGGCAGGATCAAGGTCTCCAGGACCGAGTTGCGTATCGGTGAACAGCGGCCCACATTGCCAGTGGCCTACATAGACGACTCCAGGCAATTGATGACTACCTACCAGGGCGCGACGCTGGAGTCCCGAGAGTGGGACAGGCTGACGCTCAACGCTGGACGCCTCTGGAGCATCGCCACCCGTGAGTCATCCAACACCGAGGACATCTACCTGTTCGGCCACAGTCCGACACAACGCAGTGATGGGCTGGATTTCGCCGGGGCGCGTTTTGCCTTCACCCCAACGCTCAGCGCCATGTACTACTACGGTCAGCTGGAGGACATTTACCGCCAGCACTACATCGCCCTGGCGCAGTCCCTTGATCTGGGCAATGACTACAGCCTTAAAACCGACGTTCGCTATTACCACAACAGCGAGCAAGGCAAAGCGTTGTCCGGCAGCCTGGACAACCGTTCCCTGGGGCTGATGACCGCATTGCGCAAGGGACCCAGCACCTTCACCGTGGGCTACCAACGCATGTACGGTGACGATGCGTTTCCATTGCTCAATGGGTATGCGCCACAACCTTACCTGGTCAACTGGTCGGTGCTGGGCTTCTACAAGGCGGGTGAGCAATCATGGCAGGCCCGTTATGACCATGACTTTGCCGCCTCGGGCGCGCCTGGCCTGAAAATGATGGTGCGATACCTGCGTGGCAACCACATCGACCGTGGGGAAAACCTGGCGGACAATGTCGAAAGCGAGCGCAATCTCACCCTCAGCTACGTCATCCAGAGCGGTCCTCTCCAAGGGCTGGCATTGGAAGCGCGGCACATTGAAACCCAGGCGCGTTACGGCGCCCAGTTCGACGAAAATCGCTTGATCGTCACCTATACCTGGCGACTGCTGTAGGCCACTGGCATACCTCAAGGGTATGGCGGCAGACCTTTGCAATATTGGTATTTGCGTTCGTTGCGCGTAAAGATGGACACAGGGGGCGCCGCAAGCCGCCGGCCCGTTATAAAAACAATTCGAGTGATGATGCCATGCACACGCCTTTGCTAGGCCAACGCAGCGAAGTATTCAACCAGGCCGACCCCCATGCGGTGTCGTTCTACGTGAACCAGCATGTGGGCAGCCACCGCATTCAATTGCCCAAGGCCAGCCGCCCCCTGGCCCACCTGAACCATCGCACCTTCGCTGAACTGGACCTGTGCCGTATTACCTACGGAGCGCCTGTGCGGGTGGTGTCGCCTGCCCTGGAGCGCTACTTTCATTTGCAGGTGCTGCTGGCCGGCCACTGCCTGCGGCGCCAGGGGCGCGAGGAGCAACACCTGGCACCCGGCGAGTTATTGGTGATCAACCCGGACGACCCGGTGGACCTGACCTATTCGGCCGACTGCGAGAAATTCATCGTCAAGATACCCGTGCGCTTGCTGGCGGACTTGTGTGAGCAGCAACGCTGGTCGGTGCCTGCGGTGGGGGTGCGGTTCCTGCAGAATCGATACCGCCTGGACGATGTGCAGGGGCTGGTCAGCCTGCTCGGCATGATCTGCCAGGAGGCCGAAGAGGCTGAACCGCAACCGCTGGTGCAGGCCCATTACACACAGATCATCGCCAGCAAGCTGCTACGCCTGATGGAAACCAATGTTCGACAGACACAGGAACATGCCTCGGCGGTAAATTTTCAGCGCGTCGCGGACTACATCGAGCGCCACCTGCGGCAGAGCCTGGACACCGATACCTTGGCGAGCCTGGTTCAGGTCAGCTCGCGCACCTTGTATGGCCTGTTCGAGCGCAACGCCCACACCAGCCCTGCAGATTATATCCGCCAGCGCCGCCTGGCACGGGTTCATGCCTGCCTCGCCGATCCGGATTGCAAGGTACGCAGCCTGTCCGAACTGGCCCTGGATTACGGTTTCATGCACCAGGGCCGATTCTCGGAGCAGTACCGCAAGCAATTCGGGCAGCTGCCGTCCGAGACGCTGCGCCAGCGCCGCTCAGGCGTTGCGAAAAACGGATAGCGGTCTGCGAGAATCGGCTATCAACACTACCCACTCATTCGTACGCTGGAGGTGCCTGAACACAATAACAACGGAGGCCCTGGCCATGACCCTGGGAATCGATTACCTCAATGCCTTGCTGCAGGAAGACCGTGAGCAGGGCATCTACCGCTGCAAGCGGGAAATGTTCACCGACCCACGGCTGTTCGACCTGGAGATGAAACATATCTTCGAAGGCAACTGGCTGTACCTGGCACACGAAAGCCAGATCCCCAACGTCAACGACTTCTACACCACGCAAATGGGCCGCCAACCCATTTTCATCGCCCGCAACAAGGCCGGTGAGCTCAACGCTTTCCTCAACGCCTGCAGCCACCGCGGTGCGATGCTGTGCCGGCACAAGACCGGCAACCGCGCCTCCTACACTTGCCCCTTCCACGGCTGGACCTTCAACAATTCCGGCAAATTACTGAAAGTGAAAGACCCCAAGGAGGCGGGCTACCCCGACAGCTTCAACTGCGAAGGCTCCCATGACCTGACCAAGGTCGCGCGCTTCGAGTCCTACCGTGGCTTCCTCTTCGGTTCGCTCAACCCTGACGTGCCGCCGCTGGTGGACCACCTGGGCGAGTCAGCCAAGATCATCGACATGATCGTCGACCAATCTCCCGAAGGGCTGGAAGTGCTGCGCGGTTCGAGCAGCTACGTCTACGAGGGCAACTGGAAGCTGACCGCCGAAAACGGCGCCGATGGCTACCACGTCAGTGCCGTGCACTGGAACTATGCCGCCACCCAGCAGCAGCGTCAGCAGCGCGAAGCCGAGGCGGCGGCCAAGACCATGAGCGCAGGCGGCTGGGCCAAGCAGGGCGGTGGTTTCTATTCGTTCGAAAAAGGTCACATGTTGCTGTGGACTCGTTGGTCCAATCCCGAGGATCGTCCGCTCTACGAACGGCGTGACGAACTGGCGCAGAACTTTGGCAGCGCTCGTGCCGACTGGATGATCCAGAACTCGCGCAACCTGTGCCTGTACCCCAACGTTTACCTGATGGACCAATTCAGCTCACAGATTCGCATCGCCCGGCCCATCGACGTCAACCGCACCGAGATCACCATCTACTGCATCGCGCCCAAGGGCGAGAGCGACGCCGCGCGCAGCCAGCGCATCCGCCAATACGAAGACTTCTTCAACGTCAGCGGCATGGCCACCCCAGATGACCTGGAGGAATTCCGTTCCTGCCAGATGGGCTACCAAGGCAGCACCACCGCCTGGAACGACATGTCTCGTGGCGCCGCTCATTGGGTGGAAGGTGCCGACCAAGCGGCCAAGGAGATTGACCTGCACCCGCAGCTCAGCGGCGTGCGTACCGAGGATGAAGGTCTGTTCGTGATGCAGCACAAATACTGGCAGGAAACCATGATCAAGGCCCTGCAGGCCGAGCAGGCTAAACGCATTGATGTGGAGGCGGTGCAATGACGATCGCCTACGAAACCATTCGCGACTTTCTGTTCCGCGAGGCCCGCTACCTGGACGACAAGGACTGGGACAACTGGCTGGAGCTTTACGCCCCCGACGCCAGCTTCTGGATGCCCAGCTGGGACGACAATGATGAACTGACCGAAGACCCGCAGCGTGAGATTTCGCTGATCTGGTACGGCCGCCGTGACGGGCTGGAAGACCGCATTTTCCGCATCAAGACCGAACGGTCCAGCGCCAGCGTGCCCGATACCCGCACCTCGCACAACCTGAGCAACATCGAAGTACTGGAGCAGGCTGACGGTGTCGCCAAAGTGCGGTTCAACTGGCACACCCTGAGCTTTCGCTACAAGACGGTCGACAGCTACTTCGGTACCAGCTTCTACACCCTCGACACCCGTGGCGAGCAGCCGCTGATCAGGGCCAAGAAAGTGGTGCTGAAAAACGACTACGTGCGCCAGCTGATTGACATCTACCACATCTGAGGCGGCCATCATGACTTACAAGATCGCACTGAATTTCGAAGATGGCGTCACCCGTTTCATTGATAGCAGCGCTACTGAAACCGTGGCCGACGCGGCGTATCGCCAAGGCATCAACATTCCGCTGGACTGCCGCGATGGCGCCTGTGGTACCTGCAAGTGCTTTGCCGAGGCGGGAAAATACGACTTGGGCGAGGAATACATCGAAGACGCCCTGACGGAGGAAGAAGCGGCGCAAGGCTTCGTGCTGACCTGCCAGATGCGCGCGCAGGGCGATTGCGTGGTACGCGTGCCAACGTCCTCGGACGTATGCAAGACCAAACAGGCCAAGTACGAGGCCACCATCAGCGCTGTGGAGCAATTGTCCGACAGCACCATTGCGCTGAAGATCAAGGGCGATGCCCTGAGCCAGTTGGCCTTCCTGCCGGGGCAATACGTGAACCTGCAGGTGCCGGGGAGCGAGCATACCCGGGCCTATTCCTTCAGCTCGTTGCAACGTGACGGTGAGGTCAGCTTCCTGATTCGCAACGTGCCCGGCGGCCTGATGAGCAGCTTCCTCACCAGCCTGGCCAAGGCCGGGGACAGCATGACCCTGGCAGGCCCGTTGGGCAGCTTCTACCTGCGTGAGATACGTCGGCCGCTGCTATTGCTGGCCGGTGGTACGGGCCTGGCGCCGTTCACCGCCATGCTCGAACGTATCGCCGAGCAGGGCAGCGAGTACCCGGTGCACTTGATCTACGGCGTGACCCACGACATTGACCTGGTGGAAACCGCGCGACTGGAAGCCTTGGCGGCGCGCATTGCCAATTTTACCTTCAGCGCCTGCGTCGCAAGCCCGGACAGCCAGTACCCACGCAAGGGTTACGTGACCCAGCACATCGAGCCCGCGCATCTGAACGATGGCGACGTGGACGTGTACCTGTGCGGCCCGCCACCCATGGTCGAAGCCGTGAGCCGGTACCTTCAGGACAAGGCCATCGTTCCCGCCAACTTCTACTTCGAGAAATTCGCCGCCAGCGCGGCGTAACACGCCATTCAGAGTCGCCACGCCCCATCGTGGGGGTGGCGTGCCGGCAGGAGGTTTTGCATGAACCGTTTTACCGACAAGGTCGCACTCGTCACTGGCGCCGCCCAGGGCATTGGCCTGCGCGTGGCCCAACGCCTGGCCGCCGAAGGCGCCCGCCTGGTGCTGGTGGACCGTTCCGAGCTGGTCTACGAGCTGGAGCACCTGCCCAACCAGCCGCTGGTGTTGACGGCGGATCTGGAACAGTACGAAGAATGCAGCCGCGTGGTCGCCGCCGCAGTCAAGCACTTCGGCCGCCTGGACATTCTGATCAACAACGTGGGCGGCACCATTTGGGCCAAGCCCTTCGAGCACTACGAGCCCCAGCAGATCGAAGCTGAAG
>Ga0207713_1000215_pt1 | contig 78385 bp, 94 predicted proteins | sample KBSS64metaG_FD_184404 | JGI IMG/M metagenome (GOLD analysis project Ga0207713, IMG submission 184404) | Switchgrass rhizosphere microbial communities from Kellogg Biological Station, Michigan, USA - KBS S6-4 metaG (SPAdes) (version 2) | ecosystem: Host-associated > Plants > Roots > Rhizosphere >...
GACGCAGCGCAAGGCCGTTGCGGGCTGAACGCCCGTAACGGGTGCGAACGTGTGCCGGCGGCGGTTCATCTTCCTTTGCGACACAACCGCGCCGGACTAGCGTTTGGGGACGGCACAGGCCGTCACCCCATCGGCGCCGCAGAAGAAAAAGATTTAGAGAAGTGTGGGCAGGCCCAGCCTGCGCCCTTTGCGGCGCCGGCATCGCCGGCAAGGGCCGCGAGGCGGTTAACGGTCGGGAGGCGTTCGATGCGCCGAGGCGGCCGGTGGCAACAATCCGGGCAGGCTCCCCTGCCTTACCCGGCGCTGCTTTTCACTACTCCCTGAAATGGTGGTCCAGCTCGTTGATGGCCTTGTAGATCTCAATGTACCGGTCGTGAGCGTCCCGCAAGATATGCCCGCACAGACGGTCGGCAAGCACATCACTGTTCCATAAATACACGCGGGATAGCTCGCGCAGCCGGATGTGCATCTCGTACATGTCGTTAGCCAGTGCCGCTACGTCGGCGCGAAGTTTTTCATTACCCTGGTAGTTCATCTTCCTGCCCTCCCCTAAGCCGCACGTCGGCCGCGCAATGCTGCCAGCCGCCGGCAACCTGTGGCATGGTAATCAGGTAACAGCTCGATTCCGATATAGCGGCGCCCGGCCTGGGCCGCAGCGACGCAAGTCGAACCAGATCCTGCAAACGGGTCAAGCACGATGGCGCCAGGCTGAGTAAACGACTCGATCAGCGGTTGCAGGCTGGATACTGGCTTTTCTGTCGGGTGGTGCCTGTTGCCGGTGTACTGCCAGGACTGCACATCCCCGAGAGGTTGCGCCGGCAGCGGCGGTCGCCCTTTCGCCAGGATGTACGCGTTCTCGTGTTGGTAGCCGACAAAGGCCGATTTGGAGGCATATTGCTTGGTAAACACCAGATGGCCAACGATGCGAAATCCTGCGGCTTTCCAGGCACTGACAAAGGCGTCGACGCGATTCCAGCCGTAGAAGCTGACCATCAGACTGTTGGGCTTGAGCACGCGGAACATTTCGCGACTTGCCGGCAGTACCCAGTCGCCGTTCGTATCATTGGCGATCGAGCGCCCGGAGCGGTCGGTAAAGCCGACCAGGTACGGCGGATCGGTGAGAATAAAGTCGATACTCGTGGCAGGAAAAGTGGACATGACTTGTACGGAGTCACCCAGGACATAGCGGGACATACGCGTTCCTCGTCTGGCAAGGGACGGCAGGAGGGTGCCGATGCGGCACCCGTTCCCTGCGGCCCGATGTCAGCGCGGCCAGGCACCGCCGCGGGTCAAGCGGACGTGGAATACCGTAGCCGCCTGCGGCAAGGATATGCCGCGAAAGCCGCTTGAAGACGGTGTTCCCGTCGTCCCGCCCAGGCCGGGGTATGGCAAGATGTCATCGGGCTGCAGGTCAATGAGGAAAAAATGCAGGAATGGGAATACTCACGCTTTTCGATGATATAAGCGGAGCATAGCGACGATCGTCATTGAGAGAAAAACAAGAAACTGCGGGGTGCTTATACAGATGAACGCGTTTTATTGGCCCGTTTTCTGGCCCTGTTGAAATGTATAATTCGAAAGCCTATACTGTTTGCAGGATGGTTACAGGGTTTTGGTCGAATAGACCGGACGCATCCCGCTACCAGATTCTTATCTGGATCGTCCATGACGAGGTAACTGCGACCTGCCCCATCGATTAAGATGGCTGAGCCCCCCGCAAGGGGGGCGCCCCTTACTTCCTCCGGTTATTTGCTTCCTTCGGTATAAATTTCGCTCTCGGTTTTTCTTGAACATCCTTTGCTACCTTAAATATCGAATAGCTTTTGTGCGGTATTGCCTCTCCCGGACTACCGGCACCCCATCGTGCGAAAAACGCCGATGTGACATGGATCCTCAGCAGACGGTTTTCTTTGAAAACCGCCAGGCAGACTTTAAAAGGCTCCATCGTGCCAGTTGCGCTGTTTAGCAACTCGAGCGTGAAATATTTCTCACCTGCGGTTTGGAAAAGTAGCCTGTCCATCAAACCTGCAATGATTGCAGGCAGAGACTTCGATGCCTCATACCGCTCAAGGCATACCGATCGGGCTTCCCGACCATCACGGTATTGATAAGCTATGACATGCGGACTTTCGTCCTTAGTAAAGCAATGCAACCCATACGTAACAACAAATTGGTAGCTTGCCACCATGCCTCTAAAACTCACCTCATGCACATTGAGATGTTGAAGAGAAAACTCATTGCCGGCAAAGGAGAAATTTTCCCAAAGCTGTATCGCTTCAATGTGAAATTTTTTCACCCGGCCCCCTTCCCTCGTTGGGTAATCATGGTTGTTTCATCTTTCATTGGTACTTTGGGCCTATTTTGAGACCTTTAAGCCCCCTCTCCGGGTCACCTGTTTTCTCTGTTCAATGACGGCTCGGACTTCGGGTTCTATCTCCTTTAATCGATTCACCAGGCCGGACAAGTCATATTCGTTACTGAGTTTGCCTTTATGTACTGCAGTTCGCTCAACTCGTTTGACTAGCCCCGCCTGTTCCAGTTCAGCGATATACCGCTGAACTTGGCGGGGACCTAGCCCAAGGCGATCTGCAAGTGTCGTCTTGCTGGGATATGGCATTTTGTCATTATCCCACCAATGATCAATGAGCTGCAGTAATACGGCAAGCTGTGTAGGGTTGAGACCGAGCCGCGGCTGTGCCCTTAAAATAAGAGACGGGATCACCACAAACCCCAGCTTCATCACATCCCGGCCCCATTTCTTATCTGACATTTTATCGGGTCGACGCTCTGCAGTACCCCCATCAGTGTCTTCTATTGACTTAATACGTTTGGCATTCATAATTTAAACTCGAAAGTGATTCCATGCGTTCTAACTTACGCTTAAATATCAGTGTTTAAAAGGTTTCTTCTTGACCTTTTATGACCAGTCCCCTCAAGTCAAACACACCCCCACCTCACGAGACAGTAACGACCTATAAAGAAGGATACCGGGTAACCAGGATACCGGAGATTCATACCAATGATTATACATTGAGCTGGAGATGAATTTGACTGGAGGGGTAAAGCCAATTTACTGTGGGTTTCAGTAAATTGACTAATTTTAAATCAAAGCTCGAGGGGGTTTTTAACCTAACCCTGAGACATGGTCTCCGGCTCTAACAGCACCTTTCTACGCAGTGCTTAAGCCTTATTAGAGATGTGTAATACGGCCATATAAATACCGGGCAAAGGCATCAGACTTGGCCGCCGGCTCTGGCCAATACGGTGGATCTTTAAGTAAGCGGCCCAACGTTGACATACCTTCATGCTGATTGGCCTTGCGCTCAACATAATCGTCGTTGGTATATCCCATCGTTTCAATCACAAGCTCCGTAGTTCTCATCCTTCCTGGATGCGTAACGGTCAACATGAAATCCGGGAGAACAAACCCTTCCTCCCGGTCGACGGTCACCTTGATATCGAAAAGGGGCTTGTTCAGGGCTATCTCATAGCCTGAACTCTGCAACCATTTACCTGCGGTTATGATGGAAACAATAGTTGCCCGCTCCAGATTGCTGTCGACCGGAACCGGGCAGGCATAATCGTAGAGCGCATGGGCGTAAGCATCACGACAAACCACCGTACCGGTGTCATTGCGCTGGTACATCAGGATCACCCAATATTTTTCGCGGTGGCCATCGATTTCGCCGTTGATGCTCACTCGCTTTTCTGGTCGGAATACCGTGGGACCATATTGGTTGGTGAAAACCACCTCCTCCTGGGTTACCTGTTCCGAGAAAAGAATTTGGTAGAAGGTCCGGGCTCGACCAGCTGGCCATGCTTTACCGTCGGTTTCCAGCTCGTGCATGCGCGCATCAAGACGGTTTTGTTTCAACCACGGATCAAAGAAGATAATCTCGCTAAGGGGCCGCCCCTGGGCAAAGTATTCCATCTCAGTGACCAACTTCACCGCATCGAGAGCCTGATTTTTCGTTCTTTTCGTCTGCGGGGACACCGGGTTAATCCGGTTTAACTCAGCAGCGTCAATCAGGCTCAGTAACAAACGCGCAAGCGCCGGCACTCGGCGCCGACTGATTTTGTCGGTACCCTGATTATCCGTATTAGTCGGTACCGAAATTCGCGCACCATGATCGTCTCTCGGCAGGAAAGACCGAAAATCAATACGCATGGCCCCCGCGTTCCTGCGGCTGCCGCCAGGCCCGGTATTGTCATCGTCGCGTTTTGATCGGTGCAGTGGACAATCCGAGTGGTGTTCGCCGCTGAAATTCACCAGGAATATTGAACCATCGAGATTTCTGGCCGTGTTAAGCGGGCGCTCTTCCACCGAACCTTTGCAATCGCACGCCAACCATAAATCCTGATCCCGCATGGACCTGAGTACCGCTTCAGCCATTTGCTTTTCAGCCAGTGAATCTACTCGCCCCTGGCCACACACATTGCCTACAGCAAGTGCTTCTTCAGCAGATAACTCACGAAACAGCCGCCCCCGAGGAGCTTTCTTAGTCACCAGTCTCAAACGGACCTCCCTTTACGTTCTACTTATCCTCAGTAAAGTTTCGCATGCGAAACTTCGGATGATGTCATCCTCGGCGATGCAACTGCAAAACAGGCGACGTCAACCGATAGTAAGGTATGGACCAAGGTCCATTACGTAAGCTGCTGAAAACCGGGCTCTCAGCTTTTGTGTCCCAGTACAAAATATCGATAATGCCCTGCTCTTCCAGTCGACGCGCGACAGCTGCGACATTGGTATCAGTAATGCCGGTCAATGCCACAACTTCACGCTTCTCCAACTGCGCTTTTCCCTGATCATAGGCATCAAGCAAGCAGGCCAATACGACACCGGCGTAACTGCGGCGACCGGTTTTTGACAGTGCTTCTTCTACCTCAGAAAACGTCTTCATCACATTTTTTTCCTGTCTCGGTATCTCGCGGTTTCTTCTGTTGCCGCACAGATCCAGCCTGCAGCGATATCCTTATCCATTCCATCCGGCAACTGCTCCAGTACCGGTACAAGTTCCTCTGCATTCACCGTCATAACAAATAGCATTGCGAACGCGGCCCACTCCGCATGCGCAACCGGCCGCCAACCATCGTTGAGCAACAGGACCAACGCGCTCTGCATGGCCCACCGTGGCGTTTCCTTGCTCTTTCCCCAGGCATTCAGTGTATTGCCCAACAAACGCCGCTCACGGTCCCGCAGAAAGCCATATTGGGTGGCAGTGGCAACCAACACGTCCGCCGCTTCGGCAGACGTGAAGTTGGTGCGCATAACCCATGTTTTAACAATGGCTGATAAAAACTGCTCAGCCAGTTCATCAAAAAGAGGTTTGATCATTTACACCACTTTGATACCCAGGATTGCGATGTCGGCCGCATCAATGCACATCTTTCCGACCGGCAGCTCAACCCACACCTGCCCGAACTCTTCAGGAATCTCGTCAGTAATCAGATACCCTTCGCTATCTTCAAACCTCACCAGGACTCGGGCAACCTTGACCTTCCGAGCCTCGTTGTCGGTACCCCCTGATGCCGGCTGCTCGGTTTGACCTGCTGGTGATGGCGTAATGCCGTTAGCAATACCGGCACCAGGCGCGGACGACTGAGGTTCAGGCTTCAACTGAGTTGTTTCGCTGTTGCTGTTGCTCTCTCCGGGCAACGCTGTGCCGGCAGTTTCCGGTTCAGTCGGGGGTACTGGCGGTTCCTTTTTCGGCGGTTTGTCCTTGAGGACATTCAGCTCTTTGATTGCCGCTTGTCGCGTCAACTTCCCGTCGCGCACCAACTTGGCCAGCTTATCAACGCTGTCAGGATTGATATCGTTGATTTGACACAACGTGTAGGCCAGGTCGACGTCTTTGGTGACTTTATCCCTTAAGAGTGCAATGACTGCAGCCGGCGCATCAATGAGTCGCATATGCTTGCTGATAAACGTCTTGGGTTTACCCAATATGCGAGACATCGCTTCCTGTGTTTCGCCGTGCACATCGCGAAGCGCCTGCAGCTGAATTGCTGTCGCCAGGGGTTTCAACCCGGACTGGTGCAAGTTTTCGATCAGCTGGCCATAGATACGCTTTTTGTCGTTCTCCGGCGGGAGTCCGACATAGATATCGATGTACAAATCTCCGTTCGCTTTTGCTGAACGCCAACGTGTTTCGCCCATCCAGATGCGATAGCCGCGCTTATCTTTGGGGAAACATCGTGGGGGCGTTAGTATGCCGATATAGCCATACGTTTGCTTCATCCCGTCAATGGTTTCTTCTTCAAAGTCTTCCTCGGGACGCACCTGCTCTATGGCATAGACCTCATCAATACCCACCCGAATGACTTGCCCGGCAGGCTCCTCCTGTTGCGTCCGGTTTACCTTCAGTTCCTGCTGATTCAGGTTTTCGTGTGGTAAAGCCAGTTCCCGATCTTGCGCAGGGGTTTCAACCGTCGTTTGCGGGACAGCCGTCTTTTCGCGTTTTTCACGCATGTGAGCTTTAAAGTTTTTGGCCATCGAATCAGCCCCCTGTCCGTGCAATGATGGTGTCAACAAGCGCGTCGTACCGCGCGACCAATGGGCTGGTTGGCGCATATTCCTTCATGGTGAAGTTGAGCTCGATGGCTTCGCGCACTTTGGTTTGAACATAGGGGATGATCTCCAGCAGATGTTCCGGACCAAAACCATTTTCGTTCAGGATCTCCAACAGCATTTCGAGGTTCGCGGTATCGACGCCCGCATAGCGGCCATCAAAAACGTCTTTTTTGTAGTTGACCACCGTCGCCTGAGTCACCACGATACCCAGCAGTTTTAGGTCCGGGTTATAACGTTCCTTGATTTTTTTCAGGGTCCGCAGATGTTTTTCGGCGCCAAGGCGGGAGGTTTTCTCCAGCAACGTCGGGACCAGCAAATAGTCCGCCACCAGGTGATTGGCCATCAATAAGTTTGACCAGACCGGCGATGAGTCGATGAGGATGTAATCAAACTGTTCACGCAGCTCCGCGAAGCGAGTCCGAAAATCATAGATACAATCGGAATTGCGGTTGTTGATATCGTTCAACTCTTCCGTTGCCCCCATGAACCCACGACCATCAGGCAATCGTAATGGCTCAAAGGGTTCGTCACCATAAATACGGTTTACGTGTGCCACGCCCGGTGTCAGAACACGGCCTGATGGATTGGCATCAATTTCCAGTGGCAATCCGTCCGGGAATTGGCGCGAAGTCAGCGCACTCATCCAATCGCCGTCAATAGCACAGGTCCGGTAGCTACGGCGCTGCAGTTCAGCAGCTATTTCAGTTGTGGCGAAGGTTTTGCCAATGCCCCCTTTCTGGGAGCAGATCGTGATTACTTTTGCAGTCATCTCAAAAATCCTCTTCAAAAGTTTCGCATGCGAAACTGAGACTGTTACTTAGTGGCCGTGCCCAGCTCTGCTCGACTCTTGTTCTCTGCGTTGCTTACCTGCCGCCACAAACTCCACCAAAGTCGCCTGAAAACGATAACCATGATGGTTAACTCCATCACTTTCATAAATGGTATTGGTAATGATGAAATCGACCGACACGGTGTCCCCAACAAGACAGTTGTCGGCAATGTGCTTAGCTGCAGCATCAAAGGCAGTGAACTCAATTTTGGTCTGGCTATTGTTCCGTTTTCTCAGCTCAGCAACAGTGAACCGACAGTATCGGGTTTCGTCCTTAACCACCACAACGGGTTGGGTGATCAGTCTGCCTACAAGTGCGTTATGCTGCATATGACATGCTCCTGTGAGTATGGCGTTACGCCGGAAAGCTGATGGCGGCCTTCCGCCCTCAGTCATAGTAGAGTACATCACAGGATTTAATATATCAATACAGATACAATAAAATATACTGGAAATAGTGCGTAAGTTTCGCATGCGAAACTATGAGATTTCAGTACGGATAAGGGCCAATGGCCCAGCAAAAGAGTCGTTAAACGGAGCTAAAAAACCGGTAGGGTATTTACTTTGTCGCCGCCGCTTTTTCCGCAAGTCTTTGCGCCCGCTTCAATGCCCATTTTCTTCTGTTTTCTTCAATCTCCTCGATAACCCGGTTCATGACAGGTACGGGTAAAAAGTCCTCTGCATTAAGCCGGCTCACAGGTAAAGCACATAATTGCCGAATCTCTTCTGCGAGACGGGCCGCTGATAATCCTAATCGAGCATATTCAAGACTGCGGGTAGTAAACCATGAAGGATGGGTAGGGTGTTCTTCATGAATCCATGCGTTGTTAATGCGCATCGCCGCCTCAGACTGTTGCAAGGGCAAGCTGCGTATTTCGTACATGATGTCGGATGGCAAGACCTTCCAGTTGCCTTCAATGATTTTCAGGTTAAGCAATGGCTCATTGACCGCTTTTTCGAATTCATTGGTATGTTGATGGTAAACGCCACCATCCTCAGAAACCTTGGCACAGCGAACAGCAAAACCCTCAAGAAGACACGTTAACTCGATCCCGATGAACGTCAGTTCTTGTTTAAAGACATCATCCCTGAGCGCACGTTCCTGAAGGTGTTTTTGTTTTTCTCGACGTAGCGTCAGAAAATGGCTGATATACCCGCCGACAATAGTGCCCAGCAAGCCGCCAACAACGGAGACGATAGGGATTATCCAGGTCTTATCAAAAACCATCACAACTCCTGCTGATTTCAGTTCTTCAACACCCCTGCCTGGACAACGAAATTCTTTCGTGGCCAGAAAGGGGGCAACAAGCAAAGCGCGTTAGCTTCGCCCCAAATAACCGGGACCCGAGGCTCGAACCATATCAAGCGCATCCTGTGCCGGCAGTGAAAATTGGACCTGGTGACTGGCCACAATATCGAGCGCAAAAACACGGGTGTAAACTTCGGTACTCTCCGGTTTCTCGTGGCCCAGCAACCCCTGCAGCACTTTCAGAGGGGTACCTTGATAGATCATGTGCATGGCATAACTGTGACGGAAAACATGCGGGGTAATCGGGATACTAAAACGAATGCCGTCACGCCTGGCCTGGCGTTCAGCTTTTGTCAGCCAGTTACGTACGGTGCGGTCAGTAACTTGCCAGATTGGCAATGGAGTACGTTCCCCCGTATCAAGATTGATTTCAAACTGCTCTTTGGTACTGGCAAATAGACGACGTAACTCGTCAACAAATAGCGGATCAGTCAGGGGTACGATACGGTGTGCTGATTTGCCTTTCTTTGGTCGGCCAGGCCCAGCACGTCGCTGTTTGGCTGTCCGGTAGATAACATGGGGCATGGTCACATTGAGACGAAAATCCCTGCGACATACCGCCAGAGCTTCATTGATGCGCGCTCCGGTATTCCACAGCAAATTAACAAACGCATGCTGCGACCATTCCTCGACGTAGTGCAGCTGCGCGGCTACCTCAGGCGCCAGCAAGTATTTAGGCAGGTCATCATACGTCATGGCCATCTGACGTAGCTCAAGCGCACGTTGGTAGTCCTGAGGCGCAATCATCTGTGACGACTGATTAACGCCTCCTGATGTGGGGTAATGAATAAGAATTTTGCTCATATTACTTTAGGTTTTGCCATGCAGCCGCAGTTCTGATTTTTGCTATTTCTTGCCGGCATAACGACTCGAGATCATCATCCTGCTGCCATTCAGCAAAGTTGAGGATCGCGTGAACCAGGTTGCTTTTAAGCATTAACTCATCAACCTTTTCATATCCCAGTAATGCCAATGCTTCATATAGACGAGTCATCATCGAAGTCCCCTCAAAGTTTCGCATGCGAAACTATTCTGATTTAACCCCATTATTAAGTTTTGACTGTATGCCCCCACCGATAAGTGCCATAAACAAAAGCCCCAGTGATACGACTAACAGGAGCACAGCGCCAATGCCTGTTACAGCCTTCGAAAAATAGTCAGTCAAACTAGCCATATACACTAGCAAACTGACCTGCATAACGATCACGCCTGGCAATTTGAAGCCCAAACCCGATATGAAAAAACCGGCACACGCAGAAATCAAACAAGCGGCGATCACGCCAAAATGCAGAAATTGTTCCATCATCTTCCTCTCTTACAAACTACAGTGTGGAAGCATCACTGATTGTCCTGACGGTAATACTTGATCCCGATATAAAGCAGAACCATAGCAATCGCGATATGCATAATTGCAGCTCCGGTAGATAACACTTCCGGACCATAAATAAGGCGCTTTGACGCACCGTATAAAAAAACACCTGCTAAGGGAATACTGGCTCTTATTACCCATTTCAACATACATCCTCCTTAATGTTTCGCATGCGAAACTGTTACTCATATGAACCTAGAAAGGCTTAAAATAGAAAACCAGACAGAGACCGACCGAAACCAGGCTAAACCCAGTGTTCCGCCTGTCCGAACATACAAAACCGATCCCCACATGACATAACCCGGCACCGGCCAAAAAGGGTAGCATTTCCATCAATTGATCGACTTTATCGTAGACAGTAATAGCCAGCCCAAGAATGATTATGACGCCACCGGCCCACACCTTGTATCGTTCCATACCATAGAAAACCAACCAAAAACCGGCAAGCGACGCACAAAAACCAAGGTATACAATGTTCAAAATATGCTTCCAGAAAACTTTAATTTTTAGGTAAGTTTCGCATGCGAAACTATTATGATTTAACCCCATTATCACGTTTTGACTGTACGACCTCACCGAAAAGTGCCACATACAAAAGCCCCAGTGATACGACTAACAGGAGCACAGCGCCAATGCCTGTTACAACCTTCGGGAAATAGTCAGTCAAACTAGCCATATACACTAGCAAACTGAACTGCATAATTATCCAGCCAGGCAATATGAAACCCACTTGCCTGATGTAAAAACCGGCACACGCAGAAATCAAACAAGCGGTGATCAGCCCAAAATACAGAAACTGTTCCATCATCTTCCTCTCTTACAAACCACAGTGTGACAGCATCACTGGTTGGCTTGACGGCCATACGATTTGATCCCGATAAAAAGCAGAACCATGGCAATTGCGAGGTACGTAATCGCAGCACCGGTAGACACCACTTCAGGACCGTAAATTAAGCGCTTGGCAGCAACGAACACAAACACACCTGCCACGGGAATACAGGCTCTTGTTACCTATTTCAACAAACATCCTCCTTAATGTTTCGCATGCGAAACTAGGCGTCAATGATGGATGCCGTTGTTGTAATCAAAGTAGTAAGCGACAGCGCCGCCCAGTAAAACAAAACACGTCCAACCCAGAAGAAACGGCCAGGTACGCGCCATCACCCCAGGTGACTGGTACGAATACAAAAATACGGCAATCCATGGGATCGCAAGGATGAACAACAACTCGGGCATAAGATCCATAATATCCTTAAATTTTCCACTGACAGTTTCGCATGCGAAACTTCCATACACCGGTGCTACCGGCCGGCTTACACAGCGGCCGTCATAGAAAAGAGTACATCATGCAATTTACAATATCAATATAGATATTATAATTAATGTTGCACTAACTCGAATCCGGTAACAATAAGGCAAGACCACTTACGGACATCCCACGGTGAATGCAGACAAAGAGTTTCGCATGCGAAACGTTCTCTAGATCGCGCTACGTAAAATCTTCCTGCCTTACGCCCCACGAAGGCGCTCAGATTTCACGTAGCGCAATTTCCTCTTTTTCACCTCAAAAATTCACATTCTCACCGTCACCGATCTTCCCTGGGTAAAATTATCACCGCCGGGCGGGCAGGGCGCACGCAAAATAATTCGTGCCGGTGATCGGTCAGCCTATCCGTTTTGCTTCCGACTTCTGGAAATATACCAGAAAACGGAAGCAAATAACCGACACCGGCCCGCAGCGCGGAGCAGGGGGGACGGGCCTAAAACACAAGATGCAGTGGCTGTTGCTGGCCAATAACCCCTGCATCTTGCGTTTGTGGGGCAGGGCGGGGGGGGTGCCGAGAAAAGCAGAAAGCGGAAAGGGTGATCGTTCACAGTCCCACTCATCCGTTAACCCGACAGCTGCACCCCAATCCCGGTATTCATCGCATGACTATTTTTGCTCGTTACTGCTGCCGGCGCGGAGCATCGCCTTTTCATTAAAATAGGACCGTATGCTGGAATACACCCACCACGTCAGACAACCAAACACGGCCAGTTGAATAATGTCAGCCAGTACCACGTTCCAGGTCATCCCCATATACAAATCAAAGCCGACAACCATCATCGCAAACGCGGTGATTAAAACCAAAAACCAAAAGAAAACACCGATAAACTGCACGCAGATCCAATTTAAAATAGCCATATGATTCATTTACCCCACCATTTAAGCCTATTTTTATTATAAGGAAGAGATATACCCATTATACGAAGAACGAAACCTCGCAGCCCAGAATTTAACAATTTTCGATAACACTTAACCTCTAATCGCTTTATAGGCTAATAGTGTAAATATTAGGCCACCAAGGATCATCAGCCCCCCTACGGATGGGCTATCAATCGACAAACACAATCCCTGGCAGGGTTCTGTTAAACTTGAATACACAATTATCCCACCATGAACCATCAGATACACCCCGAAAGCAAAGCTAGAAATAACCGCCAGAAGTGAACCTATAATCAACAGGATTAAAACCGGCGCCGCAATTAGCATTGTTAACATAACAACCTCGATTTACATTAATTATTGTAGCCTACTTGATTATGGTGTTCCTGATAGCGCGTATTCTTTTTCTTTGTTCAAAAGACTCCTTCATCGAGTTCCAAAACATCTTAAAATGCGCCAGGCGGTAGATAATACCGATTCCCCATATCACCCACACATACCAATAGAAGTAAGGACTGGCGCTGGCAATAAACTGTCGTTGTTCGGGTTCTGACCAACCCATACTAAAGACAAAAAGCACCATGGCAAACAACGCTGAAAAAAACAAAAATGTAACACTGAGGCCCATTCTCCATCCCAGCAACAAACATGTCAGGCTCACGCCACCAATAAAGCAAATAATATTTTCCATCGTCTTAGCCTCATTAGATTCAATCAGTAAAATTATATGTTAGTCACGATAGCCAAAGACATAATATTCATCCCCATCACATGGCCGTCACTTTTAGTGCCAATTATTACTGACAAAATCAGTCACAGTTCGCACCCACGATAAATATTACCAGCCCCTTGGGAATCTCAATTCTGGACAGATCGATACTATCCCCGGACAGGATCATCAGATTTTCAGGTGTAGCATCAACCGGATAAAGGGCTTGTGTCAGGAGTTCCAGGTTCTCCTGATTGCAGGACAGCCCCGCAGATTGAAGGCTGGACAGATACCCGTTCTTAACTGCATCCACCTTACCAACATCCATCACATTCAAGTAATCCAGAGGCTCCGGCGAAAATTCTTCATCGACCACCGTTTCCAGATAACGCACCATTTCAGGACGAACAGAGAGCGGCAAAACGGCAGCGTTGCGGGAGTCACAACTAACCCCTCCGCAGTCTTCACTCGCCAGTCGCCAGGCTTCGCAACTTCCGGTGGGAACCGTATCCACTGATGCCAGTACCAGTGCCGGCCAGCGATCATCAGGATCAAATCCGTACCAGAAAACATCTCCGGGAATTTCATTCATTTTCTTGCCGTAATACAAGGGGTCAAACATTTTATTCCTCGCTGAAGAGTATGCCTGCAGTCCTGTGAGTAGGAGATGGCCATATACCTACCATTTTTATACGGCCCCCGACGAAATGCACAAGTTTGCCATCATCTTTGATGCTTGTTGCTGCTGCATATTCTGCCTCTATTGCAAAGTGGTCGCTCTAGCTTGCATTATTTTTGCATTACAGTTAGCAGCATTGCATTATTTTTGCATTACTGTAAAGTCTTTTTATTGATAACGGTTCCCCACGTGGAGTTACCATGGAAATCTTGAGTTATTTGCTGCACTTTTTAGGTTCCCCTGCAGGGGGGATTACCATGATGATCATACTTGGCATCATGATTATCATTGATGTCATCGGATTTCGGGTGTACTCCGCATCCCCACCAATTCAGAGCGAGCAACTGAGAGAGTTCTACCGACTACCTCAGACACAGCGGTATTTGAGCAGAAAACGGAAATTCAGTATTGCGTGGATGGTAATTGAAGGTGCTACGTTGATTGGAATTGGCATCACTTGGTTTCTTATATAACTATCACGCCAGAGAAAAAACTGTCACATGAAAAAACAAGCAACACTCACTATTAGGCTGGATGACGACTTAAAACGTGACGTCGATACTATCCTGGACCGACTCGATATTAAGGCCACCGAACTGATCAAGGGGGTCTATACCTACACACAGGAACATGGCCAGCCCCCCATTGCCATTCGTTACTACAGCGTCCAACAGGCGCAGATTAATCAACAATTGGTTAATCACTATCAGACTTTAACGTCATCTTTCGAGGCCCTAATTCACAGTTCTAAACCGGACACGACTCAACTTTCAGCGTTACGGGCTGAGAAGGGCGCTTTTGACACGTTCTTGCAGAAGAACATCACATTATTAATCCCCAGCGTGGCGACCGGATGGTTACAGGCCAGTCAACCGCTACACAGTGCGCTGGCTGTCCTGACGGCAGTACCTGAAAAGGGCGGACAATTTGATTATTCGGCAACGGTCTTGCACATGCTGAAAAGCTATTTGCATCAAAGCTTGACGGCTGCGGTAGATATGCAGGCATCTCAGTAAAACGTGCTTTGCTGGCTGGGTTTTGCCAAATAAACAGCTGAACACAAAAATGCGTTTAATGACTGACACCGTCCGCGCCAGGAAAATATACTTCCCGTCAACGCATTATCGACATTCTGAAGTTAATACACGCAAGGAGAAATTCTCATGGCCGAACCACTGAGCCTGCAAACCGACGTCGTTAGACAGCATACGGTCCCCCGTTTTTTGCTGAGGCACTTCAGCGCACCGGGAAAGGGAAAGCGCCGGCGGTTGCACGCCTTTGATAAGGCCACCGGGCGCTCCTACGCCACCAGGCCCGACGACGCCACCGTGAGAAACACGTTCTACAACCTCGACGATCACCCCGAGCAGCTGAGCCTTGAGCCGCTGCTGGGGATCTACGAGAACGACGCAGCGCCGATTATCGCGGCCCTGCTGCAGCATAAGGATATCCGCCGACTGACCAACGACGAACGGTATAAACTGGCCGTATTCGTGGCCGTGCAGCGCGCACGCACCTTTGGCGAGCAGCAGCGTATCACGGGTGTGGTATCTGTACTCGCTGACAAGGTCGCCGCCATTGGCGCGACACAGGAGCAGGTTGCCGAAGCGCTGGGCTTATCACCTGAGCGCGATATCCGGAAACTTTTTCTGCACCTGCTCGTTGAGCAGACGTCTCACATTGACCATTTGCGGGCCAAGGACTGGTATCTCTTTGAGACTACGCCTGACCATCCGTTCTACGTATCTGACAATCCTGTGGTACTGCATAACGACAACGATTTTGGGCCGTACGGCAATATCGGACTGACCGTACGCGGCATAGAAATTTATCTACCGCTGTCGTCCACGGTGATGCTGGCCATGTGTTGCCCCTCCATCCGGGCAGAAAAGATCCGCCAGAAGCAACAGATTGAATTTCTCCTTGCGCGAGCGCCGCAACAGCTCCCGGCTCACATACGCCCATTTGAGGTGCTTGAACACGTACGGCGTTTTACGGACTACCAGCTGATACCGTTGCGCCCGGAGCACGTCACCCGGTATAACGCACTGCAAGTAGAGTACGCTGAACAATATGTGTTCTGCGTGAAAAATGATTTTTCTCTGGTGCAGCAGATGCTGGCTGAGGACGAACGTTACCGGACAGGCCCGAGATTTACTGTTGGCTGATACCCCGCACGCTGTTGTTCCACAGCGTGGTTATCTGCATTTTGCGGTTGAGAGCCGGTTCGTAGTGGAGCAGAGCGCAGGTCTCCGGCGCCATCAGATATTTGGGGTAATCGTCATGCGTCAACGCCATCTGCTGCAGTGGGTGGGTATATTCAGGAATGCATGAAATCTTAAGGATAATAAAATGAACAATAGCTTCGGTATCCCTGACCATCTGTTCAATGACCACACGGCATCGATGGGCAACACCTGGACGCTAGCTACGTACACTTATGTGTTTTTGGCTGAAATTGCGCGCCGCTACGGTCCGCGCGATAACAGCTGGTTACTGTGCGGCGTGGAGTTTCACAACGATGTCCCACAGGTCTGGTATCCTGGTTCTTTTGAAACGTCGTCCAGCGGCTATATTACCATCATGCTGAGCGCAGAAACCTTTTCTGACCCTAAGCGGGCTGTCTATCAGCTTGCTCATGAGTGTGTTCACACACTAACAACCGTGATCGGGAAAAGTGCACCGGTGATTGAGGAAGGACTGGCAACCGCTTTTTCTGAAGACATGATTGAGCGGTGGTTTGATGACAAGGACAAGCAAGTCTATACCACTGATGCCCGTTACAGTGATGCTGCTGCAAAAGTCCGGCGATTACTGCAACTAGAACCGGATGCGATCACGCGTCTTAGGGATAAGGAACCGGCGTTTAAGCACATGACGGCTGAGACATTTTCTCAGGCTGGCCTGCAAGTACCGCCTGACATGGTGAAGGAGCTGCTGGCCGATTTCTGAAAGCCTGAAACGAGAAAAGCCACCCCGAAGGATGGCTTTTCCAAACTACTTTTTCCGCGAGAGACCTCCAAAGGAGGCGACTCCGCCTTGATGGCACTATTAAGCCAGACATACGTCACATGTGTCAACCCTTTTCTGGATTCGATAAATGACCGCACAACGTTACATCACAACAGAAAGACTCGATATATACAAAAAGCACCTTAAGGTTAAACCCGCACAGGTTTTGGCCGCTTATCACTGGAACAAAGCGCTGGCTGGAGCGTTGCTTCCGGCAATGCAATGCCTTGAAGTCACTCTCCGTAATGCGATTAACACAGCCGTACAATCTTGTCCCCCGGCAGGTGCTAAGGGCCTGTGGGAAACCAATACAAACTGGGTAACCAGTCTCCCGAAGTACATGGGAGATAACAGAATCAACTCTGCTGAACGCTACAAACGAGCCCGGAATGCAAAAGATCGTCAGGATGCGGCCGGCTATTTACTGGATAAATGGGGCAACAAGCTCCTGGCCAGGACACTGACCGAAGAAAACTTGGTTACCCAAGCTAAAAGCCAGATCAGTAAAGAAGGTAAAAAACCAACACCGGACCGGATTATAGCCGGCCTGACTTTTGGTTTCTGGACCACGCTACTGACTGACCCGTATGAAGATCCCCACGGGGATCGGTTACTCTGGCCAACATTGACCTCGCAAGTATTCCCGAACGCACCGGCGGGCTATACCCGATCTGATATCTGTGCTGCTTTCTTCCAAATAAAGGAATTGAGAAACCGTCTGTCGCACCATGAAGCCGTGTGGAAATTTCATAAAAAGAACCCCGTCACCGGCAAAACAGATTACTCAAAACCGGTGTACGGTACACAAGCCAGCTGCAGTCTGCTGAGGAAACATTATGATGACATCCTGGATATGATTGACTGGATGAGCCCCGACCGGAAAAGCACTTTTCTGAGCCACTCCGCAAACCTGCGATTCTATGCCCTGTGCTCAGTGGACGGACTGAACAGCTACATCGCCCCCGAAAAGATTAAGGCGCAGATTAAAGTTTCGCGGGGCGGTAAGGGCATCAGCAAATTAATCAAAGTGCTCGAAAAGAATGAGTTCATCCGGATCGTCAGAGAAGGCCAGACGATACTCACCATCGGCACTGACAACTCCATAGCTATCCCATAAACCCCCGAACCCGCCTGCCACGGGCGTTTGTGGTGCGGCTCGAGGCACCACCTGCCTGCAGCTGTGGCGCGCGGACGGCACGCGCGGCTAGAGGGGGATGCACTGCAGGTCGCCGGATGGTATCAAGCGGCATATGAAACCGGGCTGCCAGTGCGTATTCAGGTGAATGAGGGCATTCCCCAAACTATCGAAAAGTAACCTAAGTCGCTTGTACTTGCCACTGAACATGACACGATAGGTACAGCTATCAATAACTAACTCAGCTCCGTACAGTTCGATTACCAGTAACATGGTTCCCTTTGTTAGAAATTAATGCCGCGGCTTCTGCCGGCCAATACTTAATACTGTATGGAGGTCAGTGATATGGTCATATTCTCCTTGTTAGAGAATGCGCTGGATTCGGTTGAAACCGGACTTATGTATTTTCGTCGCGCACGTGAAAGTCAGGATCGTCGAGACTACAAACAGTGTCTGCTGAATCTGTTTCAGGCAACCGAGCTGCTGTTGAAAGCCGCTGTCAGTTGCCGTGGTGCCGGTGCCATCTTCAAACCGGATTCGTTGATAAAACACTGTACCGATCCGCAAGCACCAACGCAGAAAGAGCTATATCGCTGTATATCCGTTAACGTCCGCGACTTGTGTAAATTAGTGAAAAAACACTATCCATCAGCCTTTACCTCACAAGGCCTGGAAATGGTAGAAAACGTGGCCCAGCTACGTAATAACCTGCAGCATTTCACACTTGAAATTGACCCACAGTATCTGGTCATGCAGCTGAGCTCACTGTATCGGCTCGTTTTCAGACCAGCGTTCATCCTCCTGCAGGAAGGTGAAACCAACGATTCTTGGAACTCTGCATTTCGCCGTCAATTCATCACACTTGAGAAGCAGTTCTTGGAAATTACTACATACCAGGAGTACGAGCTGGCACGTTGTCCGGTCTGTAGCAGTTGGTCTCACTTTATTGTCTATGATGGTGAGAGTTACCCGGTCAGCTCACATTGTATCTGCTGTAATTTCAAGCTGGCCGACCTGCAGGTATGGAATTTTCAGATGTGTCCAGATTGCGGTTGGCCCTCAGTTATCTATGTCCCCGAATACAAGGCAGGTGCCTGTCTGGCTCATACCTGTACTTATAGTAAAGAAGAGGGTTTTGTACCGATGGAGCCCTGCAGTGGTTGCGGAGGCTATCGCTTGGAAGACCATTGCCAAGAGTGCGATCCTGAAGAGTAAATGCCTGGCGTATATATTGTGTATTTGGGAAAGGGTACAGCCCGAAGTCTCTGTGCGGAACGAGCCGATGACTACACAGGATAGCTGAATGCTATTCGTTGATGAGATTTAACATAATCAGTATTATGTGAACTTTTTTAACATTTTCAATGAGTTACAAAATTAACTCCTGACTCAAAATCCTACCACGCCGCTGAAGCTATACTTGGGCCATGTCGACACAAAAGGATCAGCCTATGTGTGGCCGCTTTGCCCAGTTCCATAGCCGAGACGAATTTCTCGCAGCCCTAGCGCCTGATACACCGGTTAGCACCACCGACGACTGGCGCGCCCGGTATAACGTCGCCCCCGGCACGCCGGTACCGCTGTTCCATCATCATCATGATGATCAGTTGCAGCTGGCGCCGGTTGACTGGGGGTATGCGCCAGCATGGTGGCGCGCCCAGGGAAAACCGGCCCTCATCAACGCCCGCGTCGAAACCGCTGCGAGCAGCCGGATGTTCGCTCCGCTCTGGAAACATGGCCGAGCGCTGGTACCGGCATCCGGTTGGTACGAATGGAAAAAATCCCCGGACAATCCGCGACTGAAACAGCCGTATTTCATCTATCCCGCCGATCGCAGCCCGCTGTTCTTCGCCGCGTTGTGCGCCACCGATCCGGAAGAGGCTGGCAGCTTCGTCATTATCACGGCCGCCAGTCATGACGGTCTCGCGGATATTCATGATCGGCGCCCACTGGCGCTGCCGGCAGCCGCCGCCCGCGACTGGCTCGATAGCCGGTCGATTCCGCCACCAGGTGACATGTTGGCCGACGTTTACAGTCTGCAGGCGGAGAGTTTTGCCTGGCAGCCAGTATCTTCAGACGTCGGTACCGTTCGCAATGACAGTGCATCACTCATCGTGACCATCAATACGCCAAAAGTCTGACCAGACTTTATCCAAAGTGAATGCAGCAAGGTTGATAACTTCATCACGCACCAGCCTACAAAAGCTACTCTGTGATGAAGGTCATAATATATAGTATTTTACTATACATTTTAAATATAGTGTTTTACTATATCCTTATTGATAGAAAACCTTAGATCTTCTTTAAAGTGAGATTTTTATATGGAATTAGACACTTATATTTCTTCTAACTATCCAAGTAAAGCTGCATTTGCACGTGAGGTTGGCGTATCCCCTGCGCAGGTTACTCAGTGGATAAGCAAAGGTTTCATCGTAATTAATGGGGAGTTGTATAGCCCTCGTCGAGAGCTTGAAACAGAGTTACCTATCCCATCAAAATCAGATGGCGCGGTATTTATTGCATATTCAAACAGCGGTATCCGTGGCAGCCAAGGTGAGTTTAATCTTGCAGAAATTATCTCAGGCCGCCGCCATGCATATGTTTATAAAGCTGAGTCCCAGGAGCTGGCAAAGCGGTGGATGCGAAAGTATTCTCACAACCCAGCGACAAAGAATCGCGTTGCCGAGTTTATCAGCGAGAGTGATGCCCGACTCATAGAACCAGATCAGTCCGAATACATCACTGTTGACCTGGAATACTTCGATGCATGACATCCTCACCAGCTCCTGGGCTGAAAGGTATGAAAAGTTAATCGATGCACGCTGTCATCATGGTTATATCACTGAAAAAACCAAGTCTGATTACACACGAATGATCCGGCGTGTTCTGTACTTTTGGGGTGACGTGACGCTATCAGCTATAACAGTGGCAGATATAGCTGATAAAATTCACCATATCGCGTCCCAGCATCCGCACGCTGCACGGCGCTTTCGGCTGAACCTTTGCGATTTCTTCCAAGAGGCCCAGCGCGATGGCTTGATGCCCCTCGGGTATAATCCAGCCCTTGTTACCCGTGAGCCGTTTACGCCCGTAACCACAAACCGGCTGACGCTTTCCGAATGGTCTGCCATTTTTTGCAGAGCTGAAAGCGTGGCACCCCGCTATTTTGTTATCGCGATGCTTTTTGCTCTGGTTGCTGCGCAACGCCGAGGGGACATTGTGTCATTCCACTCCACACATGTATTTGACGGGCATTTGCATATCAAGCAACAGAAAACTGGGGAGATGATTGCGCTACCGCTAAACCTGCGATTGAACGCACTGGATATCAGCCTGGCTGACGTTGTCGCTATGTGCCCGCCTTTCGGCCTGCTTTTGCAGCAAAACAACGGCAAGCCAGTAAATGCCTGGAGCCTGAGTTATTGGTTTGCTCGGTGCAGAGACGAAACAATCCCCCGACCTAAGGTCGGAAGACCCCCTTCATTCCGTGAACAGCGCTCTCTATCAGAACGTCTGTACCGGGAGGAAGGCATTGATACCCGCGCACTGCTTGGGCATCGCCACCAGAGCATGACCGACCAATACAACAGTCTACGCGGTCGCGACTACCGTCGGTTGGTTCTGTAACATTATCGGTGGCACTCCGTGAATTCCATCTGTATTGATTTTAGTCAACGTCAGTATTGTCTGCATGCATGTGCGCAAGCCCCCGAAAAATCATCGTCAATGGGTATAAAAAAACACTCAGAAAATTATTAGATTACGCCGCATCTTGCATGGTGGCTTGGTTTCAGGCTTGCGTCTGCGTGCGTTTCGTTTATGATTTACTGTATATATATACAGATAAATTATACCTATTATGAACACGTCGAAATTGTATTTATTTTCACCAGACCAGCCCGTAAAACTCCCGCTATTTGGTACACAATGCCCTGCGGGGTTCCCCAGCCCTGCCGATGACTATGTTGAGCAATCAATTGATTTAAATGATTTTATAAAGCATCCGGCGGCGACATACTTCATCCGGGCTACTGGCGAATCGATGACCGACGGCGGGATCTTGTCGGGTGATTTGCTGATCGTCGATCGGGCGGAAAAACCCGTGCATGGCAGCATCGTCATCGCCGCCGTTGACGGCGAATTTACTGTGAAGCGCCTACTGCTCACCCCGCGGGTCTGCCTGGCGCCAATGAACCCGGCATACAGCCCCATTTACCCCGAAACCCTGGAAATTTTCGGTGTGGTGATCCACGCCCTCCACTCATTTGGGAGGTGATCATGTTTATGCTGGCTGACGTCAACTCAATGTATTGCGCCTGTGAGCAGGTCTTCCGGCCAGATCTCAAAGGTAAACCATTGATTGTATTATCAAATAACGATGGCGCACTGGTAGCAATCAACAGAGAGGCGAAAAAACTGGGTCTAAAACGCGGCATGCCATTTTTCCAGGCAAAGGACACCATCAGAACACATCAGGTTACTGTGTTCTCGAGCAATTATGCCTTGTACGGCGATATGTCGGCACGCTGCATGACCGTTCTGGAATCTCTGGCGCCGGCGCTGACCATCTACAGTATCGATGAAGCATTTTTGCACGTCGCCGGCATCGATGCCGTTGAGTCATTCGAAGACTATGGCCGGCACGTTCGCGATACCGTTTTGCAGCAGACGGGACTCACCTGCGGGATCGGTGTCGCCCAGACGATGACGCTTGCCAAACTCGCGAATCACGCTGCGAAAACCTGGCCGGCCACCGGCGGTGTGGTCGACCTGACGAACCGCGACCGACAACGAAAGTTGATGGCACTGCTGCCGGTCAACGAAGTTTGGGGATGTGGGCGTCAACTGACGAAAAAGTTGGCCACGATGGGGATCACCACAACGCTGCAGCTCGCGGACAGCAATCAGGCGTTGATTCGCCGGACGTTTGGTGTCGTACTCGAGCGCACAGTACGCGAACTGAACGGAGTTCCGTGCATCTCGATCGAGGCGCTGCCGGCAAAGCAGCAGATCATCGTCAGCCGGTCGTTTGGCCAGCGCGTCACGCAGCTGCAGGAGATGCACCAGGCGGTGTGCCAATACGCAGAGCGCGCAGCCGAGAAACTCCGCCGAGAGAAGCAGTATTGCCGACACATTTCAGTATTTGTGCGAACCAGCCCATTTGCTCCCCACGACCCCTATTACGCGAACAACCACAGCGTGCAGCTCATGCTGGCCACACAGGATACACGTGATGTTGTGGCAGCGGCCGTGAAGGCGCTCGAAGCCATCTGGCGTGACGGATTTCGATATCAGAAGGCGGGGATCATGCTGAACGATTTCTGTGACAAGCCAGGCCAGATCGATCTCTTCGACGAGCATCCACCACGCGCTGGCAGCGAACAATTGATGAGCGTCATCGATGGCATTAATCGCTCCGGGCTTGGCAAGGTCTGGTTTGCCGGTCAGGGGATCAACAAAGGCTGGGCAATGCGTCGCGAACTGCTTTCCCCCTGCTACACGACACGACTCAGCGATATTCCTGTCGCCAGGATGACGTAGTCATCTTTGAGGATTATTGAACGAAGCTTGGATCGCTGTAAGCGGACCACGTAATCTCGTTAGCATATTGTTGATAGCGTCAATCGCGACCTGGAGACTGTCATAAATCTTTTGACGTTCTGTAGATTCTCGGTTTATTCTTTCTAACTCCTTATTTCTAATAGGTATTGTCAAAGCCATAACTCTGTCCTCGCTTTTTTCGTCTGTGGTATTAATCTCTTGCGTTTTAATCTCCTGAAACCCTCCGATATAACGTCCTCTTATTAGTTTAAATACCCCGCGAGAGTATTCCTCTCCATCAGGCATTAACGTTACAGATGGGGCTGGGGTGAGGTCAGGTATGAATCGCCATTCAACACTTATCTCCGAAACAGTTTCGTCCTCCATCTCATGAAGTTTCTTTTGGCATTGAGTAAGAAGATATGCCCCTTCAGAAAGAACTTTGGCAAAGTTAAGCAACTCGGCCTGATCGTTGAACTGAAGAGCTTTGATTGACCAGAACGCTGTGTTTACTGCCACGAACCTTGATATCACTACAAACGTCTTCCAGGGATAAAGTGGATCAGATTGGATATTATTAAGTAGTTCTGAAGCCGCATGATTCAGAAGCGTTTGAGTTTCCTGCTCGGCTAGAACGATGCGGTTGCCAGATGAATTAAACTGATCGATGGTGCGAATAGCTGTATCTACATCAGCGACGATGGCTCGCTGTTCTACGGCATGTAATTCTTGGTATATGTAGTCTTTAATCTCATAAACGGCATTGGCTAGATCTTGCTTGGTTGCCAGGTTATTAGTAATGCCCTTAATGAGCTCCTTCACTATCGCTTCACCGGCAGATTTACCCGCCGCGGTTGCAAACGCTATCAATAAATCATCAATTCCAACCATATTGGCCTCGACAATGAAATCGTAGTTATAGGTGCCGAACCGGTTGTTAGGTTCAGCATTGCTGTTGTGTAGACAGTACTGGTGGCTGAACGCCGCACGAGATAAGTATACGTAACGGCTCCAGAATTTTCCGCAAAAGTGCTTGGTCGCTTGACCTGCTCCGGTTGTTTAATTTACCGTGATGTTAGTAATGTCATTAGCTTGGACTGCTTACTCAAATTTGAGCAACGCTTTGTGTATAGCCCCCAGGGCTTGTGCGGCCAGCCACATACCACCTGGAACTGCTGCCAGCACCCACAGCACAGTGCCAAGAGCGTCCCCTTGCAACTGGTCAATTTTATCTACGGTAGCCACCAGATAGACAGCACTCAACACACAAACTCCGGATAATTGACTGATCATTTTCATTGCTGAACACCTCAAAATTTAAACACCCAACCTACTGTTACCTCACCTGCAGGTCAAAGAACAAAGGGGACAAATTGTCCCCTTTTTCCCCGGTCTATCAACGTAGCCTGTTGCCTGTAGCAATAACTGATCTCAATGCGTGATTATTTCTCTGAACGGTGTATTTTACTGTATGCAACCCCAGTACAATGCAGGCTCCATTTCCATTATCTAAGGTGCATAACATGAGATTGTCTGAAACCTCAATGAATCAGCTGGTAGTAACACAATTGGGACAGTTTACTGAAGGAGCTAAGTTCTCATCAGAAGGTGTGGCGATTACGCTGAACTTACCTGATGGCGCTAGAAAGAGTATTTGGGGTAAGTGGAGGCATATGTCTAATCCCAAACGGCTTGCTGAGCGGTTGCTGATGTTACAGCATGCAATTTATGAGGAGTATCCAGAATACTCCGGCATTCCCTCTGACTGGGCCAGATAGCAAGATAGACTGAACATATACCTAATCCAGACGAGCAGGACGTTCGTTTGTTACTTCGCTTAATTTTCCCGCCCCGCTCATTCTGTCACGGCAGCTGCTGCCACATGTCATACAACCACTTACCAATCCGCCACAACCTGGCGAGGTTATCAAGCCAGTTTAATAGTGTGTCCCACCGCTTTGGTTTTTTCATTTTCATTGAATAGTTCCTTTTTCCTGATCTCCCGTTCAGCTTTGCGTCACGACGCCGGCTGCGGGAAAATTTCTGCAAAAGGATATGATTTCGCCTGGTATAGGTTCTTCTTGGGGTTTGTCACGACATACAGACTGTCAACCAACATCGGTAATATAGGAGTTTTTCAATGTAGGCCAGCCCATCGGAGTTAACGATAGGCACTATTTTTATTAAGCCTGATCATTATTATTTAGATAAATATAATTAAAAACAATTAGTAAAAATTAACAAACCAAGCATACTAAAAAAATTCTTATGGTTCTTATCCTCAATAGTTTCATTGTGATATAAATTAAATCTAATTAATTAGAGGGGGCATAGTTTTACAAATTGTAAATCTTAGAATTAACGAACATGAATGAATTTCACTTACTAAATGAAGCTACGAAGTGTGGCAATAAAAACAGAGCATTTTCTATTGTAAATGGACGCAGCGAGTCAGTAACGAGAAAAATTCTCATTAAGGCGGGGTATAAGGTACCAGAGTTAAATGGAAGGGATTTTTGGAAGTATGTCCAAGATACCTTATCAGAAGCCTGTTTAAACAAAATACCTGGATACTATTTCAAAAAATAATAAAGGCCGCAAGGCCTTTACTATTCACTTAAAATCAATTTTGTATTTTAAATTTAAATATAATATTATTATCTAGCTGTAACCACTATCCTCTGCTTTGATACATTCTTAACTCACCGTGTTTTTAAGTGTAGCGCAGAGATCAGTTAGTGATAACTAGCCGAAATTACATAAGAACTTCAACAAATATAGGATAGTGAAAATGGCAGATATATCTATTTTAAAAAACAAGAGACCCCCCTACTTCGTTAAAGCGATGAACAAGGCCACGCCATTCCATATTGACTTACTTAAATGCATTGCCCTGGTCGCTATGATTGCTGACCATGTGAACGATACAATACTTCCAAAACAAGAGTTTATGCTCTACTCCTTCGGAAGATTAGCAATGCCTCTCTTCGTTTTCATTTGGGCTTGGAACATGGCAAAGCAGCCTACACGTTGGGCCTCAATGGCACGGCGGCAATGGATTTGGGCGTTAGTTGCGCAGCCTTTTTTTTCAGCCGCTTTCTACAAAGATGAACCCTGGTATGCAGCAAATATATTGTTTGTATTCGCAGCTGTTAGCCAATTTGCAACTTGGGTTAAAGATTATGCCCACAAAGGTTTTAAAAGCTGGATTGATGACCAGGGGGTTATGAAAAGCATTGTATGGATGTCGGTTTTGCTCATTGTGGTCTGGTCAGTCAGTGTAGCAAGTTATGGATTACCTGGGCTGGCACTTCTTGGATTAACTTTAATCTGTTTTTTACGAGAAAGTAAAACTTCATTTTTGACTCTATCATTTTGGTGGGTAGCTTTAGTTACATTAAACATAAGCCCTTCAACCATCATTGCGGAACCGCTAGCCGTAATTGTATATGGAATAATTCCTACAATACTTTTACCGTGGTTCACAATGCAAATTATTGAAAAAGATCAATCCAATCGTACGTCGAGATTCATGCCAAAACAGGCTTTCTATTGGTTATATGCTGGGCATCTTGGCTTCCTTGCATTTTGTGCCTGGGTGTTAACACAGTTACAATAACTTAAGGGTCAGTTTGGAGATCGAAAACCATTGTACACTTAGCTGATTATTTGACCGTTAATATCCTTAGGCTATAGGAGTGAGTCATGGTGGTAAGGATTTATTACAATGCTGCTGATTCACGCGCCAGAGCAAGCGCTGAATGGCACGAAAAATGGATCAGCAAAAGTGGACTGAAAGCACGGTTCTGGACTGATAAAGCAATCTCTCAGTTCCTTGGAAAGCCTCAAAAGGCAGGCCCTATAATGGCGTGGACGCAGAAGGAAGTGCAGCGCGTCGAGAATACCCATGAATTTCAACAGTGGCTGGCAAAACGCCGTGAGCAGCTTACTTGAAACATACGATGAAAACCGCCGCAGCGCGGTTTTTTTATGCCCGTAGGGCATGCGGCGACAACAAAACTTGAAGAGTATGGCAATTGGTTAGGGTCGCCGAAAGCCCGGCGAAGCCGGTTCGGATCTAAAAGGATCCTCGATCCTCCCCTCACCCTGCTAAGCTGGTCTTTTTGCGGTGCTGGACGCTTCACAGGCGTTTAGATCGCAACGTGCCGTTGCGATACTGGGCTTACAGGCAAAAGAGCTACCTAGGCCTTTACAGGATGAATTTCGGTGTATGTTTGATCGGGGGGCCCACCGAGTATCGGTGGGAGGTGCTTTATAGTCAGGCGAAGCCTGGTATAGAGGAGCAGCCGGCAGAGCCGGCTAGCGACATCCTTATTAAAAACCGGAAAATTGACTGGCAAGTTATCCACATATACAGCTTCTATTTTTAAAGATCTTTTTAGATCTCTTTTTTTAAAACCTTTTTAGGAGGCTGGGAAGCCGCGCCAGATGGGCCTCTCAGGCCTATTGCCGTGACAAACTGCCCTGATAATGTGACAAATCACCCTCTAAACAAGCCTTTTCCGTGACAATTTGCCCTCAACACTGTGACAAATCACCCTCAAATTATCACTTAAATCACAGTGTTATTGACAGCCCTTAGCAACCGTGACAACATGATTTTATGTCACAGTTCATAACCGAGGCCGCGATGAACACCTTACCCGGAATTAAGGAAAAACCCCGTAAAGTTGGACAACGTATCGTTCAATCAAATGAGTTGACTGAAGCCGCGTATAGCTTGTCTCGCGACCAAAAACGGATGCTCTATTTGTTTGTCGACCAGATCCGTAAACACGATGCCTTCAATAACATCGAGCAACACAACGGCATATGTGAAATATCGGTATCCGATTACGCAAAAATCTACGGTCTAACGTCTGCAGAGGCGAGCAAAGATATTCGTAACGCCCTGAAAAACTTTGTAGGCAAGGAAGTCGTTTTCTACCGGCCCGAGGATGACTTGGGTGATGAGAAGGCCAACGACTCTTACCCTTGGTTCATTAAACGCTCTCAAAGCCCAGCCAGAGGCCTTTATAGCGTCCATTTGAACCCATACCTCATCCCTTTCTTCATTGGCCTTCAAAATCGTTTTACTCAATTTCGTCTTGGCGAAACAAAAGAGATCACAAGCCCTTACGCCATGCGCCTCTACGAATCGTTGTGCCAATATCGACGAGCTGATGGAACCGGCACCGCTATCCTGGGCATTGACTGGATGATTGAACGCTACCAACTGCCGCAAAGCTATACTCGTATGCCTGATTTTCGCCGCAGATTCTTGAACCCTATTGTAGAGGAAATCAATGCAAGAACGCCAATGAGCATTGATTATATTGAAAAAAAATCAGGTAGAGCGACTACACATATCGTCTTCTCTTTCGTAGAAGTGTGACAAATAGCCCTTAACAGGGCTGTTAATCTGTGACAATGAACCCTCATATCCTCCACAACTGTGACAAACTGCCCTCTTAAATGGCTCTGGCCTGTACAAAGCGTGACAAATCGCCCTCAAACATCCCTTAAACCCCCAGAATCTCCATGCATCATTATCTGGAAAGTGCGTATTGTCACAGTTCCCCGCAATCACCCCAGGATTCGAGGGTTAGTTGTCACAGTTATCGATCTGCCTCATACGCTAAAGGGTGGATTGTCACAGATCTCTGACTAAAGATTTTCCCTGATGAGGGTTCATTGTCACTGTTTGGTTATACCAATGCGGTAACGCATACAGGCGACAGAGAACATTTCATGTTGCGCTATTTGGTTAGGGTCGCCGGTGACGCGGCGTAGCCGCTCCGTACTGACAGAAATCACATATCGCCCCCCTCACTGCTAAGCTGGTCTTTTTGCGGCGCTGGACGTTTCACCGGTGCCTGGTTCGCAACGTGCCGTTGCGATGACAAACTTTCAAATATTGAGCTAACTAAATCCTGAGCGGCGAGACGTCAGTCGCTGCAAGCGAAGTCCTCTTTGGTTTTGCCTGAAGCGAAGCGGAAGGAGCTATATTCGAGAGACGGCGTTGCCGGCTCGATATGGACCTCCCTTTAGGGACATATTTTGTTATGGAACTACGTTCGAAACTAATGATATTTCAGTAAAGATCATCTATCCCTTTCGAAATTAAGTGCCTATATTACAATCAAGTCTTGGGTGCACGACTCGTGCTGCGCCGAACGCACAATAAAATCAGTGATGACGGCGGTCGACGAAATAAACAGGAGGCTTGATAGTTAGGAGTTTCGCATGCGAAAACAACGGAGATACCGCGTCATACGCGGTTGGTGTAGGGAAGCAATATTGATAATGCAATGGGTTAAATTATCCCGGCTCTTTCAAGCAGAATGCGGTAGAACGTTTCCGAGTCAGTGTTTAGCAGTTCAGGACGTTCACTTGTCAGGGACATTTGTAGATTAATGACCTGATGAGTCGCTACCTGGCCTCCAGTCGACCATTTTATAAATGCCTGGTAGAAGGGTCGCTTGTTCGGCTTATTGTCTCTCTGGGTCTTTTGAGTACGATTTAACTTATCCAGGTGCGCACCCAGATCTATCACCACCGCTTTTTTATCGTTAAGCAGCTCCGGGCTGACGACCTGGCGCCGAACCTTTTTCAGTAAATTTTTGAGCGAGTGGCGATCATCGATATCGATGCCGAAACGTGCCATTCGCAGCAGATGCCTTTCGTATTTACGCTTCAAGCCTTCAGTAAGTCCGTGCTTGATTGCCCATTGCCTGAATTTATGGAGCAACGACCTGACCTCTTCAATCGTCATACCACGGGACAAGAAAAACTCTGGGGTTAGCCAGATCCGCATGGGCTTGTTCTGGCCAACGTCCGGGTCTATTTCTCGCTGGATAATGCAGTATTTGAGCTCATCGAGAATGTTTAGAGCATTCAGGGCAATATCATATGCCTTGCGCCCATCATCATAGACGTGCAAAACCCCCATCGCTTTAGCAAGATCCTCAGCTGAACACATGACCTCGAATGGATAGGCTGACTCCGGGTTATAGTCGCAGTTCGCCGCCATAGCCAAAGAGAGGGCATTGAGTGCTTCACGGCTCTCGGAACGCGGTGTTATACGCATAGGCTTGGGAACGAAAGTAGGATCATTTCGCCTGGTGTATGGCGTGTATCCGATTTTTCTTAGCGCTATCAGGTCGGGATTCCGGCTCCAGTTATGGCCACGAATACGGGCAATAACATGAGCAGCAGCACCGCGGGGAACCGATTCAGAAAAGGCAGGGGCATAACGCCTATGAATTTTATGTAAACCACGCCGTAACGCATTCGCTTCACCGCGCCGCGTTTTTGCCGTAATTTCATACAATTGGCCGCTAAAATTAGCGTTCGACAGAATGTTATCTGACACCGACTCCAGCACTTATGGCAGAATCGGGTTGTTTTGATAAAAACATGCGTTATAATCCTTTTCAGGTTTAGTGCCTAATCCTCCGACATCTAATTGCTACCGCCAAGTTGCTGACTAGATGTTCGGGGGATTTGTCTTTTCTGGGGCAATAATAGCGACTACGGTTCGTTCTGCCAAGTTCAAACGCGCGCTTATATCACCCATCCTTATCTTTCCCCGAGAAATGCCCCTTTGGCGTATCTGCACTTCCCGGCTCCTCGCTAATCCGATTTAGCAAATTCAGTAAGTTTTATTTACCTGCTGCCCCTCCGCCCAAAGCTGATCGAACGTTGACTGGTAATCACTGGCGACACCTGGTGCATTGAGCAACACAATCACGTTTTCCGCATTCTTGTACGACGCTGCAGAGGAGTAATTAAAAGAACCGGTCTGTACGGTTACGCTGTCCACGATTAAGAATTTATTGTGCTGTGCGAGATACTTGTCGTTCAACCTGACTGCAACACCTTGATTTGCCAAGAACGTTATTGCTGAGTACCTGTCCGAATTCTGCTTGAAATCGGCGACAACTCGAACCTGCACTCCCCGGCGTAACGCATTAACCAGCGCTTCTGCAACAGGCTTACTGGTAAAGGTGTATGCCGCGACATCAACCCGAGTATTCGCACTCGCTATGGTTCCTATGACCAGGCGCAATGCCTCCCCATTTGGGGAAAATCCGGTAACCACCGACGTATTGGCCTGCGCTGCCGGCATTAACAGAACCATCCCAAGGCCCCATGCCAAACATTGCCTTTTCACATACGTTTTATTCGCCACGTGTTTTCTCCTGCTGATGTTGGCGCTGCATGTCGGGTTCATCCCTGACACGTTCACGATCTCGCTCTTGGGTACGAGATACATTGATTTCACGAACCTGCTCGCTACGGTCTTTTTCCTGTTGATGCACGCGTGTTACTGCACTGTCGATTGAGATATCCGTGCCTTTGCCCCGCTCCTTACGTGAAACAGAAGCGGCCGCGTTCTGCTCCATCAATTTCTCATGAGCCAGGTCAGGCAATTTTTCTTCCGGGCGTGGTTGAGGAATGACGGGTTTAACCTGCTTGGCCAACTCTTCTTGTTTCTGGTGCGCATCAGCCAGTTGCCGCGCTTGTTCCAGAGCGAGTTGCTGCGCACGGGGATCGAGATCATGCGTTGCTGTTGGCGCCGGCATTGGCGTTGTGGTGGTTGAGTTTGGTTGCAGCTGGTCGGCAATAGTTGCAGCCAAATGATGAAGGGTATCTATGTTTTGCTTGAGGGTTCCCTTCGTGAGGGAGACCATATGCTCTGAGGGCAATTTGTCACCGATCTGCCAAACAATCCCCGACTGCTTATCATCTCGAGCGATCGCTCGCGCTTCTTCGAGAGAAGTGGCCAACAGTGTCTGTCCATTCCTGCTTTTGCGAATGAGCGCCGCCTGAGCGTTATCAGTAACCATCAAACGCGGTGTCCCAGTCTCAATTTTGCCTTGCTGGCTAACATGAAGCGGAGTGAGGCTGATGCCGGCTGCTTTTCCATTCCCATCAAAAACAGGGAAGGCAAGATGGGGTTCGGGATATTTACGCGTTTGAGGAATGACCCTTGCCGCTAATCCGCTGTTTACCTGCCCATCCTGCTTTTGCCATGCCCGCCCGATCGCTGTCTTATTGAGGGGTACCCCCATAGACCAAATCGTCCGGGCTTGATGACGCTGGGTTTCTGGCTTAAGCACATCGTGTGCAGTTAGCAGCTCACCTTCGGGCTTTTTAATTTTATTAAGCCATTTATCGAGGTTGTCGCTGTAAATCTGGACATGAGACTTGGCACGAGAAGTCGAAATGTAAAAGCTACGCATCGTGGCCAGCATCCCGCGAGCCCCTTCAGCTCCCTCAAGGGTGATAACATAAGGCGTGCTGGTCCCCTGCGCGCCATAGCCCGTCACCGCATACGCATAATCTACATGCCGGTCGGAATTTCTATCACGGGGATGAATCGTTTTTATGCCGGCGTTTCCGGAAAGAGTTACCTGGCCATCATCCTTCACACCGCTCACAGTGTAAGTTTCGTTGGCCAACTGCCCATCGTTTTTGTTGGATTTGGAGAACCGTACTTTGTCTCCGACGGCTACAGCGATGCTTTCCCGATTAAAAATGGCAATATCACGGGAGCTATTTTCAAAAGGTGACAGCAGATGTTGCCGACCATTTTCATCACGCGTCCAGACCAGCCCGCTACTCTTATCAACATTAATAACGTCAAGATACCGATCACCCTCGAGGATCACCTGACCAGCTTTAAAGGTATTCACCTGATTCAATGCCCGACGATCGTCGTTGACGCGTGTCAGCACTGGAATGGTAATTTGCTTCTCGCCAAGAACGCCCTTTTTCTTCAATGTGTCATGAATACCCTCATTGACACTTCGGCGGTCACTGTTGGTATGGGTAATGATCAGTGTTTTTTCACGTGCTGCTGCAGTCCGTCCCGTGTAGTCAGCAATTATCCTGGAAACGGCTGCAGGCGCAGGTTTGTCTTCATCAATTTTCATACCCTTTTCAATATTGGCTTTCAGCACATCGCGTTCAGCCTTGAGGTCTTCAATAGAACTGGCTGGAACAAAGCCATCAGGTAGGCGCGGGACGACACTCGGAGATACCGTTTTAATCTTCCCAATAGAGGCATCAACCTTGTTCTCTAAAATGTCATATACGGCCGCTTTCAACGCTGGGGCGTCCTGACGAACAATATCTTTCATGATGGCAACATCAATCGGGCTACGCTCCTGCAGTAACTGGAAAGGAGCACCACTGTCGACCGAAAGTAACTGCTCACGGTCCCCGACGGATATTCCCCGTCCACTTCCTTGCGCGATCGCCTGGTAGGCTTCGGCGGTATCCTGATTGCCCACCATTGACGATTCGTCGATCACAAAAACCACATTTTCGTAGTTAATAGTCTCGCCGGCAGTGACGCGTTTATCGTGTTCAACGATAAACGATTTGGTGGTCTGCGCCTCGATACCAACAGCTCTCATTTCTTTAACGGCCTGGTGTGTTGGGGCAAGGCCGACAATTTTGGGTCGGTTCTCCGGAGCCAATGTCTGCAGAGCGCCCTGGAAAGCAGTTAACTGGGTGGTTTTACCTACCCCAGCTGAACCCTGTACGAGAATAAATTGATCTTTGGTTCCCAGGAGCATCCGGGTTGTTTGGTTTTGGCCAGGCGTTAACCCGGCCAGCACTGTTGGGTCGACCTGCTCCAGTAAAGGTTCCTGAGTCCCTTTCCCCTGTTCAACGATACGAACAATCGTCTTTTCCATTTCATAGGCACTGCGTGCAACATACTGGTTTTTTCCCTGCACAACGACGTTGATCAGCTCACCGTTCTTCTCGCGCCTGTCAATTTCAGCCGCGATGGCTTGGTGATTGTTCAGTTGGCCCATCGCGTTATCGAGCAATTTCATCGGCGTGAAAGCGATAGAGTGGCTCATCGATTGCTCGATACCATATGTCACCGCCTTTTGCACATCGCCCAAAACGTCGGCATTCAGCTTTTGCAGGGCCTCTGGGAGCTCGCTTTTGCCTGCCATATGTTGAACATGTGTCAGGGGGGTATTTACCTGGCTCATTCTGGCCAGTTTATCTTCTGCCTTGTCCTGAACTTCTCCCGTAAAGATTTCAGCGCGTGTCCCGGATTGAGCCAAGGCATTCACGGTATTGCCGCTGAGCTCACGACTGTTAAGTGCGGCGAGGACATGACCATTGTCGTTAACTGATGCACCAGGTGCGCCAGCGTAGCCATGCTGAATATATAAAGGGCGTTCCAGGGGAAGTAAGACCGATTTCTTACCGTCACCCAGTTGGGCTGTGATCCCCTTTTCCGAGATCTGAGTAACGGTAAGCCTGTCTTTGGCTTTCAAACCTATCTCTTTATCGCCGGCGATAGCTAAAAGCTTCTCGCCGTTGGCCACCGCTATCTCACGCGATTCAAAAAGTCGCCAATCACTATCCATATCCCGAATTTTTACATTCCGCAGCACACCATCACTGTCGATGAGCGATAGCATACGTGTCTCACGATGCACACGGTCAATACGGTAGTGGTCCGTGTGCTTTGCATCTTTCCGGTGTTCCAACACGTAACCAGCCCGATAGTTTTCTGGCTGCTTTCGGCTTTTTGTATCAAGGAAGACTGGCGAGCGCGCCTCGATAACGACACCTCCACGGTCCAACTTACCTGCATCCTGTAAGGCTTCCCGAATAGCGGCATTGAGGTTACGCTGCTCCCGCATTCCGACAACGGCTGCAGTCACCGGCTCAGTGCCACCACTCAACTCTGCATAGCGGTCAGCCAGGGCGCGATAGCGTTCCTGTTTATCACTGATACTGATCACTTCCGCCTGCAGGCCTGGGGATGGCGTATTCAACGCATGGCGGGTAACTCCCGCGCTTTCCAGCACGGCCATTGCATTACTGATATGTTTGCGACCGGCGCCATCGACGAAGATGACCTGAGCATCTTTCTCCCGAGCATGCCCAATCAGGACTAACGTTTCCTTCAGGCTCAGTTGCTCTGCGCTCTCAACAATCACTGTCCCATGCGCTTTCATGGAGAAATCAGGCTGCAAGATTGAAAATTTGTTTTGAACAATCCCCTGCAGGTCTTCGGATTTTTTCAGTGAGGCCGATTTTTCTGCCGAACTGGCCAGCACCATGACTGAACGACCGGCATCCTTCGATGCTGTCGCCAGGCCCGCAATAAGTTCACGATGCTGAGCTGCGCCGCCAATGGAAGATAGTAAAGCAAGTTGTTCTGTCGCGATTGGCGCCAACTCTGCTGGCAGCGGAGTCTGTCGGTCTTTGAACGCGACAACCTGGCTATTCTTCACCATATCCTGTGCCAGGCCTTGGATAGACAACTCATCCAGCAAATGAAGGCGTGACGCAAACACGCCTTTTTCCTTATCGAGAGGAATAATCAGGTTATCCTGCATGGCGCCATCAATGGCGGCTCTAATATCTGCCGTTTTGATCTGATTTTCCGACGAACCTAACGCAGTTAAAAGCACATCCGAATACGTAAAACGAGTTTTGTTATCACTCAGAAGCGACACGGCGTCACGTACCGCCTGCTGTGCATCGATATCTGGCTCAACCGAACTACGATCGGGGGTGTCGACCGGCTTTAGGCTTTTTTTATAGTCCTGAATGTCAAAGCCCATGTCTTTCATCTGATTTTGCCAACGTTCGAGCAAACGCATTTTGCTCGGATCAACCTTCGCGGCGCGGGTGTCTTTGGCCGCGACATCGCGGCTACGAAGTGTTGCGTCAACACCGACGGCCGTTTCGATTTCTTTCCCTCTCGAGGAGAATTCATCACGAACAGGCTCAGGCACCCCTTTGATTTCCCAAAGGCCATGCTTACCGACAATTTCTGTTTCATGGCCCAACTTCTCAACCTTTTCTTTCAAGGCATTACGGTAGAGTTTCCCGAGCGTAACCTGGTGCGCCATTACCGTTTCAATGAAGCCCGCTTTATGGATGTAATCCGTGGCCAGTGCCTTCCACTTTCCGTCCAGCTCCGTCACGTTAGCTACGATCAGATGGGTGTGAACCTGAGGATCAAGATTTCGGGAAGTGTCGTGGGTATATGCTGCGGCAACCAATTTCCCGGTAGGCACAATCGACGTCACTCCATCTTTGGTATCACGGGCCGAGACCAAATTCTGGATCTGCTCTGCCGCAACCTTTACGGCTTCGTTATGCGCCTGCAACAGCTCTTTATCTCCGCCAATCAGGATCATGAGGGAAACACTTTTAGGGGCTGAGAATGTCAGATCATGACCAGGGCGGTGAACATGCTGGTTATTGACCTCTTTTCCGAGCTGGACGCCATTTGGCAACTTCCCGAACAACACATCGGTAAAAGCCTGCTGTTCGACAGAACCTGTTAGACCTAACTCTTTGGCCCCCTCACCCAGCCACTGGCTTTGAAGGCTCCCGAGGAAGTAATAATTATCCTGGTTGCTGTAATAATTGGCGGCATTGGCCGCTGACGCGACGGGAGCAACAGACATCATCGTTCATACCCTCCCTGCTCAATTTCTTCCTGGGTGTGATGGCGAAGGATGTTTTTTTCGTCCTGCTGCATCCGGGACACTGCATCGCCATCGTTCAACGCGCGATCCAATAAATCATTGATATCGTCAATATCATGCTCACCCTGACCATAAATTCCTTTTCGCTGCTCAATTTCCCGCTTTTCGCTCTGGGTAATACGTTCTTCGCCCCCGGCCGCAACAACCGTATCGTCTTGCGCGGTATTTGACTGATTGGCGGAGTTGTTATTCCACAGGCGAGCCAACGCATCATGCCGGCGAGGAACACTTGCCTGAGACACGGGGGTACTCATCACTTTGTCCAAAACTTCCGCCGATGGTTGAATAACGTCTGAACGCACCGGTGAGACTGACTGGAGTGGAGGTGCCTCACTTATTGGTGCAAGGGACGGATCCGGTTGTTGCTGTTCTACGTTCACTGCCGGCATGGGTTCAGGTATTGGTTTAGCCGTGACAGTATCGCCCCCCTCCTCATACGGGTTGATTGGGAATATAAGATTGGCGGCCGAGGCAGCGCGCTCGTTGTGCTGAACCAACTTTTCGATTTCCGGGTTCAAGCTCTCGTTGAAATTACGCAGTATTAGCGCCGGCTGCGTATTCTTGCTGTCGAGGTACTTCAGCTTCAGCTTAGTGACTGGGTATTCGCCTGGGAGACGCACGTAGAAGTTGAGGTTAGGCAACCGCATGATCTGGTCATAATCGACTATCGGCTCGCGAACTTTATCTTTGGCCAACGATACACCGTCGCGGATCTGATCTGGGCCATAGCTGTATTGCTCCTTCGCTTCCTTACGCCGCTGCATACCCAGCTCCGCCTCTACCAATTTAGCCACAGTCGCACTCGGCGAACGGCCATAGAAACGGGTGTTTAATAAGTCGAAAAGGGATTCCCCCATATTGCGACCGTAAATTTGGATCAGTTGTGGCATATTCTGGATGCCGATAACAAAACAACCGCCAAATTTTCTGGCCTCGGCCATCACACCCGGCAGCTCCGGGAGTTTTTGCAGGCCGGGAAGTTCATCGAGGATAAACCAGACTCGACGCTTCGCATCCTGCCCCATACTCATTAAGTTGATGGTGGCGAGCGACAACCACATGGAGATCAGGGGTCGTAGGGATGATTTTTGTTGAGCATTCGCTGAAATGAATAACCAGCTGTCGGACATGGCCGGGTTGGTCATCCAATCACGGATGGTAAACCTCGGTTTTCCAGAACGATCCAGTCCCTGAAGGTAGCGTAATGACTTAGCGTAGTTGGTGATCACCGAACGGATAGAGATGGCTGTTTTTTCGATTTTCTCATCAACCAGGCTCGCCGCTTCTGTGTGCTCCAGGTAGCTACGCAAATTTTTGATGCTGAGAGACAGCAAGACACGTAAAAACTTCTCGATAGATTGCTCTGGGTCCGTATCCATCTGCGACGCCGCTGACGAGAAAATGGTGCGCGCGGAGCTTACCCAAAACGGGTCAGTTGACTCACCTTCAACCGGGATCAGTGAGTTGGCCATGTTGTCATAGTCAGGCATGTTCGAGCACTCACCCCACAGGTGCCAGTTGGCACAACGCTCATCATAGGGATTCATCAGAAAGTCTTTATCCGGGCGATAGTTGGACTCAACAAAGGTACAACCACTGTCCCAGATAATGGCGCGATCACCCCGTTCCCTGATTTGCTTCAGCAGGTACCGGATGATGGTCGACTTACCCACACTGATTGTGCCGTGCATCAGCAGGTTCAAGATTTCAGACTGCTTAACCAGGTGAAGGTGGTACACACTCAGGTCCGAACATTCACCGTTCTCTTTAAGCAGTTTGTTGACGACTTTCGGATCGTCGGTCAACTCCATTCCTGAAAGAATTTCGTCTGAGCTTTGTTCCTTGCCAATTTTGCCGATATACCAGGTGATCAGGCAGAAGACTGAAATGGAAAAGCCCCCGGAAAACATCGAGGTATAAGTGATCCGATTCCACAGTTTTTCTCCCATCGCAATCATATAGGGGTCACCCAGCATTTGAGTCATCGTCATTTTCAGGGTGTACATGACCTTTGTCGGGGCATAGAAATATTTTATGTCATACGTCGTCGTGTCATTTTCACTCAGAAATAAAAAGGACTTATTAATATTCGCGAACCAGTACCAAGAGCCATTCTGAATAGTTTCAAGAGGCGTGACCAAAAACACCCCCAACCCGGTGATGATCAAGAACATCATGAATATCCAGAATCCAATTTTGTTGTTTATCTGGAGAAACATACGATATTGGTAAGCGAGTATTTGCCCACCTTGGGTAATATTTTTCGTTGACATACTCATGATGAATGCCTTTAGAACGTTGACTGTAAAAGGGCAAAGTTTGCCCGCCCGCGAATATCGGGATTTAAAAAAGTTAAGTTACTGGCTGTTATTTAACAGCGGGATATTTATTGCATAATGCCGGTAATTGATTTAGCCAGTTGCGCCTCTAAAACAGGTTGTGCCTCTTCATATTTCAGGTTGACCTTATTGGCATTTGAGACAATACGGGTTTGGTACTTCATCCGATCGCCTGTTTCCGTGCTGGTCTGCACCTTATACCCGGACGTCCCCTGCTTTAGCGCAGCCACGTTATCGGTGGTTACTGCAGAGCCCTTTTTGCTACGTTCCGATATCTGCAGGTCAGTGATCATCGTGTAATTGGTGTCCTCGACCATTGCATCTGCTGCCATACCGATCAGGCCGCTGGCCAGGCCGACACCTAAAGTGGCACCGGCGGAATTACTGTTGTATGCCGTGATGCCCGCGCCCAACGCAGCTCCCATTGCTCCGCCGCCATATCCACTACTCAGGAATCCTTGTGTATCGCGAAGGTCCATTTTATCGGCCTTGAGCACGTTGGCTTGTACCCAGTAATACGCAGTTTCCGGTGAATTAACCACCTGATAGCCTTTGGTTTTCAGGTCATTGGCGATCTTCGGGGCCAGCGAGGACATGTCCTTATCAGAAGTATTGCGCACCTGGATGTATACCGTGCGCTCCGTTGAGGGTTCCAACCAAATGGTTTCACTCATTTGAGTTTTGACGTCCAGGTTACGTTTTTTGATGGCGGTGCTCATCGCGCCGCAACCAGAAAGCGCAATGGCCGACGCCGCCAGAGAAGCTATTACCAGTGTTTTTCTCGATTTTTTCACGTACCGTTCTCCATTACAGGCTGATGGTTTTAATAACGATTAGAATCGTCAAAAGACGAATGGTGATCAAAACTGCCGTGGTCAAAACTTGTGTGATCATCATGGCTATGGCTAATACCCGAGTTGTGGTCATCAAACATCGGCGATGAAATGTCGCCACCAAAGGTAGAGTGATGGTCAATCCCGGTAAAATTTTCCGCGCTGTTCGTCCCGAAGACGTTGCCCTGAACATCCATGATGCCGTCAATCATGGGTAGACCATTGGCAGGGTTAAACGGCGGTCCCACAGGGTCATCGATACCAGAGTTACCTGGCTCAGAATGTGTGTACTCTCCAACTACGCTGCCGTACTGGCCATCCGTGTAGTGACGGATGAACTCTTCAATACCGATAGCCGCAACTGCCGGCACAACAACTGCAGCAGCTGTAGCTATTGCGCCAGTGTCTGAAGGGTGCCATGAGGTAGCTTTATCTGTACCTGGCTCAATATTCATAAACTTATGCGAGTTTTTTTGATAATACATTGTGAGTTTGCAAAGGGCATTTGTCCTTTTATAGTTAAACAAAACAAATACAACTAAAGAAACATAAAGACCAATTACTGAACAATAATATATTGACAACCCTCCGACAAACACCCCTATAGCGGATGTAAGTAGAAAGGAAATTGCAGAAACCTTTAATTTTTCACTTAATATTTTTCGAAACTCACTAGTGAATTCATTTACCCCATACAATGACACTGATGTTATGTAGTTAAACATAATGAATGGGACTGTGACAGCAAACCCATAGGTCGCAAGTTCTGTAAATTTAACACCCCAGAATGAAAACACTGCTGTAATCCAGGTATAGTAAGCAACCAACACAACCCAAGGGTAAGCTTTAATAATTTTTGCGTTCATGTTTAATCCCTATTTTTTCCCTTGCCGCCTTTTACAAGCTGCTGAGTTTCATTTTTCATATCATCAAGTGTTTTACCTTGCTCCCGACCTTGTATTTCGCTTTCTTTATTCAGTCCAGCTCTCAAGCGGCCCGAAGCATTTTGATGGTCCCCTTTCAGGCTATCATATTCACTATTGACTGACTGTTGGTTTTTGGCTACTTGACTCTGATTTTCATGAATAGATTTACTACTTTCGCCTCTAATCGATGCTACCTGTCCAGCTACGTCGCCTTTTATATTAGATTCAGATGCGTGGTTATTAACACGCTCTTTATTTGAACTGAAATCATCTACCACACCTGAACTACTGCCGCCGCCACCCACTGTTTGCATACCTTGGCCTAGAGTAGAACGATTCGATTCATAATTTGAGTCCATTTGAGGTTGCAGATACTCCTTCACAAATGATTTAGCCATCTCTTCACGTTTCGCGGCGATCGCTGGAGAGGACGTATCCGTTAAAATCGCCTGTGCATCTGCCGGAGAGTTCTGAGTCACATAATTGGCAAACTGTTGATCATAGTTGCTATCAATCTGACTGCTCATACTTTGTGTTTTCGATGCCATTTCGCTGTACTCATGACTGCGTGAAATGCTGTCGCTGTACTGCTGATAGCTACTCTTCGAAGTGCTGAGTGTTGCGGCAAACTGATCAACGTTAGAGTTCGAGCTGTTGTCCGTATGGTTCCCAGAGTTAGACACACGGGAGCTGGTAAGAACGTCCATACCTTCTTTGAAATCTTTAGCTGCTTGGCTACTATTAGCGCTTTTGAAACTGTCAGTATTACTATTGGTATCTTGTGTGCCATGTGAAGACCCATTCCCCCATGTCACATCACCTTTAGCGTGTACATCAGCATGGCCACTTACGCCCGTCGCAAGCTGCCCAACTTTTCCTACTACTTGCTTATCAGTATCAAATTTAAGACTTGCGCCTGCTCCTACGCCAATTGTTCCTCTCTGACTGCGATCCATTAGATGGTTATATGCTTCCTGCTCGCTGATGTTATTGTCCTTAGCGTAAGATTTAACTGCCGACTGCATTTTGCCCATAGCCATCGTGGTATTTGTTGCCTGGCTGTTATCGGCGCCCGCAACCATGCTGTCACTGTTCCCTTTTTGGGATGTGAATTGGCTAAGCTGGTTCCAGCCACTGGCTACACTGCTGTTGTAACCTGACAGTGAAGTCTGAGCCTGAGCTTCAGCTTCACGTGCTTGCTCGGAGTAGGCGCTGCTCATCATACGGCCGAAACCAACATGGACTGGCAGGCGAGACATGGCACCAGAGGTGTCATAGACGGTGCTGCCATCGCCAGTTTGAGTCGTCGTAGCGCCACTTCCTGTCTGCCGGCTAATTTGCCCCTGCCGCTCAACAAAGTTGGTGTCGAACTTGTTTGCGCTGACGTTATCAGTGCTCATATTACCGAATGACCAGTTACCGTCGGCTGCAGTCGAAGATTGTTGCGCGGTGGTGCTGCTAACGCTTGAGGTGATACTCGCAATCCCGTGATTGGCAACAGCGCCGGCACCTTTGGTCAATATTCCGGCCAACACGGGAATGCTCAACGACATCCAGCCAGCAATGTTTGCAACATCGGAGTGGAGTAAGGCCACCTGGTCAGCATTCGAAAGAACCAACGGCACCCCGCCGGCCCGTGTTTGTGCATAGAATGTCGCAGCAAAATTCAGTATTGAGTACATGATTGGCCAGGTTTGGAAATAAAAGAAAGACAAGACGTATGTCTTCATCGTCTGCAAACCAAACGTGTCGTGGTTCAATAAAGAAATAACCATGACCAACGGGAACATGCACACCAAAATCAACATTAAAAGCGAGTGGATCAGGGGTAGTACGCGTACTGCTACTGTTTGTCCCGCTGACCATCCCAGTCGCATTTTGGTGTATGCCGTCTCAGAAGAGAGATTTATCAGGCCTGCAGTATCATTTGAACGAGCCCCAAAGTTTTTTATCCCCATACGAACGGCATTATTAGTGACGTTGTTTTTCATTATCTGAGTTGCACTCATGCCAGCACTATAAAATGCCGCATAGCTTTCCCCCATCGATTTCGCGAAGAAACTTGAAGGGTCAACGGTCCCCCTGAATCTTGAAGCCAGTTTATTGGCGTAAAACAGCCATGTTTTACCTCCGGTCGAGGTATCAATACCCATCTGAGTTTTTATAATATTAGCTGCCTCAGCGCAGGTTCTGAATGCATCCTGGTAGAACAACCCGCGCAGTGGGCTTGGCTTCTGAGTAATCAATCCAAGAGGGTCATTACTGTTCATTAATTCTGATATTGAATACTTGTGATTAATCAGAATATCACCGGTAACACAGCTTTCCACATACAGTGGTAAAATCGCACTGAGTATTGGGTCCTGCGTTTTATAATCAGTAGACTCGGCAATAAGTTGCGAACCGAACAGCATGCCCGTTTTCGTATAGGTTACGGAATCCGGGCGAGCCATTGTATAGTCATATAGACGAGCCATACCAATACCAATTGATGTTGTCATATGAGCGACAAATGCGATACCCAGTGGCACGTTTGCAACAGGATATATTGTAGTCTGGTCAGTTGTTTCAATGATTCTTACCGTTCTTTTTGGCGCAAGAAGAACTGATGAAACCAAGAATATAAAAGCGGCCCATTTCAAAAATACCAATGGGCTCCGTGCACGCATGAACGAACCTAACGTTGCTAATATAGAGAAGAATTCTGCCATACGCATCAGTGTGCTGTATGAGCTAGTCCCCATCAATGTCACTATCCCGTTCAAAGCAGAACGCCACATGTCAGAGCCGAATAGTACGTAGATTTCCCACCACATATTAGCCACCAAATTGATAGTTGTTTTGATAGGTGGACAGCAATATCGTTGAAACTTGCTGTTGCATATACGCCAGATTCCTATCTAAACCATCTAACGCGTTTTGTTCTGCATTAGAGTTAAGTTTCATTTCAGCCAATAAACGAGAGGCAGTGTTAATGCTTTCTCTCATTTCTTTGGACGCTTCCTCTGGATAATTGTTGTTAACCAAAGTCATTGATGCCTGTTTAACTAACTCTTGCAGGTATTGGATCATCATATCCTGCGCAATGTAGTCACTCACTTTTATTAAGTAGGTTGCTGACTGCCCCATACTTGCGGAACTGGTCAGGTATTTTAAGACCGGGACGGACGTTGTATTTACAAACCCTTTTTCCTGGTCGGTTAATGGCAAATCTTCAGATAATTTTGATTGCATACTAATGAGCATTTTCATTACGAGACGTGTTAAGGAATTATCTTCTGTTATCGTCATTTGCGGGACCGTGGTTTGCAAGCAAAGATCTTTGTCGACACACCCATAAACCTTGGCCGTACCCCCCTGAATTAAGGCTCTAACAATGTCGCGATTGTCAGCAAGAGAAGGTAATGTTTGTACCCCTTTCCCATCTGAAAAAATTATGGTCCCAGTCAAACTCATCACAAATTCTTTGAGCTGATCGTTTCCATCAAACATGCGATTCTTTTTGAGGGTTTCCCAAATCAGATTTTTATTTTTCAACACCATGTCTTTTTGGCTTTCACTGGCACGGCTGTTGACACTGTCCATTTGACCGCCAACAGTACAACCCTGGCGAGCAGCGGCCCAGTCACTGAACATGTTATTGTCGCTACCAATGTCCTTGCAGATCTTCTCTTGTGACACCTGGGTTTTAGGCCATAGTCCACCGACAATCCCCTGAGCCGCCTGGCATGAACTGATGTTCATTGAGTTGATGTCGCTGGCCATCTTTTGTAGAAAATCTTTGGCCTGCTTCATTTCTGGGACCATCGTCTGCAGGGCAAGATCGAACGCGTAGCCGGCAGCGTTTGACATGATTTGTTTGACGAATCTCTGCAGCTGCTCACTGCTAATATACGAGAATGAACCGAGATAAGCATCGATACCGCCGCAACCTGAATTCACAGACGGTACCTGCATAGATATCAGCTGTACGTTCATTACAGGGTTGCGTAGGTACACCGAACCGCCGGTAACATACCCTGCAGCCTGTCCCTGCCAAACCTGTGCTTTGGTTGCATTACCATCAAAACCCAATTTGCCGTAAAAACTCGTCAATTCAGTGTTGATGTCAGCATGTACAGGCTGCATGAGAACGCACCCCAGCATAACCATGACCACACAGGCCTTCAGTGCCTTGTAGAGTGAACTTACTTTAGCCATGTGGTACCGCCTGAGTTAGATCCGTAGTAATAATTAAGTCAATGCGATCATGAACAACATCCATCCCTGTAAGACCCTGAGTTACCGGATATATAAGTCCGGTATTCACGTTAACCAGGAACAACGTGGGGGATGCAATTGGCATTCCTGAACCAAAAAATTTAGTCACTTCATTCCCATCGTAATTGGGGTCATTCAATTTTTCCTCCGATATGGGCCGAGGAACTATTGGGTTAGGAAATGACTCATCCCCACCGCCGTCCAACGTATACGGCAACACTTTAATTCCTAGGTGCTGGCTGTATTCTTTAAATATTGGATTAAAGCGGTGACATGCCTCACACCGCTGCTGTATCCATACGACAAACATATAGTCGTTAAGGTCAACGGTAATTCCATTTTTTAGTGAAAATGGAACAGGATTACGTTTCACAGTCGCAATTTCGTTCTGTTTTTTTTCTTTAGCTGCATCAATAGCAGCAATTTCATCTGCCGTGGATGCATGGGCTGATGTAGCCATTAAAGCTAATACCAGCCCTATCAGCCCGAGATGTTTCATGCGTCAGCTCCTTTTTCACTAGCTGAATTTTTACGTTTTAGTAAAAAGTATTGGATTTCATAAAAGATAAACATCACGGTGGATACACCAAAAAGCACCCACATTAGGTATGTAATGAAATTATCGTGCTGGATAACATCCATGATTACTAAACCACTGATGCAGAGCGCAGACATCATTAAAGCTGCCGCAATCTCATATAAATTATTCTTAATTTTACTCAACATTACAACCCCCTTACTTTTCTTTTTTTGAAATATCGAAACCTAACTTAATACCGACAAACATCAATACCCCCCAAAGGACATGTGAAAATGCCCTCACGATAGGTGGCCACCCTTCAAAAAATATTGGCACAGCCCCACAAATCACCGCTGCTATCAAAAACTTCCTTCCTAATAATTTTTTCTTTTCTTTATCCACTGAGATTACCTCCAAAAATTTCATAGGTTTTGGGTCTCAAAACAATGAGCAAAAGCCCACTCATTAATACAGACATCAGATACAAAACTCCTAGCGTACGATTAATGTAAACCACCGCTTCTTTTTCATTGTTCACTGAAGATGCACATGCATTTCTGTTTGGCATGTCGGAATAGATATCAAACTCACTTTGCCTACACCCCCAAGATAAGGAAGACTCTTGATAGCCCCCCCCCATTACTGTTGCGGCTTCCACTACCATTTGACCTGGAGAGGTCCATAACATTGTCCCTGCCAATATCCCCCCCCAAAACACGGCGGGCCATACAAGCGTTACCATTAAAATCGCTACGGTGAGCCTTTTTATAATTACGTTAGCTTTCATATATTCTCCCAGCCACCAGGAATATTCAGTTTCGCATGCGAAACTGAAATGGTTAGAAGTTAGGTTTGAATCCTGTCGCCACATTCAAAAATCGCTTGGCCAAATCGTCTTGAGTCATAAAACCGTATGCCAACGGTTTATATGTTTGTTTCCCTGGTTCAATTAAAAACAATGCAGGAAAATACTTGACATTCATTCTTTCAACTTGACCAGTATTCGGCATGGTTCCTGGCAATGATGGTGAAGCCACGCCATCCACTGATATAGGAATTAAGGCCAAACCTCTGGTTTTAGCAAAATCGGCAACAACTGCGGCCATTTGGCTATCCAGTTGTTCGGCACCTTTATACATAAAGAACATGCCGAAAGTTTGCGACAACTGCTGAATAGCGCTTTCCTGTTTTGCTTTGTCCTGTGCTAATTGTGCTGGGACCGTACTGTTATAATGTGAGTGCTCTAAGTTGTAATCGAGATCCGGGTTCTGCAGTTGAGCTGCAGCAAAACTTTGGCTGAACATGCTTGCCCGATCGGTCCAAAATTTCTGCCAACGCAAGAAGGTGGCAGCATTCTCGGCTGATGGATAAAGAATCGCCTTAACCTGCGCATCCATTGTCAGTTTCTTTAACACCGCTGCTTGTTCCGTTGGCGTCATCTGGTTCAAGTCCGGTATCTGTTGCTTCTGTTGCGCCGGCGCAGGTTTTCTTTTTGGTTTAGGTGTCTCTTTCGGTTCGTTGTACCAGTGCCATCCAGTGAATGGCTGGGCTTCCGAAGTCATATCCTCGGCATGTGTAACGGCAGAAATCAGCAACAAAGCCATTCCAATTATACGAAGGGTCATTTGGAGCCCCCGTTTTGCTGTACCTGAGAGTTTATCTGTTGCTTTACTCTGTTTATTAAGTCATTTGAATCAGGCACGGCCGTGTTGTTCTCCAGATCCTGATAGAAGTCCTGGAAGTTGATTCGGTCAAAATTGATTCTGCTGAGCTCGTCGACAGTGATACCTCTACAGTCTGGTGAGTCAGCACCACCAAAACCGATCCCCAATTGTCCAGAACGTCCCTGCTCCTGAATAATGCGCGCTAATTTGCTGTCAAAAGTGCAGTACACCTGTTTTTTCTGAATGCAGACACCAAGGACTTTACGCGCACATGTTTCCCCCAGGCTAACCGTCAATTGCTTCTCTTTCGCTTTCCCCAGCGCCTTTTCGTCGCTACTGCAGTGTGCAATCCCAACGCTATTCCCCCACCCACTATCCTTACAGCAGTTGGAGAACCCTGCCATTGCCTTGCGGCAGCTCATATCGCGGCCAGTAAACGCCCGGACATTAACCTGGTCATTTTTAATAGAGTCACCCGCGCTGGCGACACCGGCTAAGGACGATATTGCTTTTTCAAATTGACTGTCACCTGCGGTATTCATCTCTGCACAATCACCTGACTGGCAAAAATAATCACCGCCGCAAAGCACCCCTTGAGAGCTGTAGTGTCTTTGGCATTGATATGTCACGTTCTGGTGTGAGCAGTATCCATCGGTTGACTCGCTGCATTGAGTTTGAACCACAGTACACTCGTGATTGGCCATTAATGCGCCGCATGTCCCTTCAGTTTCCTCATTTACCAAATAGCGATCGGTGTACTGCCAGCAATCGCTATGAATGGTATAGACCTGACCATTAACGATCGTGGTTCTATCACCGCCAGCCACTGTGCATTCGGTACCCAAGAATTTTCCGGCCTGTTCTTCAGGGCAAGCTGCCGCAACATTTGTTTTAGGCCGCCACTCTTGGATGGTTGACGTCCCTGCCATATCGACGGAGAAATCAGCCTTGAGGCCCTGCTCACCTTGAAGGTTCTTCAGTGTCCCATCGATGAAATCGTCATCATGGCCGCCAGTATGAAGAGTCATATACATCACTACGGGCTGACCTTCCGTTATATGAAAAGATCTTACTGGGAGTGTTTTTGTACCGGAGAAATTACGCTCAAACTCAATGACTGTACCCATGAATTCAATGGTGATCGGCCAGGAATAACCATAACTTCCCCCCAACGAAAATTGCACTGATGCGGCGTTGAGCTCTCCGGTAAAGGTGGCTGTAAACTGACCTTTTATCCGATTGCCTTCACGGGACCACGTAAATGCTGAATGCCCCGCATGACCACTTTTATCCGTCTGAACCGTGACATAATCACCATCTATGGTCACTGCGCGATTGCATGTTTTGGTTACAGCAATATCTTTGCTGCAGGTTTGGTTCACAAAATCTGTTTTGCTGATCACCTTCGATGTGCATTGTTCGTATGTACCGTTAGTGATCCCGGCAGCCTGGAGTTCAGCATTTCGACCTGTCTGTATAAAAGTGGCATCTGGTGATATCGCCGTTTTCGGGTTCTTGGTAAACGAATCAGTCATGGTTTTAGCCGCATTGTCCGTAGCCAATGCGTTTTGCCCACGGTTGGTAAGATCTGAGGATGGTTGTGTTACCCCCTGATAGTATTCGGACTCTTTAGGGCTATTTGTGTACCCAGGAATAACATCGCCCGGCTTCGTTTTGTTTAACGAATCGGTACCTTGACCTTTGTTATCTTTGGCAAAATTTACGCCCTCACGATAAGTGTCATTTGTGCCGGCAGCGATGACATTAAGGCTAAGCGCAAGCATTGCCACCAAAGCGAGCTTTCTCATTGGGCAGCCTCCAGGATCTGCTTAGCCACTGGGCCGCATTCTCCACGTCGAACCACATCTTCAAGTGCTTCTTGAATGCGCAGATTGCCGTATAAAACATCAAACGAGTTGCCACAGGTGACGACTAACGCAGGAACCGCAGTGACATTGTAACGTTTGAAGTTTTCGGGATCGATTTGCACGCCGCCCTTGTTCTCTTCCTTCACCAGGTTGAAAGTCTTTTCGACTGTTTGGCGGAAGTCGTTATTTACCAAACCGCGGATCAATACCGGCATCTTGTATCTAACGGCCTCGTCCATCATTTGCTTCAGCCCTTCTTTAGGAATGGAGAAGCTGACAAAGTAAAGCGCCTGCGGTGTAGACTCCTGTCGCTGGTCGTCCTGATTTTGCTGTTGCCATGCCAGCAGTTTTTGCTGCTCTTCCTGTACGCGTTGTGCCTGGATAGGCGGTAACGTAACCGTCTGACCGCGTAACGTTTCTCGAATGTTGTCCAGACTCTTTTGCTGTGCCTTCAGATAGTCATGATCTGTCTGGTTCGCGGATACGGCCAAAGGCATAAGCACGATAAGCATAAACAATTGGGAGATATAATTATTTTTCATGTTTGGCATCCTCAGTTGTAAACACAGTTGCGCTTGCGCCATAACAAATACCCGAATGACTTCTTACCAGTCGGCATGTTATGCCCGGCTTCCCAACGCATCGTGGTACGCCCAAATGGATGGCATGCGGCGACATCGGGAACCATGTTCACCATCTGATATCGGTATCTTTCTTTTGGGATAATCGGCGATGGGTAGTTGAAACAAACCGCCTTATCAACACCCACAGAATTCATGATCAGTCCCTGTCGATGCAGCTTGAAAGCCATCCTCTCAGACACCAGGACGGATGATTGCAGAGGAGAAAACTCATTAGAGGTATAGCCCGAGAACGGATACATGCTTCCCTGACTACCTGCGCACCAGAATAAAGGATCAAGTGGCTTACCAAAGGCGCTAGCGATTGCATCAGCTGCGCATGCCCCCTGAGCCAGAACATTGCCGAACAAGACCGCTTCAGGATTCAAAATTGTGGCCAGACTGCTGTCGTTCCAGGTTGGGTCTAGCTCTGACATGTACCCAATATCCATATCACCCGCTTGCAGACAACCGGCGCTGGTGATGATATTCAGCCAGTACATCAACGGATATTTGTACCAGTGGACGTGATAAAAAGTTCCAGCAACCGGCCTGTCGCTTTGGCCTGCAGTGCCAGTACCCACACGTCCTAAGTTGATTTTTACGCCCCCCATGTTCACCATCATTCCTGGCTCGCGGGTCACATCAGTCATGGCAAAGGGTTCCCAATAACCAATAGCTAGACCAAGGCGCCAAAAGATGCCCACAGGACATAACTGCAGAGGCGATGCTGGATTGCTCGTGTCTGGTTCCGCGCCAGCCGCCACAGGTATACGACCTATGCTCATCGGAAAAATACAACGCCAGCAAACATCGGTAATCGGGTTAACCCAGCGGCCATCACCGGCAATGCCCCCTTCGGCTTGCACAACATTGGGTGCCGCCGCCAAAACCAGCGCCAGGCAAAGTGTACGGATAAATGCCCTCATGGTTTTGTCCCCAACTTGATTTCATCTATTCGCATGCGATCTCCCTCGACAGCGATGCGAGCAGGTACATGCTTAAAGCCAAATTTTTGCGTCAATGAACCGTGCTGGTCGAAGTACACGGGTTCATCGAGGGCATCACTCGTCTTCTTTACGTTGCCGTTGACCAGGATCACTTTAAAGTTGGACTGTCCCTTGATTGCTTTCCCGATCCAGGACATCTGTTCCTTGTCGTCTCCGTCGATGAAATACAACGTCTGGTCATACGTGATCGTATGGAGCGGGTTTACGCGCTGCCCTTTGAGAGCAATCACATTGCCTGCCATATCCGTGATGGTTTGGCCCACGACGAAGGTCGGGTCATAGTAAAAAGTGTGTGCTTCTTGCGTAGGTGATAAGCCATCTACGGGCGTCGGCCGTACAGCGTGCTCTTTCACTCGCTCTTCAGTCTCTTTCTGAAGTTGCGCAAGCTCACCAGACTGTTCCATCGCCGTTAACCTCTGCTTGATGAAATCAACCATATCCTGCTCAGCAATCGGGAAAAGAGCCCCCTTAACACCAAGATTGGCCGCATAGACCGGGCCGGTCAGGCCAATAATCAACCCCATCACCCACGCAAGTTTCATTTCACGTCTCCCCGCATCCGGCGAGCGATATCCTGCCGCACAAGAGGAGTGATATCGGGAGCACCGGCAACAACTGCAGGAGTAACGAGGATCAGCACGTGGTTAGCTTTCTGGTACTGCTGCAAACTGTCTTGCATGGCACCATTAAATTGCGACACCTTGTTCTTGACCTGTTGTTCATCGAGCTGCAGGGCACCCACATCACGCATGAAGATATTCACCGTTTCTTTCATGTCGAAACGGACGGTTTTCGTCGCGGTGAGCTTCACTGTCAGCCATGACGACGCGACGCTTATCAACACCACACCGACGAAGGCACCAATGGCCAGCGGCCAGTTAACAACCATTTTTTCGCTTTTCCCCTGCAGAGAAGCGAGCTCGTCGCCGGCCTTATTTTCCAAATTTGTCATGCTGCATCCGCCCATTGTTCAAGTTCAGCCAGTTCTTCGGTGTAGATTTCTTTTGCCAACATGTAAGCCGCCTCTTCACTGCTTTTCCCCATGCGCTGCTGCTCTTGCATAAAGTTGAAGTGCTTACCTTTCGAGCTACACATCGCGCGAGTAACCGGGTCAACAAATAAGCGATGGAATGACCCGTTTTCGCCGATAGAGATCAACAGGGAACTGAAATGCGTATCCTCGGCTTTCTGGAATCGCCGAATAACCTCAGTCTCCATATCACTGAACTGATCCGGGTTGTCTTTGAGATAGGTTTTGAATGCTTTGGCATCCTGCAGGAGGGTGATCTTGGTCGCGCTGTTCTGCCAGGCAGCTTCCGCTTCTTTCGATGCAGTAAAGTCTTTGATGCCCTGAGTGATCGTAACGAAGGCACCGGTATGACGGCGAACGGTACGGTAGCCAGTCTCGATGAATTTTGCGGCATGCTGGTTAGAACCGGACAACAAACGCCAGGCTTCATCAATGATGCAGAGTTTTTTCAAATCACGTGGGCTGTGATACATCTTCTCCTGAATGGCCAGTATCAATGAGAAGAGAATAGCGGCCATCAGTTTAGGCTGACTCTCCAGGCTCAACAGCTCGAGAACCGCGAACTGCGTGTCGTAGGTCAGTGAAGGGGATTCACTATTGAAGTATTCACCGAATACACCCCAGGTGCAGTATTTATCCAGCAAGACGGCCAATTCAGCCATACGGGCCAGAACAGTGGGTTTTTCACTGTATTTCTCACTGATAGAATCATCATTAAGGTAGTGAACAACATGGTCGATTTTGGCCTTGTTCTTAGCGGCCTCCCACGCGTAGAGCACCGCATCTTGCAGCACCGCTTCGCTCACTTCATCGAGCGTGCCGGCAGGGCTGGCCAATACTGTGATCAGTCGACAAATCCCTTCGACCGACAACGAAATATCTTTCACGTTGGCAAATGGGTTGAAGCGAAGATCTTTGCCATCCAGATACGTACCGCCCACCTGTTTGCAGTAGTTCTTGTAACTGTCACCCATATCGATAACCCAGGCGAAGCCACCGGTATTCAGCACCTGGCGCAACATACTTTGAACTAGGAACGACTTGCCGGCGCCAGATGTACCTGTTACAGCGATATTAAAGTTGGCGTTACCGTTCTGATCACTGAACATGTCATAGAACGCGACTTGGTTGCGATATGTCGGCAACGCCAACCCAGTGGGAGTCATGGGATTATCTGCAACAACAGGCATCAGGTTGAGCGCGTTAAAGGACTTGGCCCGCAGAGTGGCGCCTTGCAGCTTAAGATCATCCCAGAGCCCTTCAGCCATCATGAAGGGGTACATAGATAGATAACCGCGCATCTGCTGGAATTTGATGGTACCGAGCTCAAGGTCATTTTTACGGAATGCGTTAACTGCCGCCAATTCACATTGCAGGGCTATGCTCGGGTCGTCTTCGCAGAATAGAGTGACGTTATAGTAGTAACGACACATTGAAATTTGGCCATTGGACAGATCGGTGCGAAGCGACTTCCATTCACGAGCCGCTTTATCTGTACCAGGGAAAAGTTTGGCGTACGCAGATTCTGCTTTTTTCTGGAGGTCAAAATCTTTACGCATAGCTTCAGCTGAACTGCTAACCTGATCTTCGACCTCCATACACCAAGTGATAACAAATGGGCATGGCACACCCAGATCAGGGAAACGGATATTTTGTAGATTGTCAGGTGTTTGCCAAAGCCCATATTTCTTCGGGTTTTGGAGCAAGGTCAAGTTGATAATACGGGTAGATTGCTTTCCCTGAGCCCCTTGGGTATACGAATTAGACCTACGGTCTTCACCGGTATTATCAACCGACTGGCGGAGATAGCCTGGTTTCACCTCTAATTCAAAGCTATGTTCTGGCAGCTGCCGATTAATTGTTTCATATTCGTTATAATCACCACGGGAGCGTGTTACCTGCCCCTGTCGGAAATTGGTCATTTCGCGCATGATAGATAAGAAGTCATGCACGTCGACTGACGCCGTATCAATTTTGGCATTCTCTAACGAAACACGAATGGTATGGCGAAGCTGAACCATTTCCTCCATAGCGGGCACAGAAACCTTCTGCTCTTTACCGTAAATAATAAAAACACGGTAATCGCGAAGCGCCAGAGGATAGTTACGTTTATTATTGAAACCACGCAACGCTGCCCGCTCATAGAATGCACGAGTAATGGCGTTGAGTTTATCTGCCATTGGACCTTTCCAGTTATCGGTCCCTAGGCCCTGAGCAACTTTTTCACCGACGCATTTACTGGCGACCATCATTACTGTGATCGGTGTTTTGCGTGGGATTTTTTTGCGCAGGAGATCATCCAGCGAACGAACGATTTGGTCATTCGCACCGATTAATGGTGTGGCCTCAAGAATAAACCCCATTGTTTTGGAATTAATGAACAGCCCGTTATTTTCATCGGAGTATCGATAAGGCAGCACACTGCTGAAAGATGGATAGTCCCAATTCTGACGCAACATATTATTGGCATCATGAGCACCATCATCATTTTTCAGACTGTTCATTAACCGAGTGATCGTATCCATCATACCAGGCATGATTATTCCTCTTCGCTACGGATTTGATAATTATCTACGCCATACCAATGCGATTTGTTTTTCACAAACTCAACAACGGACGGTTGATGGAATGCATCACTTTTATCAACGTAAGGGGCAACCCATAGCCGTTGGGTTTGATCAGGAACACGGTACGCATTTACTGCCCCTGCCGTATTTGACGTCAGCGAAGCCCCCTGATTGGAGGTAGAAACAACAGGACGACTTACCGCATTTCTGTTGAATTGGCTATTCACGGTGCCATTAATCGGCTTGGCGACAAACTCGGTATGAACCGGGTGAGCAGCAGTTTGTTCCGAAATGGGTTTTAACACTGGAGGTGTGTTATTTAGCATCGGAAGGCTTTCACCCGCAGGCTTTTTTTCGGAGGATTTATCCCCCTTCTGCAGCGTATCAAGGCTACCGCCAGAACGCGCTAGAGCATTCGCCTCTGTCATGCTCAGACAGGCATCCCCCGCAGTCTTATTACATTCAAAGTCACTGTTCATACCGGCACAGCCAGTCAACAGCGCAGCTGCGGTGATAACGGTTAATATCAATAATTTTTTCATCTTGTTGTTCCTTTAATATTGCAAGCTGATTCCACTCAAATCACTGACCGCTGATGGAAACAACGGCACGAACCTTTACCATTTAGCTACCCCAGCTCTTTCAAGAAATGACTTAAATTTATCTATTGAGGTATCACATTCATTGATAGAGAGATTTGTTTCATTATCGTCGTCAAACCATCCATTACCGGTTAGTTCCAGACACGTATCCCACTCAAGCCAGAAGAGTATTGCTGTAGCCGTAAAATCATCGTCCAATCCGTCAAGAGTTGCTTGAGCTAGTATTTTCTGAATTCTTTTCTTTAATTGCATTTTTCACACTCCAATGTTTAAAAATTTGAAAAAGTGGAAAACCCTATTTAGTGCAATGATCCATGCAATAATGTGCGCAAATAATAGAATTACGAGAAATTTAGACAAGTAACTCATTAAATAATCCTTACTCGTTTGTTTGGCCCAATCGCGGTTGCGAGGCTTTTTTCAGAGTTTCATTTGTTGAGGTTAAACACTTCATATCATTTACTTTTTTCTGATAATCAGCATGTGGTGAATTCACATCATTTTCCAAAATACCAGTCAGCGCATAAGACATCGTGTTATCGTTGCTTATAATGTTCTTTACTTCATCAATTGACAGTTTTTTACCGCACACCTTAGCCTGTTTTATAGCGATGATATCTACGGCATGCGCAACTTCACCTTGAACCTGCCCCAACGCATCCATGTACTCTAAAGCGCCATCATCCAAATAAAGTGATGTAACTTTGTTTTTTTGTTGCTTCTTAATCTCAAAATTGTTCTCACCTGCAGTTTTTTGGCTTTCGGTATATCTAGGGATTACTACTAATGATGTGAGCACAGTAATTATCGCAGCTAACAAAATTTGATTGTTGATGCTCATGATATAATCCTTATTCGACTGTTTGGCCTAGCCGCAGCTGAGATGCCTTTTTCAAAATTTCATCTGGGTTGATGTTCCCGATCGATGTACTTGCCTGCGAAGCTCCATCCGCAATTTTGTCTCCAGCTTGATCGGCTTGAGTGGCCACTTCTTCCTGAGCTTTCTTAGCTAAAGCGTTTTCTATTGTTTCCAGTTGGAAGCCGTCCTGGAAGACAATCGTGACCACGTTCCCGGCGCCAATGTCGATGACCGGATGGTATTGCTCAGCCACCTTGATGTAATAATCACTGACGTTGTTCGCAGCTTTCTCCGCGCCACTCCCGAGGCCCTGCTTCAATACATCGCCCATGCCTACTGAAGCTGTGGCGCCTAATCCAACGGCCGGGGTTGCTGCTTGTGAAACACCGCCGCCGATGCCAGAAAGAAAACCGGAAGCGCCTGAATAAGCGATCATCTTCCCGTTACGCATGACAGGCTTCCCGCGGATACCCTGCTTCCCCTGGTAGGCAGCATGGCCTAGCATTGTCATATCGACAGTGCCTTGTTTCAGCTTGCAAGACAGTTTTCTGGTGCGAACCTCACCGCGTTCGCTCGATATATCGCCCCAAATCTCGCCAGTCACAAAGCAACCGGATAAATCGTATTCGTGGTCATTCGGCAACTGAACTTTCCCGCGTAGGCGGAATTGCACCGACACAGTATTCTGCTGGCCTGTCACGCTTGCGTTCGCGTCGGCCCCTTCAATCATCAGTGCCTCAGAGAAGGAGCCTGAAGGGATGTAAGGCAGTTCAGTCTTTTTTTTCTTGTTGTAATTAAACGAGGTTGGTTTCAAACCACCGCTACCGATCGAACCTTTGCCGATTCCAGGATAAAAATTGCTTCCCTGACCTGGTTGTGGCGAACCTGCTTCATTAATCTTGTAAAAAGATGTTGGCGGCGCCGGCGTCGTCGAAAGCTGTCCGGGGATCGGGTTGCCGTTGACGTCAGTTTGCGGAAGCAATGGTTTTCCGGTTTGCTGCTTTTCCATTGTTTTCAGTTGTTCTTGCAGTTGCAGGTTTGTCGCCGTAGCCTGCGAAAGTTGTTGTTGCAGTTGGTTTTGAAGGTCTTTTTGTTGAGACTGACCGGCCTGCAACTCTGCCATTTTTTGTTCCAAAGAAGCCGTTTTCGCTTGCTGCTGAGCCAGAGCCTGCTCGGACACTTGGTCGGTAAAAGAGTTGGTCATTACACCGGTCATGTTTGGCTGAGGGTCAACTGGAATATTTGCTTCTCCGCTGCCTCCGCCCATCGCATCGCTGACCTCACCGAAGTAATAAATGCCACCGCAGAGCGCACCGACACCCAGTATCGATGCAATAAGAATGACCAGTTGCTGACGCTTAGCTTTTACATTCGCGTTAGTCGACATTATTTAGTCTCCCCATCAAAACGAGAGATAACCCAAACGTAGCCCTGCCCACCTGGGAAAAGGCTCTGCGTCGACAACGAGATTCCCCTGACTCCAGGGACGTAAAATTGACGTTCCTTAAAGGCCATTGACAGATTGCTCAGATTCTTCATCCGATAACGTGTCACGCGAAGATGTGAACCGATCCACTGCTTCTCGGCAAAAAATTGCAAGCCGATAGGTGGCGCATAAGCAGCAGCTCTGCTTACGGGGTATTCAACAAAATCTGGAGGTACATCACCGTTCACGACGGCCTGAGCGATCGACATCAAAGTGTCAACGTAGGGCTGACTTTCTTCCCATGCTTTGGCATCTTCATTATCGATTTTTGGTAGGGAGCGTGGTATTAACTCGTAGGTTCGGCCAGGCCCTGAAACAGCCGTGACATTCAAAGAAACAGAAGAGCCACGGTCAGTTTGAACATAAAGAGTAAATGTTGCCGCGCTATTCAGCGCAATCATCAGTGCGCCGTCATCGGTGTTTCGCTCTTCATACGCATTACCAGGCCCGTAAATGTTGGTGATTAGCTCACCCTCAACAATAATTTTATTGGGATTTGTGCTGCTCAACGTAACCGGAAGCTGGTCTTCATTTGCAAAATAAACTGACTTAGCATCCCTGTTTGCCGCGCTGGCAGCCACCGTTACTGAAAATGCACTGAGGATACCCAATACAATCACAGGTGCCGCGAGTCTCATTCTGACTTTCATCTCACGTATTCCTTATACTAGCGGTAAGGGAATTAAGACCCTTTGGGTTCTTCGTATGGCAGCTCTGTAAAGTTGACAATTTGTACCGAGCCGTTGTAGTAACTCATTCTTATCCGATATTTCTTCAAAGCGTCGTCCAACGGACCTGTTGGCGTATTGCTTTTTAGCTTCCCTCTAATCAGGATGTCCCCTGTTTCAGGAACTGCGTGAATATCTTCCATATAAAACGCCGAGGAAATGTTGAGTTCTTTAATACGTTGAGCTTCAACATCAAACAGTTTCTTGAGTGCCGGCCTTAAGTCTGAATCTACGTACCCCAATAACGCTTTGTGCTGACCATCAATCGTCTCAGGCGTTACGTTTAGTCGCAGCGTAACAAACGACATCGCTGACATATTCATAAACGTCCAGTCGGTTCCAACCAGCGATGTTTTGAATGGTTGGTTGTAAAACATCGGCGTAGTGATTGTTCTTTGGGTTGTATAGAAATACCAAGCCATACGCCCGATGATAGAGTTCGCAACCAGACTTAAAACAAGAAGTACAGCAAGGCAAACTATGAAAATTGCCGTCATCTTGTCCGAGTTGTTTTTGATCGAAAGCCTCATTCTGCTCCCTTATTTCATCCAATGTCTGTTCCCGGAATCCGGCACAACCTTGAAAGCCACAGTAAAAAGCCAGCTGGGCAAATACCAGTAAGCTAAATTGAATAGCCAGGTAGAGCCCTGCCCCTTTTTGAAATATCTGATTAGCCACCAAAGAAAAGCCGCCATTACCGATAATGTACCAGCCATATTGAAATAGATTCCTGCGCCGACCAATGGAGCAATTATTGCTATCTCATCGTATGGTAAACCGATAAAGCGGCTTTGTTCGTTGAGCGTTTCCGGGAAAGCGTACTCGTCCGCTTCCCCGCTCATTACACTATCCTTAGCCGATTAATGCAGCAACGATACGAGTAAAGAGGAACATCATAAACAGACCAGCAAATACCAGTGGTGAGCGCTGTTTTGAATAAACAAACAGTGCAATCAGGGTTTCACCGATATAGAACCATTTTTCCACAGAAGAACCGTGGCCAAACGATGCTTTAACGGTAGCGCCTTGGCTTGCGAAAATATCCTGGCTGGTTGTGGCCAGTGCTGGGCCAGCAGCAACCAGGGAGGCAGCACCACCCAGAGCCATTAACACATTCTTATGTTTTTTGGCTGAGTTCAAAACGTTGCTACCGTGGTATTTCAGAGCCTGCGTGTACTTCTTCATGGGAAATTCCTCTTTGACGTTTAAAATAAAACCAAGAAAATGCGCAAAAACACTTAATTGCGCCTTGACATTTTCCCATAACATCAAAAAAAAAAAACTGTGACGTGCGTCACATTTTTTATGGTCCTTTTCATTAACACTGAAATTCAGTGTTTTACACTGATTTACATTACCTTTACACTTTAAAATAAGGCTAAACATGAAGGTCAAAGAGCATATGGGGGATGATAGAGGGCGACCTCGTAAATTCGCACCTGGCGAAATTACGAAATATGCATTACGTATTCCTGAGAATCTGCTAAATGAACTTAGAGTTAGCGCAAGAATTCAGAAACATAGTCTGAATGATGAGATTCTTTCGAGGCTAATGTTGTCCCTGAATTACTCACCTAAGCGACCTGTTTCACGGACGGTGGAAGCGGAGCAATTGATAATTATAGCGAGAGAGTTTGTAGAGTTTTTAGAGTCGAAGAAGAAAAATTATAAGTTTGAGGAATAACGATAATACCAGGGATTTTATCGTTCAGCACCAGGGTGTGCCCCTGGTGCTTTCACGAGTGGGTGACTGAGTTACTCTCCGTCGTCTGCTACGAAATGCGCTTGCTCGGCGGTTGATTCGGCGTTGTATATCGCAGAAAGGTTTTTGTTAATAACCTCATCAATTTCACCGCGATCAGTATTGCCACACACTCGCTCATAAACCTCACTCATCATGGCAGTTATCAATACACCAGCTTCTCTCGAGGCCGCCGCCTTCTTGATTAAATCACGTCTAAACTCAAGGACATCAAACGCGCTTCCATCTTCATCTTGAGCCTTATAAACCATTAACCCCAACCTGAGCAATTCATTGCACATGCTCGATATAGTCATCTCGTTTGTAGCTGCTCCCTTTTGGATTTCAGCTTGTACGATATCCCTAATTTCACTCTCAATTTTCTGTTTTACGTATATGTTAAGTCGACCCATGAAATAATCTCTTCAGGTTTTTGGTTAGTGTTAGATGCGGCACTATAGAATAATTAGAGAACGAACGTCAAAGGGATAATTCTACTGATTTCAGTGGTGCTAAATCGGCACTCCACCTGTTTTATTATATGTTCTAATCCGGCACTACACCTGAAAAATCGTATGTTCGCATGCAGCACCATCACTATGTAACACCATGATAATTAATGACAGTGCCGTTACAAGTGCTGCGACGTGGTTTAAAACGGCACTGCTATGTCTTTGCTTCCAAATACACAAGCAGTGCCACAGAAGCATACAAAATTAAATTTACCATCATTGAATACACAATAAAAATCACATACATAGCTGTTTTTAAAGGTAAAACCTGCAAGATGAAATCTTGCGTGGGGTGTGGTCTTTTTGAGAAGTTAGGAGAGGCTTGTTGATTGTTTTGTTTTACGCGACTTGGTTTTTCCTCCTTTGAAGTTTCGCATGCGAAATATTGCCTGTGAGAGGCAGGGTTCGTTTTTATTGTTTTATGTACCTAAGGGTGTATAGTTTTAACCCAGTGCCTCAGTAGCCATCACGGATCGTTTAAACTCGGAACATTGATATATGAATAGACTCTTACTCATTGCTGTTGCTTTTCTTATGCCGGTAACGTCACATGCTTTCTGTTTTGAGGATGCTGGCCGCGACTACAATATAGACCCTGACCTTTTGCTCGCTATCGCGATCCGTGAGTCTAAACTTAATGCCCATGCATATAATGGGGCAAACAAAGATGGAACGAGTGATAGTAGCCTTATGCAGATAAATTCAGCAAACTTACCCATGCTTAATAAAATAGGAATTACAAAACAGCGACTGTACTCTCAACCTTGCATCTCTGTTTACACTGGTGGTTGGGTCCTGGCAGGGTTTATAAAACAATATGGGTATACTTGGGAAGCTGTAGGTGCGTACAATGCAGGAAGTGGTAAGAAACGGGGGGCGCTCAGAAAAAAATACAGTGATGAAATTCGTTCTATCTATACCGTTATTAAGATGGAAAGGAAAAAGCAATCTTTAGCTTTTTCACACAACTCTCAGTTTGCAACGCCTTCACCTATGTATGAGAGTAAAATAAATTAAGAATTTTTCACCTATTGCCATTTTACCAAAAGCGGCCCCGACTCGAATCCAAATCGGGGCTTAAAATCAAATTTCCAAACCATGAGCTATTCTGTTTATTTCATACGACAGCCCACGATCGAAATAATCTTCTCTATAGTTATTGAGCATCCCGCTTCTATACGATTCTACAGTGCATTCTTCAGTAATGAGTTCGCTACCATATTTTTCAAGAGCAACTTCTAATGCTTTTTTTATCAGTTCATCTGATTCCTTCCGGTCTGTAAACACGTACTTAACGCCGCCAAAAACTTCATTAAATGGTGAGCTGTTGTATTCATAGATGTCTTGCATAGCATCAAATGAACCGCATTTATACTTGCTTGTTATTGTACGAACTTGCTTATCTGTTGGCCCATCAGTCCATTTTATCGACACGCAGTCATAATCACTTTTCCGGACAGAAAACTTCACTTTTGGAAATGCACCCTTCAGTTCTTTTCTGATGTTGATAGCCACACCCTTTGCTCCAAGATCATCACTCTTTAATAATCCGTACTCAGGTAAATTTTTTATCCTTTCCTTTTCTTGCAAAAACATATCTCTTGCCAGTTGTTCCTCTTTCTCTTTTTGGGCTGCAAATACATCAGTATATTCACAGACCATTTTAACTGCTTCAGGTGTTGCCACTTCATCATGAATTGACCATTGCACACTTCGCAATATGCACTCCGGCAAAGCGTTAGTTCGCTCGCCACTGAAAAAAGCAATATCAAATTTAGCGTTACCGCCTCCTCGATGGGTAATACCACCGAGAATTTTATCCTGACCGTATAGAGATTGTTCGCCATGAATTGCACTCACAACGCCCCTTCCCAACTGATAAAGTTTAGTACTTACAACCTGGCCCACGACTACAATTTTTTTTGTGTAATTTTGCATTTGTGTTCTCCTTAGTTACTTACTTGGCGAGTCCGAAAACCTCGCCATAACGTTCTTTCTGAAATCAATACCGGCCGTGATTTATTCCGCGTTTTGCACAAAACTCAGTTGCTGTGTTAAATCAGCGATAAAATCAGGCTCAAATGTCCAAGCGCGCCATACCATTTGGCCTTCTCGCCGTAACTCTATTTGTTGGCCATATTTGCTACTCGCCGACACCGATACGCTGTACCCCTCTTTTAATTTGTGTTTCGCGGAACCCATGATTTTTTTCGCCTGAATTTCAATCGACACGGCTCCCTCCTCCCATCTTTCGGTAGATTTTCTTGTGGCGGTTTTGACGTTGACGTTTTGTTTATTCATGCTGGTTCTCTTTATTGGTTAATACTTCCATCTAACGGTGAGTCATCTCGCGGCGAGGGCGAAACGGAGTGCGGCTGCAGGCATAATTCAAGGGGCGTAGACGAAAAGTTTTTGACCTACGGGAGGAAAGTTTTTGGCGGAGTAAATTAAACCCCTTGAAGGATGACCAGGCAGTGCTACGTTTAAGCCCTGCGAGAAGACTGGCCGTTAGATGATTACCAAGAGAATACGAGCAGGAATAAACCCGACACGGCGAAACGTCGTGGCGTCCTTAGCGATCGTCGCCTAGGCGACGAACAGTGAAAGCGGCGCCGGCAAAGCCGGCTGCAAGCGCCTGCCCTTGACGTTAGGCATCGGACCCTAGCCGAAGGCCCGAAACCGCTTGCGGGTTCGGCGAAGCCTGGTGGGCCAGCGTAGCTGGCACGCCTGGCGTAGTAGTGGCCGACGACCGGCGCAGCCGGGAGCCGAAGGTGCCCATGCTGTTTATTTTTTGGCCTGCAAAGCAGTTGAAGTAAAAGATTAAGAAGGTTAAATCCAGTGATAGTAAGAGGAAAGTTAAACCATCTAGGACAGGGCAATACCATCGGCAACAGCAGCACCGCAGAATGACGAACGGCGCCGCAGGCGCCGTCTTTGCATTCTTTTCTGCAGTCGCAGTTAAGCCCGGCAGCAAATTGCCACCGGGGTACAGATAGTGTGAAGGAGTTATGCAGCAACGACCTCAGAGACTCTCATATCCATACAGCGCATCTAAATGCTCCGGGTCATCCTCAGTTTCATAGTCACACGTCAATACAGGGCTTTCCATGTACCAATCCGGGAGTAACATTGACAAAACCTGCTCCTGCCAGCCCCGCCACGGTAATGTTGCCGCTATATCGGTTAGTGATTTCAACAGCTCCCAATGGGCAACAGTGAACAACAATCCCTTGTCCAGCATATCGCGCACATCTTCACAAATACCCTCATACGGGAGCTGGTTGATGTAGAGTTCTTCAGGCGTATTCGACAGCCCCAAACGCAATTCTGCGGCAATCGTCATGAAAGTACCTTCGTAGTTGGCCAAATAGATCAACTGCTGAACGTTATTGCTGATAGGTTTTTGCCCATATCTTTCCGAGGGCTCCTGAGCGGCGGTTTTGACGTTGATGTTCTGTGTGTTCATTCTATGGCTCCTTCCTGGTGGTTAGTTATCTCTCGTCGGGACCTTTCGCGGCAAAGGGCGTAGGAGCAACAGACCTGGGCAGAAAACAAGGGCGCCGTAGGCGTGGCTTGCCATTCAACCCTTGTTTTCTGAACGGGGATGGTGCTACAACCAGCCCTCCGCGCAAGGACCCGCACGGGAGATAGGCACCCTATACCGAGACAGAATGAACACACCCGACGCGGCGGAACGACGTGGCGTCCTTAGCGATCGTCGCCCAAGCGACGAACAGTGAAAGCGGCGCCGGCAAAGCCGGCTGCAAGCGCGCCGTTGACGTTAGGCATCGGACCCTAGCCGTAGGCCCGAAACCGCTTGCGGGTTCGGCGAAGACTGGTGTGGCAGCGAAGCTGTCACGCCTGGCGTAGTAGGGCCTGACGACCGGCGCAGCCGGGAGCCGAAGGTGCCCATTGTTCTTAGCATTTGGCCTTTAAGGCAGTTGAAGTAAAAGATTAAGAAGGTGGAATCCAGTGAGACAATTAAAATACCGAGGAAAGTGCAATATCATCGGGAGCATAAGAACCGCAGAATGACGAACGGCGCCGCAGGCGCCGTCTTTGCATTCCTCTCTGCAGTCGCCGTTCAGCCTGGCCACAAATTGCCGCCAGGCGTACAGATTGAATTACTTCTGAAAACAGGCGGACAGTGCGCCGCGGATAAAACACGAACACGCATCGAGGCGGGTAAACCGTTCGCCATAATGTGCATAGGCTTCTTCTGCACAGGCGACGTTGTATTGCGCTTCATCGATAACTCGTGACATGCTTTTTACCCATCGTGCGATTGATTTTTTGATAGCAGTTTTGACGTTAAGGGAGTTCATCCTGTTTTTCCTATTTTCTCGTGATTAATCCGTTGCCTCGCCTCACTGGCGGCAGCATCATACTGCCGCCCGGCGAAAATCAGTAATCAGCTGCTAGTTCACTCATCAAAACAGCACATTCATCCTGTGCGCGTTCCTCCTCAGCCAGCGTCAACGTGTAGCCCCGCTTCGCTGCCGCGCCCATGAATACCGGCCGATCTTTCAGTGGCAATTCAGCGAGGTAATTCAGCGCCATCCCCAGCAGTCGTGATTCATAAATTTCGTAATGCAGACCGCATCCCAGATTCGCCTGTTTTTCCATACGCTCAAGCACTACATCTGCGCGGATGACGTCAAACTCAATATGGGAATCGATATTGCGGACAAAACCATCAGTGCGCAGGAACATGCCATTATTCACTAACGCGGATTCAGTGTTGTTTTTCCCATATCTTTCAGAGCGGTTCTTCGTGGCGGTTTTGACGTTGACGTTTTGTGTGTTCATGCTTGTATCCCTCTTCGGTGGTTAATTTATCTCTCGTCGGATCCTTGCGCGGCAAAAAAGCTGCAGTAGCGACGCGAACGGGGGACAGCAAGGGCGCCGCTTGCGGCGTACATTTACCCTTGCTGGCACACGGGCGACGGTGCTACAAAAGCGGCCGCGTAAGGGCCGATGAGAGATCACCACAGGTGAGATGAGCACGAACACACCCGACACGGCGGAATCGCCGGGGCGTCCGTAGCGTTCGCCGCCCTGGCGACGAACAGTGATAAGCGGCGCCGGCAACGCCGGCTGCAAGCGCCTGCCCTTGACGTTGGCATTCAGACCCTAGCCGATAGGCCCGAAACCGCTTGCGGGTTCGGTGAGACTTGTCATCCGCTTGCGGATGGCTAGTCGAGTCGGGCTTGATAGCTGGACGCTTGCGGCCGGCTACCGCCCCAGATTTAATGGTTTACCCTGACAAGCCAGATACATCGACGATACCCCCCGAAGAACACTGAAATATTTCTGTCGGCACACCGATAAATAGACAAGACAACGAGATATATCCTCCGACCTGGAGCGAGAAAGAAAAACGGCGCCGCAGGCGCCGTCTCCTCTTTTACTGGCCATCAGGTCCGCAGACACTGGCCGTTACCACCTTCACCCCCAGTAACGCGGCGCACTGGAGTGCCGTCAAATTGTCTATGCTGTGATAACGGTAAAAATGCCAGAACGGATCACCTTCGTCCGTTTCCAAATAGCAAATAATGTCATCACTAAACGCCCACTGTTGGCCATTTTCATCAGTAAACTTACACAGCAACGGTAAGGGATCATCTGTATTCATCAGTTATCAGGCAGAGTTCCCCCTGCCCGCCTCGGTTATTGTTGATACATGGGCCAACGCTTAGAAGTCACGCGATACCAAAACGGCGTATACATTTCCCGCTGGTACTTCAATGTTAAAGAGTTGCCAATCACGACCCGCGCCGGAATACCCAGTAATGACAACTGGATGTAGCACATCCGGGCCGCGACCTGATCAATGTCCACACAGTCGGCTCTTAGCTGAGTCTGCGGGTTGTAACCACGTTCAAGCATATGCTTGGCAAAGGCGATGACCATCCCACCCGCGCCACAGGTTGGCTCACTGAGCGTGATATAAGGGGAGTTTTCCAACTCAGCCATGCGATCCCCTGCAACAAGACCTGTTATCAACTCAGAAATATGAAAGGGGGTAAAAAACTGCCCCATGCTGCCGCTCCCCAGTTCAAGCTCCATAAACAGGCTTCCCAGAAAGTCACACATGCCCTGATCTAAGCCCATCACCAGACAAGCCAGTAATTTGCTCATCCGATCTGCGTCGACCTTTTCATAGCGTTTAATCGTGGCTAGATACTCCTCCTCGATGACCGATGACTTGAGGCATGCATTTTCAAGAGCACAGGCCGACAGCTTCACAAAATCGCTAAACACCTCATAACGATGACGATTACGCGCAATTTCACGAAAGGTGCTCAAAAATTGCTTTCGTGGATCATCATTGTTCAGCACTGGCTTGCCTGTACTCACCGGCACAATCTTCTTTTGTTCGGCGCGCGGATTAATGGCCACTTTTTCGAGCGGCGCAACCGTGACAGGTTTAGGGGGAGAAAAAGGCCCAACAGAGGGTATCTGCCCATCAAATTTTTTTTCTGACCTTTCAGACACTATCCCCGCAGACGGGGAGCTGAAATCAGTTTTAAATTCCATGTGTGGCCTGCTCTAACGCGGATGAATTTTGCATAAAGTGATACTCCGGTTACGTGAATAGCCGCCCCAGAACGGAGCGGCTCGGGTTATCAGGCCATCGCCCGCGTTAACTCCAGTGCTCGCAGAACGTGCCCCCATTCACTGACGCACATTGCTGGAACATGCACTGATTTACCCTTACGTGCGCAACCGGCAATATGACGACCCAAGGCCCGCAAATCGCGATCGACGTCACCGGCCGCAATACTGCCGCGTGCAATCCGCTGCTGACGTTTGACGCCTTCAGCCTCTTCAGTCAGTTGCTTTACATACGCCTCTGTTACTGTCATGATTGATGCTTCAATTGATTTCATGGTTATCTCCGTGTCACTTGATTGAGCGCCGGTCTAACTTTCTCAGGGGTAAACCGGCACGAGAGAGCAGGCGAAAGCCTGCTTTTTTCATTTTCGGGTTTGCGTTTCCCGGCTTAGTACCTCCTTATCGATCCGCGCCAAAATGGCGTTATGCGGTAACGACACCACATCGCGGAATTTGAAATATCGTTCACCCACTTTTGCGTAAATGTCGGTGACTTCCCCGCAGTACATCTCGGCCAGCTTGAACGACTCGCACTCAACATCCCCGCACCAGTCACGCGGATACATCACAGAAATCGCATCCATGAATGTCTGCAAATTGATTTCCGTAACCTCTGTACGAGCATCTTTTTCGCGTTGCTGCCAATAGGCTGCTTCTGCGCTCACATCAAACTTCATACGGTTTTCGGTACTGATTTCCTGAGTCTGATACATCGTTTTCTCCTCTTTTTTGGTGGCTGGCCACCGGTTAAATGCAGGTTAACGTCCCATAGGCTGGCAAGGTTGTTCCGTCGTCACCGCGGCGCATATTGCCGTTTTGCGCTACTTCAACGATCACACCGGTATCGAGGCAAAGCCAGATGTAGCCCCTTTGCACCAAGCGATAACCGGTGGTGCTCAGACAAACGGGCTGTACCGGCTCGATCTCATCCACGGCGTACACATTGCAATCGGCGGCACGGGTTTCACGCTTAAAGCACGCTACGGCATCAAACGCATTGCTCGCATTGGTGATATGGCTGCAATTCAAGGTGGTACCGCCGCCTATGCACGGCGCTTCAAACTTGACTGAGTAACGCCCAATGTTCTGCGTTTTAAACAGGCAGGCTTTTACATCCCATCTTTCGGAAGATTCAGGAGCGGCGGTCTTGACGTTCTGTGTGTTCATGCTGGTTTTTCCCTTTTTGGTTATGTCATCTCTCGGTGAGTTCTCTCGCGGCAAGGGCGAACGGAGTGCGGCCGCAGGCAGAGCGCAAGGGCGGAGACAAAAAGTTTTTGACCGAAGGGAGGAAAGTTTTTGGCGGAGAGCACGGCGACCCTTGTGTGATGACCAGGCAGTGCTACGTTTAAGCCCTGCGAGAGGACTGACCGAGAGATAAGCACCAGGTAAAAGGCGAGCAGGAACACACCCGACACGGCGGAACGTCGTGGCGTCATTAGCGATCGTCGCCCTGGCGACGAACAGTGTTAGCGGCGCCGGCACAGCCGGCTGCAAGCGCCTGCCCTGGCCGTTGCCGTTGGCTTGCAGACCTTAGCCGATAGGCCCGAAACCGCTTGCGGGTTCGGCGAGACTTGTCAGCCGCGAAAGCGGATGGCTAGTCGAGTAGGGCTTGCTGGCTGGACGCTTGCGGCCGGCCACCGAAGGAAGCACCAGGCCATGTGGTTTTCCCTGATGTACCTGGCACACCGGCCCTCGATAAAAATGGATACATCCTGGCTTTGCAGATCAAAGAGGTTTTCTATTAATACGAGGAAGAAGCAAGGCCGAACAAGATAACCTCGATCAAATAACCATAATCAGCTTATGCGGGGTCACACAACGACAAAAGGCGCCGCAGGCGCCGTCTCTCGGTGATGTTCTGTTGCTTTTTCTTCTGCAGGTACAAAAGAAGCAGCGCCATGTTAACGCTGCCAGTAGCGAGGCGATTCCCGCCTATATTTCAGAACTGCCTATCCACTCGTCACCCAAGTACGCATCCCAGCCTTCAGGTGCCATGCTATCAATATCAATCGCCAGTAATTGAGCATGAGTCCAGCCTCTGCCATCAGGGGTGATACTGTTCAGCACCTTCCCTGACAAATCCTGTATTGTAAGCGGCTTGTTTTCGTTACCTATCAATAGATCAGGTTCTTTCGCGTTAATAGGTTGCGCTACAATTTTCGACATCATTTGACTCCTATTGGACAGGCAATAACTGCATGAAATAGTTATTTCAAGCGTTCATTTTATACGGTGGTCCATTGCCCTAACACGTTGTGCCAAGTGATTTAGATCGACATCTATCAAGGGCTCTTCACGACGTTCAGTGACTAATTTGGCCATAGCCATATCGTCCAGTTCATTGGGTGCCAGTTTATCCAAATCAGAGTCGCCGGCACTGGCATCTTCAAGAATGTTAAGTGGCATGCAGATCCCCTGAAGCTGGCGCTATAGCGCCGCCAGCTCATTCAACGTCAGCGGGTTTTTATCGACCATTTTTATGAGCAAAACCGCCTGCTTATTGGGCTTGGCCAACCCCTGCTCCCAGTTCTGCAGTGTGGTTACGCCGGTATGCAGATACTGCGCAAAAACTGCTTGCGATAACTTCAGCTTTTCACGAACCGCTTTCACCTCAGCTGGCGTCATCGAGACCGGTTTTATACTGGCGCGATGTGTGCGCAGCGTTCTCTTCCCTTCATAGAACTCGCCCGCTGCAACCATTCCTTCCTGCAGTTCGCCAAAAATGTCACGTTTGATCATCATTTACCCCTCTTCTTGGCCTGTTCCAGCATTCCGCGTAACAGATCCTGTTGTGCCTTGGTTAAATCGTCTTTCTGGTCTTTGTCATACAGGGTGAACAACAGGAAATGTGATTTTTCCAGGTACCAATAATAGATAACCCGTATCCCCCCGCGTTTGCCCTTCTGTCGTCTCGAATCGGCAAAGCGAACTTTCCGCAACCCGCCCGTGTGCTGGATCACATCCCCACACTCCGGGTTTTTCAGCAACATTTGCTGAAATGCTCGAAACTCATCATCGGTAAGATACTCTGCTCGATGCCGTTCGAACGGCGGTAACTCAACAAATAATGCTTCCATATCACCCCACAAAACATCCTTTACTTGGGGATATTATATCCCCAATTTGGGCACAAATCAAACTAACTTGATACAGGTCTATATCAACCGCGACTAGTTATACGAGTACTCAATAGCCAGCGAGATCGCAAAGCGATAACGCGCATGCTCCCAGGCTCTTTCACCAATTTTACCGAAATGTTCATGGGCAAATCTCATCGCCCTAACCCAATATTTCACCATTTCATAATCAACTTTGGGCTTGTCGAGCTGCTTATAGTCTGCCCCCCAGTAGGCCGCCTGCTCAGTCATCCTCATAAAAATTTCATATAGCGCCTGTTCGAGGCCCTCTTCAGTCGTGGAATAGCAGGCAAACAGATCCTTAAGGTCGTCCATATATTCAAATTGTTTCTCCATCAGCCTCACGGCATCGGGATGTTTCACACCGGGTCTTTCCCACGGCTCGAGCGTTTCGCTGACGCACTGGTCTTCCTCATTCCATCTTTCGGAAGATTCAGGAGCGGCGATCTTGACGTTCTGTGTGTTCATGCTGGTTTTTCCCTTTTTGGTTATGTCATCTCTCGGTGAGTTCTCTCGCGGCAAGGGCGAACGGAGTGCGGCCGCAGGCAGAGAACAAGGGCGTAGACAAAAAGTTTTTGACCGAAGGGAGGAAAGTTTTTGGCGGAGAGCAAGGCGGCCCTTGTGTGATGACCAGGCAGTGCTACGTTTTAGCCCTGCGAGAGGGCCGGCCGAGAGATAAGCACCAGGTAAAAAGCGAGCAGGGACACACCCGACACGTCGCAAAGGCGTGGCGTCCTTAGCGATCGTCGCCCTGGCGACGAACAGTGAAAACGGCACCGGCATTGCCGGTTGCAAGTGGCTGCCTTTGATGTGGGCTTTCAGACCCTAGCCGGCAGGCCCGAAACCGCTTGCGGGTTCGGTGAGACTTGACGGCCGCTGGCGGGCGACTAGTCGAGTAGGGCTCGATGGCTGGACGCTTGCGGCCGGCCACCGCCCCAGATCCAGATGTTGTGTTTTTTTCTGCGCAACCTGGTGCACTGCCGGCAATTAATGACCCTGCAGCTGCAGCTCGGCGACAACCGGGTATAATGGCGGTGATAATCTGGAGGAACCGATCATGTCGTTTAACCTGGCAAACAAGACAAAAGAAGAAATGGACAAAATATACGTCGACAAAGAAGCTGCCGGCGTCGCATTCAAGGAGCGGTACTACCAGCCAGTGATCGCCGAACAAGTAGCGGCCACTCAGCCACCTCACCTGCAGGACTATTTTTTCGAAAGACTGAAGGTCCATCGGGCTTACAGTAAAACCCTGGGCCGCATAGCACCGCCGCAAGAAGAGAGAAAATGAGGAAAGGGGCCGGGCGGGTAAGCAGATAAGAAAAAGGCGCCGCCAGGCGCCTTGTTAGTTTTTATGCTTTCTTTTTCGGCCCGTTGAAATAGCGACCTCTTGGCAGACGTTCACCTTGCTTCAAGCGATTAGCCCACTCCCGAAACGCATAGCCACCACGCCCAACGAGATCGTCATAGTTCTGCGTCACCGTGAGGATGGTAGCACCAAATTTACGCACCGGATGAAGGTCAATATACTCTTCTAATGGATCTTTCATCATAACTCCTTTGGTTGCGCATCAACATCAACTCACAAAACAAACGGGATTTCGCATAATATTAACATCCCTCTTAAATGGCTTTCTTTCTGCCTTGAATTATTTTAATAACAAAGGAAAAAACAACGAACCCCATCCCCAGATATAACAGCCCAGCAGACAGTAGTTCTCTCCCCTCCCGAATTCTATTCGATAGTTCTGACGGCCCTTCCGGCAATAACTCCATACCGGAGATAACATCCGCCATTTTGGCTAAAAGAATCATCATAAGCCCCATATACAGAAAATTGGCGTTAGTGACTTTTTTAAGAGCCTCATGCATTTTTAAAAGTGCGCCGGTATGAACCAACCAATGAATAACACATGAGATCATGATGATGAGTAGTGCTAATCCAATCATATCCATCTCCATTGAGGAATTTTATCAGTGATATACAACGGTATTTAGTCTGTATAACACCGTTCAGGTCACCGTGATGTGACCACAGCTCCGCCCCGAATCTAACGCCTTGCTTTACGCATCGTCATCAGTTCACAAAAAGCAGCAACCACGACACTCACCAATACGGGGAATGCCCATGATTGCCAAGTGTCACTGGCGCGGGCAATGGCTGGCACAGCATCCCTCAGCAGCATTTCCAAGATATAATACAATCCGAGTCCCAATACCCATCCAATCATAGCTAAACGCATGTTCATACTCTCCATGTTGATAACAGACTTCCGGTTATTACCGGGGAATTTAACACATTTGTACGTTATTGCTGATCGGCTCAGTCCAACGACGAAATGTCAGAAATGGAGATGCCAATATATGCCTCCAAACTCACCGGCCTCTTAACCTGCGTGAACAGCGTATGCCCTATACGGCGCTCCATCTCAACATAACGCCGATAGAGGGCCGAGTTATTCATCGCACCGTTACTCCGGCGTGCCGTAGCTTGTTCGGAGTCAGCAGCGCGTTGAACTCCCGCTCGGCTTCCGTCAAGTCGGCCTCGACCTGTTGCAATCGTTCCATAACCGTCCACAGCGCATCGCTTTTGTAGTGCTGAAGTTTGCTGGCCGCCACACTCGGGAAACGCTCGAACCATGCGAAAAAACCCTCGGTCAGATCGTCTTCGTAAATGTCCTGTTTGCTCCAGTACGCATACCACGCACCGACCGTGCTCGGAGTAGCAAATGCCAGCTCTACTTCGGCCTGAGCCAATTGGGTCTGATAGCGCCGGCGCTTTTGCTGTTCGTCCCTCGAGCGCCGGCGCTCTTTGCGTTCGTACTTCATATCCCACTGCCGCTCGCGCCGTTCCCGGCAAAGTTCACCGTAGGCCGGGAACAGGGTTGCGGCAACGTCACCGGAGAGCGGCAGCGGGCTATATTGGCCACCGCTTTCGATTAACCTGTCCAGCGCCTCCACGTATTGCGTGATGGATGCACCGCCCCGCTCTTCAGGGAAATAATTGGCCGATATTTGGCGGATGTCGTTGGCTCGAATCTGCCCCCGCCCGTTGTTCAGCACTTTGAAGAAGGCTTTGGCATACGGAAACGTAGCGAGACGCTTCCCCTGCACTTTCTTTCGTTCGACCAACACCACCGCATGGACGGCCGCGTGCTGATATTCGTTGACCGGTACCAACGCACGATTATTCGGGATCATACGCATAGCCCTCCCATCCGAAGCGCCGCAACTAATTGCTCAGGCCGGGTAAATCCGTGTCGGTAATATTCGCTGACGTTCTTCAGTACCTGGTTAACAACCTCTGGTTCAAAGGTATCGCCAGTATGTAACCAGGCTAAGCAGTCACCCTGGTTCGCTGACAATGCGGTTCCCTGATACGGAAGAACAGCTGACCAGCTCGGCACGTCCGCCCCGGAGCTACACAGGAAAATCGCTGTCCGTTCATCGTCCTTCGGGTTGATACGGCATACAACCGGCACCTGCCCACGAAATTCACAGGCTTCTTCAGCGTTAGCCACCCAGCCCTCCGGTAGCGCCAACTCACCGAGAACGACGTTATTCAGCACCCGCCGCCACTCTCTGCCCCGGTCGCGGTATTGCTCCAGTTCGATGGCGCCCATTGCGGTTAACTGTTCCAGACTCAATTTTTGATTTTTCATTCTGTTGTTCTGCCGCCTTTCGGCGGCAGCTCCTTGTCAGTTAAGCAGCGGTGCTGTCGTCAGCGGCGGGAGTACTGTCTGTGGCGGTGCTGGTATCTGCATCCCCGGTACTTTCCGGTTCTGCCTGCAGCAATGCTTCAGCGGTTGCCATGCAGCTCGGCAACCAGTCGGTTTCTTTGAGCACACTTTCAGCAAATTCCGCCGCCTCTTTGCGCTTCATTCCCTCGGCGTCACTGGCATTTCCGGTACGACCGGCGCTGCTGAGCGCGTCAACGATCTGGTCTTTGCCAATGCGGGAGAAATAGTTCGCTGAAGTCGGTTTCCACCATTCCCCGATGTGGAAGTCCAACGCCGTTTCAAGCGGAGCCAACGAGTTGGCCACACGCTTATTGTTCAGTTGGCAACTGACGCCATCGATGCCTTGCGATACGCAGTAGGCCAACAGCGCCAACACATCGTCTTGCGGCCATGCCAGCAACCACTCGAACCCGTCAAATGCACCTTCCGGGAACCGGCTCAACCAGCCTTCGTGCAGTTCGTTCAGTTTCTGGTTGGCGATACCATTTTCACTGCCTGCCTCGGCAGATTGTTTCAGGCATTCGCTGCGCTTACTGTCCACTGTGGTGTGCATCACGGAGAAGTAGCCTTTATCGAAGATTCTGCGGACTAATGTGTAGGTATGCATAGCCAGCGCGACTGTCGGGTTTTGCGCCAGCGCCGCTGAAACAGCTAACGTACGCTCAGCTGATAGGCTGGTGACCAACGCCTGTGACAGCCCTTTCTCAGACGGTGGTGTTTCTTTTTGGATTTTCTCGCGCTCGACCTTCTCACGCTGCTTGATGTCTTCCACCTTCATGAGGCCACGCTGGATGCAAATCTTGCCCTTGTCCAAATAAGCCACCACGCCTGTAGTCGCCCGCTCCTCCGCCGACCACTTATTGATTTCGGCGGCTGCGTTAATCTCGGCTAAGCGAGCCGTGATTTGCTCGAAACGTGGTGCATGCTCCCATTCGTCATCGGCATCAGGGCTCATAAGCGACTCCTTCTCGGCAACCAACTGATCCAGTTCCATGTTTTGCTCATCAGTTAGTTTTTTGTTGCGGCGGAGAATTTCGAATAACTTTTCGTCGCCGTTATAGCTTTTTACTTCGCTATAGCGACCCTGTCCCCACGCCCAGCCTTCGTTCTTCGCCACAACGTCCGCCGCCTCTTGCAGCTTAGCGAGCGCCAGTGTTTCGAGCTGCTGCGGATTGGTCAGGATGACACTCTCGGCGAACAAATCTTCGCGGGTTTCGCCGCCCGCCGCTTTATAGGCTTCCAGCCCGACGAAACCAACCAGCGCACTGTCTGCTGCTGAAACTTCGTCCTTCAGGATACTTTCACGCAGCGCCCTCGGGGTTTGGTAATGCTCGTAAAAGCTCGCATTTTTCCATACCTGAATCTGGCGTTGGTGATCATCACTTACAGCCAACGCGGCAAGCTGGTCGAGGGTAATTTCGTTGGTTTTCAGCAGCTCTTGCAACTGAGGTGCCACCGTCGTCAGCTTGAGGCATTTTCTAACATGGGCAGTACGGTAGCCGAGGATGGCGGCGATCTGTTCAACCGGTGTGCCGTCTTCCGCCATATCGCGGAAGTTCTCCAACTGGTCGGCAGGTGTCAGGTTTGAACGCTGGCCGTTCTCGGCATAAGAAATCGCACGGGCTTTGTCTTTATCGACTACTTTCGCCACGACAGGGAACTCCGGCGTCACCAGCACGCCCGCTGCTGAGCGGCCTTGCTCCATCAGAAGGTTGAGCGCCAGACGGCGGGTTTCACCCGCAGGAACGCCGTAACGCCCATCCTCCGTGCGGTAAACAACGAGGTTCTGAAGTAAGCCAGCCGCTTCAATACTGGTTGCAAGTGCTGCAATTTCTGCCGCCGTCGGTGGCGTCTTGCGCGCATTGAGATATGTTTTATCCAATTGCTTGAGCATAAGTATCTCTACCGGGGCATTGGCCAGTGAAGCCTCGACAAACTCAGCCGGTTCGGTTTTGGCCGGTTCGGCTTTTGCCGAACGTTTTTTGGCTGTTGATTTTGACGCGGTCGGTGCATTAGTATCGATGTTAGACATGTGATTTCTCTCCAAAAGTTATTACGGTCAAGCCGGTCAGATTGGCGTCCAAACCGGCGGTACGGAGCAGGGGCAACCCTGCTTTTTTACTGCGCGTTGATCTGCCAGTGCGTCCAGTTCGCTTCGTCACTGGCAGCGACTGGCCAGCCATCGACGACCCAAACGGCCAGCGAATCAAAATCCCCTTCATCCAGAACGAAATACTCTGCATGTGCCGGAACAGACGGCGGTGCCATCGTGCCGGTAGTACGGCCCCCACAGACGAGCCGCACATGGCGAACAAGGTCATACACTTGCGCGTCAGACAGACCACCGTTGTTCAGTGCTGATGCTGCTGTAGGCTTCGTTGTCGCGCCTTTGACGTTTTGTTGAGCCATGTTGAAATCCTCCGTGGGTTAAAACTGATGCCGCTGTGAGTATTCGCCGTCGCAAGAAAACTGATTCAGCACGGCGATGAGCGGCGGCAAGGGGCGGAGACAAAAAGTTTTTATGACCGTAGGGAGGAAAAAGTTTTTGGTGGAGTTCATTACACCCCTTGCCGTTTAAGCGAGGCGTTGTGCTGTTATCAGTTGCGACAGGAATACTTACCGCGGCTAAAGCAACCCGTTAGGTTGAAGATGGATCAACCCGACACAACGGGCGCGACAGCGAACGTTGGGGCGCCCTTAGCGTTCCTCGCCCAGGCGAGGAACAGTGAAAGCGGCGCCGGCAGAGCCGGATGCGAGCGCATGCTGTTGACGTTGGCTTGCAGGCCTGAGCCGTAGGGCCCGAAACCGCCTTGCGGGTTCGGCGAGACTTACCGGCCGCTTGCGGAGGGTTAGTCGAGTAGGCTGATGGTTGGGCGCTTGCGGCCAGCCAACGCCCCAAAGGTTGTGTCTGATCCTGATGAATCGCCCGCATAGCCAAAAGTCGCACAGGGTAATTACGAGAATGAGAAGCCCTTCTGTTATTCGATAAAGGTTCAACTTCGGCTTTATGGAAGAACTTTACGTCGAACCCCACAGTCACTCTGGTCCTGTTTGGCTTACCCCCCGATCCCATCACTGAGCGCGGCATTTGCATATCATCGAAGCGGAAATGTAAAACACCACCTTGTTGTCATGGATTGGTTCAATTATCCAATATGACCAAACAGGTTATCCCGATAGGCGACTTACCCTAACGGCAGGGAAAGTGGGCGGCGCAGCCGTCCCCTTCAGCTGCCGGCCGTCGCAGGCGGCTGGCCAGGTTTTTTGCGCGGCCAAAGTGCGCAGTGCAATCCGGGCCGCTCCTGACGGCCCCATAGTCGTGTGACTTAGCTGTGTAGCGTTGCCTGCAAGACTTCAACAGCGGCAAGCTTGCGTGCCGTGTCTTCATCCATTGTCTCGAGGTCGCAACGGTCTAACGCCTCGATGGCCAGGTGCAGCGCAATTTCCAGCTCGTCGGCGCTCACCTCCACCTTTCGCGTCGGGCCGCGACGCTTGGCGATTTGCGTCATTTTGTCGTGTATGTATTGCTGGCCGATGCCATAGCGCTGGTATTCTTCGATATCGGTACATCCCATCGTTTCCAGTATTGCCAACACCTCCCCATCGTCGGGTTCCCACTGCTCCGTAAAATACCGTACGGCGCCCGCATCCCATATCAACACGGTGATAGGTTCATCGCTGCCGTATTCGCGGAATAATTCCGCACACACCTCTTTCACGCTACCAAACATAATTCCGCCTCCACGTTGAGAGGGCGGCACAGCCGCCCGAATTTGCTAACCCAATCAGTCCAGCGCACGGCAAATATCAGCGCGTTCCGGGTGAGTCTCGATGTAGGCCCAGAGCTTCTCTTCTCGTTGGATATAAAGCTGCACCATGCCGGCGTTACCCCGATCATGATGGAACCAACAGCGACGGTTGATGACCAACGACGTCAGGACAATGCCGGCAGCATCACCGCTGAGCGTTTTATCAAACCAGTTGTCGGGGTTAACCAGATGGACCTGATCGAAGTCCGGTGCCATATAGCCGCCGCCGTCAGGTAAACGGATGAAATGCCAGAATCCACCGTTATATTCCGGCAAGTAGCGATCGGCGGTGGCGTACACCTGCATTTCGGCCAGCAGAAAATCATCAGCAAACAGGTACGGCAGGAATGACAGACGATCAGATTCACACACGTGCAGCGCGACAGAGTGAGCATGTTGCATGGGACTACCTCCACAGTTTCAGGGTTAGCGACACCGGCCGGTGCCGTACCCATTCGAAAGTCTGGCCTTGAGGGCGGGGCGCAAAGGCGACGCCAAAGACGCAGCGCAAGGCCGTTGCGGGCTGAACGCCCGTAACGGGTGCGAACGTGTGCCGGCGGCGGTTCATCTTCCTTTGCGACACAACCGCGCCGGACTAGCGTTTGG
>Ga0207713_1000216_pt1 | contig 77877 bp, 68 predicted proteins | sample KBSS64metaG_FD_184404 | JGI IMG/M metagenome (GOLD analysis project Ga0207713, IMG submission 184404) | Switchgrass rhizosphere microbial communities from Kellogg Biological Station, Michigan, USA - KBS S6-4 metaG (SPAdes) (version 2) | ecosystem: Host-associated > Plants > Roots > Rhizosphere >...
CTCCGCCCGCATACGCACCGCCACTTCGCTCAGCAGTTGGCGGTTCTGCTCGACCAGTTGCCGGTGCATGCCGCGCAGCGCCAGATGCGTCTCGATGCGCGCCATCATTTCGTCGACCTGCACCGGCTTCGTCACATAATCGACGCCGCCGGCTGAAAAGCCCTCGATCATGTCCTCGCTGCCCGTCAACGAGGTCATGAAAATCACCGCGATGTCGCGCGTGCGCTCATCCGCCTTGAGCCGCCTGCAAGTCTCGAAACCGTTGATGCCGGGCATCGTCACGTCGAGCAGGATCAGATCGGGCTGCGAAAACAATGCGCGCTCCAGCGCCTCCTCGCCGTCGAGCGCGACCAGCACGCGATAGCCGCGGTTCACCAGGCTGTCGACCACCACGCCGAAGTTCGCGGGTGTGTCGTCGGCGATGAGAATCGTCGGCCGCTCGCCGGTATCCGCGCCTTGCTCGCTCATGGCTGTAGCTCGCCGCTCATATGCCGCTCCACCAGTTGCAGGATCGCCCTCGACTGATACCCCCTCGCGAGCGCGCTGAGTTGCGCCGCGAACGGTCGATGGCGCCCATCGAGCGCCGCGATGCCCTCGGACCACGCGACGATGGCCTGCATGTCGCCGAGGCGCGCGAGTCGATGGAGTTCGCTCATCTGCTCGGGCGGCACGGGCAATGACGACGACGAATGAGCGAACGCCTCCTCGCACGCGGACGGGCACGGCGGCGCATAAATCCAGTGTAGGCGCAGCAGCGTGGCGATCTGCGTCAACAAGGCGTCGAACTCGACCGGCTTGGAGACGAACCCGCTCACGCCGGCGGCGACGCTCATCGCCTTGTCGCTGCCCGACGAACTGGCGGACATCGCAATGATCGGAACGCTCGCGAAGTCGTCCAGCCGACGCAGGCTGCGCGCCAATTCGAGCCCGTTCATGCCGGGCATCACGATGTCGGTGAGGATCAGTTCGGGCCGTTCGCGTTGCGCCTTCTCGAACCCGTCGCGGCCGCTGTGCGCCTCGACGGTGTCGAAACCGAGGCGGCCCAGCAGATCGACCACCACCGCGCGATTGACCTCCACGTCGTCGACGATCAGCACTTTCCTGCGCGGACCGTCGTAACCGGTGAGCCGATGCGGAAGCGGCGCGGGCGCTATCGTCGGGAACGTGATTGCCGCAACGCCGGCCTGCTCCAGTTCGAACCAGAAGGCGCTGCCCCGCCCTGGCTCGCTTTCGACCGCGATCTCGCCGCCCATCGCGCGCACGAACTGCCGGCTGATCGCGAGGCCGAGGCCGGTCCCGCCGGCGCGCCGCTCAGGCGCGCCCAGTTGCTCGAACGGCTCGAAGATGCTCGCCAACTGGTCGGGACCGATTCCAATGCCGGTATCGCGAATGTCGAAACGAACGCGACCCGACGCGGCTTGGGAGATATGCAGGCTGACGCCGCCGCGATCCGTGAACTTCACCGCGTTCGCCAGCAGGTTGAGCAACACCTGCCGCAAGCGCCGCTCGTCGGCACGCACGCCGGCGGGCGCGTCGGCGTCGATTTCGCAGACGAAAGCGAGCCCCTTCTGCTCCGCCTTCACGCCGATGATGTCCCGAATCACGTCGACGAGCGCCGCCAGCGGCACGTCGCAAATCTCCACGCGCAGCTTGCCCGCTTCGATCCGCGCGAAATCCAGCGCGTCCTCGATCAACGTCAGCAGATGTTCGCCGCTGCGGCGGATCACCGCGACACGCTGCTGCTGCAACTCGTTGAGCGTCGTGTCGCGTCCGAGTATCTGCGCATAGCCGAGAATGCCGTTCAGCGGCGTGCGGAGTTCATGGCTCATATTCGCGAGAAATTCGCCCTTGGCGCGGTTGGCCGCCTCGGCCAGGTGGCGCGCTTCGCGCTCGGCCGCCGCGTCGCGTTCGTCGAGATACGCGTGATGCAGACGCTCGCCCATCGCATTGAACGCGGCCACCATGCGGTCGAGTTCGTCGGGCTCACGCGGGCCGCGCCGCGGCAAGGTGAACGGCCGATGCGGCTCGCGGAAATCGTAGCGCCCCACCGTGCGCGCGATCGCCGCGACATGCCGCATGACGAGGCGCGACAGAATGTAGATCGTGAAGAGCGAAACGAGGAACGTGTTGGCGGCCTGGGTCAGCAGAATCGTCACGGCGGCGTGGGTCAGCTCGTGATAAAGATCGGCAAGCGTCGCCTCGACGTAAAGCCGGCCGATCTCGCGCTCCTTGCCCTGCACGCTGTAGACGAGCGGAAACTCGCGCACGATCACCGGACCGGCGGTGCGCCGCCCGGCGCTCAGGAAAGCGGGCCCGTGCGGCTTGCCCGTCTCGCGAATCTCCACCGCGCGCACATCGGCCATGCGCAAGATGCCGTTCAGTTCCAGTTGGAGTTGCGCATTGTCGAGCCGCCATAGCGCTTCGGCAAGGCTGTCGCGATTGCTGCGCTCGATGTCCGCGAGGCGGTTTTCGATCTGCTCCACGCCGCGGTGGTAGTCGCGGTAAAGCTGCAATCCGGTCAGCAATAGCGTGACCGCGCAACTGAAGAGCAGCACGGTTGCGAAGAGCCGCAACACGACGCTGCTTCGGAAGCGGCCAACCGAATTCCACCATGCGTCGAACATGCTGTCTGCCATACGTCCCCGCGAGTGCTACGGTTCTTGTCTCGTCTATTCTGCACTCGTTGCCAAAGCGGAGTCCATGCACGCCGCTCGTCGCGCCAGCAAAGACGCGGGGTGACGGTTATCGCCTAGTGCAGCATGTTCGGCATGCGCAGCGAGGGATTCGGCAGAATCTCGTCGATACATAAAGCCAGTTCGCAGAATATCGGCCAGATGCGGCCGTCCAATGCCCCCGGGTGCGCCCTGCTCAGTTCGCGCAAGCCGTCGGCCAGCCGCCGCAAGGAGGCGGGTTGATTGTCCGGCAAGGGCCAGCAGTGCAACAGATAGCCAAGCGGTATGACGCTTCTGCTTTCGCACCACGTGTCGAAGAGCCGCAGGCATGCGCTGTTGACCTGCGCGACTGCATCGTCGTGGTCTGCCGGGTGACCGGTCATAACGGGACCGCCGAAAAGAAAATTCGATAGCCCATCCTAGAGGGGCCAAGAGCCGCTCACAGTAAGGAACGCCGGAAAAATGCGCAGGCGGTCTCCTGAATCTGGTGTCAGGAAATCCCGAATGTGAATGCCCGTGCTGGAAGCGGTACCGGCCAGCGCCAGGCGCCGCGAATCGGCGCGCCGGCAGGCACCTGGAATCAAGCGATCTCAGACCGCCGGCGCGGCGCAAACCGCCTGGCGTTCGTTTGCCTCATGCAAGGCCGCATCGGCTGAGGTTGTCGTGCTCGCCAACGGCAAGCGCACCACGAACTCCGAGCCGCAACCGGGACCGTCGGAGAACACTTCGACGGCGCCGCCATGATTCGCGACGATGTCGCGCACCACCGACAACCCCAACCCGAGACCGTTGGCGCCCGATGCACAAGCGCCGAGTCCGCGCTCGTATGGCTCGAAGATGCTCGCCAGTTCGCCGGGCGCGATGCCGATGCCGTGATCGCGCACGCGGACATAGCAGTAACGTCCGGCGCGAGACACCGCGACGTCGACGGCATGCTCCGCCGCCGAATACTTGAGCGCATTCACCATCAGGTTGCCGAACACCTGCGTGAGCTTGCCGAAGTGGCCCTGCACGATGAGCGGCGCGTGGCCTTTCACCAGACGGATCGGCGCATGGTCGGGAAACCCCGCTTCGGCGACCTGAATGCAATGCGCGATCAGATCGTCGATATCCACGGGCTCGGGTTGAGCGCTTCCTGTCTCCGGCGACGCGCGCGGCGGCTCCGCCAGCGCGGGCGCGTGCACGTTGGCGAATTCGGCTTGAGCGGGCTCCATCAATTGCTGGGCCAGTTCGCCAAGCAGGCTGGCTTGCCGCGATAACAGCAGCGCATAGCGCTTGAGTTGGTCGTCGTGGCCGTACTGCGTGTTCAGCAAATGGGCGAGCAAGCCAAGCGGCGTGATTGCATTGCGAATCTCATGACCGATCATCGGACCCATGGAGCGGTCTTTCGCTTCATCGCGCGCGGCGCCGAAGGATGCGATTGGCGGCTGCCGCACGCCTTGCCTCGCGGCCTGCGTGCGTGAACGCTCCAGGGGTTCGACGCGCGGCTCGATGGTCGCATCGTGAAGGCGCGCGATTTCCTGGCTCTGCGCGCTGCGCAGCCGTTGCACGCAGTAAGTGCACAAACCGATGATCGGCCGCGACGCGAGCCTGTCTTTCAATGACGCTTCGTAGTCGAGCAGCGCGATCCAATCGGTGCTTTCGTCGCAAACGGCGTCGCCGGCCACCCGCAGCCCTTCGAAGCCGCGCCCCAACGCCTCGTTGATCGCGGCTGACCACAAGCCGACGGTGGCGCCGCCATTGAAGCCGCTTTTAGGCCGCGCGTAGAGTTGCGCGCCGTCGAGAATTTGCAGTTGACCCGCATCGATATAGTCCGCGAGCGCGGGCTCGGTTCGCGTGAGCATGTAACGGGCTTTGTCGGGTCCGAGCAAAGCGGGCGCGACCCACACGCCGACTTCGTGATTGGCGAGTCCCGCGTGCAGGAAATCCGCCGTGACGCTGAGTAATTCGCTACGCGATTCGTAGAAGTGACACAGATGGGTGCCCCAGGAAATGGGCCCAAGCGCGGAAAAACCGCTTTGACGAGTTCCGGTGGTCATCGCTTCCCTGAAAGTACGTGGGCCAAGAACCACAGGCGCGCTAAGCCGAAACCAATTGCCCGCGCGCTCGAAAATAAAACAAGGTGGCGGCACCTCGCGCGCGCGTTCACCGCATCCTGAAGAAGAGGATGCGGAAACAGCCGCGTTCGGGCTCCGCTATATGGGATTTACCAGCAGTCTCAAAGTACGTGACGGCGATTGTAGAAAGAATAGTTGTTTTCCCTAGTCACGTTTTTTCATACGAAAAGAATGGATTTATTCATACGCATGTCAATCTGCGCCGCTAGTGCCGGGCAGGGATTGCCGAGGCGTTTCGCGATTCGCGGCGGTGACGAGTTGCAGCGGTGTTTCGATCGTCCTCGACAACTCGCTCTGCTTCTTCAGTTCGGTCACCGCCTTCAACGCCACGTCGATGCCGAACACCGCCTGCCTGTCGGCAAACTGATTGACCGTCGCGAGTACGCGGCCGTCGGCAATCAGCGGCTTGATCGCCGCGATGTCGTTATAGCCGGTGACATAAACGCTGCCGGTTCTGCCGGCGTCGCGAACGGCGTCGGCCGCGCCCATCGCCATGTTGTCGTTGCCGCACAAGAGGCCGCGCATGCGCGGATAGGCGCCGAGCATTTTCGACGCGGCGTCCCGTCCCTTGCCGTATTCCCACTCGCCGGTCTCGACGGCGACGACGTTCACGCCTGCCGCTCGCATCGCATCGTTGTAGCCGGCCGTGCGTTGCTGCGCATTGCGATCCGCCGAACTGCCCTCGATGATGCCGACCTGATCGCCCGCCGCGAGCCGCCTTGCCAGATAGTTTCCCACCAGCATCGCGCCCTTGCGATTGTTCGGACCGACGAACGGCACGGAAATGCCGGCTGCCTGCTGCGACGCGTCGTCGAGCGGATTGTCGATCGTGACCATGATGATGCCCGCCCTGATTCCCCGCGCGACGACCGACGTCAACGCCTTCGAGTGGGTCGGCGCGATGACGATCGCGCTCATCCTGGCCTTGATCATCTCCTCCACCATTTGAACCTGCGCGGACGTGTCGGTCTCGGTTGCCGTGCCCCGCACGGTCAAGCTGAACTGCGAAGCGAAATGCTGCTGGTAGTTACGCGCGGCCTGCTCCATTGCCACGGTGAACGGATCGGCGAGCGACTTCAACACGAGCGCGAGGTTGGCCTTGCCGCCCGGAACCGCGCCGACACGCGCCGCGCCAGTCACGCCGGCGGCAGCCAGCGCGCCGGCAAACACCACGCGGCGGCGCATTCTCTGCATCATGGCTTCTCTCCTCGTCGGCACAGCCGGTGAACGGCCGTTTTGCATAGGGGCGAAAGCGGCTTTAACTGTCCGCCACGCCGCGGCGTTCCGCTCATCATTGAACTTGCAGCGCCAGCAAGGCGGAAGCGATTTCATCGAACAACGGGCGGCTGTCGATATCTTCGCTCAGGCAATTGTCCTTCAGTTCGATCAGCTTCGTTGCGGCGTGCGCCTGCGCATCTCGCCAGTCGCAGCGGTCGATCAGTTCTTCGAGCAGGCAACCATACGCCCGCACTTCCAGGCGCTGAAGCGCGACGCCGCCGGCGCGATCGTCGGCGGCATAAAACGATGCCGCGCCGAAATCGCCCAGCAGCGCGCGCCCCTGCCCGCCGTGCAGAATATTGTGCGCGTACAGATCGCCGTGCATCACGCCGCGCGCATGCAAATGACTCGCCGCCGACGCGATGCCGTATGCGATGCCCCATGCGCAGGCGAGGTCGAAGCGTGTGTGCGCGCCATAAATGTCGCGTGTGCATGAATCAAGGCTCGGAGGACCGGCGAGATTGCCGAAGCGCGGATCGATCAATTCCATCACCAGACCATGCGAGCCGGCCGGATGGTCTTGCACTTTTCCCGCTACCGGAATCAGGTTGGGATGATCGCCCGCGCGAATGCAGGCGGCCATCTCGCAGTCGGGCAAACCATCGCTCGTCACCGCGCCCTTGAACAGTTTGACCGCGACCGGCCGCGGCGCGCCGCTTTCCTGATCGAGAAGCGCCGCACGATAGATCACGCCCGACGCACCCTCGCCCAATTGCTGTTCGAGTTTCAACGCGTCCCATTGAATATCGGCGATCGGCGTGTCGCTCAACGCCGCCGTCTCCAGCGCTTCGCTGAACGGATTGCCGGCATACGCCAGCCACGACAGCCGCGGCAGACGCAATAGCCACGCCGGCAGTCCGTCGAGTCGATTCGCCGCGAGACGCAGCAGTTCGAGCCGCGTGCAGGCGGCCAGTTCATCGGGAAGCGCGCGCAGCCGGTTGCCGGCCAGCATCAGCTTCTGCAACCGCGCACAGCCGCCGATTTCGGGCGGCAGCGCATCGATCTCGTTGTCGGTGAGGATCAGCCAACGCAGTTGCGGCGCAAGCGCCTTGCCCGACACCTGGCGAATGCGGTTCGCCTTGAAGCCGACCATGCTCAATTGCGAGCACTGGCCCAGCACTTCGGGCAACTCGGTGAACGGGTTGTCGGAGGCGAAGAGAATGCGCAACCTGGCGAGTCGCGGCAAATCGTCGGGCAGCGTGGTGAGCGCATTGCCCGACAAGTCGAGAACTTCCAGCGTGTCGGCCAGATCGAAAATCTCGCGTGGAAATTCGCTGAGTCCGCACGCTAGTTTCAGGTGACGCGTGCCCGCCAGTTGTCCGGCCCGCAGTTGTTCGAGTGTCGTGTTCAAAGTCGTGGAAGAGATGTCCGGTTGCCGCTGCGTGTCGTAGCGAAGCTGTCAATTCTACTGAGTCGCGGCCGGCGCAAGAACCGACGTGCGGAATCGACAAGGCTTTTCGCGCATAATCGGCCAATGAACGGACAAATGCGCCGCGCGAGGAGCAGATGCGCGGCGGTCGCAAGAATTGAACAGCAATATTCGGAGCGCGCAGTGACCTACGCATTCAAGTTGATGGACTCGCCCGTCGGCCAGTTGAAACTCGTCGCCAGCGGCGAGCGGTTGACCGCCGTTTTGTGGGAGAACGACAAGCCGAACCGCGTGCGTCTCGGCGCGATGATCGAAGCGAACGACCGCCCGATCCTGATCGACACCGAGCGTCAATTGAACGAGTACTTTGCCGGCACGCGGCGGAAGTTCGACCTCGCGCTCGACTTTCAGGGAACCGACTTCCAGAAGAAAGTATGGGAGGCGCTGTTGACCATTCCGTTCGGCCAGACGCGCAGCTACACCGAAATCGCGCTGCAGGTCGGCAACCTCAACGCGGTGCGCGCCGTCGGCGCGGCGAACGGCAGGAATCCGATTTCCATCATCGCGCCGTGCCATCGCGTGATCGGCGCGTCCGGCCAGTTGACCGGCTTCGCCGGCGGATTGGCGAACAAGATGCTGCTGCTGTCGCTCGAAGCCGGGCAGACTTCGCTGGAAGCGGCGGCTAACGCGGAGGCCGTGGAAGGCAATCGCCACGCACCGCAAACACCGCAAGCGGAACACGCGCCGAAGAAACCCGCGCGCCCGGCGCCGGGTCGCGGAACGCAGGCTTCGTTGTTCGGAAACTGACCACGCGCGGCGGGGCCGTTGCGATGGAATCATCGAGCACCCGACAACACAAAGACAGCCTCGGCCATCGCCGCCGCCAGCAGCGTATAAAGCCTCTATCCTTAAGAAGCCCTTTTGGGCATCCACAAGGAGGATGACATGCGCATGCTTCTGAACATACGAATTCCGCACGAACCGTTCAACACGATGGTGCGCGACGGCACCGCCGGCGAGGTGCTGGCGAGAATACTCGAGGACGCAAAACCGGAGGCCGCCTATTTCACCGAACAGAACGGCGCACGCGGCGCGGTGCTCGTGGTGAACGTCGACGACGCATCGCAGATTCCGGCATTCGCGGAACCGTGGTTTCTGAAATTCAACGCCGACTGCGAGTTGCGGATCGCGATGCTGTCAGCCGATCTCATGAAATCCGGGCTGGAGAATCTCGGCACGAAATGGCAATAGCATGGACCGCGGCGTCGACCGCGCACAGCGTCATGCGCTTGCCGTCCGCGGTTCGTTTGAGACCATGTGATAGGCCGCCGACGGCAACGCAAGTCCAAACGAACCGCCGCGCGCCGATCATCCGAGTTCGAACGAAGTCACGCCGAACACGCGTTCAATGGATAGCGCCGGAGCTTGCCGCGTATACATCCGCGCGGTTTCGAACACGCTCGTCATGCCGCGCCGTTCGGCCAGCGCAACCGCCTCCGGGTTGGTCTCGGGCACGTCGAGAAAAATCGCCTCACCCGGCATGCGCGCCGCCAGCGCGTCGAACAGATCGCCTGCTATGTCGTCGCTATCGGCGAAGAGCGGGCCGATCTTGCAGCCTGTCCGGCAGCGGCGCATGACACCGTAGCCCGCAATCTCGCCTGCTTGCATTGCAGCCAATGCAATCGCATCGGGTTGCGCAAGCCATGCCGCGAGAAAACGCTCACGCGTGGCGGGAAAGCACTGTCGATCGTAATCGAGCAGCCGCTCGAAGGGCAGCGCCGAAGCATTCAGCAGAGTCGAACGCGCCGCCGCGCGCTGGTCGATCTTTCGCGCGACGCCCTGAAAGCGGATGTTCCGATACGCCAGCCGAAAGCCGGACTTGCCGTAATTCGCCTGCTGAGCGACAACGCCGTCGAGACCGACGTTGCGATTGCGCAAGTAGTCCATGCCGTGGCGCCAGATGCGCATGCCGAAGCCCTTGCCGCGACACTCCGGCTTCACGATATAGAGCCCGATGAACCCGAAGTCCTCGCCGTAGGCGACCGCGGAGATGCACGCGACCGGCTCCCCATGCCACTCGCCGATGAAAAAACCCTGCGGATCGGCCGCGCGAAAGCATTCGGCATCGTGCAGGCCGGGGTTCCATCCTTCGAGCGCCGCCCATTCGACCGCTAATGCAACCTCGTGCGCCGACATCGTGCGCACGATGAAATCATTCTGCTCGTTCATGCTGGTCATGATTGCCTCGTTCTTGAAACACAGGGTTTTCCGCTGCATGTTCTATCGCGTGAGATGCCGGAAATCGCTCGGCGACATGTCATAGGCCCGGCGAAACGCGCGGCTGAAATCCGATGCGCTGTTGAAGCACCGCGCCCGTTCAAAACTTCGCGAAGAACGCCCGCGCGGCAATCATGCAAAACGACGCGACCAGTCCACCATGATACGAGCGCAGCACCGCGGATGCGCCGCCGTCCGTCGCGCCCCCGGCGACAGCCTCGCTCGCGAGCGCCACCTTTGCATTCGCGAAACCCTGCTTGACGGGCGCGTAGGGATCGTCGGCTCCGGTGGCGGCCGAGTCCACGTCCAGTACGGAAGTGAGCCCCGCCGGCACGTTCGCGTTCAGCCAGTACGCCTGTTCGATGCGCGCGTTGAAGAAAAACACCGTGGGGTCCGCCTCGCCGCCGCACAGCAGAACCGGCGCACGCGGCGACCAGTTGCGCAGGTCGTTGCGCTTGAATGCCCGACGCAGCGGATGCGCCGGATTCGCTGCCGGCGTCATGGCCGTCGTCGCATTGGGGAACGCGCCATCGGGATTGGCGGCGGCGTCTTGCAACAGGCCCAGACGGTACGCGTTGCGCACGAGGTTCGCGTCGCCGAATCCGCCGGCGAACACGGGTGTCAACGCGGGCGGCGTGAGCGGCGGTGAAGCAGGCGGCGTCATCGAGGCGAACTGCGGCGCGGGAGGAACACGGCTGAAGAGCTGCGCGGACGGCAGCTTTCGCTGGGCGAATAAGGTATCGAGCGGTTGCGTGGTGGGCAGAAGCTTTTCGATGTCCGGTGCGTAAGCCGCTTCGAAGAAATCGCCGGGCGCGCGGTAGATATTCTCGTAAGCGCGCTGGTAGCCCGTTACGGTCAGTGTCGTGAACAGCGTCGAACCCAGGTTCGCGTCGCCTTCGATCAGCGCGTCGGCCATCGCGGCGAGCGCATACGGACCCGATCCCGGCGCGGACGCCGTCACCTCGACGCCGGCCGCCTGCAGCGCGCGGTGCGTCGCGAGCGCGACGAAACCGCCTTGCGAATAACCGGTGACGAAGAGCTTGCCATTCTGACGCACGCCGCTTGCCGGTTTCGCATCGCTCATCGCGAGGCGTGCCGCGCGAAGCGAGTCGATCACATCGGCGGATTGCTGATCGGCGTTCAGATAAGGGTGATACGGCAGATCGGAGCCGGCGTAGCCCGCATAATTCGTCGCCACCACGATATAGCCGTGCGCCGCGTAGGTGGCGGCAATGGCGAGGCCCTCGCCCGCGCCGCCTCGATTGCCCGGATCGGTTTGCGTAATGTCGGCGAGGTTGTAGTTTCGGTAGGCGGTGGTGCCGTGCGCATAGAGCATCAGCGGACGCGGTCCGCCACACGCAGCGGAAGGCCCGTCCGGCATCATCAACGCACCGCTTGCCGTGGTGGGCTCGCCCGCGCCGCCGATGGTCCGGTAGCGGAAGTACACGACCTCGACGCCGCAAACGGGCGCGCCGGCGATCTGCGCGAGTCGCCGGCCGGATGGATTCGCTTCGAGCAATTTTGCAAACGCCGCCGCGCTGAGCTTCGCGGTGACGTGGTGATCGAGCAATTGACCCCGGGTCTTGTCGCTGCATCCCTTACCGCACCCGGCGCCGGCCTGCACGTGAACACAGGCGCCCAGCATGAAGCACGTCAACAGCCCGAGAGCGGCGTTTCGCATTGCTACAGCCATGTGAGGCTCCGTCTTGTTCGTATTTGCTGCGACGAGGCGGCCTTACAAAAGGGACGAAGGGACGAAGGGACCAACCGGACCAACGGGACCAACGGACAAAAGCGACGCGGCCAGCGGCGCACCGGCTCGCGCGCCGTTTTACTTCCAGAGCGTGCGGCCGAAGAAAGTCAGCGTGCGATCCCAGGCCTGCTGCGACCAGACCGGATCGAATTGCGTAACGGCGATACGGCCCGGCCCGACCGCCGTTTCGTTCGCGAACGCATGACGCGCGAGATAGCGATGAAACTCGACGTCGACCTTGGCCTCGATCAGCTTTTTCTCCAACGCGTCGACCGTTTCAATGGAGAAAGCCTCGTCTTGCGTGGCCCAATGACCCATGACCGGTGCCTTGATCTTCGACGCGTCGATGTATTCCAGCGGCGGGAAGCCGTACCACACCACGCCGGCCGAAACATCCGGCACATTGCATAGCGCGAGCAACGTGAGCGCACCGCCCATGCAATAGCCGGTCACGCCGACTTTCGCCGCGTGCTGCTTCAGATACTGCACGGCGCCGTACACGTCCTGACTGGCGGCGTCGCCGAAATCGAGGCCGCTCATCAGATGGTGAGCCTCTTCTTCTTCCACCGTCGTTTTGCCGCGAAAGAGATCGGGCACCAGCGCGAGGTAGCCGGCCTGCGCGAGCCGGTCGGCCACGCCGCGAATCTGGTCGTTCAACCCCCACCACTCCTGAATCACGACGATGGCGGGCGCGCCCTCCAGCTTCGCCGGCTTGGCGAGATAGCCCTGAACCTGCTTGCCGTCGGGGCGGCTGAAGGTGATCATCGAACCGTGTGCCTGTGTCATCACTTGCTCCTTGAGGTAGACCGAATCGCTAGCATAGCGGATGCGTTTAGGCGCTTCAGCCTCGCTGCCATATCCGGCCGGTTCGCCCCGATCCGCCCTCGTTCCGCCCTCGTTCCGCCAGTCAGATCGCGCCTTTCGGCCGATGCTCGTCCGTATCGACGCAGCACACCAGCACCTCCGCATCCTCCTTGCCGAGGCTCAGGTAGATGTGCCCGACCGAGCTGTCGAAGTACAGGCTGTCGCCGGGCGTCAGCTTGAACGCCTTGCCGTTTTCGAAGCGCAATTCCAGTTTGCCGCTCAGCAGAAACACGAACTCCTCGCCCGAATGCCGGATGTACTCCGGAAAGTCCGACACGGCGCGCGCGTGAATATGCGCGCGCATCGGCACCATTCGCTTGCCGGTGAGGTTGTTGGCGAGCATGCCGTACTCGTAGTTCGGCGTGTCGTAGATTTCCTGCTTGCCGGCGGGCGTGAACGACGGCTTCATCGCGCCGCCCGCCTGCTTGCGGCGCCGCCCGAAAATCGCGTCGAACTCCAGTTCGAGCGAATGCGCGAGCGCCGCGAATTTGTCGTAGGTCAGCGCGATGTCGCCGCGCTCGGCCTTCGAGATCGTCGACACCGCAATGCCCGAGCGCTCCGACAATTCGCTCAGCGTCATGCCGCGCGCCTTGCGCGCCTGGCGCAAGTGCCCGCCCACCAGCTTGTGGTCGAGCGCGGGCGGCGCTTCATGCGCGTTCGCGTCCGGTTGTTTCATCACTGCCTTGGCCATCTTGCTGGATTCCACGCGGAAATTTTCTCGCATACGAGAATTTATTTTTTCTCGTATATGATAACTCACGTCGATTCCACCCTTTTCCTGTGGGAAGCTCATTGTGTCCACGCTCGCACTCAGCAAGTCCGGCCTGACGAAAACTCACGTCATCACCGCCACGACGATCGGCACCGCGCTGGAGTTTTACGACTTCACGATCTACAGCTACTTTGCGATCCAGATCGGCCAGTTGTTCTTTCCGGGCGCATCGCCGGTCAATCAGTTCCTGCTGTCGATCGGCGTGTTCGGCGTCGGTTTCGTGGTGCGGCCGCTCGGCGGCATCGTGATCGGCGCCTATGCGGACCGCGCCGGCCGCAAAAAGGCGATGGTGCTCACCATCATGCTGATGGCGCTCAGTTGCGCGATGATCGCCTTCGCGCCGACTTACGCGGTGGCGGGCTTCGTCGCGCCGTTCATCGTGCTCGCGGCGCGTCTGATCCAGGGCTTCGCGGCCGGCGGCGAATTCGGCCCCGGCACCACGCTGCTGGTGGAATACGCAACCGACAGCACGCGCGCCTTCTTCGCCAGTTGGAACTTCGCGGCCACGGCGGCGGGGCTCGTGCTCGGCGCGGTGGTCGCGACGCTGGTCAACGGCTTGCTGCCGAAGCAGGCGGTACTCGACTGGGGCTGGCGCATTCCGTTTCTGCTCGGCATCGTCGCCGCGCCCGCGGGCATGCTGATCCGCAAGCGGCTCGAGGAAACGCTGGCCGAGCGCAAGCCCGGCGAGGCCGCGCCGCGCGGCGCGTTGAAAGCGGCGCTGACCACGCATCTGAAGCTGACGATCCTCGGCACCTTCGCGGAACTGGGCGGCTCGGTGTCCGTCTACATCACCGCATTTTTTCTGCCGAGCCATGCGGTGCGCTCGCTGCATCTTTCGCCCACGGCTTCGGTCACGTCGGGCATCGTCAGCTCGCTCGTGCTGTTCGCCGCCGCGCCGTTCGCCGGCATGCTCGCGGACCGCTTCAGCCGCAAGCGCGTGCTGGTGACATCGCGTGTCATCATGCTGCTGCTCGTCTATCCCGCGTTCGCGTTTCTCAGCGCGCATCCGTCGATCACGGCGCTGTGCGTCGTCTCGGGGCTGCTCGCGGTGTTCGTCGCGGGGCAGATCGTGCCGGTGCTGGTGATGATCCCCGAACTGTTTCCCAAGCATGTGCGAGCGACCGGCATTGCGTTGACGTATGTCGTGAGCGCATCGTTCTTCGGCGGCTTCTCGCCTTTTATTGCAAGCTGGCTGGTCGCACGGACCGGCAATCCGCTCGCGCCGGCCTGGTACGTCGCCGCCGCGTGCGTCATTTCGCTGGTGCCGGTGATCTGGCTGCGGGACCGTACCGGCGAAGCGCTCGCCGAATGAATCGAATGCGATGAACGAGGATGCAATGAGTCACAACCATGAGTTGGTGGGCCGCAGCGCGGTCGAACTGCGCCGGATGATCGGCGCGAAAGAGATTTCGCCGGTGGAGTTGCTCGAAGCCTGCATCGAGCGCATCGAGGCGGTCAATCCCGCGGTGAACGCGGTCACCGCGACGGACTTTCCCGCTGCCCGACAAGCCGCGAAGCGCGCCGAAAAGCAGGTGCTCGACGGCGCGCCGCTTGGGCTCCTGCACGGTTTGCCGGTCGGCGTGAAAGACCTTGAGAACACAGCCGGCCTGCTCACGACTTACGGCTCGCCGATGTCGCGCGGCAACGTGCCGACACAGGACGCCGTGCTCGTGCAACGGCTGCGCGCCGCCGGCGCGATCGTCACCGCCAAAACCAACGTGCCGGAACTCGGCGCGGGCGCGAACACGCGCAACCCGGTGTGGGGCGCGACCGGCAATCCGTTCAATACCGCGTTGAATGCGGGCGGCTCGTCGGGCGGCTCCGCGGCGGCGCTCGCTTGCGACATGCTGCCGGTTTGCACCGGCTCGGACACCGGCGGCTCGCTGCGCATTCCCGCGTCGAAATGCGGCGTGGTGGGTTTTCGTCCGACGCCCGGACTCGTGCCGAACTCGCGCAAGCTGGTGGGCTGGACGCCGATTTCGGTGGTCGGGCCGATGGGCCGCAGCGTCGCCGAAGCGTGCCTGCAACTCGCGGCAACAGCCGGCATGTCCGCGGGCGACCCGTTGAGCTTTCCGGTCGATCCGCTTGGCTTCGCGATGCCGGAGAACATCGACCTCGGCGCGCTGCGGGTCGGCTGGACGGAAGACTTCGGCAGTTGCGACGTGGACGACGAGATCCGCCAACTGTTCCGCGAACGCATCGCGCTGATCGCGCCGTCGTTCCGTTCCTGCGACGAAGTGCGCTTCGATCTTGGCGACGTGCACCGCTGCTTCGACGTGATCCGCGCCGAGAGTTTCGTCGCCGGTCTGCACGAGGCCTACACGCGCGACCCGAACCAGCTCGGCCCGAACACGCGCTCGAACTACGAACTGGGCGCGGCCATGAGTCTCGCGGACAGCGCATGGGCGCAAGCCGAGCAGACGCGCATCTTCAAGCGCTTCCAGAGCGCGTTCGATCAATACGACGTGATCCTCTCGCCGACCACGCCGGTGTCGCCGTTTCCGTGGCAGCAACTGTACGCGGCGCAGGTCGGCGGGCGCGAGCAGGACAACTATTACCGCTGGCTCGCGCTGACCTACGTCGTCACGCTGACCACGCACCCGGCGCTGTCGCTGCCGTGCGGCGTCGATCAGGCGGGCATGCCGTTCAGCATGCAGATCGTCGGACCGTTTCATGGCGACCGCAAGACGCTCGCCGTCGCGCACGCCATGGAGCAGGTCTTCGACCAGTCGCCGGTGCTGCGCCGCCCGTGCCCGGATCTGTCAAAGCTCGCGCAGCCGAATCCGTCGCTGAAGTCGATCGTGACTTCGCCGCCTCTTTTCAACGAGTCCGGCGCGCAAGGCGCCGGCGTTTCAACGGTATAAAACCATGTCGAACGAAATCAAACGTCTGCAAACGAATGCGCGCATGAGCCAGGTGGTGATCGCCAACGGCGTCGTTCATCTGGCCGGCCAGGTGCCCGACACGGCGAACGTGTCCATCACCGAACAGGCAAACGAAGTTCTCGCGCGGATCGACCTGTTGCTCGAAGCGGCGGGCGTGGATCGCACGCGGCTCGTGTCCGCGAACATCTGGTTGAGCGATCCGAAGCACTTCGCCGAATTCAACGCGGTGTGGGATGCGTGGGTGCCGCAAGGTCATGCGCCGACCCGCGCCTGCGTGCAGGCCTTGCTGATGAAGCCCGGTTGCGATGTCGAAGTCGCGGTGACGGCGCTCGCGGCATAACCGGCAACGTGTGAGTTCGCTGATGACGAGAATGAAATTCGACACCGTGGTACTCGGCGCGGGCATCGTGGGCGTGTGCGTCGCCGTGCATCTACAGAAGCGCGGACGCCAGGTCGCGCTGGTCGATCGCAAGCTGCCCGGCAACGAGACTTCGTTCGGCAACGCCGGGTTGATCCAGCGCGAAGGCGTCTATCCGTATGCGTTTCCTCGCGGACTCGGCAGCTTGCTTCGCTATGCGCGCAATCGGTCGCCGGATGTTCGCTACCATGCCGACGCGATGCTGCAAGCCGCGCCGTTCCTGTGGCAATACTGGCGCAATTCGCATCCGGCGCGGCACGCCGCGATCGCGAAGTCGTACTCGACGCTGATCGAACACTGCGTCAGCGAGCACCGCGCGCTGGCGGCCGATGCCGGGGCAAGCGCGTTATTGCGGCCAAGCGGCTGGATCAAGGTGTTTCGCAGCGAAGCCGTGCGGGATGCGGAAACGCGGCTCGCTGAACAGTGGCATCGGGAATACGGCGTCGATTTCGAATCGCTCGACGCCGCCCGCCTGCAACAGATGGAACCCGATCTCGACACGACCTTGCTCGGCGGCTTGCGCTATACGGCCTCCGATTCGGTGAGCGATCCGCATGCGCTCGTCACCGCGTACGCCAGGCATTTCGAGTCGCTGGGCGGGCGGTTTTTGATTGGCGATGCGAGTTCGCTGCGCGACGGTTGGGAAGTCGACACGAACGACGGCACGATCGCGGCTTCGTCGGCGGTGGTTGCGCTGGGTCCGTGGTCGGATCGCGTGAGTTCGCGGCTCGGCTACCGGCTGCCGCTTGGCGTCAAGCGCGGCTATCACATGCACTATGCGCCGCGTGGGCAGGCTCGTTTGAATCACCCGGTGCTGGATGCCGAGAAGGGCTACCTGCTCGCGCCGATGGCAAAAGGCATTCGCCTGACCACAGGCGCGGAAATCGCGCGCTGCGATGCGCCCAGGACCCCGACGCAACTCGCCGCGGTCGAGCCGGTCGCGCGCACGCTGTTCCCGTTGGACAAGCGCCTCGACGACGAAGCCTGGATGGGGCGCCGCCCTTGCACGCCCGACATGATGCCGATAATCGGACCCGCGCGAAAACATAAGGACTTGTGGTTCGCGTTCGGCCATGCGCACCACGGGCTGACGTTGGGTCCGGTCACGGGCCGGTTGATCGCGGAGATGATGACCGGCGAAGATACCTTGGTGGACACGCGGCCGTTCAGGGTCGAGCGGTTTTAGACGCGGGGGTTAAAAGCGCGGGTTTGGAAGCGCGCTTTATGAACTCTTCCCGTACAGCGGCAAGACCCTCGCTTCGAGCATCGCAATCGCCTGAATCGCCAGTTGCGAAAACGTGTGCTTGCCGCGCCGCGCACCGACCGCAGATCGGAGAACGACTCAACGCCGCTCATACTCATCATGCCGACGCCACCACACGCCCGTCTCGTTGCGCCCCAGCGGCGCGCGATCGAGCCACTGATACATGCCCCACAGCCCGTCCAGGCCGCGCGCATAAGTGGAATACGTGTGATAGACGACACCATCCTCCAGCACGAACGCGCTCATGCCGGGCCGGTCGCGCGAATACGTCGGGGCGTCGGTTCCGCAGGTGGCCGCGAACTGAACGACCGGCTCCGGGGCCGGCGTCGCATCCATCGCATGGCCGCCGCGCTGATAGTTGTATTCGACGCTGCCTTCGCGCTGCTGCGCCTCCGTGAATGACACGTTGACGTCGAAGTTGAAGTCGCTGCCGAGCGACGACGCCCACGGAAACGTCCATCCCATTCGCTCTTTGTACGCCTGCAGCTTCGCGAGCGGCGCGCGCGACACGGCCGCAAGCGCGACATCGTGATTCGCGAGGTGAACGACGAGGCCGTCGAATCCGTCCGCGATCGCCGAACACGACGGACATCCCGCCTTGTAGTCCGGCCCGAACATGAAGTGATAGACCAGCAGTTGCGAGCGTCCTCTGAAGAGATCCGCCAGCGAGGCGCTGCCTTCATCGGTCTCGAAGCGATACGCCTTGTCGATCCGCACCCACGGCAATTGCTGACGCCGCCGCGCCAGTTCATCGCTTTGCCGCGTCAGCGCCTTTTCCGCTTCGAGCAATTCGAGCCGCGCGGCCAGCCACTCGTCTCGTGTCCCGGTGATGTGTTTCGTCGTCATGCGTCTCTCCTTGATGTCCTTCGCCGTTCGCGCGGTGCTCGCCACGAAATGCGGGTTGGGGTCGTGCTAGATTAGTCGCCGGCTTCGGACACGGGGAGTGACAAGTGTGGCGCGATTCGAATAAATCATGGACTCGCTAGTCACGGCTGCGGCGCGCGCGCTCGCCGCAGGCGATCCGCTCGGCGCGCTGAACCGGGTTGCCTTGCGCGACGACGCACCCGCGCTCGCGCTGCGAGGCATCGCGATGGCGCAGCTCGGCGATCTCGTTCGAGCGAAGGCGCTATTGCGAAGCGCGGCGCGCGCCTTCGGCGCGAGGGAGCCGGTATCGCGTGCGCGCTGCGTCGTCGCGCAAGCCGAAATCGCGCTCGCTTCGCGTGACCTGGCCTGGCCCGCCAAAGCGCTGGACGCGGCGCGCGTCACGCTCGAAGCGCACGGCGACCGCGTGAACGCCGCGCATGCGCGGTATCTGGACGTGCGACGCCTTCTACTGATCGGCCGTCTCGACGACGCCGAGCGTGCGCTCGCCGCGCTCGACCCCGAACCCTTCCCGCCCGCGTTGCGAGCCGCCCACGAACTGGTCGTGGCGGGGATCGCGATGCGGCGCATCCACACGCAGGCGGCGCGCGCCGCCCTCGCGCGCGCCGTGCAGGCTGCGCACCGCGCAGGTATTCCCGCGCTGACGGCGGAAGCGGAAAGCGCGTCGCGCATGCTGAACACGCCGGCCGCGCGGCTGCTCGCGCATGACGAAGAGCGGCCGCTGCTGCTCGATGAAGTCGAAGCGTTGCTGGCGTCGAAAGCGCTCGTCGTGGACGCATGCCGTCACGTCGTGCGCCATGAAGACGCCGTGATCTCGCTGGCAAGCCGTCCGGTGCTATTCGTGCTTGCCCGGGCTCTCGCCGAAGCGTGGCCGGCTGACGTGTCGCGAGACACGCTCGTCGCCCGCGCATTCAGGGCGAAGCTCGCCGACGAATCACATCGCGCGCGCTTGCGGGTGGAACTCGGGCGGTTGCGCTCGTTGCTTCGACCGCTGGCCGGCGTAAGCGCGACCAAGCGAGGCTTCGCGCTGGCGCCGCGTCACGCGCGCGAGGTCGTGGTGCTGGCGCGGCCCGTCGAGGACAAGCACGCGGCGACGCTGGCCTTGCTCGCCGACGGCGAATCGTGGTCGAGTTCGGCGCTCGCGTTGGCGCTCGGCGCCAGCCAGCGCAGTGCGCAGCGGGCGCTCGATTCGCTCGCGGCGGCGGGCAAGGCGCAGTCGTTCGGAAAGGGGCGCGCGCGTCGCTGGATCACGCCGCCCATGCCGGGATTCACGACCACCTTGTTACTCCCGGCTCCGTTGCCGGGCGATTAGGATGGCCACATGAACCACCCGCAACCGTCGACGAGGATGAAACCATGAACCGATCCGCAGCTGAAATCGTGAATGAATACGGGCCCTTTCCGGGCGTAGAGAGCGTGCATGGCGTCACTTACGACGGTCAGCACGTATGGTTCGCCACCGGCGACAAGCTGAACGCCCTCGACCCGGCGAGCGGCAAGACGGTGCGCTCGCTCGAGGTCGCCGCGCATGCGGGAACGGCCTTCGACGGCGAGCATTTGTTTCAGATCGCCGAGAGCCGCATCCAGAAAATCGATCCGGCGACCGGCCGCGTGCTCGCCACGATCCCGGCGCCCGGCGGCGGCGGCGACTCCGGGCTCGCATGGGCCGAAGGAACGCTCTGGGTGGGGCAGTACCGCGAGCGCAAAATCCATCAGGTCGATCCGGAGACAGGGGCGGTGCTTCGCACGATCGAGTCGAACCGTTTCGTCACGGGCGTGACGTGGGTCGACGGAGAACTTTGGCACGGCACGTGGGAAGGCGACGAGAGCGAATTGCGGCGAATCGATCCGCGCACGGGCGAGGTCGAGGAGAAGGTTCAGATGCCGGCCGGCGTGGGCATCTCGGGGCTCGAATCCGATGGCGGCGACCGGTTCTTCTGCGGCGGCGGAAGCAGCGGAAAGGTGAGAGCCGTTCGCCGGCCGAGGCGAGGCGCGTAGGCAGGCAGCAGGTCTGTTCGCTCGACGGCCAAGCGCGGGTTGGTGGCGCGGCGGTCACCGCGTTGTTGCTTTTCACATTGGCGCAACGCGGTTGTCTGTTTCCTCAGACTGAATAGTTTCAGATAAGGGATAACCCGTATAATTGTTGTCAAGAAGTCAGACAACAAGAAGACGCGAGTCGTCGAGACCGCGGGCCGAGCCTGGCCCCGCAGCGTCTTCCCTGAAAAACTATTCTCCCGATCCGTGAACCCAACAGCGACTGCCCTGCCTTTCCGAAACGCCCTCTTCGCGATGCTCGGCATCGGTCTCGTCAATATGCTGGTCGCACTGGATCAAACAGTCGTCAGCACCGCGCTGCCCTCGATCGTCGCCGAGCTGCACGGCTTCGAGTACTACGCGTGGATCGCCAGCGCCTATCTGCTGGCGTCGGTGGTGACGGTTCCGGTCTTCGGCCGGCTCGGCGACTACTTCGGCCGCAAGCGTTTCGTGATCGCCGCGGTCATCACGTTCACGGTGGCGTCGGTGCTCTGCGGCGTCGCCAACGACATGCTGTTTCTGGTGATCGCGCGCGGCCTGCAAGGCATCGGCGGCGGCATGATGGTCGGCACGGCGTTCGCGTCGATACCGGATCTCTTTCCCGATCCGCGCGCGCGGGTTCGCTGGCAGGTGGTGATGGCGGCCGCGTATGGCATCGGCACCGCGGCGGGGCCGTCGCTCGGCGGCTGGATGAGCGAGCACTGGGGCTGGCGCTCCGCCTTCCTGATCAATCTGCCGGTGGGCGCCGCGGCGCTCTATTTCATCTGGGCGCATCTGCCGAGCTTCCGGCGTCCGCACGAAGGCGAGGTCAAGATCGACTGGCTCGGCGCGGCGCTCGTCGCCGCCGTGTTGGGCGGCCTGCAGGCTTTCATCGAAGCGGTGCCGAAAGACGGCCTGACCGCCGGCAATCTCACGCTGGCGGCATGCGTGATCGTCGGCACGATTGCATTGCTGGTGTGCGAGAAGCGCGCCACGCATCCGATCATTCCGCTCGACCTGTTCAAGGACGGCCAACTGGTCACGCTCTTCACGCTCGGCATGCTGTCGGGCTTCGTGATGTTCTCGCTGATCTTCTTCGCGCCGCTGCTGCTGCAAGGCGGCTTCGGCCTCTCGCCGCAACAGGCCGGTTTGCTCGCCACGCCGATTGCCGCCTGCATCGCGCTCGGCAGTCTGCTGAATACGCGCATCGTCATTCACATGAAGAAGCCCACGCGCATTCTGTCGATCGGCTTCGCGTTGCTGCTGTTCGCGTCGGTTGCGTTGGCGTTCGCCAATCCGGACACGCCGCACCTGTGGCTCGAATTGCCGATGGCGGCGGTCGGCATCGGTCTGGGTTTCATCCTCAACAATCTGAATGTGTTCGGGCAGGAGATTGCCGGGCGCGAGCGGTTCGGCATCACGACGGCGCTGCTGCAGTCCACGCGAATGGTGGGCGGCATGTTGGGCACGAGCATTGTCGCGACGGTGGTGTCGCATCATTACCGCAACGTGGTGACGCGCACGATGAGCGTGCTCGGCGAGCCGGCCACCTCGCAATGGCTGCCGCGTTTTGTGGATCTGCGCATTCTGATCGATGAGGAACTGCGCCTGAAGCTGATCGCGGATATGAAGCCTTCAGGGCTCAACACGCTCGCCTTGATCGATACGGCTCGCGATGCGCTGGTGCAGTCGATTCATATCGGCGTTTGGCTCACCGCCGTCGCGGCGCTTGCCGCTGCGCTGCTCGTGCAGCGGATCTCGCACGTCGTGTTTCGACGGAGTTGAGCGTGGTGGACTGGCCGCTGCGGTTGAGCGGCTGAGCGCTTACGGTCACGTCTCGCTACGACAGGTCGACGCGACGCCATTGCGGCGGCGTGACGCGCGCCGGACGTTTCGTCGCGGCGCGTGCAGAGATAGCGACCGGCCCGCTTACTGCGCGCCGAGCTTCTTGATGAGTGCGTCGAGCTTGTCCATTTCTTCTTCGGTCAGATCGGTCAGCGGCGCGCGCACCGGACCGGCGCTGCGGCCCACCAGCTTCGCGCCCGCCTTCACGATGCTCACCGCGTAGCCCGCGCGGCGGTTGCGGATCGCCAGGTACGGCAGGAAGAATTCATCCAGCAGTCGCGACGTGGTCGCGTGATCGTCCGAGGCGATCGCGCGGTAGAACTCCATCGCGGTCTTCGGAATGAAGTTGAATACCGCCGACGAATACACCGGCACGCCCAGCGCCTTATAAGCCGCCGCATAGACTTCCGCGGTCGGCAGGCCGCCGAGATAGGAAAAGCGATCGCCCAGACGGCGGCGGATCGTCACCATCGCTTCGATTTCACCGACGCCGTCCTTGAAGCCGATCAGGTTCGGGCAACGCTCCGCGAGACGTTCGAGCATGTCCGCGTTCAGTTTCGAGTTCGCGCGGTTGTAGATGATCACGCCCATGTTCGGCACGGACTTGCAGACCTCCTCGGCGTGCGCGGCGATGCCCTCCTGGGACGCTTCCGTGAGGTAGTGCGGCATCAGCAGAATGCCGTTCGCACCCAGACGCTCCGCTTCCCGCGCGTATTCGATCGCCACGCGCGTCGGGCCGCCCGCGCCGGCAAGAATCGGCACCTTGCCCTTGCAGACTTCGGTCGCGGTGCGCACCACGTTCGTGTAGTCGCTCCTGGTCAGCGAGAAGAATTCGCCCGTGCCGCCCGCGACGAACAGCGCCGAAGCGCCATAAGGCGCGAGCCATTCGAGACGCGCGGCATAGGTGTCGGCACGGAAATCGCCGTTCGTATCGAAGTCGGTCACGGGGAAAGACAACAGGCCTTCGGAAACAATCGCTTTGAGTTCTTGAGGTGAGGTCATGGTGTGATTAAGGTCAAACGTAGATAAGCGCCGCCGTTCAAATCGCCGGCGACTCAGCGCACGAGACAGGGGCGCTTGTTGTCGAATTTCCAGTTGGGAATCAGGTACTGCATGGCGACGCCGTCGTCGCGCGCGCCCAGGCCGTGTTGCTGATACAGCGCGTGCGCCTTTTCGATCTCGTCCATGTCGATCTCGACGCCGAGTCCCGCCGCCTGCGGCACCTTCACCTTGCCGCCGACGATTTGCAGCGGATCGCGCGTCAGACGCTGGCCGTCCTGCCAGATCCAGTGCGTGTCGATCGCGGTGATCTTGCCGGGCGCCGCGGCCGCGACGTGCGTGAACATCGCGAGCGAAATGTCGAAGTGATTGTTCGAATGCGAGCCCCACGTGAGACCCCAGTCGTTGCACATCTGCGCCACGCGCACCGAGCCCTGCATGGTCCAGAAATGCGGGTCGGCAAGCGGAATATCCACGGACTGCAACTGGATTGCGTGACCCATCTGACGCCAGTCGGTGGCGATCATGTTGGTGGCCGTCGGCAAGCCGGTCGCGCGACGGAATTCCGCCATGACTTCGCGGCCCGAGTAGCCGTTTTCCGCGCCGCATGGGTCTTCCGCGTAAGCGAGCACGTCGTGCTTGTCGCGGCACAGGCGAATGGCTTCCGCCAGCGACCACGCACCGTTCGGATCGAGCGTCACGCGGGCATCGGGAAAGCGTTCGGCGAGCGCCGTCACGGCTTCGATCTCGGCGTCGCCGGGCAGCACGCCGCCCTTCAGCTTGAAGTCGTTGAAGCCGTAACGCGCCTGCGCCGCCTCGGCGAGACGCACGACCGCTTCGGGCGTCATCGCTTCCTCGGTGCGAACGCGCTCCCAGTCGTCGCGCCCTTCAGCGCCACTCGCGTACGGCAGATCGGTCTTGTTGCGATCGCCGATATAAAACAGGTAGCCGAGCATTTCCACTTCGTCGCGTTGCTGGCCTTCGCCGAGCAGGGCCGCAACCGGCACGCCGAGATGCTGGCCGAGCAGGTCGAGCAGCGCGGCTTCGAGCGCGGTGACCGCGTGAATGGTGGTGCGCAGATCGAAGGTTTGCAGGCCGCGCCCGCCCGCGTCGCGGTCGGCGAACTGCGTGCGCGCCTTGTTCAACATTGCTTGCAGATTGCCGATCGACTGGCCGACCACGAACGGACGTGCATCGTCGATCGTCTTGCGGATGCTCTCGCCGCCGGGCACTTCGCCGACGCCGGTATGGCCGGCGCTGTCGCGCAGAATGACGATGTTGCGCGTGAAGAACGGGCCATGCGCGCCGCTCAGATTCATCAACATGCTGTCACGGCCGGCAACGGGGACGACGCGCAATTCGGTGACCGTGGGTGTGGCGTTCAATTGAGTTGTGTTCGTTGGCATAAGAATGGAAGCGGTTGAATGAGTGGGGCGGCAGGGCGAGGATCATTGCGGCGCGCGTTCGCGTTCGCCTTCGCGTTCAACACCCGTGCCGGAGGGAAAAGGAAAGCGCGCGCTTCATGATCGGCGGTTCCAAAGATCATGGTAGTCAATGCGCCTTGCTGTGGAGAACCTCCGGCAGCACGTCGCGATTGACCCGCCGATTGCGCGTCAGGAAACCGGCTGCCGCCGCGATCAGCGAAGCCACGCCCAACGCATAAAGACCGCCGGTAATCGAGCCGGTGTGCTGCTGGAGATAACCGAACGTGGCCGGCGCGAAAAACCCGCCGAGATTACCCACCGAGTTGATCAGCGCGATCACCGCGGCGGCCACGCGCGCATCGAGATAGCCCTGTGGAATCGGCCAGAAGAGCGAAGCCGCCGCCTTGAAGCCGATTGCCGAGAAGCAGATCGCGACGAACGAGAGAACCGGATTGCCCGAGGTCGACGCGAACAACCCGCACGCCGCGATGACGAGCGCCACCGCCAGCCACGCCTGCTGAAAGCGCCACTTCGCCGACAATATCGCAAAGCAGTACATCGCCACCATCGCGATCAGCCAGGGAATCGCATTGAACATCCCGACCTGGAAATCGGACAGCCCGCCCATCTTGCGAATGATCGTCGGCAACCAGAACGTGGCCGCGTAAATGGTCAATTGAATCGAGAAATAGAGGAAGCAGAACAGCAGGATCTGCGGATCCTTCAACAGTTTTATCGCGGGAAGATGCGCGCTGCCGGCGGCCTCGCGTTCCGCTTGCTCCGCCGCGATCGACGATTCGAGCGCGTGTTGTTCGTCAGCGGTCAGCCACGATGCGTCGCGAATGCGCGACTTCAGCAGCATCCAGCTCACGGCGCACAGCGCGACCGAGAAACCGCCTTCGATGAGGAACATCCATTGCCAGCCGTGCAGGCCGAGTCCGCGAATGGACAGCAGACTGCCGGTGATCGGTCCCGACAGCACCGACGCGAGCGCGGAGCCGCCAAGGAACACCGCGATGGCCTTGCCGCGCTCTTTTTGCGGGAGCCATTGCGTGAAGTAGAAAACCACGCCGGGGAAGAAGCCGGCCTCGGCGACGCCGAGCAGGAAACGCAGCACGTAGAAAGACGTGTCGTTCCATACGAAGGCCATGCAGGCCGCGACGAGCCCCCATGTCCCCATGATGCGGGTCAGCCATGCGCGCGCACCGTACTTCTGCATCAACACGTTCGACGGCACCTCGAACAGCGCATAGCCGATGAAGAACAAACCGCTCCCCAAACCGTAGGCCGCCGCGCCAATGCCGAGATCGGTCTGCATGTGGGCGTTCGCGAAGCCGATGTTCACGCGGTCGATGTAGTTCGCGATGAACATGATCAGGAAAAGCGGCAGCACGTGCCGCTTGACCTTCGAGACCGCGGAGTCGAGCGGGTTCGTCGTGGTGGGAGCTGGCGTCAAGGGTGGTCTCCGATTGGGGCCGTCAAGCGGCCTGATGTCACGTCACGCGGCCGGTGTCCTGGTGGAAATGGCGCCTCGCTGAATTCGTGATACGTTGTCCGACGACAGTCTACAATTTTCGATACAACGATTCCAATGCGGTGTTTACCCTGCCTTCATACGGGCTAAGGCTCCCTATTGCGACACGCGACAATGGAAAACACCTCGAACTAAGACGTCCGATGACATTTGCGATTCTGCTACCATCCGCCCTCGGGCCTTTGCAGCCCCTCGGCTCATTTCCAGCCGAGAACCCGCGTCGCGATGCACGCGTCGTTCCCAGTTATGATGGCGACGTTGAGCCGTCCAATGACGCCGCTCGCCCGCGCGTCCTGCGCATTTCCAGTCGATTAGCCAACAAGTCCCAGCAATGAGCAGCCTAACTGAGAAGGTGGTGGCCACCCTTTCCGATGAAATCCGCCGCGGCGCGCTGAGGCCGGGAGACCGCATCCCCACCGAAGTCGCAATGATGAAGCAGCTCTCGGTGAGCCGCTCCGTGGTCCGCGAGGCAATTTCGCGCCTCCAGGCGGCCAAGGTGGTGGAGACGCGTCACGGCATCGGCACATTCGTGCTGGCGCCGTCCGCGGAAAAAACCATGCAGTTGCCCACCGCCGATCTGTCCAACATGCTGGACGCGATGGCGATCATCGAATTCCGTATCGACGTGGAGGCCGCCTCGGCGGCGCTCGCCGCGGCACGCCGCACCGAGCAGAATCTCAAGCAGATCCGCGGCGCGCTGGAGCGGTTCGAAGCGGAACTCGAGCGCGGCAGCACCGACACGCTCGCGCACGACATCGAGTTCCATCTGCAGATCGCGCGCGCCAGCGGCAATCGCTATTTCTTCGATGTGCTCAGTCAACTCGGACGGTCCGTGAGTCCGCGCACGCGGCTCGGCTCGGCGGAGATCGCGGAGCTCGACCATATCGAGCACCTGCGCAACGTACTCAACGAGCATCAGATGATTTATCGGGCGATAGAACGTCAGGACCCGGACGACGCGCGCGCCGCCATGCGCATGCATTTGAGCAACAGCCGCGAAAGACTGCGCCGCGCGCACGAGTTGAGCAAACCGGGCGGGCAATAAGTCGTTCCGCGCGATTATCTGGCGGCTCCAACGGCAGCGGAGACAACAGCGATGGAACCCACCACGGAATCCCACGACGACAACCTCGAGCAGTTCGAAGCACACGGCGCGCCGCCGCTGCCCGTCTCGAACGATCATGGCTACGTCGAGCATGAAGGGGCGCGCATCTGGTACGCGTCATATGGCGTCGGCGCGCCGGTGATTCTGCTGCACGGCGGCCTGGGGCACAGCGGCAACTGGGGCTACCAGGTGCCGGCGCTGCTAGGCGCGGGACATCGTGTGGTGGTCGTCGACAGCCGCGGCCACGGCCGCAGCACGCGCGACGCGCGGCCTTACAAATACGAGTTGATGGCATCCGACGTACTCGCCGTCATGGATGCGCTGCAAATCGCGCGCGCCGCCAAGGTGGGCTGGAGCGACGGCGCCTGCATCGCGATGGTGCTGGGCATCACGGCTCCCGAGCGCGTTGCGGGGGTGTTCTTCTTCGGCTGCAACATGGACCCGAGCGGCACGAAGGAATTCGTGCCGACACCGGTGATCGATCGCTGCTTCAGCCGGCACGCCAAGGACTATGCGCAACTCTCCGCGACGCCTCGCGACTTCGACGCATTCGTCGGCGCGGTCAGCGAGATGATGAAGACCGAACCTAACTACGGCGCTCACGATCTGGCTCGGATCGAGGTGCCCGTCGCGGTCGTGCTGAGCGAGCACGACGAGTTCATCAAGCGGGAACACGCCGACTATCTCGCGCAGAGCATTCCAGATGCGGAGTTCGTTCTGTTGCCGGGCGTGAGCCATTTCGCGCCGCTACAGAGGCCGGCTCAATTCAACGGCGTAATGCTCGGCTTTCTGCGCCGTTTGCTTTTCTGATCGCGGACGGCGATGGCAAGCCGCATGGCTTTGCTTTCGCGCTGCAACGCTTCCCCCGCAAGACGCCAATATTTCACGATGCGGCATGAGCCATTGCTTCGTAAAAAATCGTGGTGCGTGGCACAAACCGGCCATTTCGCAATGCCGCCCCACGTTGCACATCGCGGAACAAAGCCTGCAAACCCTTATTTTTAAACGATATTTTTAGATGGAATTAGCCGTCGAACACCGGCTTGCGCCGCTGCCCGCTGACGTAGACTCCTTTACATGAGTCGGCGGTTCAAGTGGTCAAGCCGGGTAGACGAGACAAAAGCGCAGTCACGCCGTCTCCGGCCGAACGCAGGAAGCCGCCCCGACCTCGCGGTTTTTAATTGGCAATTGGGAGACTAAAAATGAAAGGCTTTCGCTTTGGCTCGACCCAGGGAGCGTTCTACATTTTGCCGGGGCACGGCGGTTGGGAAGCAACCTACGGCAACGAGACGCTCGGAGAGTTTTCCAGCCCGCAACAGGCTGCCGATGAAGTCGCCCGCGGCTTGACCTGCCCGCATCTGTCCGAGGTGGACACGTCGACGCTGGAAATTCCGGAAAAACTCAGCGACTGGGAAATCGTTCACGTGTGATGCCCGGCATGACCGGCCATCACCTGAAGGCTGAAACGACGATGGCGCTCGAGAGCGCCATCGTCATATCTACTGCCTGCTTCAATGCGTTACTTCACGGCTTAGGCAACCGCATCCACGATCTTGTTCAGCGTGGCGCTCGGGCGCATGGCCTTGCTCGTGAGCTCGACATTCGGACGGTAGTAACCGCCGATATCCACCGGCTTGCCTTGCGCCGCAGCCAACTCCACGAGAATCTTTGCTTCGTTGTCGGCCATGGCCTTCGCCACGCCGGCGAACTGCGCCTGCAGCGCGGCGTCCTCGGTTTGAGCGGCCAGCGCTTCAGCCCAGTACATCGCGAGGTAGAAGTGGCTGCCGCGATTGTCGAGACCGCCCACCTTGCGTGCCGGCGACTTGTCGTTGTCGAGGAACTTGCCGGTTGCCTGATCCAGCGTTTTCGCCAGAATCTGCGCCTTCGGGTTGTGGTACGCGTTGCTCAAATGTTCGAGCGACGCAGCCAACGCCAGGAATTCGCCGAGCGAATCCCAACGCAGGAAGCCTTCCTCGACCAGTTGCTGAACGTGCTTCGGCGCCGAACCGCCCGCGCCCGTTTCGAACATGCCGCCACCGGCCATGAGCGGGACGATCGACAGCATCTTCGCGCTGGTGCCAAGTTCCATGATTGGGAACAGGTCGGTCAGATAGTCGCGCAGCACGTTGCCGGTCACCGAGATCGTGTCTTTGCCGGCGCGGATACGCTCCAGCGAGAACTTCGTGGCTTCGACCGGCGTCATGATACGGATGTCCAGACCGCTGGTGTCGTGGTCCTTCAGGTACTGCTCGACCTTCTTGATGATCTGCGCATCATGGGCGCGAGCGGAGTCGAGCCAGAACACGGCCGGCGTATTGGTGGCGCGCGCGCGGTTCACCGCGAGCTTGACCCAATCCTGGACCGGTGCGTCCTTGACCTGGCACATGCGCCAGATGTCGCCGGCTTCCACCGCTTGTTCGAGCAGCACCGTGCCGGCTGCGTCGATCACGCGGACCACGCCGTTCGCCGGAATCTGGAACGTCTTGTCGTGTGAACCGTATTCTTCGGCGGCTTGCGCCATCAGGCCGACGTTCGGCACCGTGCCCATCGTGACCGGGTCGAAAGCGCCGTTCTTCTTGCAGTCTTCGATCACAGCCTGGTAGACGCCGGCGTAGCAACGGTCCGGAATCACCGCCTTGGCGTCGTGCAGCGCGCCGTCCGCGCCCCACATCTTGCCCGACTCGCGAATCATGGCCGGCATGGAGGCGTCGACGATCACGTCGCTCGGCACGTGCAGGCTGGTGATGCCCTTGTCCGAGTTGACCATGGCGAGCGGCGGGCGCTGTTCGTACTGCGCCTTGATGTCCGCCTCGATCGCTTCACGCGTTTCCGCCGGCAGGTCTTTCAGGCGCGCGTACAGATCGCCGATACCGTTGTTCGGGTTGAAGCCGGCTTGCGCGAGCGCGTCGGCATGCTTGGTGAGCACGTCTTTGTAGAACACCGAGACCACGTGACCGAAGATGATCGGATCCGACACCTTCATCATGGTGGCTTTCAGGTGCACCGAGAACAGCACGCCCTTGCTCTTCGCATCGGCGATTTCCGCTTCGATGAAGCTGCGCAGCGCATTCCTGGAGAGCACCGAAGCGTCGATTATCTCGCCCGCCTGCACCGCCGTCTTTTCTTTCAGGACCGTCTTGCTGCCGTCCGCGGCCGCCAGTTCGATCTTCACGCTGCCCGCTGCCGCGATGAGCGCGGACTTTTCGCTGCCGTAGAAATCGCCGCCGCTCATGTGCGAGACGTGCGACTTGGAATCAGCCGACCATGCGCCCATCTTGTGCGGATGCTTGCGCGCGTAGTTCTTCACCGACAACGGCGCGCGGCGGTCCGAATTGCCTTCGCGCAGCACCGGGTTGACGGCGCTGCCCTTGATCTTGTCGTAGCGCGCCTTGACGTCTTTTTCCGCGTCGGTTTTCGCTTCGTCAGGATAGGACGGCAGCTTGTAGCCCTGATCGCGCAGTTCGGTGATCGCCGCCTTCAGTTGCGGCACCGACGCGCTGATGTTCGGCAGCTTGATGATGTTCGCTTCGGGACGCGTGGTGAGTCCGCCCAGTTCCGCCAGATCGTCGGAGCCCTTCTGTTCCGCGGTCAGGTAGTCCGGAAATGCAGCGATGATCCGGCCGGCAAGCGAGATATCGCGCGTTTCAACGATCACGTCGGACGAGCGCGTGAACGCCTTGACGATCGGCAGCAGCGAGTAAGTCGCCAGCGCGGGGGCTTCGTCGGTCAGGGTGTAGATGATCTTCGGCGGTGTGGACATGTTCAATGCTTTGCTAGGTGAAGTGAGGGACAGAGCGTGGATAGCGCTGAGCCAGCGAATTCGCGACGAAGCAGCAAAAACGCAGCGCAACCCGCAGCACTACTTTTTACGGCCCGACCGAGAGTATATGCGCGTTTTCCTCGACTCGCTGCTAAACAAACATATCCCGGAAACATGCCCGACAGGCAAAAGCCCCGACAGATAAGGCTTTCAGGCGAATGCCCTATGCCGAAATTCAGATGTCTTATAGAGGACTTGGGCGGTGAAACCGATGCCCGCCTGCGAATTGCTCGCATATTGGCCGCCTGGGCCATTGGTCGCGCCGGGGGCGTTCCGAGCCGCGCCCGGACCAGCGGGGCAAGTCCCGCGAAATCCCACGACGAGCGCTTCGAGCCGCTGGCGCGGCCGTCCGCGTGACCGCTTATCCCCGGTCCCGGCCTTCGCTGTAGCTCTGCGCCATCGCCACGACGACCTTGCGCGGTCCTTCGAACGGATCGCGCGCGTGCGCGGTCAGCATGTTGTCGAGCATCAGCACGTCGCCCGTCCGCCACGGAAACACGATCCGCTGCTGATCGAGCACGCCGCGGATTTCGGCAAGCGCCTCGGCCTCCAGCGGCTCGCCGTCGCCGTAATAGACATTGCGCGGCACGTTTTCGAGCCCGACCGAATCGATCAGCGCCTCCTGCATGTCCTCGTCGAGCGATGACAGGTGGAACAGATTTGCCTGGTTGAACCAGACAAGCTCGCCCGTGCGCGGATGACGCGCCACCGCCTGGCAGCGTTCGCGCGTGCGCAACAGCAGTTCGCCGTCGTCGCTGTCGCGCCATTCGCATTCGATGCCGCGAGTCCGGCAAATGCGCTCGACCACGCGCGGATCATCCGAGCCGAAAGCCTGCTCCCACGGCAGATCGAGCCCTTGCCCGAAGTTGCGCACGTAAAGCAGCTCACGTTTGGCAAAGCGCGCGACGAGCGCCGGATCGAGCGCGCCGTGGATCGCGCGGCTGTCCGCAATCGGCGTCGCGCCGCCCGAACGCGCGGCGAGCGCGCAGTGAAACCAGATGCGCAGCGGCCATTCGCGCGTGTACGACTGCTCGTTATGCAACGGAATCGAGCGATGCGGCGGATATTCGGTCGACGTGTAGACCGCGCCCTCCACCTGGCTGCGCGGCGTCGACGCGAATTCATAGCCGATCAGCGGATGCCCGAACGAGCCCGCGAAGCTTTGAAAGGCCTCGATCGAGTCCACGCGAAAGCCGGTGAACAGCACGCCGCCCGCGTGCTCCAACGTGTCGTCGACGATCGCGTGCAGCAGCGACGCAGCCGCTTGCAGAGAAATCTCCGCGCCGGCGCGCGGCGAGACGACGGTCGGCAGTCCCGGCTCGATCGAGAGATCGGCAAGGGTGATTTGCGGCATCGAAAGCGTGGTCATAGGGGATCCTTTTGCGTGAGCGATGGGGTCGGCGGCGCGCCGAAACAAGCGAGGCATCCGGCTTGCGGACCGCTCACGCCGGCTGCGTCGCGCGAGCCGGCTTGAAACGCGGGCGGACAGGCGGTTCCGGCATCGAGAACCGGCGTGGGTGTCGTTGCCAAAGGCTCCCGTCGAATCAGCACTTCGGCCATGAATTCGCTCCGCGTTCTCAAAGGACAGGGCATCAATCTAGCCCAAATGCGAACCGTTCTCAACAAAGACCTCGAATGTCCTGCTGAATCGCATGGTTTTGGCGCTCGACTGTCGGCTTTATGTGGCCGCGTTCGTTGTGTTTGGGCGCTTCACCGCCGTAGTTGGCCGCTTCGTTCGCCCGCCTCGTTTGCCCGCTTAATCCAACCGCGCAACATCAAAGGCACGCGAGCAGCCGATCCGAATCTGGTACAACTAACGCCTGCGCTCAGGCTCTCGCTTCCCGCATTTTTCCCGCGAGGCTGCGAGCCTCTACCGCCGCAAAAAACACCATTCCGCAGCCCGATCGGCGCAACGCCGCGAGCCATGCGATGCAAGGAGACGCTAAATGACAAACGCATTCCGCTTCCAGACCGTGCCGACCATGCTGGTCGAGTTCGGCGCCGCGCGCCGGCTCGGCGCTCTATTGCGCGCGCAATTTCCAGCGCTTACGCGCCTGTGCGTCGTTACCGACGCTTTCCTTCACAAGAGCGGGCTCCTGAATCCCGCGCTCGCCGACCTCGCCGCGCACGGCTGGAACGCCACCGTAATCGACGACGTGATCGCCGATCCGCCCGAACACATCGTGCTCGAAGCAACTTCGCGCGCGCAGACGGCGGGTGTGCAGATCGTGCTGGGCCTGGGCGGCGGCTCGTCGATGGACGTGGCGAAGCTGATCGCCGTGCTGGCTCCGCAGGAACAGCAAACACTCGCCGACATGTACGGCGTGAACAAGATCGTGGTCTCCCGCCTGCCGCTCGTGCAGATGCCGACCACCGCGGGCACCGGTTCGGAAGTGACGGCCGTGTCGATCGTGACGGTTGGCGAGGCGAAGAAAATGGGCGTGGTCGCCCCGCAGTTGATCGCCGATCTGGCGATTCTCGACGCCGAACTCACGCTCGGCCTGCCCAGGGCCGCGACCGCCGCAACCGGCATCGACGCGATGGTGCATGCAATCGAGGCGTACACGTCCGCGCATCTGAAGAACCCGATCTCCGACATGCTCGCGGTGAAAGCGCTCGAACTGTTGTCGCGCAATCTGCTGCCCGCGTGCGAGAGCGGCCAGAACCGCGAGGCGCGCGAAGCCATGCTGCTCGGCGCGACCTTCGCGGGCCAGGCGTTTGCCAATTCGCCGGTGGCCGCGGTGCATGCGCTCGCGTATCCGATCGGCGGCATTTACCACGTGCCGCACGGTCTTTCGAATGCGCTCGTGCTGCCACACGTGTTGCGGTTTAACGCCGAGGCGGCGGCGCATCTGTATGCGGAACTCGCGGACGTGATCATGCCGGGCGCGACCGGCAGCGCCGCCAGCAAGACGCAGGCGCTGATCGAACGGCTCGAACAGATGATCGCCGCGACGGCGATTCCGGCGCGGCTGCGCGATGTCGGCATCGAACGCAGCGGACTCGAACGGATGGCGAGCGACGCCATGTTGCAAACGCGGCTGCTGGTCAACAATCCCCGGTCGCTCACCGAGGACGATGCATTGGCGATTTACAGCGCCGCGTTTTGATCTCGCGCTGGGCGTTATTACAAGGCGGGCGTTGCCGCGGTCTCGCGATACGCACGCATCCAGCTTAGGGCTTCACTTCGTCGACGAACTGATTGGTGAACGTTCTCGACAGATCGACATGGCGCCCCTTCACCGAGGGATTGAAACCCGACAGCACCTTGAGCACGGTGCGCGGGCCGTCGGCCGGCATCCTGCCGTCGACCGTGAACATCGGCAACGACGCCTTCAATGCGCTGACATAAAGCGCCTTGTCGTTGCCGATGAAGTTTTTCGGCATCCGCGCGGCGATTTCCTCGGCGCTGTGCGTATGCAGGTATTGCAGCGTCCTCACGAAAGCACGCGCGAGTTTGGCTGCTTCCCGCGGGTGCGTATCGAGCCATGCGCTCTGCACGTACAGGCTGGAAGCCGGATACGTGCCGCCGAGCGCGGCACGCGTGCCCTCGACGTTGCGCATGTCCACGAGAATCCTCGCATCGCCGGATTTGAGCAGTTGCGACACGGTCGGCTCGGTCGTCATGCCCGCGTCGATGCGGCCTTGCCTGATCGCCGCGATAAAGCTGTTGTCCGCGCCCACCGGCAGCACCGTGTATTGCGAGTTCGGCACGCCCTCGAGTCTCGCCAGATACTGCGTCAGAAAATTGGTCGACGAACCGAGCCCGGTCACGCCGAGCGTCTTGCCCCTGACGTCGGCCATGCTTTTGATCGAATCGGCGGCTCTCGCCGACACCATTTCCACTTCGCCGGGCACCTGGCCGAGCACGACGATGCTCTTTACCTCCTTGCCCTTGCTCTGCAAAACGATGGTGTGGTCGTAGAAACCCACCACCCCTTGCACCGCGCCCGCCAGCAATTCATTCTCCGCGTCGACGCCCGCCGTTTGCGACAGCAGTTCCACGTCGAGACCTTCGGCCTTGAAGTAGCCAAGCTGCTCCGTCAGGTACACGGGAAGATAGATGAGCTTGGTGATGCCACCCACCATGATCGCGACTTTCCCGGGCGCATCGTCCTGCGCGGACGCCGCCGGAGCCAGCAGAAAGAGTGTGAAAAACGCCGCGACTGCCGCATGGAACGCGCGCGAAAAGCTCAGTGAAGCGTTGCGCATTGTGTGAGTGTCTCCTTCCTATCGCTCATCCGCGAGAAGCGCTCGATGGGCGATTCAAACTTTTAAACCTTCTCCGCCCGCTGCGCCTTGGCGCGCGGAAACGACACCGTCACGTGCACGCCCTTGCCGCCTTCGCCCGGCTTGAGCGTGATCTCGCCATGATGCGCGTCCGCGATCTCGCGCACGATCGCGAGGCCGAGCCCCGTGCCTTCCGTATCCGTCGACGCGCGGAAGAACGGTTCGAACACGCGGCCGCGCGACTCGGCCGGAATGCCGGGGCCGTCGTCCAGCACGCTCACGCTGACCGTATCGGCGCCGGCATGCACCGCAACCGTGACATGGCCGCCGCTGCCCGTATAACGGATCGCGTTCTCGGCCAGGTTGGCGATCAGCGCCTGAAGCATGCCGCGATGCCCGGCCACCGGCGCAACGCCGCTCAATTCCGCACCCAGGTCGATGTCCCGAGCCTGCGCGAGCAGCGCCAGGTCTTCCACCACTTCCATGGCGAGCGCGACGAGGTCCACGGTTTCAACGGCCAGTTGCGTGTTGTCGGCGGCTTCGGCCTGCGCCAGCAACAGCAGCTTGTTGGTCAGCCCGACCATCGAACGATTGCTGCGATGCATGGCCGCGAGCGCTTCGTCGAGTGCGGGATTCAAGCCGTCCTGCTGACGCGCGAACTGCAATTGCGTGCCGAGCAGCGTGAGCGGCGTGCGCAACTGGTGGGCGGCGTCGGCAATGAAGCGCCGTTGCGCGGCGACTTGCACGCCGAGCCGCGCAATGCACTGATTGATCGCCTCGACGATCGGCCGCAACTCCGTATGCAGGCGCTCGACGCGAATCGGCTCCAGTTGCATCGGATCGCGGTCGGCGACCTCGTCCTTCACTTTCATCAAGGGCCGCAATTCGAACGTGAGGCCGATGCAAACCAGCGCCACCGCCAGCGCGATCATTTCGATCTGCCGCACGAGTTGCGGCTGCCACAATTCCTGCGCCATCGCATCGCGCGAGCGCACGGTCTTGCCGACCGTCACGCGCACGCGGCGCGTCACGCCATTGTCGTACATGAGACGAACGAGGCCGACCGCGCGCACGGCACGGCCTTGCAAAGCGGCGTCGTAATGATCGGGGGTATCGGGGCGCTGCGCCGGGCGCGGCGGGAAGTCGGGCGTGCCCGCGAGCAGGCGGCCATCGTCGACGCTCACGCTGTAGAACACCTGGTCGCGATAAGGCGACGCGAATATTTCGAGCGCGGCGGGCGGCACGTCCACGCGCAGGAAGCCGTCCACCCATTGCACTTCGCCCGCGATCATGCGCGCCGACGAAATCAACTGGTTATCCTGCACCAGATCCGCGGTGCGCCGCGCATTGTCGTATTCGGCCTTGCCGGTGACGAACACGTATAGCGCGAGCGGCACGAGCAGCCACCACAACAAACGCACGCGCAAGCTATTGGTCATCTTCTTTCTTGCGCAACAGGTAGCCGAGCCCGCGCAGCGTGACGATCGCCGCCGAACTGCCGTCGAGTTTCTTGCGCAGCCGCGAGATGTAGATTTCCACCGCGTCCTCGCTCGGTTCGTCCGCGAGCGTGAAGATCGCGTCGACCAGCGCGGGCTTCGTCACCGTTTTGCCCAGACGCAGGATCAGCGTTTCGAGCACCGAACGCTCGCGCGGCGTGACGTTCAGCGGCGCGCCCTTCAGCGTGAACTGGCGCGTGTCGATGTCGAACGCGAGATCGCCGCACACCACCTCGCTCGCCTTCGAGGGTGACTGGCGGCGGATCGCCACCTTGATGCGCGCGACCAGCTCGCGCACTTCGAACGGCTTGACGAGGTAGTCGTCCGCGCCGGCGCCGAGCAGTTCCACCTTTTCGTCGATGGAGCCGCTCGCCGTCAGGATCAGCACCGGCGTCGAGTCGCCGCGCTGACGCAGACGGCGCAGCACGTTCTTGCCGGACAGTTGCGGCAGATTGAGGTCGAGCAGAATCACGTCGTAATGATTCGTGCGCAATAGACGGTCGGCGGAGTCGCCGTCCTGCACCGCGTCGAGCGCGAACGCCTCCTGTTCCAGCATCCTGGCGAGCCAGTGCGCGAGCGTGGGATTGTCTTCGATGAGCAGCAGCTTCATGGCGGGAACGCGAAAGTCAGATCGTCGATTGTGCCGTAAAACAAGGGCTTTGCGCGCACCGCATGGGGTTCGCGGCAGGCCTTCGAGTATTCGCGGCAAGTCTCTCGGCGGGTTCTCGGCGGGTTTTCGGGTTAACACCCATGATTTAGCCACGTCCCCGAAAGCTGGCAGAAGGTTTGCGATTTCTATACTCGCCTCCATTCACCCAGAAAGCGCCGCATTTTCCACCCAGCGGCGACAAACTTACGGAGACTGCTTCATGCGTACCTTGCGCCAGATTGCCGCTGTGTCAGGTGTTGCGTTCACCCTTGCCGCCGCCTCGGCTGCCGCTCATGCCGAGAAGCTGACGATCATGGTCGGCGGCGCCACCAAGATCATCTATCTGCCGGCCAAGCTCACCGAGCAGCTCGGCTACTTCAAGGACGAAGGCCTCGACGTCGAAATCCTCTCGCAACCGGCGGGCGTCGACGCGGAAAACGAACTGCTCGCGGGCGCGGTGCAAGGCGTGGTGGGTTTCTACGACCACACCATCGATCTGCAGAGCAAGGGCAAGGAAGTGGAGGCGCTGGTGATTTTCGGCCAGGTGCCGGGCGAGGTGGAGATGGTCTCCACCAAGGCCGCGGGCACGCTCAAGAGCATGGCCGACGTCAAGGGCAAGACGCTCGGCGTGACCGGCCTCGGTTCGTCGACGAGCTTCCTCACACAATATCTCGCGCAACGCGGCGGCGTGCCGAGCTCGCAGTACACGTTGCTGCCGGTGGGCGCGGACAACAGCTTTATCGCGGCCATCAAGCAAAGCCGCATCGACGCGGGCATGACGACCGAGCCGACCGTCTCGCAACTGCTGAAGACCGGCGACGCCAAGGTGCTGGTCGACATGCGCACGCTGGAAGGCACGCGCGCCGCGCTCGGCGGAACCTATCCGGCTTCGAGCTTCTACGTGCAGCGCGCGTGGGCCGAGTCGCACAAGGACGACGCCGCGAAACTCTCGCATGCGTTCGCGAAGACGCTGAACTTCATTGCGACGCATAGCGCCGAGGAGATCGCCGCGAAGATGCCGAAGGACTATTACGGCAACAACAAGGACCTCTATGTCGGCGCGCTGAAGGCGTCGCTGCCGATGTTCACGAAGGACGGCAAGATGCCCGCCGACGGCCCCGACACGGTGCTGAAAGTATTGTCGGCATTCAATCCGTCGGTGAAGGGCAAGCATATCGACCTCGCCAAGACGTACACCAACGACTACGTGTCGGCGCCGGTCAAAACCGCGGCGAAGTAACACCCCTTCGACATCACGAGACACATCACGAGAACAGCGAGGCCCCAGCCGATGAATCCATCCATGTCACGCGATACGCCAGCTATCGAGATGCGCAACGTATCGTGCCGTTTCATTTCTCCCGACGGCAAGGCGACGATCGCGTTGCGCGACTTCAGCATGTCGGTGGCGCGCGGCGAATTCGTCGCGATTGTCGGCCCGACGGGTTGCGGCAAGTCGACCACGCTCAGCATGATCACCGGCTTGCTGAAGCCCACCACCGGCGAAGTGCGCGTGATGGGCGCGCCGGTCGACGGCATCGATCCGCGCATCGGCTTCGTGTTTCAGGCGGACGCCGTGTTCCCGTGGCGCTCGGTGCTCGACAACGTGGCGGCCGGTCCGCTGTATCGCGGTCGTTCGAAATCCGCCGCGTACGACGAAGCCAATGAATGGCTGCGCCGCGTGGGCCTCGACAAGTTTGGCAAGCACTACCCGCATCAACTCTCCGGCGGCATGAGAAAGCGCGTGGCGCTCGCGCAAACCTTCATCAACAGGCCCGAAATCCTGCTGATGGACGAGCCCTTCTCGGCGCTCGACATGCAAACCCGCACGCTGATGCAGGACGAGTTGCTGCAACTGTGGGCCGGCGCCGGCTCGGTGGTGTTCGTCACGCACGATCTGGAGGAAGCGATTGCGCTCGCCGACCGCGTGTTCGTGCTGACCGCGCGCCCCGCCACGCTGAAGAAAGTGTATGAAATCGATCTGCCGCGTCCGCGCGTCACGTCGGAGGTCCGCTACGACCCACGCTTTATCGAAATCTCGCGCGACATCTGGCATGACCTGCGCGAAGAAGTGCAGATCGGTTAATCAAGGAACGGCAAACATGTCTACGACTACCTCTGAACAGATGATGCCTTCGGGCATCGACGCCGCGTCGCTCGCTCATGTCGAACGCGTCGCGCAAAAACGCATCCGGCAGCGCCATGCACTGGTGATTTCGCTGCGCATCGTCGTGCTGGTGGTGGTGCTCGGCGGCTGGGAGTTGTCCGCGCGCCTGAAGTGGATCGACCCGTTCTTCTTCTCGATGCCGAGCGCGATCTTCGATCAGATCGTCGACTGGTTCGTGAACGGCACTTCGCAAGGGCCGCTGCTGACGCAGGTATGGGTGACGCTCGAGGAAACCGCGCTCGGTTTCCTTATCGGCTCGGTGGCGGGCGTGTTCTGCGGCATCGTGCTTGGCCGCAACAAGCTGCTCTCCGACGTGTTCAGCCTCTACATCAAGATCGCCAACTCGATTCCGCGCGTGGTGCTCGGCTCGGTGTTCGTGATCGCGCTGGGTCTGGGGATGGCGTCGAAAGTGGCGCTTGCCGTGGTGATGGTGTTCTTCGTCGTGTTCGCCAACGCGTTCCAGGGCGTGCGTGAAGCGGACCGGTTCATGATCGCCAATGCGCAGATTCTCGGTGCGTCGCGCCGCCAGGTGACGACGTCGGTGGTGATTCCGTCGGCGTTGAGCTGGATTCTTGCGAGCTTGCATGTGAGCTTCGGCTTCGCTCTCGTCGGCGCGGTGGTGGGCGAGTTTCTCGGCTCCAAGCAGGGCATCGGCCTGTTGATCTCCACCGCGCAAGGCGCATTCAACGCAAGCGGCGTGTTCGCGGCGATGATCGTGCTGGCGGTGGTCGCACTCGCCGCGGATTATCTGTTGACCGCCGTCGAACATCGCTTGTTGAAGTGGCGGCCGGCCGCGGTTTGAGCGATCGGTTTCAGGTTTGAGCCCGCGTGGAACGCGGGCATTGTGAGCGAATGCCGTTCGGTCTCTGACTGAACGGCATTTTTGTTTTTGCAGCGTGGAAGGCGGCGATTGAAAACAGCACGCGAGGACGCAGCAGCTTGTCGCGTGCCTCTGCCCTGCCATCACAAGATGCCGCTGGTTTGTCTCAAATCCAGCAACAAAGATTACCTGAGTCGGTGGTTACTCCGTCGAAGTCGCAAACCTACAATGCACTCACTGGTTACGAACAACACCGTTCGTAACGCGACAAAGACCCGAACTGGAGGTAGTTCATCATGAAATCGCTCATTCAAGCTGTTGTTATCGCCGCTGCACTGGCCGCTCCCGTTGCCTCGTTTGCACAGTCCAACCAGCCCGTGACCCGCGCGCAAGTGCGCGCCGAACTGATTCAACTCGAAAAGGCCGGTTATCAACCGGGCCGCGACGACCCGCACTACCCGGCTGACATTCAGGCCGCGCAAGCTCGCGTCGATGCGCAAAACGGCACCGCACAGCCGGCGCAAAGCGGTTACGGTGGTGTGGCAGGCGGCTCGTCGCAAGTGGGCCGCGCGGCTGCCGCCAATGGACAGAAGTCGATTTACTTCGGGCAATAAGCGCTAGCTCTTGCGCCAGGCGAGCGCTAATGAAACGCGCGCTTTGACTCAAACGAACTGGCCCGCGACCGAGCATGGCGATCGCGGGCCAGCGGTTTATTCGATACCTCCGTCATCGGGCTCCCGGTGACTTCGCCTGGATCTCCACGGTCCAGGCGCTTTTTCGCGGCGCATCTTTGGCGATGCCCGCCTGCGTGTCTCCGTGATGCACTGTGTAATGAACCGCTCAGTCGCGTGCGACCAGACCGCCCACTTCGCCACGGCCGGTGACAAGACAGCTCGACAGGAAATTTTCCCCCTGACTGCTGGCGCCGACGTCACCGAAGCCTTTTTTCAACGCGTTAGCCTTGACCATCTCCGCGCCCTGGTGACAGGTTATCGTTCCCGTCTCGCCCGCTTGCGCGCGCATCAATGCCCTATCCGCTAGCAGATAGCCCAGCAGCAACACCACGGCAATATTGAAAGCCTGTCTCATGTCCGCCTCCTCTGTCGAAGAGACTAACGCGAACCACCGATGCACGGTGTTAGGGGTTTCCCGATCGATCGCCTTTCAATGATGCAGATTAAATCAAGTGAGATTGCGGCGCGATTGGGCTGGCGTTGTCGGCGGCTTAGGCGACCATCCAGCCAAGATTCATTTTTCAACGAGTAGCCGGGTGCACATCGTATCGGTGTTTCCGCACCGGGCTAGCTACATCTTCATGTCGCCACGTTCAGAGCCGCGCTTCGATCCGTCTGATGCGCTGCTCGATCGAGTTCCGCACCAGCGCGTTCGAAGGCACCATGAACAGCGACGACGCGATGATCTGATACACCCGATTGCGTCGCACTTTCGAGACCTTCTGCGGATCGAGCCAGGCGTCGTTATCCACCAGCAACAGCAGCGTCTCCAGACCGATCAGAATCGGCCACAAGCAGGCGAGCCGCAAACGCACGGAGAACGCGGGAATCGCCAGCGTGTAGTCCAGCGCGTCACGAAAATGATCGAGCGTCTTGCGCAGCAGTTCGACCAGCAGCGGACGCGCGCGCATGGAGTTGCCCGGCAGCAGCAGATCTTGCGCGCTCAGCCCGTCTCGAACCAGCAGCGTCTCGGGAAGATAACAGCGGCCGATCCGCAAATCCTTGCCGCAATCGCGCAGCACGTTGGTCATCTGCAACGCCTTGCCGAAACGCACGCCGCGGCGCGCCATCGTCTCGGGGCGTTCCTTCAGCGTACCGGGCATGTGCGCATAAGTCATCGTGGTCCAGAATTCGCCGACGCAACCCGCCACCAGATACGTATAGCGATCCAGTTCGTCGTATTCGCGCAGCGCGGCGATCCGGCCGGAACGTTCGTCGGGGAAGGTGCGAAGATCGAATTCCATGCCTTCGGTCAGCGTCGATACGATCTCACGCACCGCCTTGCGATCGGGCTCGCTGAGTTGCGACAAGACTTCGAGCGCGGGTCCGAGCGATTCGAGCAGCACCTTTTCATCCGACTGCGCCTGCTGGCCCGCCACTTCCGCGGCCATGCGCCGGATCAGCGCGCCGTCGTCGGCTGCGCCGTTCACCTGGTCGCGCAACGACAGCAGCAGCGCAAGGCGCTGTTCCGGCGAAATGAGCGAGGTGTCGGCGATCGTATCGGCCGCGCGCGCCAACAGATACGCGAGGCCGATGGGGTCGCGCATGCCGGCGGGCAGCACGCGCAGCGTAAGGTAGAAGGAGCGTGAAACGCCTTTCAGGAGCGGACCGAGAAGGAAGGCCCGGGTCGGATTCGGCATGAGTGGGATCAGGTCAGTAGGGGCAAAAATCAGGCGCTGCCGAATTGTATACGGCGAAGCGCTTTCGCCGCGCGGCAGCGGATTGACGCTGACCCGCGCCAACTTTGTTGCGAGCACTTCTGCTTAAGTGCCTTTTTCTACCCCAGTAGACCGTTCTCTTTCAGAACCAGCGGCTGCCACTTCGTGTTCCCTGAAACGCAAGCCGATCACCGATCACGCCGGCGCATGCACTACGCCGCGCCACCCGCGACCGCGTAAATCACCGCGGGATCGCGCCGCGCCGCATCGTACATCGCCTCGACGAGCGCGGCCCGATGCGTCAACACCGCGCGCTGATTGATCGAGCCTTTGTCGGTGATCTCGCCGAGATCGAGCGACGGCGCGATGTCCATGAGCCGCAGGCGCGCGATCGTGGTCGCGCCGCCGGTCGCGCCGCGATTGAGCGTCGCCAGTAAAGCCGCGAAATGCGCCCGCACCGCCGGCGCTTCCACCACTTCGCGCGCGCTCGCCGATTCGGGCAGTCCCGCTAGACGCCGGCAATCGGCGAGTCGCGGAAACACCAGCAAGCCCACGTCGTCGCGATTCATGCCGGCGACCACCACGTCTTGCACATAGGGCGCGCCCTCGGAAATCACACGCGCCCGCATGGGACCGACGCTCACGAAGGTGCCCGAACTCAGCTTGAAATCCTCGGCAATGCGTCCGTCGAACAGCAAGCCGAGTTCCGGCCGCTCGACATCGACAAAGCGCAACGCGTCGCCGCTGCAAAAGTAGCCTTCCTCGTCGAATGCGTTGTCCGACTCGCCGGCGTTCGCGTGCCAGTAACCGGCCATCACGTGCGGGCCGCGATAGCGCGCTTCGAGTTTGTCGCCGACCGGCGCAAGCTTGACCTCGCAGCCAGGCGCGGGCAAGCCGACATAGCCGGCGCGCATGATCGGCCCGGTGGTGAACAGGCATGACGGCGACGTTTCGGTCATGCCGAGTCCCGCCATGATGCGAATGCGCTCGCCGCAGTATTTTTCCGTGACCCGCTCCAGCCGGTCCCACGCGGCTTGCGAGAGGCCGGCACCCGCAAAGAAATACACCTTCACGCGTGAGAAAAACGTCTCACGCAATTGCGCGTCGTGCTCCAGCGCGATCGCCAGTTCTTCCCAACCCTTCGGCACATTGAAGTAGATGGTCGGTGCGATTTCGCGCAGATTGCGCAACGTTTCCTCGAACTTGCCGTTGACGGGTTTGCCGTCGTCGATATAGATCGTGCCGCCGTTGTAGAGCGCGATGCCGGCGTTATGGCTGCCGCCGAAGGTGTGGTTCCAGGGCAGCCAGTCGACCAGAACCGGCGCTTCCCGCGCGAACTCGGGAAAGGTTTCGAGCAGCATCTGCTGGTTGCTGCACAGCATGCGGTGCGTGGTCGGCACGGCCTTGGGCAGTTTGGTCGAGCCCGACGTGAAGAGAAATTTGGCGATGGTGTCGGGGCTCACCGTTGCGTGAACCGAGTCGACGGTGGTGGGCGTCGTGTTCAGCAGGTCGTCGAACGACGTCACGCTATGCGCCGCGCGCGCCTCGCGTGGTCCGTTGACCGATACGACTTCGACGTCGGCAGGCACCACCGCCGCGATGGCCCTGGCGAACACATCATAGTCGCTGACGAGAACGAGTCCCGGCGTGAGCAGATCGATCGTATGACGCAGTTTGCCGAAGTCGCCCGAAGCCAGCGCATAGGCCGGCGAAATCGCCGCATACGGAATGCCGGCCCACATTGCGCCCAGCGCCAGTTGCAGATGCTCGAGATCGTTGCCGGAGAGAATCGCGACCGGCCGCTCGACGGAAAGATTGCGGGCCAGCAGAGCCTGCCCGATAGCGCGAGCGCTTTGCAACGCCTTCGCATAGCTCACGCCGATCCATTCGCCGTCGATACCGCGGCGTGCCGCCAGCCAGCGTTCGGGATGCGCTTGCGCACCGCTCGCGAGCCGGTCTGTCATGCGCCGCGGATGTTCGCCGAGCGGCTCGGCCGCGCGCAGATACCACGTATCGCCGCGCCGTTGCGCATGCACCGACGAAGTACCGATCGCCGTGGCGCGATAGCGCGTCGGCGTGCCGGGGGCATTCGATTGTTTTGGCTCGGAATGCAAAGCCTGTCTCCTGTTACGCGCCGCCTATGACGGCATCGGGGGGCGCTCTGCGTCATGCGGCGGAGCCACCTTCTCCATGCGTTGATACGGCTCTGATTGCAGCGTATCAGCCGCACGCGAATCAGATCGGATAGTGCCGCGGTCCGGTTTGAATCGTGATCCAGCGCAGGTCCGTGAATTCGGCAATCGACGCCTTGCTGCCGAAGCGCCCATAGCCGCTCTTCTTCACGCCGCCGAACGGCATCTGCGCTTCGTCGTGCACGGTCGGTCCGTTGATATGGCAAATGCCCGATTCGATGCGCTTGGCCACGTTCAACGCGCGCGACACATCGCGGCTGAATACCGCTGCCGACAAACCGTATTCGCTGTCGTTGGCGACGCGAATCGCTTCATCGTCGCCGTCGACACGCTGCACCGTGACCACGGGACCGAAGGATTCCTCGGCGTATAGCTTCATCGCGGGCGTTATACCGTCGACTATCGCAGGCTGCATCACCGCGCCCTCCACATGACAACCGACCGGCAGCCTTGCGCCCTTCTCATGCGCGTCCTTGACCAGCGCCTCGATGCGCCGCGCCGCGGCCGCGCTTTCGAGCACGCCAAGCACGGAATCCGCCGCAGCGGGATCGCCCGCTCTCAAAGTGCGCGCCTTGGCCGCGAGCTTTTCCACTAACGCATCGGCGATCTTCCGGTCGACAATCACGCGCTCAGTGGACATGCAGATTTGCCCCTGGTTGAAGAACGCGCCGAACGCAATGCCGGCGACGGCCGCATCCAGATCCGCATCGTCGAGCACGACAACCGGCGCCTTGCCGCCGAGTTCGAGCAAAGCCGGCTTCAAATGCTGCGCGGCATGTTGCGCGACGATGCGCCCCACCCGCGTCGAGCCGGTGAAGTTGACGCGCCGTACCGCCGGATGCGCAATCAGCCGCTCGACGATCGCCGGTGCGTCTTCGGCGGAATGCGTGATGACGTTCACCACGCCCTCGCCCAGGCCCGCTTCCTGCAACACGCCGCCAATCAGCCGATGCACGCCCGGACAGCCTTCCGACGCCTTCAGCACGACTGTATTGCCGCACGCGAGCGGCATGGCGATCGCGCGCGTGCCGAGAATCACCGGCGCATTCCACGGCGCCATGCCGAGCACCACGCCGCACGGCTGACGCACCGCCATCGCGAGACTGCCGGGCACGTCCGAGGGAATCACGTCGCCGTCGATCTGCGTGGTCATGGCGGCGGCTTCGCGCAGCATGTTGGCGGCCAGCATCACATTGAAGCCGTACCAGTTCGGCATCGCGCCGGTTTCGGCGACGCCGGTTTCGATGAATTGCGCGGTGCGCGCATCCATCAGATCGGCGGCGGCCAACAGACGCTTGCGGCGCTCCGTCGGCGCGAGCGCCGACCATGCCGGGAATGCCCGCGCGGCTGCGGCGACTGCCGCGTCGGCATCGGCGAGCGTTGCCGCGGCCGCGCGCGAGGCAGGCTTGCCGCTCGCGGGATTGATGCGCTCGAACGTCTTGCCGTCCGACGCGCCGCGGCTCTCGCCGCCGATCAATAACGTCACTTCATGCATGTTGCTCGTCTCCTCGCTTGTCTTTTCTCGCGCGCATCCGCGCGCGCTCGATCAGCGCTTGTAGGTTTGCAAACCCGGCTTGATCGCCTTGTCGTCGAGGAACTGCTTCAGGCCCTGCTCGCGGCCGCCTTCAGGATCGCGATGCTGCGCCTGATCGAGCTTGGCGTACAGGTAGTCTTCGTTCTGATCCCACGTGAGTTCGCGGCAACGCTTGAAGCCGTTCTTGGCCGCGCGCAGCACCACCGGATTCTTTTCGAGCAGCTTGCCGGCGAGAACGCGCGTGGCTTCGCGCAGTTCGGCACGCGGCACGCTCTTGTTGACGAGGCCCATCTGCGCCGCTTCCTGGCCCGTGAATGTTTCACCCGTCATGATGTAGTACAACGCCTGACGATGCCCGACGGTGTCGGCCATCGCCTTGCTCACCAGATTGCCCGGCGGAATGCCCCAGTTGATTTCGGAGAGGCCGAACACGGCTTCGTCGGCGGCAATCGCGAGATCGCACGCCACCAGCGGCGAGAAGCCGCCGCCGAAACACCAGCCGTTGACCATCGCGATGGTCGGCTTCGCGTACATGCGCAGCAACTGCCATTGCCAGCGGCATGCATCGCGGCGAATCTTTTCCTGCAGGATTTCCGGGCCGGCGTCGACTTCGCGGAAATACTCCTTCAGGTCCATGCCGGCGGTCCATGCGTCGCCCTCGCCCGTCAGCACCAGAACTTGCGCTTCCGCGTCGAGTTCGACCGCTTCCAGAACCTCGATCATTTCCTTGTTGAGCGTCGGGCTCATCGCGTTGCGTTTCTCGGGACGATTGAGCGACACCCACGCGATTCCCTCAGCGACATCGACCTTGACGGTTTTCCAGCGACCTTCGTAACCCATCTGTTTTCTCCATGAACGTTGACCGCCGCAGCGGCCCGATGAGCTTATTTAATATCAGGCTGCCTGATATGTAAAGCGGAAAATCGGCGGCTCGGTGCAAACCCCTAGCGGCGGAATCGGCGGCGAGGCGCGCTAAGATGCGGCATAGACCGAATCTCCTGACGACAATGAGCAAAAAACAGAATTCGCCCGCGGAGCCCGCTGTCACCCGCACTCGCCGACCCAGCCTGCGACTCGCCTATGTGATCGGCAGTCTCGACCGCATCCTGCGGCGGCGCATGACCGAAGCGCTCGCGCCGCTCGGTCTGACGCTCGCGCAGTTCACCGCGCTGTCCGTACTCGAGGCAAAGGGCCAGGCGTCCAATGCGCAAGTGGCCGAACGCTCGTTCATCACGCCGCAATCCGCCAATGAAGTCATGAACGCGATGGCGAGCCGCAACTGGGTGAGCCGCGAGCCGGACCCGACCCACGGCCGCATCGTGCTGCTGCGATTGACGGACGAAGGACGCGCCGTGCTGCGCGAATGCGAGCAGGCCGTCAAGACAATCGAGAAGCAGATGATGGCGGGCATCGAACTCGAAGCGGCCGGCGCCCTGCAAACCCACCTCGAAACTTTCGTTCGTAATCTACGCGGTTAAATTAACCGCGCCGCCAGATCGCTAGGTGTTTTCACCGAACGATTTGCGCTTGTGTTATCAGCCTACCTGATATTAAATCCACTCCACGATGCAGCGTTTGGAGACGCGCCGCATCGCCTCGAAACAATCGGACAGCCACGCGGGCATCGACTCGAAGCGTTGCGCGCTGCGGTGTTCGCTGCGCGGCGTATCGGTGTGCACAACGGGTGTGCACAACGGGTATGCCAACGCGCACGCCATCGCGAGTTCGACAGTGAACTGAATCCCGCTTCGCCGAAGCCGCCTGAGATCCAGGCGAATTTCGGCGCGGGCAAACGCACCGCTCATGCCTCTATCGGGCAAGCAAGACGGCGCTCCAGTGCGGCCGTCCTTCAATGAACCCGGAAAACCACGCATCTTGATAAGGATCGCTAACGTGAAAAGAGCCGGAACACTACCTTCGACCAACGGCGCCGCCGCCCCCGCCGCATCCAGCCGGACGAGCGCCCTGGTCACGCTCGGATTGTGCTTTGCCGTCGCGCTGCTCGAAGGGCTCGACCTGCAATCGGTCGGCGTCGCGGCGCCGCGCATGGCGCGCGAGTTCGGTCTGTCGGTCGGGCAGATGGGGCTTGCGTTCAGCGCCGGCACTTTCGGTTTGCTGCCCGGCGCGATGTTCGGCGGACGGCTCGCGGATCGCATCGGCCGCAAGCGCGTGCTGGTGATTTCCGCGTGCCTGTTCGGCCTGCTCTCGATCATGACCGCGCTGGTGAGCGACTTCCACATGCTGGTGATCGTGCGCGTGTTGACGGGCATCGGCCTCGGCGGTGCGTTGCCGAACCTGATCGCGTTGTCGTCGGAAGCGGTCGAGCCGCGCTCGCGCAGCACCGCGGTCAGCGTGATGTATTGCGGCATTCCGTTCGGCGGCGTGATCGCCTCGGTGATCGGCCTGATGAGCGCGGGCGATGCCGAGTGGCGTCACATCTTCTATGTCGGCGGTGCGGGCCCGCTGTTGCTGGTGCCGTTGCTGCTAGTGTTTCTCGCGGATTCCAAGGCGTTCACGATGGCCTCGCACGACGGACACGCGAAGCCCGCGCCGGTCGGCGAAGTTCTGTTCGGCGGCACGCGTGGTTTGTCCACCGTGCAGATCTGGATCAGCTACTTCTGCACGCTGATCGTCCTTTACTTCCTCCTCAACTGGCTGCCCTCGCTGATGGCGGCGAGCGGTTTGACGCGCGCACAGGTCGGCTACGTGCAGATCTTCTTCAACGTCGGCGGCGGGATCGGCGCGTTGTGCATCGGCATGTTGATGGATCGCATGCGCTCGGGCGCCGTGGTGGCGGGCATGTATGTCGGCATCATCGCGTCGCTCACCGCGCTCTCGATGGCGCCCGGCTTCGGCGCGCTCGCGGCCTCCGCCTTCTTCGCCGGCATGTTCGTGATCGGCGGGCAATCGGTGCTGTACGCGCTGTCCGCGGCGTTCTATCCGACGGCGATGCGCGGCACCGGCGTCGGCGCGGCGGTCGCGGTGGGCCGCATCGGCTCGGTGGTCGGCCCGCTCGCCGCGGGTCAATTACTGGCGATGGGCCGCAGTTCGTCGACGGTGATCGGCGCGAGCATTCCCGTCACGCTGATCGCGGCGGCGGCCGCGCTGCTGTTGCTGCGCCGCCCGCGCGCCGACTGAGCGGCCGCGCAAGCCGGCGCAAGCCGGCGCAAGCCGGCGCAACGATCAACGACAACAACACAAATTCAATCAACGGTTTGGAGACACCCCTCATGCAAGAATCCGCACGTGTTCTTCTTTGCGGCGCGTTGTGCGCCGTCAGCGGCGCCGCAACGGCCCAATCGAGCGTGACGCTCTACGGCATCATCGACACGGGCATCGAATACGTCTCGCACGCGAACGCCGCGGGCAAGAGCGTTTTCCGCATGCCCGGCATCACCGGCGAATTCCCGTCGCGCTGGGGACTGCGCGGCAATGAAGATCTGGGCGGCGGCTACAGCGCGGTATTCACGCTGGAAAGCGGCTTCAATGTGCGCGGTGGCGATCTCGGCCAGGGCGGCAGACTGTTCGGCCGCCAGGCGTTCGTCGGCATCAAGAGTCCGTATGGCACGCTTTCGTTCGGCCGCCAATACACGATGACGTACCTCGCCTTGATGGGCGCGGACCTGATCGGCCCCGACATCTACGGCCTCGGCTCGCTCGACGCCTACGTGCCGAACGCCCGCGCCGACAACTCGGTGGTCTACATGGGCAACTATGCGGGCGTGACGTTCGGCGCGAACTATTCGTTCGGCCGCGACTCGGCGGGCACCGGCAATTCGCCGGGACAAGGCACCTGCACCGGTTCTGTCGCGGGTCATGCAACCGAATGCCGCGAATGGTCCGTGATGCTGAAGTACGACGCGCCGCTGTTCGGCGTCGCGGCCTCGTATGAAGAGCAGCGCGGCGGCAGCACCGCGGCGGCGAATTTCTTCGACGGCGTGACGCCGGCCCGCATCGTCAACGCGGCCGACAAGGACATCCGCACCCACGTCAGCGCCTACGCGAACATCGGCAAAGCGAAGCTCGGCGCCGGCTGGCTCAATCGACGCGTGGAACCGTCGGCGGGCACGGTCGCGAGCGTGCGCTCGAATCTGTTTTTCGTCGGTGCGTCGTACTTCGTGACGCCGGCTTTCATCGTCGACGGCGAGGTGTATCGCATCGTCAACACCCAGCACGACACGCGCGCCACGATGGGCACCTTGCGCACCACCTATCTGCTCTCGAAGCGCACCGCCGTCTACGCGCAAGCCTCGTATCTCGCCAACAGCGCGAAGGCGCGCTACTCCGTCAGCTCGGGCGGCGGCGGCACGACGCCCACCGCGGGCACCGGCCAGACCGGCGCGATGATCGGCGTCCGGCACTCGTTCTAGGAGACATCGCATGAAGCACACAGCCATTGCGCTCGCCGCAGCCGCGGCACTCACACTCGCCGCGTGCGGCGGCAACGATACCAGCGGCGCCGGCAATTCCAGCACCAACGCCAACGCGCTGCCGCAACTGAGCGCGGCCACGCCGGGCACCTTGGCGGGCAATTGCACGACGCTCGGCGCGAAGCTCGCGTTCACCAACACGGTCTTTACGTCCGTAACGGACGTGGCGGCGGGCACGCTCAGCGTGGCCGGCAAACCGATCGCCGAACACTGCCTGATTCAAGGCAACATGAACCAGCGCGTGAGCAGCGTGGACGGCAAGACCTATGCGATCGGCTTCGAGATGCGCCTGCCGCTTGCATGGAACGGGCGCTTCTTCTACCAGGCCAATGGCGGGCTGGACGGCAACATCGTCACCGCCAAGGGAGAGATCGGCGGCGGCGGTCCGACCAACGACGCGCTCAACATGGGCTTCGCGGTGATCAGTTCGGACGCCGGGCACAGCGCGTCGCAGAATCCGCTGTTCGGCCTCGATCCGCAAGCGCGTCTCGACTATGGTTACAACGCGGTCGCCACGCTCACGCCGATGGCCAAGCAGGTGATCCGGCTGGCCTATGGCAAGGCGCCAGACCGCAGTTACTTCGACGGTTGCTCGAACGGCGGCCGTCATGCCCTGGTCGCGGCGGCGCGTTCGTCGGCGGAATACGACGGGATCATTGCCGGCGACCCGGGTTTCCATTTGCCGAAAGCGGCCATCGGCGAAATGTGGGGCGCGCAGCAACTGGCGAAAGTGGCGACCGCGACGACCGCAAGCGGCTTACCCGACATCACGACGGGCTTTACCACCACGGAACGCCAGATGGTGGCGTCGAAGATACTGGCGAAATGCGACGCGCTGGATGGCGCGAGCGACGGCCTCATCCTGGACATCAAGGCATGCCAGGCCAATTTCAGCCTCGCCAATGACGTCCCGACCTGCGCGAGCAACGCACGCGACGGAACCTGTCTGACGAGCGCGCAGAAAGACGCGATCGGCAACGTGTTCTCCGGCGCGCGCAACAGCGCGGGCACCGCTTTGTACGCGAGCTTTCCCTACGATGCGGGTCTCGGCCAGGGCTGGTCGGCGTGGAAGCAGTCGAATTCCATCACGCTCGATCCGGCCGCGGCGGCCTTCACGTTCACCACGCCGCCGCAGAATGTCTCGGTGTTGAGCCAACTGTCCGCCTACGCGCTCAACTTCAGCATGGACACCGACGCGCCGAAGATCTTCGCCACCAGCGGCGTCTACGGCGAATCGTCGTGGTCGTTCATGACGCCGCCCGACGAGACCAACCTCGGCGCACTGAAGCAACGCGGCGCGAAGCTGATGGTCTATCACGGCACGAGCGACCCGGTGTTTTCATCGAACGACACCACCGACTGGTATCAGCGGCTCATGACGGCCAACGGCGGCGACGCGTCGAACTTCGCGCGCCTTTACACGATTGCCGGCATGAACCATTGCAGCGGCGGCCCGAGCGCCGATCAGTTCGACATGCTCACGCCGATGATCGCGTGGGTCGAGCAGGGCAAGGCGCCGGACAGCGTGATCGCCACGGCGCGCGACGCGAGCAATGTGACGCCGAACACGGACGTCCCCGCGGATTGGGGCGCGGGACGCACGCGGCCGCTGTGTCCGTATCCGAAGGTGGCCCGCTATCGAGGCGGCGACATCAACGCCGCGAGCAGTTTCGCCTGCAGTTGAGATGAGGTGACCGCGAGCGCGGATGAACACGCAAAAGCACATCGCTCGCGCATGATTTGTAGTTTTGCCTGCGCGGGGAGACTTTCTTTCCCGCGCACTTCCTCAGCGCCTTCGCAGCATCGGGTTTGAAAGCCCGCATTCCTTCGCTACATAGCGCGACCGCTGCGAATCGTTTGCACCGCGCGCCACGCCCATTGCCCGCTCACAGCCAGCTCACGGCCCGTTCACGGCGAAGCCCGCAGCCGGTCGAACCATTCCCACGCCAGCCCGCTCCGGTCACGCGCGATCTCCGACAAGGCGGGAACAGCGATTGCTGACTCGTGTTCATTTGAGCGATCGACGGCTCCCCCGAGCCGCAGCCTCGCCGCCCTTTGAACGACACCGCGCCATGACCATTCACGAATCGCAGACATCTTCCCGCTCCAACGTGGAAACGGGCGTGCCCGGTTTCGACGAGATCCTGGGCGGCGGTCTGGTGAGCGGCGGCGTGTATCTGCTGGAAGGCATGGCCGGCGCGGGCAAGACGATTCTGTCGAGCCAGATCGGTTTTCATCGTGTAAGCCGGGGCGAGAAGGTGCTGTACATGACCTTGATCGCGGAGTCGCATGACAAGCTGCTTGCGCACCTCAAGGGCCTCGCCTTCTTCGACGAGAAAGCGGTCGCGCAGCAAATGCTGTTCATCTCCGGCTATCACGAGTTGATGCAGGACGGTCTCGACGGTTTTCTCAGGCTGATCGCCTCCAGCATCTACGACTATCGCCCGAGCCTCATGATCATCGACGGCTTTCGCAGCGCGCGTGAATTTAGCGAAACCGAACTGGCGCTGTCGAAGTTCATTCACGAGTTGAACGCGCTGGTCGCGGCCATGAATTGCACGACCTTGTTGCTCGCGCCGCTCTCCGGCAACGAGCCGCATCCCGAACACACGCTCGTCGACGGCCTGATCGAACTGAACCGCCATGGCGACGGCATGCGCCGCGCCCGCGAAATCGAAGTGCACAAGATGCGCGCCCGCAATCACCTGATGGGCAGGCACTTCTTTCGCATCGCCGAAAGCGGGCTGCTGATGTTCCCGCGCCTCGAAGCGCAGTGCGCCGCGCAGCCGGGTCCGGTCGATCTGAAAGCGCGCCTGGGTTTCGGCTTGCCGCATCTGGACAGCCTGCTCGGCGGCGGCTTCGCGCAAGGTTCGACCACCACGCTGATGGGACCGTCGGGCGCGGGCAAGACCCTGCTCGGTCTGCAGTTTCTGGCCGCCGGCGTGGCGCGCGACGAACGCTGCGTCTATCTCGGCTTTTACGAAGGACCGCAGCGGCTCATCGGCAAAGCCGAGGCGGTGTCGATTGCGTTGACCGACGCGTACGACGACGGCCGTCTCGTCATTCAATGGCAACCCGCGATCGAGCTTGCGGTCGACGAACTCGCGGCGACCGCGCTCGCCATGGTCAGGAAGATCGGCGCGTCGCGCATCGTGATCGACGGCATGGAAGGTTTCCGCGATTCGGCGTTGCGCACCGAACGCTTCGGGCTGTTCCTCAACGCCCTGCTGCATCAGCTTCGCGAAGCCGCCGTCACCACGCTGGTGACAGAAGAGCTGCCGCTTTACGCCGACCCCGGCCATGCGAGAGGCGTGCGGGTTTCGGCGTTGACCGAAAACCTGGTGCTGTTGCGTTACGCCGAAACCGAGTCGGGGTTGCGGCGCATGATCTCGGTGGTCAAGCAGCGCGAAAGCGCGCACGAGACGTCCCTGCGCGAGCTCGTGATTTCGTCGCAAGGCCTCGACGTGGCGGAGTGCGCGCTCAGTCCCGCGAGCGTGTATTCGAGTCCCGGCCTGTCCGCTACGCTACAGCCGCGACGCATGACGTAGCCGCTCATGAAAACCATCCTGGTCGTGGACGACGAGTTCGACATTCTCACGGTCTGGCGACTGCTGCTGGAGCGGCACGGCTACACGGTGCTGACGGCGTCGAATGGCGCCGCCGCGCTCGAACAGATACGCAAGACTCGCCCCGACGTCGTCGTGTCGGACTGCATGATGCCGGTCATGTCGGGGCTGCAACTGTGCGCGGCGCTGTACGAGGACCCGGAACTGCGCGCCATCCCGATCATTCTGTGCAGCGCGGCGGCGGACATTCCCGTGCAGCCGAATCCCGTCATCGAATACGCGCGCAAGCCGCTTTCATTCGACACGCTGCTGAACATGCTTCGGCGCATGGCGGTCTGATCCGATCCATTGCGCTGTCCGCGCGGGGTTCGCATTCGAGCCTACGCGGCGCGTCGCGGCGAGCGTTGCGCGTGACGATGCAAGCCGGCGATCACATCGCTCGGCGTCACCATCCCGACGAGTCGCCGCTCGGCGTCCAGCACCGGAATGTGATGATGGCCGTGATTCGCGAACAGCGGCACGAGCTCGGCGATCGGCGTGTTCACGCTGGCCGCGCGCGGCTCGGCGTGCGCGCTTGCCACGCTGGCCGCGCTGGCCGCTGTCGGCCGCGACATGATGGTGGCGCACGTCAACTGGTTCAGCGCGCGGGTGTAGCCCTGCAATTGCGTTTCGTGCAGCAGCGCTTCGAGATCGTCCGCGTCGATGTCGAGCCATTCGCTGCGTTTGGCGAGCACCGCATCCAGATCGGCCCGTGTGAAACCCGGCGTCGGGGCCGCGCCGGGCTGCGGATTCTGCGCGGGAACGTGCGGATACCGATGCCCCGTCAGCGCATGAAACACGAGCGCCGCGCAGAGCAGCGCGATCGACTGAATCGCAATCGGCTCGAGTACGAAGCGGTAGCCCATTGCATGAATCGCGGGACCGCCCAACACCGCCGTCAACGCAACCGCCCCTGACGGCGGATGCACACAGCGCAGCGCAAACATTGCGCAGATCGCGAGCGACACCGCGAGCGTCGCGGCCGCAACCGGGTTGGCGATCCAGCTCGCACAGGCAACGCCGACCACGGCCGATACCAGATTGCCGCCGATGATCGACCACGGCTGCGCCAGCGGGCTCGCCGGCACGCCGAACAGCAGCACGGCCGATGCGCCCATCGGCGCGACCAGCAGCGGCATCGCCGCGTCCGCGCCGACCAGAAAATACATCGACCCGCCAGTGAACGCGATGCCGAAGAGCGCGCCGACACACGATCGGAAACGCTCCGGCCATTTCGCCGTCACCGGATGCGGCGCGAAGCTCAGCAGCCAGCGCACCGCGGCAGAGGCCAGGTTTTTTTTAGGCACGTTTTTTGTCTCCGTCGTTGGCGGCGGTGGGGCTTCTCGGGCCGCTTTCCGTGTTGTTTTTCGCTGCGTTCCTCGATGCGTTCTTCAGGCGGCCTCTAATTGCCGGAGCAACGCGTCGACGCTGCCCTTCGCATCGCCGAACAGCATCCGCGTGTTGTCCTTGTAAAAGAGCGGATTGTCGACACCCGCGTAACCGGTCGCCATGCTGCGCTTCGACACGACCACCGTGCGCGCCTTCCACACTTCGAGCACCGGCATCCCCGCGATCGGGCTGCCCGGATCTTCGAGCGCGCCGGGGTTGACGATGTCGTTCGCGCCGATCACGAGCACGACGTCCGTGTTGGTGAAGTCCTCGTTGATCTCATCCATTTCGAGCACGATGTCGTACGGCACTTTCGCTTCCGCGAGCAGCACGTTCATGTGGCCCGGCAAGCGCCCCGCCACCGGATGGATGCCGAAGCGCACGCGCACGCCGAGCCCTTCGAGCTTGCGCGTGATGTCGCTGATCGTCGTTTGCGCCTGCGCGACCGCCATGCCGTAGCCCGGCACGATGATCACCTCGGACGCGTCGCGCAGAATCGCGCAGACTTCATCGACGGTGGTCGGCACGACTTCGCCGGCGATATCCGCCGAACTGGTGCCGCTTGCCGCGCCGAAGCCGCCGAGAATCACCGAGATGAAACTGCGGTTCATCGCGCGGCACATGATGTAGCTGAGAATCGCGCCGCTAGAGCCGACCAGCGCGCCGGTCGTGATCAGCAGATCGTTGCTCAGCATGAAGCCGGTGGCGGCCGCCGCCCAGCCGGAATAGCTGTTCAGCATCGAGACGACGACCGGCATATCCGCGCCGCCGATCGCCATCACCAGATGCACGCCGAGCGCGCCGGCCAGCACGATCATTGCGAGCAACGCAACGACGCCGTCGGCACCCGCCGGCACCGCAAGAAAGCGATAGCCGATCGCGATGCACAGCACGAGCACCGCGAGATTCAGCAGATGCCGGCCCGGAATGACGAGCGGCTTGCCGCTCACCGTGCCTTGCAGCTTGAGGAACGCGACGATCGAGCCGGTGAACGTGACCGTGCCGATAAACACGCCGAGGTAGATCTCGATCAGATGGATCGCGCGTTCGGCTCCGCCGAGTTCGCCAGCGGGCATCAGATAATTGGTGACGCCGATCAGCACCGCGGCAAGTCCGACGAAGCTGTGCAGGACCGCGACCAGTTGCGGCATTTGCGTCATCTCGACACGGCGCGCGAGCAATGCGCCGATTGCCGCGCCGATCACGGCTGCGGCGAGCACGACCTCGATGCCCGCGCCTTGCGCGATCAGAAGTGTCGCGACGACCGCGATCAGCATGCCGGCGACGCCGTACAGATTGCCGCGCCGCGCGCTGCTCGGATGACTCAGGCCACGCAGGCTGAGAATGAACAGCGTGCTTGCGCCGAGATACGCGATGTTGCCGATTCCGTTCAGCATGACTTCTCCTTAGTTGCGCTGAAACATCTTCAGCATCCGCTGGGTCACGAGGAACCCGCCGGCGATGTTGATCGTGGCGACCAGCAATGCGATGCCGCCGAGCACCGTGACCAGCGCGTTCGGCGTGCCGAGTTGCAGCAGCGCGCCGATCACGATGATTCCGCTGATCGCGTTGGTCACGCTCATCAGCGGCGTGTGCAACGCGGGCGTCACGTTCCATACCACCTGATAGCCGACGAACACCGCGAGCACGAACACGGTCAGGTGCGCGACGAAGGCGGGCGGCGCGACCGCGCCCAACGCGAGCAGCCCCACGGCGGCGGCCGCGAGCAGAATCAGCGACGTAGAGCGCGAGCCGCGAGCCGGTTCCTTGGCATCGGCGGCAATGGCGGCGGCCTTCGCGGGCGCCGGCTTGTGCACCGCGATCGCCGCCTGTTTCGGCGGAGGGGGCGGCCAACTGATTTGCCCTTCGTACACCACGGTCGCGCCGCGCATCACATCGTCGTTCATGTCGATACGCGCGATGCCGTCTTTTTGCGGCGTCAGATCGGTGAGCAGATGCCGGATGTTGGTGCCGTAAAGCTGGCTCGATTGCGTCGCCATGCGGCTCGGCAAGTCGGTGTAGCCGATGATCGTCACGCCGTTGACGGCGGCCACGACGCCCGGCTGCGTCAGTTCGCAATTGCCGCCCTGCTCCGCCGCCATATCGACGATCACGCTGCCCGGCCGCATGCCCGCCACCATCGCAGCGGTGATCAGCTTCGGCGCCGGCTTGCCGGGAATCAGCGCGGTCGTGATGATGATGTCGACCTCTTTCGCCTGCGCGGCGAACAACGCCATTTCCGCCTCGATGAACTTCGCGCTCATCTGCTTCGCGTAGCCGCCCGCGCCGCTGCCTTCTTCCTCGACGTCGAGCTTGAGGAATTCGGCGCCCATGCTTTCGACCTGCTGCTCGACTTCCGGGCGCGTATCGAACGCCCGCACGATCGCGCCGAGGCCGCGCGCGGCGCCGATCGCCGCCAGCCCCGCGACGCCCGCGCCGATCACCATCACCTTCGCCGGCGGCATCTTGCCCGCCGCGGTGATCTGCCCGGTGAAGACGCGGCCGAAGTGCTGCGCCGCCTCGATCACCGCGCGATAGCCGGCCATGTTCGCCATCGAACTGAGTGCGTCGAGCTTCTGCGCGCGCGAGATGCGCGGCACGCTGTCCATCGCCATCACGCTCGCGCCGCGCTCGGCGAGTTGTTCCAGCAGCGCCGCGTTCTGCGCGGGCCAAATGAAACTGATCAGCGTGGCGCCCGCTTTGAGCAGCGAGGTTTCGCTGACGCCGAGCGCGGGGTGATATTCCGGTGCGCGCACCTTGATCACGATATCGGCATCGGCCCACAACGCGCGGGGGTCGCTCACGATCTGCGCGCCCGCCGCGCGGTACGCATCGTCATCGAACGACGCGCGCACGCCGGCTTCGGTTTCCACATTCACCGCGAAGCCGAGCTTCAGCAACTGGCCGACCGTTTCGGGCGTCGCGGCCACCCGCCTTTCGCCGTCGCGGATCTCGCGCGGCACGGCAATCGTCATCGGCATGTCAACTCTCCAGCGCGAGCGTGTTCGAGAGGACGCCGATGCCGTCGATCGCTACGTCGACCGTCGCGCCGTCCTTGATCGAGCCCACGCCGATCGACGTGCCGCACGCGATCACGTCGCCCGGCTCCAGCGTCATGTCCTGCGAAATCAGGCTCACCTGTTCGGCAGGCGAAAAGATCATGTCCGCGAGCGGATAGTTCTGCCGCTCGACGCCGTCGAGCGTCGTCACCACGCGCGCCGCGCGCCAGTCGAACTCGCGCTGGATCGCGGGGCCGATGCAGCTAAACGTGTCGAAGCCCTTCGAGCGGCACCACTGCGCGAAATTGACGTCTTCGTTCAGCAGTTCGGCGGCGGTGACATCGTTGATGCAGGTGTAGCCGAAGATGTGGTCGCTCGCCGCTTCGACCGATACGTTGCTGCAACGCTTGCCGATCACGATGGCGAGCTCGCCTTCGTAGGCGATCTTGCCGCCGTATGCAGGCGGCCGCCGGATCGGTTCGCGTTGACCGATCACCGAGGTCGGCGGCTTGATGAGAAAGAGCGGATGCGCGGGCGGCGCCTTGCCGAGTTTCTCCGAGAGCGCATAGAAGTTATTCCACAACGCGACGACCTTGGTCGGCACGCACGGGCTCAGCAGCGTCAGTTCATCGACGCCGTGCACGTGGCCGGTCGATATGGCATCGCCGAACATGTCGCCGGCGTATTCAGTGACGCTTTCCGCATCGAGTATTCCGAAGCGCGTATGGCCATCGGCAAGACGAAAACGTATCCACGCTGTCATCGGATTGTCTCCTGCAATATTGGTGTTGCGATGACGCGACCGGAAAGGTCGCGCCGCAAGGTCTTGTTATGCGTGCGTCGGAACGCCGTGGGCGGTCGCCGCCGACGCGCTCAAATCGCGCCGACGGTGCGCAGATGAGCGATCTGGTCGGCGGTGTAGCCGAGTTCGGCCATCACCTCGTCGGTGTGTTCGCCGAGGAGCGGCGAGCGCGTGACTTCAGTGGGACTGTCCGACAGCTTGATCGGATTGCCGACCGTCAGATACTTGCCGCGCACCGGATGATCGACTTCGACGATCGTGCCGGTCTTGCGCAGCGACGGCTCTTCCGCGATCTCTTTCATGGAGAGAATCGGGCCGCACGGAATGTCGTATTTGTTGAGGATGGCCATCGCCTCGAACTTCGTCTTGGTCATGGTCCAGCGCTCGACCTCGGCGAAAATGTCTTTCAGATGCGGCAGGCGCGCGGCGGGCGTCGCGTAGTTCGGGTCCGTGGTCCATTCTTCACGGCCGATCACGTTGCAGATTTTGGCCCATACAGGGGCCTGCGCGATGAAGTAGATATACGCGTTCGGGTCGGTTTCCCAGCCCTTGCATTTGAGAATCCAGCCAGGCTGACCGCCGCCGGATGCGTTGCCCGCGCGCGGCACCGCTTCGCCGAATATGCCGTTCGGATGTTGCGGGTACTCTTTCATCACGCCGGTGCGTTCCAGCCGCTGCTGGTCGCGCAACTTCACGCGGCACAGATTGAGCACGCCGTCCTGCATCGCGGCCAGCACATGTTGGCCGCGTCCCGTCGATTTGCGTTGATAGAGCGCCGTGACGATGCCGAGCGCGAGATGCAGGCCCGTGCCGCTGTCGCCGATCTGCGCGCCGGTCACCACGGGCGGGCCATCGTCGAAACCGGTTGTCGAGGCCGCGCCGCCGACGCACTGCGCCACGTTCTCGTACACCTTGCAATCTTCATAGGGACCGGGGCCGAAGCCCTTCACCGAGGCGACGATCATGCGCGGATTGAGTTCCTGGATGCGCTCCCAGGTGAAGCCCATCCGGTCGAGCGCGCCGGGTGCGAAATTCTCCACCAGCACGTCGCACGACTGGATCAGTTCCTCGAGAACCAGCTTGCCTTCAGGATGCTTCGTGTCGATCGTGATCGAGCGCTTGTTGTGGTTGAGCATCGTGAAGTAAAGGCTGTCCGCTTCGGGGATGTCACGCAATTGCTCGCGCGTGATGTCGCCCGCTCCCGCCCGCTCGACCTTGATGACGTCGGCGCCGAACCATGCCAGCAACTGCGTGCAGGTCGGGCCCGACTGCACATGCGTGAAGTCGAGGATTCTCACATCCTCCAATGCTTTGCCCATGTCGGGTCTCCCTGAATTAATCGTGGTTGTTCTGGACGAGCCGGCCGGGCGCGTGCCGCGACGTCGTATGCAATGCGGGCTTAGCGTTTTCGGGCGGCGGGCGTGAGCAATGCCATCGCGACACGGCGCGCCCCGGCAATCGCCGCCGCCTCGCTTTCAAAAATCGCTTCGTCGACCACCTGCTGATACGGCAGCAGATCGGGCTGCGCCGAATGGTTTTCCTCGACCGTGCGAATCGCCACGTAGGCGGCCCAACCGCCGTTGTGAATCCATTGCATCGCGGACAACTCGAGCCGGTACTTGCCCAATACTTCTACGTGCATCGGAATTCTCCTGTGCGACCACTCAAGCGCCTGCCGACGCTTCCAGTTCCGCGAGGCGCTTGCGCAGCGCGCGATCTTCCTGGAAGCGACTGGTTTCGTCGCGAATCACGGCGACGATGCCGGTCAATTCGTTTTGCGGCGAATGCAGCAACGCAACCGTGAAGGCGATCGACAGCGAGCGGCCGTCTTTATGCGCGGCGGGAACGCGTAGCACGTCGTTGCCATAACGAGTTTCGCCCGTTGTCATGGTCTTGTGATAGCCGTCCCAGTGACGGCCGCGCAAGCGCTCGGGGATGATCAGATCCAGCGACTTTCCCAACGCCTCGGCTTGCGTGAAGCCGAACATGCGCTCGGCGGCGGGGTTCCATAACGTGATGCTGCCGGTGGCGTCGGAGATGATGATCGCGTCGCCGATTGCGTTGACGAGCTGCTCGAAGTCGATGGTTGTTGTTTGCATGGTTGGCGCTCCCCTCACAAGTTATGACGCTGATCGTTGAGCCGGATACGGCGTCCGCGACAGACGCCGTATCCGCCAGGCGCCGGCATGAAGCCGGCCCTGCGTGACACCGTTAAACCGCTTTCACTTCGCGCAGATTGAAGATTTCCTGCTGGCTGTAGCCAAGGCTCGCCAGCACTTCGTCGGTGTGTTCGCCGAGCAGCGGCGACGCGGTGACTTCCGGCTTCAGGTCCGAGAACTTGATCGGGCTGCCGACCGTCAGATACGTGCCGCGTTTCTTGTGCGGCACCTCGACGATCGTGCCGCTCGCGCGCAGCGACGGATCGTTCGCCAGTTCCTTCATCGTCAGCACCGGCGCGCAGGGAATGTCGAACTTGCGCAGGATGTCGACCGCTTCGAACTTGGTCTTGTCGGCGAGCCAGGTTTCGATGGTGCCGAAGATATCGAAGATATGCGGTTGACGCGCTTCAGCGGTCTTGTAGGCCGGATCGTCGATCCACTCGGGTTTGCCGATTGCCCTGCAGATCGGCTCCCATGCATGGCCCTGGATCGTGAAGTAGATGTACGCGTTCGGATCGGTTTCCCAGCCCTTGCACTTGAGCACCCAGCCCGGCTGGCCGCCGCCGCCCGCATTGCCGCCGCGCGGCACCACGTCGCTGAATTCGCCGTGCGGATATTGCGGATATTCCTCGAGATAGCCCACGCGTTCGAGACGCTGCTGGTCGCGCAACTTCACGCGGCACAGGTTCAGCACGCTGTCCTGCATCGACACCGCGACCTTCTGGCCCTTGCCGGTTTTGTCGCGGCCGATCAGCGCGGTCAGGATGCCGATTGCCAGATGCATGCCGGTGTTGCTGTCGCCCAGCGCCGCGGCGCTGATGGTCGGCGGACCGTCCCAGAAGCCGGTGGTCGACGCCGCGCCGCCCGCGCATTGCGCGACGTTTTCGTAGACCTTCAGATCGTCGTAATGATGGCCGTCGCTGAAGCCCTTCACCGAAGCCACGATCATCTTCGGATTGAGTTCGTTCAGGCGTTCCCACGAAAAGCCCATGCGGTCCAATGCGCCGGGGCCGAAGTTTTCGACCAGCACGTCCGATTCGCGGACGAGCTTTTCGAGGATCTCCTTGCCCTCGGGTTTCTTCGTGTCCAGCGTCAACGACTTCTTGTTGCTGTTGAGCATCGTGAAGTACAACGCGTCGGCGTCGGGAATGTCGCGCAACTGGTTGCGCGTCACGTCGCCGGAACCCGGCCTTTCAACCTTGATCACGTCGGCTCCGAACCAGGCAAGCAACTGCGTGCACGCGGGACCGGCCTGGACGTGGGTGAAGTCGATGATCTTGATGCCTTCGAGAGGTTTGGTCACTTTGTATCTCCGTGGTTGCTCTGGGTTACTTTTTCATCGCCGCGCTTTGCGGATTCAGATTCGTCAGGCGGCCGCTTTCGGTGCCCGCCGCTTCATCGATGACGGCATTGATCAAGGTCGGCTTGCCCGATGCGATCGCCTCGAGCAGCGCCTTCGTCAGTTCTTCCGGCGTGGTGGCGTTGTGGCCGATACCGCCGAATGCCTCGATCATCTTGTCGTAGCGCGCGCCCTTCACGAACACGGTCGGCGCGACGTCCTTGCCCCCGGTGGGGTTCACGTCGGTGCCGCGATACACGCCGTTGTTGTTGAACACGATCGTGCAAACCGGCAAGTCGTAACGGCAGATGGTTTCGAGTTCCATGCCGCTGAAGCCGAACGCGCTGTCGCCTTCGATCGCGACGACCTGCTTGCCGCTCGTCACCGCCGCGCCGATCGCGAAGCCCATGCCGATGCCCATGATTCCCCACGTGCCCGAATCGAAGCGCTTGCGCGGCTCGTACATGTCGATGATGCTGCGCGCGTAGTCGAGCGTATTCGCGCCTTCGTTGACGACGTTGATGTCGGGGCGCGTCTTCAGCACATCGCGGATCGCCCGCAACGCGCTGTGGAAATTCATCGGCGACGGATTCTTGTCGAGCGTCGCGGCCATCTTCGCGAGATTCTTGTTCTTGCGTTCGGCGATCGCGCCCGTCCATTCCGTGCCCGGCTTCCTGAAGCCCGCATCGAGCCCGGCGCGCAGCGCCGCCACGCAGGAGCCGATGTCGCCGATCACCGGCGCGGCAATCGCGACGTTGCTGTCGATTTCGGTCGGCGAAATATCCACCTGCACGAACTTCTTCGGCTCCGCGCCCCACGTCTTGCCCTTGCCATGCGAGAGCAGCCAGTTCAGGCGCGCGCCGATCAGCACGACCACGTCCGCTTCCTGCAGGACGAACGAGCGCGCCGCCGACGCCGATTGCTCGTGCGTATCCGGCAACAGGCCCTTGGCCATCGACATCGGCAGATACGGAATGCCGCTTTGCTCGACGAACGCGCGAATCTCCGCGTCGGCCTGCGCGTAGGCCGCGCCCTTGCCGAGCAAGATCAGCGGACGCTTCGCGCTCTTCAACACATCGATCGCGCGCTTGACCGAGTCAGGCGCCGGCAATTGGCGCGGCGCGGCGTCGACCACTTTGATCAGCGACTGCTGGGCCTTCACCGCATCGAGCGTTTGCGCGAGCAGCTTGGCCGGCAGGTCGAGATACACGCCGCCGGGACGCCCGGACACCGCGGCGCGAATCGCGCGCGCCACGCCGACGCCGATGTCTTCCGCGTGCAGCACGCGATAGGCGGCCTTCGCGTAGGGCTTGGCCGCATTCAACTGGTCCATTTCCTCGTAATCGCCTTGCTGCAGATCGACGATTTCACGCTCGCTCGAACCGCTGATCAGGATCATCGGGAAGCAGTTGGTCGTCGCGTTGGCGAGCGCCGTGAGGCCGTTCAGAAAGCCCGGCGCCGACACCGTCAAACAGATGCCCGGCTTCTGCGTCATGAAGCCGGCGATCGCCGCCGCGTTGCCCGCGTGCTGTTCATGACGAAAGCCGATGAAGCGCATGCCTTCCGCTTGCGCGAGCCGTGCGAGATCGGTGATGGGGATACCGACCAGCCCAAAGATGGTGTCGATGTCGTTCAGTTTCAGCGCGTCGATGACGAGATGGAATCCGTCGGTCGTCTCGGTCGCCTGTTGTTTCAATGTCTCTTCTACTGTCGTGCTGTCGGCTTCTGCCATGACGTCTCTCCTCCGTGACGGGGCGTTGTGTGGTTCGTGATATACAATATTCCACACACAGTATTAGTTCAAGCCTATTTTGCGGAAGAGATGGGATTGCTGCATTGCAGCTTGTACGCGAGGTCTGGATTTAAGGCGTATTCGGGGTAGAAGGTTTGCATTGCACAAACCACAAAGACGGCGTTTTTCTCTGTAGCGCCGGCGGGCGAGCGCCGGATGAAAGGAATTTGCAGGCTGCGTTGGTTGCCGAGGAACGCCATGCCCGTGGACGCAAAAAAGCACCGCAACGCTCGACGCGTGACAGTGCCTTTAGGGATGCTTTTTAGGGATTCTTATAGGGACGTGCCGACCGCTGGCTTGATACAGCTAGCGGCTACGTCGCCCCACCAACCAGCCGGAAGCTCAGTCGAGGAAATCGCAGTTGGCCTCGACAAACGCCGCCAGCTCGAGCGAATGCTGGCGCACGAGGCTCTCGACCAACTCGGTATCGCGCCGCTCCAACGCCTCGATAATGCGCATGTGATCGACAATCGAGCGCGATGCCCGGTTGCTTTGCGAAATGGTCATTTTGCGGATCGCGCGCACGTGTACGAACAGATTCTTCATCGTGTCGAGCAGAATCTGCGATTGGGAGAGCTGCACGATCGCCTGATGAAACGCGATGTTCGCTTCCGAGTACTCGTCGATATGCTCGGCCGGCGTGGTATCGCGGAAGTCGTCGAACATGCGCCTGAGACCGGCAATCTCGCTCTCCGATGCGCGCCGCGTCGCAAGGCGCGCGGCCATGCTTTCGAGCGCCGCCCACATGTAGATCATGTCGACGATCTCTTTCTTCGTCTTGCGCTGAATGTAGATGCCGCGGCGCGGCACCGTGCGCAGAAAACCTTCCTGTTCGAGCAGCGTCATCGCTTCGCGAACCGGCGTGCGGCTTACGCCGAGCGCCTCCGTCAATTCTCTTTCGTCGAGCCGGATCTCTTCGCGCGAGCGATAGATGTCGGCTTCGGCAATCGCCTGCTTCAGCTTTGCGTAGGCCTGGTCGCGCAGCGAAGCCGTCGCGTTGATCGGCTCGAGCGTCAATGGCAACGCCATTGGGCGAACATCGGTTTGCGTATCAGCCATTGACAGTGCTTTCCAGGTTCAAGGTGGCCGTTGTCCGGGGCACCTGTGCTACTCATTGGGCTTTTTATATACCATATATCACATATCTACATAAGTCTAGTGAGTGCGATCCACGCGTATCGACAGACGTGCGGATGCCGCGCGGCCCGCGCTTTACCTATATGAAGAGGGAATGCGGAAAGCGACCCTTGCAGGCGAAGCTGCAAAGGTCGCGACGCGGCGCTGTCGAATACGCCGTGGAGGGGATGTTGTCGCCGCCGCAGCTCACGCCGCGATGGGACATCACCTTCGGTTGAATCGTGAGCGAGCGACTACAGGCTCACGCGTTGACCCAGGCGAGCGCAGCCAATGGCTATGACCGCGCTTCCGCGACGACCACGCTGGCCGACGCGCTGGAACTGTTCTCGATCCAGCGCTTTCTCATCGGCGCGAGTATGAATTTCGCGGACACGGCCGCCGCGATCGACACCACCGCCGCCGAAATGAACACCGTGCTCCACCCGCCGTTCGCCGACAACACCGAGGCGATCGGCACCAGCATCGACGCGGTGCCCTTCGCGGTGTAAAGCGTGCCCGCGTTGGCGGCGGCGTATTTGCTGCCGAACGTGTCCGCGCAGGTCGCCGGGAAGATCGAGAAGATCTCGCCCCAGCACAGGAACACGGCGGCCGCGAAGAACATGAACGCGTACGGGTTATGGCCGAATTCCATCAGCCCGAGCAGCGCGACGCCTTCGCCGAGAAAGATCATGAACATCGTGTTTTCGCGGCCGATTCGGTCCGACAGAAAACCGCACAACGGACGCGTGAAGCCGTTGCACAGATTGTCGATCGACAGCGTCATCGTCAACAGCGGCAGCGTGATGCCCATCAAATTGACAGGCAGCTTGGCAAAGCCGTATTCCTTCGCGATGGGTCCAAGCTGCGCGGTCGCGATGATGCCGCCGGCGGCAACGAACACGAACATCAGATACAGCACCCAGAAGAGCGGCGAACGGATCATCTGGCCGGGCGTGTAATCGATCTTGGTGGCGACCACGCGCTTGGCCGCGACTGCCGTTGCAGGCGGCTTCGGCCGTATCAGCATGGTGGCGAGCAGCAAAATGCAGACGCCCTGGAAAATGCCGAAGAACATGAACGTGTGCTCGTAGCCCGAGCGCTGAATCATGTTGGCGATCGGAATCACGGTGACGGCCGCGCCCGCGCCGAAACCCGCCGCGGTCAAGCCGGCCGCGAGACCGCGCTTGTCGGGAAACCATTTGAGCGCCGTGCCGACACAGGTGCCGTACACGCAACCTGCGCCGATACCGGCGATCACCGCCGCGACGTAAAGCTCGGTGAGACTGCTTGCATGCGCGTCGATGATCCAGCCTAGCGCCGCGCACAACGAGCCGCCGATCACAACGGGGCGCGGCCCGAACTTGTCGACGAGCCATCCTTCAACGGGCACGAGCCACGTTTCCGTGACGATGAAAATGGTGAACGCCGTCTGAATCGCGGCCTGGCCCCAATGGTGCGCGTTGTCCATTGGTACGACGAACAGCGTCCACGCATATTGCAGATTCGCGACCAGCCCCATGCACACGATGCCGATTGCCAGTTGCACCCAGCGGTTATGCGTGAATGGCGCGGTGCCTCGCTGGGCTACGTTGGGATATCCCATGTCTCCGTCTCTCCTGTAGATTCCGTCGCGCTCGATCGGCGCGTTGGACTGACTGATCGAATTGCCTCATCGCCGTTTGATCTGCTGCGATGAGACGCCAATGGTCGGCCAGAGGAATTGCATTGATGAAAACCCTTGTCCCCGTTGACCGCGCGGCGACTGGAATAAAAGAGTTGCGCGGGCAGCAGGTCTGAAGGCATGCTGCGCGAGAACAGCAATCAGCGAAAGTTAAAACATTTTATGGTTTGCATTAGGTATCCCTAATACGTGGGGTTTGCCCTTACTGAGTAACGTCCATGAGAAACGCGACGCTGCGCCAACTGAAGATCTTCGAGACGGTCGCCCGGCACCTGAGTTTTTCGCGTGCCGCCGATGAACTGTGCCTCACGCAGCCCGCCGTCTCCACCCAGGTCAAGCAACTCGAAGAGCATGCCGGTCTCGCGCTATTCGAGCAACTCGGCAAAAAAATCTATCTGACGCCGGCGGGCTCGGAAATGCTTCACTACGCGCGCTCGATCATCGAACAGTTCCGGGAAATGGACGGTGCGATGGGCCGCTTGCAAGGCATCGCGGGCGGTCAGCTCAACATCGCGGTAATCAGCGCGGGCGATTATTTTTTCCCGCGCCTGTTAGGCGAATTCACGCGGCGCAATGAAGGCGTGCGACTCAATCTCGCGGTGCACAATCGCGAGGGACTGCTGCAACAACTCACGCACAACCTGACCGATCTGGCGATCATGGTGCGTCCGCCGCTCGATCTCGACACGCGCAACGAATCGTTCGCGCCGCATCCTTATGTCATCGTTGCGCCGCCCAGGCATCCGCTGGTCGGCAAGAAGCGCATTGCGCTTTCGACACTCTGCAAGGAGCCGTTCATTGTTCGCGAGAAGGGCTCGGACACCTGGCATTCAATGGAAGAGGGTTTTGCCGGCGGCATGGGGCGCCTCAACATCGCCATGGAAATCCGCAGCACCGAGACGATCAAGCAGGCCGTGATTGCCGGCATGGGTCTCGCGTTTCTGTCCGCGCATACCATCAGCCTCGAATTGCAGGTCGGCAATCTCGCGGTGCTGGATGTGGTCGGCTTTCCCCTGATGCTCGACTGGTACGTGGTGCATCGCAAGAACAAGCGCTTGCCGCCGGTGGCCGCGGCGTTCAAGGACTTTCTGATCAGCGAAGGCGCGGCGCGCATCGCCCAGATCACTCACATCGACGCAGACCTGCTGCATGGGCAGTCCGAAAGTATCTTGAGGGCGACGGTTTAGGGGCGTGCATTTCGGGCTGCATAAACAAAACACTATCGTCATTCACAATAACTTTAACTGTTGTTTATTCACCGTCGCTTTTATTCTGGGTTCATGCCACCTGTCTGAAGGAGACGATCATGAACCCCTCTCAATTCGACGCTCACGACAGCGCGCTCGATGCCGACATCCAGGCGCAACTGTGCGCCTATAACACCGCTTTCGATGAACTCGGCCTGCGCTTTCGTTGGGACGCCCACACGCTGACGTCGCTGGCCGCAATCGACGGCGAGCAGGCGCGGATCGCCGCTTACATCGAAGCGCACCATGCCCATTTGCTGAATGCGTACAGCGCGGAGTTTCTGAGCCGCGCGATTCTCGAGAAAAAGAACGCGCGCTATCCGGCGTGCCTGGCGACGCGAGTCGAAAACGCACAGCATGTGAACCACGCGACACGTCCGTCACAAACGACCAACCGTCGCGAGCACCTGTCGTACGGCGTGGAACTGCCGGCGCTGGCGGGCGTTTAACGGCAGCGCGCGCTGGCGCACATTGGCTCATCAGCACGGAACCGCGTGCTGCTTGCGTCGGGCCGTCTAAAGCAAGCACGTTCGCTGCGCGCCTGATAGGCCCGTTCGCCCGTCAAGCCTGAACCGACGCCACCACCAGCGCGCCCACATTCGCAATCGCCGCATTGCAGCGCGCCGCATTGCCGCTCGTTTCGGTCAGATAGACGGCCACGAGAACCGGACCGCGTCCCGGCGGCCACAGAATCGCCACGTCGTTCGCGGTGCCGCGATCGCCCGTGCCGGTTTTGTCGCCGACGCCCCAATCCTTCGGCAGCTTCGCGCGAATCCGTGCGCCGCCCGTCTCGTTGGCGGCGAGCCACGCCAGCAATTGCGCCTTCGACGACGACGACAAACGCTCGCCCAACACAAGCTCGCGCAGATTGCCGAGCATCGCGTTGGGCGTGGTCGTGTCGCGCGGATCGCCGGGAATGGCTTCGTTCAAGGTCGGCTCGTTGCGATCGAGCCGCGTGATGCCGTCGCCCAGACTGCGCGCGAATGCCGTCAATCCCGCCGGACCGCCCATGCTCGCGAGCAACAGATTGGCCGCCGTGTTGTCGCTGAGCGTGATCGCCGCCTTGCACAATTGCGCGACGCTCATGCCGGCCTCACCGGTACGCTCGCGGATGTGTTGGCTCGTGGCCGGCGAATACGACACGAGATCGCGTTGAGAGAACACGATGCGCCGCTGCAAATCCTCTTGCCCGCGATCCGTGCGTGCCAGCACGGCCGCCGCCGCCAGCAATTTGAAGGTGCTGCACATCGGAAAGCGTTCATCGGTGCGCAAGCCGGCATTCAAGCCCGACGTCGTATCGACAATCGACACGCCCAGTCGCCCACCACTTTCCGCCTCGATGTCCTTGAGCCGTTGACGAATCACATCCGCCTTGGCCAAGCCACGCCCCGGCGCCGTCGCGCCTGTCTTCACCACTTTCGCGAACGCGCCGGCACTGCCAACCGCAACCCCAGCTATCGACGCACCCAGCAATGCACCCGCGAATTTCCGTCTGGTTATCATTTGCCGCTCCTTGTGTGAGCCGCAACTATCGGTTTTCCGCGAGCCGCTGACAAACGATGATAAGTTAGCCGACCCACAAGAAAATCTTATGCCTTCGCCATGAGACCTTACCTCCCGTTGAACGCGCTGCGCGCCTTCGAATCGTCCGCGCGGCATTTGAGCTTCACGCGCGCCGCGTTTGAACTGAACGTCACCCAGGCGGCCGTCAGCCAGCAGGTCAGAATGTTGGAAGAGCGCCTGGGCACCGCGCTCTTCAAGCGCCTGCCGCGCGGCCTCGCGATGACCGACGAAGGACTCGCGCTGCGCCCGGTCCTCACCGACGCGTTCGATCGCATCGAGGCCGTGCTCAAGCGCTTCGAAGGCGGCCACTTTCACGAAGTATTGACGGTCGGCGTGGTCGGCACGTTCGCGGTGGGCTGGCTGATGCCGCGCCTCAAATCGTTTCGCGACGCGCATCCGTTCGTCGAATTGCGGCTGCTGACGAATAACAATCGGGTCGACCTCGCCACCGAGGGCCTCGACTTCGCGATCCGCTTCGGCGACGGCACGTGGCCCGGCTCGCTCGCGACCCGGCTGCTCGATGCGCCGCTCGCGCTGCTGTGCACGCCTGAAATCGCCGCGCGTCTATCGGCGCCGGAGGACCTCATCAACGAAACCTTGCTGCGTTCCTATCGCGCCGACGACTGGATGAGCTGGTTCACCGCAGCCGGCATTCCGCCGCGGCCGATTCGCGGACCCGTGTTCGATTCGTCGCGGCTGATGGTGGAAGCGGCGATGCAGGGAGCGGGTATCGCACTCGCGCCCGCGTTGATGTTCGATCACGAGATCAACACCGGGCGGCTAGTGCGCCCCTTCGAGGTGGAAGTGCATGCAGGCAGTTACTGGCTCACAGGATTGAAGGGCAAACCGATGACGCCGGCCATGCTGCAGTTCAGTCAGTGGATCGTCGGGGAAGCGGCCTCGGGTGGACAAACCCGGCAAACCCGGCAAACCCCGCAATACCCGCAAAGCGCTTAGGCAAGCGCCCTGCGCAGATGGCCGTTCATTGCAGGCCGCTCGGCTTGCGGCGGGAACACGTTCCACGAACCGTCGTCATGGCGAAAGAAGAAGATCGACAGCAAGCCGCCCGGCCGCAGCGCTTCCACGCAAACGTAACGCTGATGTTGCGAAGCGCGGTGGCAAAACTGCACGACGCGCGCGGGCATCGAGGGGGTCGGTGCGAGCCATTTGTCGACGGCCCAGTGCAAGGTTTTTTCCGCTGCTGACATGACGTTCTCCTTGAATCGTTGAATGCCTGAATGCTTTCCTGCTGGTTCACATCAACTGAGCGGCAACCGGAGCACCGTGAGTGCCCTTCGCTCCACTTTCGACAAAAGCCTTCACGAGACACACCAGCGCGAGCACGCCAACGCGCGGATGCCGCAAGCAGCAATGCACCTGTTCGCTACGGCTTTCGCCGAGCAGGCACCACGCGCAGAAGTGCTCGCAGTTATTGGTCAGCAGGCGATAGTGGTTTTCGCCGAGACGGGAGCGCGCACGGCGCACCGCTTCATCGCCGACGTAGCGAGCGCTCGGCGCGGCGCGCACCGCCAGCGGATGACCGGCGGCGAAGCGTTCCAATTCCACTTCCTCGACCGGGCCGCGATGCGCCGAACCTGCGAAGCCCGAGTAATGCACCACGCGGCCATTGCCCACATAAATGCCGTGGTGTTCGTAACCGCGCCGTTGCGTGACGAGGTGCGCGCCGATCGGCAGGTCGATGGTCGATTCATCGCCGCCTTCGCTGCTCGTCTGAAGAAGATCGGTGTTCATGGCTGGCCTCGCTTCGATTTCCAACACTGTTGCGAGGTTATTTGCATCATCCGGGCCATGCGCCGGAAAGCCTTGATTTAAAGGACTGAGAGAGAGAATGACGCGCTCAGGGCGAGCCGGGTGTGGGTTGCAAGCCGACAGAATTCGCGCCGATGTGTTGGCGAACGTCGATCATCCATTGCAATCGGCGTCGGCGCTTTTCGTCTATGGATGACAAGCCGCGAGTCGCCTGAATGTGTTGGGTGTCGCACCGCTTCGAGTTGGATCGTGTTGGCTACAGGCCAACCTGTGAACGCCGCCATGACCCTGCGCGGCGTGCGTCGGCGCGCGCAATCGCTTTGCCATCAACGTGTTGCGAAAACGGGGGAACGCGAGCCGCGAATTGGCATGGCACTTGCACCATCATGCTCAGATCCATTTAGACCGCGCGCGTTGCGCACGCGGCAACCGGAGAACGACATGGCTTCGATTACAGTAAGCGACCTCTCAGTGAACCTCGCGCTCGACCGCAAGGCGATGGCGGCAATTCGCGGCGGCGGCGGTGCACCGTGGGTATACGGCTGGATTCAACCCTATGTGCGGGAAACGCCTAGCATCGGGCCGGTCGTCAACCTGTACGAGGTCTCCAACAACTTCTATGCTAACCAGATGATCAACCAGTTCCAGTCGGTCGACGTCCGCAACACCGGCGCGAACTCGAACATCACGGTTTCTCCCGACGCCCGCAGTAGAAACGATATGGTGTAGCCGTTGTGACCTGCGCGAGCCAATTTCGCTGGACGTCGTCCGCGCGTTCCGACGCGGGACGCATTCGTGAAATCAACGAAGACGCCTGCCTCGACCAGCCCGAACTCGGACGCTGGGCCGTCGCCGATGGCATGGGCGGTCACGCGGTTGGCGATCTGGCGAGCCGGCTCGTGATCGATTCGCTAAGCCGGCTCGCGCCGCCGCTCAGCATGAAGAGCTTCGTCGCCGACGCGCGCACGCGGCTGCAAAAGGCCAACCGCCAGTTGCGCGACGAAGCCGCGCGCCGCCAGGTGCAGCGCATCGGCAGCACGGTTGTCGTGCTGCTTGCGTGCGACCGCTTCTGCGCCTACGTCTGGGCCGGCGACAGCCGCCTCTATCTTTATCGCGAAGGGCGCTTGCGGCAATTGACGCGCGATCATAGCCAGGTGGAAGCGCTGAAGTCGCTCGGCGTCATCACCGACGAAGAGGCGCGGCATCATCCGGCGCAGCATATGATCACGCGCGCGGTGGGCGCCACCGACCTGCTGGAACTCGACGACGACGTGATCGAAGTCGCGGACGGCGATGTCTTTCTGTTATGCAGCGACGGTCTGAGCAACGAGGTCAGCGACGACGAAATGCTGGCGGTGCTGACGGCGGCGGCGTGTGAAAACGCCTGCGAGGAACTGGTCGATCTGGCGCTCGCGCGAGGCGGCCGCGACAACATCACCGCCGTCGTGGTGCGGGCCGAAGATCCGTATGCATCCGACAAAACCTTGTTGAATCCCGCGCCTTGAATGCGCCGCTTCCAGGCTTCAACTCTCGCTGTCTTCCTCGTCGCCTTCATCAACGCCGTTCCTGCCTGTAGGCGGCATGTTCCGATTGCGAAAGTCCTTCGAATGCAGGCCGTGCTTCTTCAGCAGCATCTGCAAGTGCGAGCGGTTCATGTCGATGCGCCGCGCCAGTTCGGCCACGGTGCCGCTCACTTCGCGAAGGCCGCGTTCGAGAAAGGCTTTTTCGGCGTCGTCGCTGGCGGCACGTTTGGCATCGCTCAACGACATCAGATTCGCCACGCTGATCGGCTGCTGACCGGCCGCCGACGCATTCGACAGAGCAGCAGCCGAACCCGGCGCCGTGGGCCGCATATCCACCGGCAGATGATCGACATCCGCCATGTCGCCCGCGAGGCACGACACGCGATACATCACGTTGCGCAGTTCGCGGATATTGCCGGGGTACGCATAATTCAGCAGGAAGTCGCGCAGACGCGGGGTTAATCGCACGGGCCGGCGCTTCAACGTGCCGGCGGCCTCGTCGCCGAACCATGCGATCAGCAGCGGTATTTCGTCACGACGCTCGCGCAGCGGCGGCAACGTAACGTGGATCACGCTGAGCCGGTAGAACAGGTCCTCGCGAAATTTTCCCTCTTCGCTGAGCTGCCGCAGATTGCGATTGGTCGCCGCGACAATGCGCGTATCGACGGCAATCGTTTCGTCGGAGCCCACGCGTTGAATCTCGTGCGCTTCCAACACGCGCAGCAATTTCACTTGGCCAGCCAACGGCAACTCGCCGATTTCGTCGAGAAAGATCGTACCCGTATGCGCGCTTTCGAATTTGCCCTTGCGGTCATTCGAGGCACCCGTGAACGCACCCTTGCGATGCCCGAACAACTCCGACTCCAGCAGATTGTCAGGAATCGCGCCGCAGTTCACGGAGATGAACGGCTTGTCCGAACGCGAGCCGTTCGCGTGAATCACTTTCGCCATCAACTCCTTGCCGGTGCCGCTTTCGCCGTCGATCAACACCGGCAAATCGGTGGGCGCGGCTTTCTCGGCGATTTCGAGCGATTCGAGCAGGCGCGGATTGTCGCCGAACGTCCCTTCGAAAATAAAACTGCGTTCGAGCAGCGCCTTCCTGCGCGCGCCGCGCGACTGGTCGACACGCTCCTCGGGTTCGGCGGCCACCGCCGCTTGCACGAAGCGCTCCTTGTGCGAAAGCTGCATGACCTCGTCGCGCAGCGAAGTGGCTTGCCTGAGCAGCTTGTCGATATCGGCGCGCTCCAGCCGCGACGACCAGCGCAGCGTCGAGCGCAAAATCTCGATCCGCTCGATCAGGCCCGCGTACGAAATCGCGGGGCTGGCCTCTTCGATCTGGTCGAGTATCTTCATCATCATGCACTCAACTGTTTCTGGACCAGTTGGTAATACATGCCGCCGCGTTGAATCAGTTCCTCGTGACGGCCCTGCTCCACGATTGCGCCTTCGTATAGCACGAGAATCTTGTCCGCCCGCATGATGGTGCTGAGCCGATGCGCGATGATCACAGCCGTGCGGCCCTTCAGAATGTCGTGCATATTGCCGAGGATATTGCTTTCCGATTGCGAATCCAGCGCGGAGGTGGCTTCGTCGAATACGAGTAGACGCGGATCGTGATACAGCGCGCGCGCAATGCACAGCCGCTGAATCTGTCCGCCGGACAAACCGATTCCGCGTTCGCCGACGATCTGCTCGTAGCCGAGCGGCATCTTGCTGATAAACGCATGCGCGTCGGCCATCTTCGCGACTTCCTCGATGCGGCGCCGGTCGGGTGAATCGTCGCCGCTCGCGATGTTCTCCGCGATCGTGCCGGAAAAGAGCAGATTGCTCTGCATCACATAGCCGATCTGCGCGCGGTAATAACTTTTATCGACCACGCCGAGATCGTAGCCGTCGATGCTCATCTTGCCCTCGCTCGGCGTGTAGAAGCCGACCAGCAATTTGGCGAGCGTCGTCTTGCCCGAACCGCTGCGTCCGACGATCGCCACCAGCTCGCCGGGCTTGATGTCGAAGCTGATGTTTTCCAGCACGTAGGCCGAATCGTTGTCGCCGTAACGGAAATAGACGCCGCTGAAGCTGATTTCGCCTTGCAGTTCCGGCAGCATCACGCGCGAAGGCAAGTCCTGCGGCTTTTGCTCGGGCTCGATGTCGAGCACGTCGCCCAGGCGCTCCATCGCCACACCCGCGTCGTTCAGCATGCTCCATAAGCCGACGAGTCCCATCAGCGGACCCAGCACACTGCCCATGAACGCATTGAACGCGATCAACTGGCCGATCGTCATTTCGCGCGCGAGTACCAGATTCGCGCCGACCCAGAGAATCGCAATCGTCGTCGCCGCATTCAGCAACTGGCTGCCGAGTCCGACGAGAATATTGAAGGCGTGCGCGCGGTATTGCACTTCCAGCGCTTTCGCGTACTTCTTCTCCCAGCGCAATCGCACTGGCCGCTCGATACCCATGCCCTTGATGGTCTCAACGCCCGCTAAAGCTTCCATCAGGAACGCCTTCGAATCGGTCGACGCGGTGAACACCTCGCGCGCATAGTTCTTGATCTTCGGCGTGGCGAGCAAGGTCAGCGCCATGATCGGAATGACGAATGCGATCAATACCAGCGTCATCTTCACGTTGTAGACGAACATGATCGTGAAGTAGATGAACACCATCAGCAGATTCAACGCGGTCGTCACCGTGGATTCGGTCAGGAACGCCCGAATAGTCTGGTTTTCCTGGAAGCGCGCGAAGATGTCGCCGGTCTTGCGCTTCGCGAAGAACGAAAACGACAGCGACATGGTGTGCTTGAAGAACTGCGACATCATCGCGAAGTCCATGTTGCGCACCATGAAGTTCGCGAGATATGCGCGAATCGTCGACATCAGTTGCGAAAATACGTTGGCGATGATCAAGCCGCCTATCAGCAGATGCAGCAGGCTCACGTTCTGATGCACGATCACGCCGTCCAGAATGTTCTGGATGATCAGCGGCGGAATCACGCCGAGTACCTGAATCACGAACGTGGCGAGAAACAGGTGGCCCAGAATCTTTTTGTACGGCCTGAGGTAACCGACAAAGCGTATCCACGGCGAACGCGAGGCCGACATTTGCAGCAGATGCGGCCCGCCGGTAAACAGCAGACACGTCCCGCTCCAGCCGCGCTCGAAATCCTCAACGGCCATTTTTCTGAAGCCGATCGCCGGGTCGGCCACCCACACGTATTCCTTGGAGAGACCGTACACCACGACGTAGTGGTACCCCTCCCAATGCACGATGAACGGCAGATCGAAGCCGCGCAACGAATCGAACGTGCACTGCACGCCGCGCGCCGTGAAGCCGAGCGATTCGCCCGCGCGCGCGAGACTGTCGAGCGTCGCGCCCTGAGTCGTCACATTGGCGAGCTCGCGCAGTTTGCCGAGCGTCATCGGAATGTTGTAGTGCCGGCACACCATGGCAAGGCAGGCGGCGCCGCAGTCCATTTCCTCGGCCTGCTCGACCAGCGCGAAACGCTTGATTACCTTCTCGCCGAATTCCGGCTTGCTTTGCAGATCGAGCATCAGCGGCAGCTTGCGCCGCTGTTCGAGCCGTTTTTGCCGCTGCAATTCGCGGTCGCCGTAACGAATCCGCTCGTCCAGTACTTCGCGCAGTTTCGGATTGCGTTCGAGAATGAAATGAACAGTGCGCTCGGGAATCACCAGCA
>Ga0207713_1000217_pt1 | contig 77705 bp, 64 predicted proteins | sample KBSS64metaG_FD_184404 | JGI IMG/M metagenome (GOLD analysis project Ga0207713, IMG submission 184404) | Switchgrass rhizosphere microbial communities from Kellogg Biological Station, Michigan, USA - KBS S6-4 metaG (SPAdes) (version 2) | ecosystem: Host-associated > Plants > Roots > Rhizosphere >...
GGTCATTGCGGTGTTGAACACCACCTCACCAACGGTTTGACCGTCGGCTCCAATGGCTTCGCCGCGAAAAATGCTGCCATCAGCAAGGGCGAGTATGGCTGGCTTAGTCAAGAAGACCTCCCGTAATAAAGCCTGAAAGGGCGATCGCAGGTTGTAAAAAAGCGGAATGACGTATAGACACGTCACCCCGCTTTTTTTCATCGAATTATCTGCGCGCTTTTAGTGGACACACTAAAGCTGTAGCTTACAGAAAAAGGGATTTTTAATCCACCGCTAAAACGCCGTTTAGGCTTGAGAATGCGACAGGACATCGCGTAGCGGTTAAAAACTGCGGGCAGGATACAGGGAAAAGCCCTTCTCTGCCCGCTTTGTTGCGTTTGTTGCCGGTAGTGCGCAGTGGAAATCAGCGCAGGTCCAGTACGTCCTGCATGTCGTACAGACCTGCCGCCTTGCCATCGAGCCAGAGCGCGGCACGCACCGCACCCTTGGCAAACGTCATGCGACTCGACGCCTTGTGGGTGATTTCCAGGCGCTCACCTTCCGCTGCGAACAGCACCGTGTGATCGCCCACCACATCACCACCGCGCACGGTTGCGAAACCGATGGTGTCGCGCTCTCGCACGCCGGTATAGCCTTCACGGCCGTAGACCGCGACCTTCTTCAGATCACGCCCCAGGGCCTTGGCAACCACCTCACCCATGCTCACCGCCGTACCCGAAGGCGCATCGACCTTGTTGCGGTGATGGGCTTCAATGATCTCGATGTCCGCATCCTCGCCCATCACCCGCGCCGCCAGATCCAGCAGCTTGAACGACAGGTTCACACCGACGCTGAAGTTGGAAGCGAAGACAATCGGAATGTCCTTGCTCGCCTCTTCCAGCAGATGTTTCTGCTCGGGATTCAGGCCCGTGGTGCCGATGACCATGGCCTTGCCTGCCTTGCGACAGGACGTCAGGTTTTTCAACATCACCTCCGGCAGGGTGAAATCAATCAGCACATCGAATTCATCGATCACCTGTTCCAGGTGGCCGGTCAACTGCACACCGATACGCCCCAGGGAAGCCAGCTCGCCGGCATCGGCACCAATCATGGTGCTGCCGGGACGAACGATCGCCGCCGTCAGCCCCGCCAGTGGCGCACGTTCCTGAACGGCCTCCACCAGGTTCTTGCCCATTCGCCCGGCGGCGCCCATCACAGCAATACGTCGCATGCCCTGCTCCTTAGAGGTCGCCGAAGAAACGCTTCACGCCTTCGAACCAGCCGCTGGCCTTGGGCGAATGCGAGCTGTCCCCTTCCAGGGAGGCGCGCAGCTCTTCGAGCAATTCACGCTGACGACGGCTCAGGTTGACCGGCGTTTCCACCGCCACTCGGCACATCAGGTCGCCCGCACCGCCGCCACGCACCGGGGCAACGCCCTTGCCACGCAGACGGAACTGCTTGCCGGTCTGGGTACCCTCAGGGATCTTCAGCTTGACGCGGCCATCCAGGGTCGGCACTTCCAGCTCGCCACCCAGCGCTGCATCCGTGAAACTGATCGGCACTTCGCAATACAGGTGCTTGCCGTCGCGCTGGAAAATATCGTGCTCGCGCACGTTGATCACGACATACAGGTCGCCCGTTGGGCCACCCTGCACACCCGCCTCGCCTTCGCCCGACAGACGAATGCGGTCGCCGGTATCGACACCCGCCGGCACCTTGACCGACAGCGTCTTGTACTCTTCGACACGGCCTTCGCCATGGCAGGAATCACAAGGGTCGGAGATGATCTTGCCGTTGCCGTGGCAACGTGGGCAGGTCTGCTGGACAGAGAAGAAACCCTGCTGCATGCGCACCTGGCCGATACCGCCACAGGTCGGGCAGGTGACCGGCGAGGAGCCTTTCTTGGCGCCGCTGCCATCGCACGGTTTGCAGTTGACCAGCGTCGGCACGCGGATGCTGACGGTCGTGCCGCGCACGGCCTCCTCCAGGTTCAGCTCCAGGGTGTAGCGCAGATCGCTGCCGCGCTGGGCGCCGCCACGACCGCCGCCGGCACGGCCGCCGCCGAAGAAATCACTGAAGACATCGCCGAAGATATCGGAGAAGTTGGCGCCACCGCCAAAACCTCCACCGCCGCCCATACCTTGATCCGTGGCGGCATGGCCATACTGATCGTAGGCCGCGCGCTTGCTGGCGTCGGACAGCACTTCATAGGCTTCGTTGGCTTCCTTGAACGCATCTTCCGAGGCTTTGTCGCCCGGGTTGCGGTCAGGGTGGTATTTCATCGCAAGACGACGGTACGCCTTTTTCAGGTCCGCCTCGCTGGAGCCGCGCTCGACCCCCAACACTTCGTAATAGTCACGCTTTGACATAAGTTTTCTGCACTCTTGAGGACGTCCGACATAACCCTCCTGAGTTTGCCGAACTCGTTGAGCCCCTTTCAGGCCCGGACCCAACTCACGTCAATTCAACGATCCTGGTCTTGGTTCAACGGCCTTCAACGACCGAGAAAAGCGGCACAACAAGCCGGGTTGCAGGAGCTTCCGGCTTTGCCACGGGCCTTGCGAACGGGTTCGCAAAACCTTGAAAAAATTCGCGTATTCCAGACACGCCAACGCGGGAGCAAGCTCCCGCGCGGCGACATCCTACCAGCGACCACTGGTAAAGTGGTCACTGGGCGATCAAGTGAGCCTGCGCTTACTTGTGATCTTTCACTTCTTCGAACTCGGCATCGACTACGTCGTCAGCCTTGTGTTCTTCCTGTGCAGGTTGTGCACCGGCTTCTGGCTTCTCAGCCTGCTCGGCGTACATCTTCTGCGCCACTGGAGCGGAGACTTTCGACAGCTCTTCGACTTTCGCGTCGATGGCAGCCTTGTCGTCGCCTTTGACAGCAGCTTCCAGGGCAACCACGGCAGCTTCGATCGCAGTCTTCTCTTCTTCAGTGACCTTGTCACCGGCGTCAGCGACCATCTTGCGAGTCGAGTGAACCAGTGCATCACCCTGGTTGCGGGCAGCGGCCAGCTCTTCGAACTTCTTGTCCGCTTCCGAGTTCGCTTCAGCGTCGCGGATCATCTGCTGGATTTCTTCATCCGACAGACCCGAGTTGGCCTTGATCACGATCGACTGAGTCTTGCCGGTAGCCTTGTCTTTCGCGCCGACGTGCAGGATGCCGTTGGCGTCGATGTCGAAGGTCACTTCGATCTGAGGCACGCCACGTGGTGCTGGTGGAATCTCGGCCAGATCGAACTTGCCCAGGGACTTGTTCGAGGAAGCCTGCTTGCGCTCACCTTGCAGCACGTGAATGGTCACGGCGCTCTGGTTGTCGTCGGCAGTCGAGAACACTTGCGATTTCTTGGTAGGAATCGTGGTGTTTTTCTCGATCAGCGCGGTCATCACGCCACCCATGGTTTCGATACCCAGGGTCAGCGGGCTGACGTCCAGCAGCAGAACGTCTTTCACGTCGCCGGCCAATACCGCGCCCTGGATGGCAGCACCCATGGCAACCGCTTCGTCAGGGTTGACGTCCTTGCGGGCTTCTTTGCCGAAGAACTCGGTCACTTTCTGCTGAACCAGCGGCATACGGGTCTGACCGCCGACCAGGATCACGTCGTTGATCGCACCGATGTCGATACCGGAGTCTTTCAACGCAATACGGCAAGGCTCGATAGTGCGGGCAACCAGGTCTTCAACCAGCGATTCCAGCTTGGCGCGGGAGATCTTCACGTTCAGGTGCTTCGGACCGGTTGCGTCTGCAGTGATGTACGGCAGGTTGACGTCGGTGGACTGGCTGGAAGACAGCTCGATCTTGGCTTTCTCAGCGGCTTCTTTCAGGCGCTGCATCGCCAGCGGGTCACCTTTGAGGTTCATGCCGCTTTCTTTCTTGAATTCGTCAACGAGGTAGTCGATCAGACGAATGTCGAAGTCCTCACCACCCAGGAAGGTGTCGCCGTTGGTGGCCAACACTTCGAACTGGTGCTCGCCGTCGACTTCAGCGATTTCGATGACCGAAACGTCGAAAGTACCGCCACCCAGGTCATAAACGATGACAGTGTGGTCGCCTTTAGCCTTGTCCATGCCGTAGGCCAGAGCGGCTGCGGTTGGTTCGTTGATGATGCGTTTTACGTCCAGACCCGCGATGCGGCCGGCGTCTTTGGTCGCCTGACGCTGGCTGTCGTTGAAGTAGGCCGGAACGGTGATGACCGCTTCAGTCACGGACTCACCGAGGTAGTCTTCGGCGGTCTTCTTCATTTTCTTCAGGATTTCAGCGGAAATCTGAGGAGGCGACATCTTCTTGTCGTTGACCGAAACCCATGCGTCGCCGTTGTCAGCCTTGGCGATCTTGTACGGCACCATACCGATGTCTTTCTGAACGACTTCTTCGTCGAACTTACGACCGATCAGACGCTTTACCGCGTACAGGGTGTTGTGCGGGTTGGTGACCGCCTGGCGCTTGGCCGACTGGCCTACCAGGGTTTCGCCGTCGTTGGCGTACGCGATGATCGAAGGGGTGGTACGCGCGCCTTCAGCGTTCTCGATAACTTTCGCAACACCGTTTTCCAGAACCGAGACGCAGGAGTTGGTGGTCCCCAGGTCGATACCGATAATCTTGCCCATGTTTGACTCTCCCGAAACTTTGAATTTGGTTGCCGCAACTGCGTTTACAAATTGCGGTAATTCTTTAAACCATGGCCCTTAGATGGGGCCCCTTCAGCTGATTTCAAGCCTGCTCGTCAATTGACGGTGCAACAGGCGACGGTGCCTTGCTGACCACGACCATGGCCGGGCGCAGCAGACGACCGTTAAGCTGATAACCCTTCTGGAACACCTTGAGCACGCTGTTCGGCTCGACGTCGGCGCTTTCCTGCATAGCCATTGCCTGGTGATGCTCGGCGTTGAACGGCTGGCCGTGCGGATCGATGGCTTCCAGCTGGTAGCGCTTGAGGGTGTCACCGAACATTTTCAGCGTCAGCTCGATGCCTTCACGCATTGGACGAATGTTTTCGTCGTCCGGGTTGGACAGGTCCAGACCACGCTCCAGGCTGTCGACGATCGGCAGCAGGTCGCTTGCGAACTTCTCCAGCGCGAATTTGTGGGCCTTTTCAACGTCCTGCTCGGCGCGGCGGCGGACGTTCTGCAGATCCGCAGCGACACGCAGGGACTGGTCCTTCGCTGCGGCCAGTTGCTCTTCGAGCACTTGCACGCGGGTTGCCAAATCTTCTCCGGACGCAGCCTCGGCAGCTTGATCCTGAGCCTGCGTATCCGGGTTCTGTTCGTCAGCCATTGTTCTCTCCTCCAAATTACGTCCGTGAGCTCAACTCACGCTTCTGCCCGGCTATATGGGGCCTTAATTCCTGGCTTCAAGGGCATTCGTTACAGGATCGGGTGAAAGACCCTACAAATTTGCCGACATGGCGTTTTCCCAGTGGTTGCAGGCATTGGCTTGATTGCGGTGCTAAAAACATCCCACCGACCTGCCAAATCGACCTAAGCACGGGCATTGTCAGCCCAAAGCAAAACACTGTATAAATAACCAGACAATTTCTTGGGAGCCGCCCCTATGCTGGTGCACCTGTCCATCCACAACTACGCCATCGTTGAACACCTCGATCTGGAACTGGATCGCGGCATGAGCGTGATCACCGGGGAAACCGGGGCCGGCAAGTCGATCATGCTCGACGCGCTGGGCCTGACCCTGGGCGATCGCGCCGACAGCGGCGTGGTCAGGCCGGGCGCCGACAAGGCCGACATCCTCGCCACCTTCGACGTATCCGACATTCCGGAAGCGCAGGCGTGGCTCTCCGATCGCGACCTGGAAACCGACGGGCCGTGCATCCTGCGCCGGGTCATCACTGCAGAAGGCCGTTCCCGCGCCTATATAAATGGCACGCCATGCCCGCAAGGCGACCTGAAAGCGCTGGGCGAACTTTTGATCGACATCCACAGCCAGCACGAGCACCAGTCGCTGCTCAAGACCGACACCCATCGTCGCCTGTTGGATGAATACGCCGGCGCCACCGACCTCGCCCGCCAGGTCCAGCTCGCGGCCCAGCGCTGGCGCCAGACCCGCCAGGAGCTTGAGCGCCTGGCCAACTCCGGTGACGAACAGCGCGCCAAGCACCAGCTGCTCAGCTATCAGCTCGAAGAACTGGAAGGCCTGAGCCTGGGGGAAAACGAGCTTGAGCATCTGGAGCAGGAACACACCACCCTGACCAACGCCGAGAGCCTGCTGGGCATTTGCCGACAGGTGGTGGAGCTATGCAGCGAAAGCGATTCAGGCAATGCGCTGAACGCGCTGACCGCCAGCCTCAATCGCCTGACCAGCGTGAACAACTCGCCGGACGCCCTGAACGAGGCGACCAACCTGCTCTCAAGCGCCCAGATTCAGGTCGAGGAAGCGGTCGGCGAGATCAACCGGTTTCTCGACCGTTTCGAGGCGGACCCGGCGCGACTGCAACAAATTGAAGAGCGTCTCGACACCATCTACACCCTGGCGCGCAAACACCGGGTTCAACCGACTGAAGTGCCAGCACTGCACCAGAAGCTGCTGGATGAAATCGAAACGCTCAACGCCAACGACGAAGCCATCGAACGCCTGGAGCACGAACTGGGCTCCTACGCGCGCCATTATCAGGAAAAGGCACGTGAACTGAGCGACCTGCGCCATCGCGCAGCCCCTGAACTGGCCCACGCGGTTGAAATCGAGATTCAGCGCCTCGGCATGCCGGGTGGACGCTTCAACATCGAGTTGCGCCAAAACGCCGACAAGGAGCTGTCGCCCCACGGGCTTGAGCAGGTCGAACTGCTGGTCAGCGCCAACCCGGGGCAGCCGATCAAGGCACTGGCGAAAGTGGCGTCGGGTGGCGAACTGTCGCGGATCAGCCTGGCAATTCAGGTTATTACAGCGCAGACCTCACGCATCCCGACGCTGGTATTCGACGAAGTGGACGTCGGCATCGGTGGCCCGACTGCAGAAATCGTCGGCCAACTGCTACGCAGGCTGGGCGAGCGCGGACAGGTCATGACCGTGACCCACCTGCCCCAGGTCGCCGCCCAAGGGCATCAGCACCTGTTCGTGCACAAGGTTCGGGAAGCCGAAGCCACACGCACTGCGGTATCGAAGCTGAGCAAGGCAGAGCGAGTCGAAGAAGTGGCGCGTATGCTCGGCGGCATCGACCTGACCAAGGAATCCCTGGCCCACGCGAAGAAAATGGTGGTGGCAGCCAGGTCCTGAACGTAGCAGCCCGGCCGGACTGCTACGGATCAAACTCCCGAAAACAACAAAGGCGACCCTGAGGTCGCCTTTGTTTTGTTTCAAAAAAAGACTTACGCCTTTTTCGTCCGTACGTAGAGCACAAGGTTGTGATCCACCAGTTCGAAGCCGTGTTCGGCAACGATCTGCTTCTGAAGCTCTTCGATTCCCTTGTGGAAGAACTCGATCACTTCACCGGAATCCACGTTGACCATATGGTCGTGGTGGCCTCCGTCGGCCAGTTCGAATACGGCGTGACCGCCGTCGAAATTGTGGCGTACCACCAACCCGGCTGCTTCGAACTGAGTCAAAACACGGTAAACCGTCGCCAGACCGACGTCCTCGTTGGCCTCCATAAGCGCCTTGTAGACGTCTTCCGCGCTCATATGGCGCTGCTCTGCAGAATCGAGCATTTGAAGGATCTTGACCCGTGGCAGGGTCACTTTAAGTCCAGCTTTGCGTAGTTCGCTATTTTCAACCATGGTCAGCTTTCTCGCAGACGCTGCTTCGCAGCTTCTCTTAATGCAGGTATGATCGGGGTTTACGTTGTCCCAGCCAAGATAGTGGAAGTCGCCCACCGATGCAAAACACCAAGCTCTTGCTAACCAGTTTCACCTTCGTGGGACTGCTCGCACTCGCCGGTTGTTCATTCCCCGGGGTTTATAAAATCGACATCCAACAGGGCAATGTCGTCACGCAGGACATGATAGACCAGTTAAGGCCCGGAATGACCCGTCGGCAAGTAAGGTTTATCATGGGCAACCCCCTGCTGACCGACACGTTCCACCCTGAGCGCTGGGACTATCTGTACAGTCTTCAGCCAGGTGGCGGTGAACGCCAGCAGGAACGCATCAGCCTGATGTTCAACGGTAACGACCAGTTGGCCAGTCTTTCCGGTGACTTCAAGCCAGGCGTGAGCCGCGACGAAGCCATCCTGGGCAAGAGCAGTGACACCACTGTCACCCCCGAAAATACTGGGGAACAGCCGAAAAAAGAGGAGCCGCCAAAGCCTGGTTCGCTGCTCGAGCAGATCCAGAACGACGTCGACAAGGTCGAAACCGTTCCAGTGCCGACCCAGGAACCGCTGGACACCAATCCACGCTGATCCATCGCGGCCTTGCCCTTTCTCCCCAAGAGAATGCGGCACAAAAAAACCCGGCCAGCCCGGGTTTTTTTATGTCCATCAATCACAGCGATGGAAAACTTAAATCGATTTCGGCCCCTTTCGCGCCTGCGCAGCCTTCTCTGCGCGCAATCGCCGCACCTCTTTTGGGTCGGCCAGCAGCGGACGGTAGATCTCGACGCGATCCCCCTCCTCCAACTGGCGCACCTTCGGGTCGGCGATCACCTTGCCGAAAATGCCCAGCGCACAGGCCGACAGGTCGAGATCCGGGAATAACGCCCCGATCCCCGAAGCCTCCACGGCAGTGAACACCGTGGCGCCGACCGGCACTTGCAGCTTGAGCAGTTCCTGGCGATCGACAGCGGCGTACACCACTTCGACGCTGATCAGCGCCTCAGCCATACAGCTCTTTGGCCCGCTGACAGAACGCATCCACCAGCGTATTGGCCGCCTGATTGAACAGCGGCCCCAGGGTTGCACGCACGATGGCGCCGGAATAGTCGAACGACAGGTCCAGGCTGATCTTGCAGGCTTTCTCGCCCAGCGCCTTGAAGGTCCAGATGCCGTGCAACTGGCTGAAGGGCCCTTCTTCGAGGTTCATCTCGATGACCTGCCCCGGCGTCAGCGTGTTGCGCGTGACGAAGTGCTGGCTCAGTCCGCCCTTGGCCACCTCGACACGGGCACGCATCGCGGTATCGCTCTGCTCCAGCACCGCGGTGCCGGAACACCATGGCAAGAATTCCGCGTAACGGGATACGTCGTTGACCAGGTCATAAAGCGCCTGGGCGGGATAAGGCAACAGGGCAGAGCGTTGAATATGGGTAGTCATTTCAGCGTCATTTCCAAAGCTGAGCGGCAAACACAATCAGAATGCCGATCGGCGCCACATAGCGCATCAAAAAGAACGTCAGAGCGAACAGGACCGGACTGCGGACCGACAATTCGTCACGCACCGCCTCACGGCCCATCACCCAACCTGCGAAGATCACGAAACACAATCCGCCCAGAGGCAGCATGATCCGCGACGTGAAGAAGTCAATCACGCCAAAGAAATCCAGGCCCGCAGTCGCGCCCCATTGATAGAGGTGAAACGCGCCGCCTTCGTTCACGAAGAACTTGGCCTCTTTCCAGATATTGAACGAGAACACCGTACCCAGGCCAACGAACCAGCAGATGAACGACAGCCAGAACGTGACCCAGCCGCGACGGACCTTGGTGCGTTCCACCAGGTACGCCACCATCGGTTCCAGCAGTGAGATGGCCGAACTCCACGCGGCCACGGCCACAAGAATGAAGAACACCACGCCCATCACCGTACCGAAGGCCACATTACCGAAAGCGTAAGGGAGTGTGACGAACATCAGCCCCGGCCCTTCCCCAGGGTTTAGGCCTGCGGCGAAGACAATCGGAAACAGCGCAAGGCCTGCCAGCAGTGAAACGAAGGTGTCCAGCAGCGCTACGCCCACGACGGTCGCGCTGATGGAGGCTTCCTTGGTCATGTAGGCGCCGTAGATCATGATCGAGCCAACACCGACACTGAGCGAGAAAAACGCGTGCCCCATGGCCGGGAGCAGCCCGTCGAGCAGCTTTTCAGGGTTGAAGTCGAACATGAAATGCACGCCTTCCATGAAATGCCCAGTGGTCAGGCTGTAGCCCAGCAGGATCACCATCAGCACGAACAGCAGTGGCATCAGGATGCGCAGACTGCGTTCCAGCCCCGCGTTGACACCTTTTGCAATGGTAATTGCCGACAGCAGCATGAACAGCGTGTGCCAGGCGACCAGGCGCCATGGGTCGGCGATCATTTCACCGAAAAACGCGCCCACGCCATCAGGCGTCACCGACTGAAAATCGCCCTTGCCCACATCGATGATGTATTCCAGGGACCAGCCACCGACCACGCTATAGAACGACAGAATCAACAGCGCGGTGATCATCCCGGCGAACGCGCCCCAGGACCACTTGCCCGAATGCCCCGCCTCGCGGGCCAGCACTTTCAGGGCGTTGGCCGGGCTCTGCCGGGCGCGGCGGCCGATCAGGGTCTCGGCGATCATCACCGGAATGCCGATCAGTGCGATGCACGCCAGGAACACCAGCACGAACGCGCCGCCGCCGTATACGCCGACCATGTACGGGAATTTCCAGATACTGCCCAACCCCACGGCGGAGCCCGTGGCGGCCAGGATGAATACCCAGCGGCTTGCCCAGCTTCCGTGAACTGAAACCTTGTCCGTCGACATCGTTGACACGCCCAACACGCAAAAAAAGAGCGCGCATTGTCCGGGATTCACTCAGTGCGCTCAAGCTCGCAGCTCACTGTTGCGCGCCCATAGCCGAGAGCACCGTTGATCCCTATAATGCGTCGCCTATGGCCAAGCTCAAGAAACATCCCACAGGGACCATCGCGCAAAATAAAAAGGCGCGTCACGATTACTTCATCGAACACAAGTTCGAGGCCGGTCTGGTCCTGTCCGGTTGGGAAGTAAAAAGCCTGCGTGCCAACAAGGTGCAGCTGGTGGACAGTTACGTGTTGCTCAAGGACGGTGAGGCATGGCTGATGGGCAGTCATATCACGCCGCTGACGACAGCCAGTACCCACGTCATCGCTGACCCGACACGCACCCGTAAACTGCTGCTCAACAAGCGCGAGCTCGAACGGCTCAACGCCGCCGTGGCGCAAAAAGGCTACACCGCCGTCGCCCTCGCCCTGTACTGGAAAGCGCACCTGATCAAGTGCGAAATTGCGCTCGGCAAGGGTAAGAAAGAGTACGACAAGCGCGACACCGAACGCGCCCGCGACTCGGACCGCGAACTGCAACGCGCAGTGCGCAACAAGGGCAAGGAAGACTGAGCCGACTCACTGGCACGGTCACCTGATCGCGGCGCGCCGAATTCTCGTAGCAGCACGGCTTGCCGGCGGGGGCGTCAATGAGATCGCCACCGCCGGCAAGCCGTGCTGCTACGGATGCGTGGCGCTTTCTTAAATCCCGTTACGCCGCTCGGCCCGTGCCGTGCGCTGCACCTGCTGGCGCACTTCTTCCAGCACTTCCTGCACATACAGCAAATGACGGCTCGACACCTCACGGGCGTCGTCTGCCCGGCCTTCGATGATCGCCAGGTACAACTCGCGGTGCTGGCTTATGAGCATGTCGCGGGTCTCCGAGCGCTGCTGATACATCCCGCCGATGTTGGTCACCACGTTGCGGCGCAGCAGGTCGAACAGCCCACGAATGGTATGCAGCAGCACCGCGTTGTGGCTCGCTTCGGCGATGGCCAAGTGGAAGTTCGCATCCGCCGCACCCTCTTCGGCGCGGCTCACTTCATCGACCCGGGTGTAGCAATCCTGCAGGGCATCGAACGCCTCGCGCAGGCGGATGCGGTCCACGTCGGTGGCGCGGATCGCCGCGTAATACGCACAGGAAGCTTCCAGGGTGTGGCGAAACTCCAAGAGGTCGCGCTGCGCCTCCGAGCTGCTTTCCAGCAGATGCAGCAAAGGATCGCTGAAGGTCGAGCCCAGGTTCTCCACCACATAATTACCCCCACCCTGACGACTGACCAGCAGCCCCTTGGCGGTGAGTTTCTGGATGGCCTCGCGCAGGGACGGGCGCGACACGCCAAACTGCTCGGCAAGTGCCCGTTCTGCAGGCAAACGCCCACCGGCCCTGAGCGTGCCCTCGAGAATCATTCGTTCGAGCTGTTCGACAATATCGTCTGACAACCGGCGCTGACGCACCTGATCAAAGCCCATACCCCATCACTCCACATCACCTGCCGCCCCGCCTGACATAAAAACGGGGGCGCGTATTCTCACTGATTGTGGCCAGACATTCACCCGGCAGATGCAACCTGAATCACCATTTCAGGCAAAAGCCGGACGAACTGCTACAAAAGTTCTAGAGCCTTAAATTGACACATCAACACCAAGGCTTTTAACCTAGCGACACGACATTGTAAATTGGTCTTACCAATTTGTTAATGCCGGCGACGAGTGGCCATCCCCACAAGACGCCGCAAGCGATGCGCGACGGCGTAACGCTTGAGCTGGTGAGCTGTGCGATTCGTTCGTCAGCACCGGCAGGACAATGGCCAACAGGCAGTCGTCCGCTGGAGCCGAGCACGCAGGACACGGACACCGGGCCTAACCAAAAACAACTAGGGGCCTCCTACATGCAAACCTGGCAACAGTTCTACACACCCTTGGGCAGCCTGGGCCTTTCGGCACTCGCTGCAGTCATCCCGATCGTGTTCTTCTTTCTTGCGCTGGCAGTGTTTCGGCTCAAAGGGCACATTGCGGGCACCATCACCCTGTTGCTTGCCGTGCTGATCGCGATCTTCGCGTTCAAGATGCCAGCCGACATGGCCATCGCCTCGGCGCTTTATGGCTTTCTGTACGGCCTGTGGCCCATCGCCTGGATCATCATCGCGGCGGTGTTCCTCTACAAACTCACCGTCAAGAGCGGCCAGTTCGAGATCATTCGAAGCTCAGTCATGTCGATCACCGACGACCAGCGTTTGCAGGTCCTGCTGATCGGCTTCTGCTTTGGTGCGTTCCTGGAAGGTGCAGCCGGTTTCGGTGCGCCGGTGGCGATTACCGCGGCGCTGCTGGTTGGCCTGGGGCTGAACCCGCTATACGCTGCCGGCCTGTGCCTGATCGCCAATACCGCGCCTGTGGCGTTCGGCGCCCTGGGGATTCCGATCATCGTCGCCGGCCAGGTGTCCGGCATCGACGCCTTCAAGATCGGCGCCATGGCCGGTCGCCAACTGCCGCTGCTGTCGGTGTTCGTGCCGTTCTGGCTGATGTACATGATGGACGGCGTCAAGGGCGTGAAAGAGACCTGGCCCGCAGCGCTGGTCGCAGGCGGCAGCTTCGCCATCGTGCAATTCCTGACCTCCAACTACATTGGCCCGGAACTGCCTGACATTACCTCTGCACTGGTGAGCCTGCTGTCCCTGACCTTCTTCCTGAAAGTCTGGCAACCGGCCCGCGCCACCGACATGCAAGTGGCCAGTGCAGGCGGCGGCGCCGTGGTGATGGGCGGTCCTGGCGGTTTCGGCCAGCCACGCACCACCAAGAAATCCCCGTACTCCGCCGGCACCATCATCAAGGCCTGGTCGCCGTTCCTGATCCTGACCGTGATCGTCACCATCTGGACCCTGAAACCGTTCAAGGCGCTGTTCGCCGCTGGCGGCCCGCTGCAAGCCCTTACCATGAACTTCCCGGTTCCGCACCTGGATCAACTGGTCATGAAGGCCGCCCCCATCGTGGCCAACCCGACCGCCATGCCTGCCGTCTACAAGTTCGACCTGCTGGCGGCATCGGGCAGCGCGATTCTGATCTCGGCGATTCTGGCGATGATCGTGCTGCGCATCAGCGCAAAAACTGGTCTGACCACTTTCAAGGAAACCCTGATCGAACTGCGCTGGGCCATCGTGTCCATCGGCATGGTGCTGGCCTTTGCCTTCGTCATGAACTTCTCGGGCATGTCCACCACTCTGGCCCTGGTACTGGCAGGTACGGGCGCTGCGTTCCCGTTCTTCTCGCCATTCCTGGGCTGGCTGGGGGTGTTCCTGACGGGCTCCGACACATCGAGCAACGCACTGTTCGGCTCGTTGCAAGCGACCACCGCGCATCAGGTGGGCGTCAGCGATGTGCTAATGGTGGCCGCCAACTCCAGCGGTGGCGTGACCGGCAAGATGATTTCCCCGCAATCGATCGCGGTCGCCTGTGCGGCCACGGGTCTTGTGGGTAAAGAGTCCGATCTGTTCCGCTTCACCCTCAAGCACAGCATCTTCTTCGCCGCCATCGTCGGTTGCATCACCTACGCCCAGGCGTACTGGTTCACCGGCATGCTGGTTCACTAAAGAGACGAGCACCGGGCGCCAATGCGTGCGCCCGGCTGCTGCCCTGCTCATTCAACGCTGCGAGACCCCATGATCATTTCCGCCGCAACCGACTACCGCGCCGCCGCGCAGCGTAAGCTGCCGCCTTTTCTGTTTCACTACGCCGACGGTGGCGCCTACGCCGAACACACCCTGCGCCACAACGTATCCGACCTCGCTGGCATCGCTTTGCGTCAGCGCGTTCTGAAAAACATGTCGGAACTGAGCCTGCAGACCACGCTGTTCAATGAAACCCTGAGCATGCCTGTCGCCCTGGCTCCTGTAGGACTTTGCGGCATGTATGCGCGCCGAGGCGAAGTGCAGGCCGCCCGCGCCGCTGCCAGCAAAGGCATTCCGTTTACCTTGTCGACAGTGTCGGTGTGCCCGATCGAAGAAGTCGCGCCCGCCATCGACCGCCCCATGTGGTTCCAGTTGTACGTGCTCAAGGACCGCGGATTCATGCGCAACGCGCTGGAACGCGCCAAGGCCGCCGGGGTGAAAACCCTGGTGTTCACCGTCGACATGCCGGTGCCCGGCGCCCGCTACCGCGACCTGCACTCGGGCATGAGCGGCAGCAACGGCCCGATCCGTCGTGTGCTGCAATCCATGGTTCATCCGCAATGGGCCTGGGACGTCGGCGTCAACGGCCGCCCCCATGACCTGGGCAACGTCTCCGCCTACCGTGGCAACCCGACAGGTTTGACCGATTACATCGCCTGGCTGGGCAACAATTTCGATCCGTCGATTTCCTGGAAGGACCTGGAATGGATTCGTGACTACTGGGACGGCCCGATGCTCATCAAGGGCATCCTCGACCCTGACGACGCCCGCGATGCAGTGAAATTCGGCGCCGACGGTATCGTCGTCTCCAACCACGGCGGCCGCCAGCTCGACGGCGTGCTGTCCAGCGCCCGCGCCCTGCCCGCCATTGCCGACGCCGTGAAAGGTGACATCAAGATCCTCGCCGACTCCGGCATTCGCAGCGGCCTGGACGTGGTGCGCATGATCGCCCTGGGCGCCGACACCGTGATGATCGGCCGCGCCTTCATCTACGCCCTGGCCACCCATGGCGAAGCCGGCGTGAAACATCTGCTCGAACTTTTCGAGAAAGAAATGCGCGTGGCCATGGTGCTGACAGGCGCCAAATCCATCAGCGAAATCACCCGCGACTCCCTCGTTCGAGAGCTGCGTGAACTGGGCGCCTGAGCGCCCACCCCTTCAGATAACGCACCACGCACGCGGCACGCCAGATGCCGCGGCTGCAGAGGAAGACCGCATGAGCCTGCCCGCCTCCTTCCTGGCCGATGTGAAACGCCTGATCCCCGCCGAACGCCGCTTCGACGACCCGCTCTCGACCCTGGCCTTCGGCACCGACGCGAGCTTCTACCGGCTGATTCCCAAGCTGGTGATTCGTGTTGAATCCGAAGATGAAGTAGTCGCGCTGCTGCAGCACGCCCGCGTCGATCGGGTCCCGGTGACCTTTCGCGCCGCCGGCACCAGCCTGTCCGGCCAGGCCATCAGCGACTCGGTGCTGATCGTGCTCGGCGACAACTGGAACGGCCGTGAAATTCGTGGGCAAGGCGCGCAGATCCGCCTGCAACCCGGCGTGATCGGCGCCCAGGCCAATGCCTGGCTCGCGCCCTTCGGACGCAAGATCGGCCCTGACCCGGCCTCGATCAACGCCGCCAAGATCGGCGGCATCGTCGCCAACAACTCCAGCGGCATGTGCTGCGGCACCGCGCAGAACACCTACCACACCCTGGCGGGCATCCGCATGGTGTTGGCCGACGGCACGCGCATCGACACCGAAGACGCCGCCAGCGTCGCCGCCTTTCGCGCAAGCCACGGCGCGGTGCTCGAGAGCCTCGCGCAACTGGGCCGCACGACCCGCGCAAACGCCGAACTGGCTGCGAAGATTCGCCACAAATACCGTCTGAAAAACACCACCGGGCTGTCACTCAACGCCCTGGTCGATTTCGACGAGCCGCTGGACATCCTGAGCCACCTGCTGGTCGGCTCCGAAGGCACGCTGGGCTTCATCAGCGCCGTGACCTACGACACCGTGCCCGACCACCCGAACAAGGCCTCGGCGCTGATCGTCTTCCCCGACGTCGAAACCTGCTGCAACGCCGTGACCGTGTTGAAGACACAGCCTGTTTCAGCCGTCGAACTGCTCGACCGGCGCAGCATGCGTTCCGTGCAGAACAAACCCGGCATGCCCGCTTTCGTACGAGAGCTGTCGGAAAGCGCCTGCGCACTGCTGATCGAAGCCCGCGCCGCCACCCAGCCGTTGCTGCACGAACAACTGGCGCAAATCATGGCATCCATCGCGCATTTTCCGGTGGAGAAACAGGTCGATTTCACTGAAGACCCCGGCGAAAACGCCCGCCTCTGGGCCATCCGCAAGGACACCTTCCCCGCCGTCGGCGCCGTGCGCGAAACCGGCACCACGGTCATCATCGAAGACGTCACCTTCCCGGTCGAGCAACTGGCCATCGGCGTGCGGCGCCTGATCGAGCTGTTCGACAAACACCACTACGACGAAGCGATCCTGTTCGGCCACGCGCTGGAGGGCAACCTGCACTTCGTGTTCACCCAGGGCTTCAACGACCCTGAAGAAATCGCCCGCTACTCGGCCTTCATGGACGACGTCACGCAACTGGTGGCGGTGGAATTCAACGGCTCGCTCAAGGCCGAGCACGGCACCGGCCGCAACATGGCGCCCTTCGTCGAACTCGAATGGGGCAGCGAAGCCTATCAATTGATGTGGCAACTCAAACGCCTGCTCGACCCCACCGGCATTCTCAACCCGGACGTCGTACTCAGCGAAGACCCGCAGATCCACCTCAAACACCTCAAGCCCATGCCCGCCGCCGACGCCATCGTCGACAAATGCATCGAGTGCGGATTTTGTGAGCCGGTGTGTCCGTCCAAAGGACTGACCCTCAGCCCACGCCAGCGCATCGTCATATGGCGCGACATCCAGGCGAAAAAACGCAGCGGCATCGACACCACCGAACTGGAGCGCGACTACCACTACCAAGGCATCGACACCTGCGCCGCCACCGGGCTGTGCGCCCAACGCTGCCCGGTCGGCATCAACACCGGCGAACTGGTGAAAAAGCTGCGCGCCGAGGAAGCCACCCATGGCAAGACCGCCGGCTGGCTGGCCGATCACTTCACCACTGCCCTCAAAGGCGCACGCTTCACCCTGCACGCCGCCAACGGCGCACGCATGCTGCTGGGCGCCCCGAGGCTGGCGAAGATTTCCGCCGCCCTGACCAAAGCATCCTCAGGCCGAGTGCCCCTGTGGACCCCAGCCATGCCGCAAGCGGAAAACGCCATTCGCTTCACCCCGCCGGTTGAAGACCAACGCCCCCGCGTCGTCTACCTCGCAGCCTGCGTATCGCGCGTCATGGGCCCGGCAGCCGCCGACCATGAACAAACCTCGCTGATGGACAAAACCCGCAGCCTGCTGGAAAAATCCGGTTACCAAGTAGTGTTCCCTGAAGACCAGGACGCCCTCTGCTGCGGCCAGCCCTTCGCCTCCAAAGGCTATAACGAACAGGCCGAAGAAAAACGCCAGCAACTGCTGGCAGCACTGACCAAAGCCAGCCGCGGCGGCCTGGACCCCATCTACTGCGACACCAGCCCTTGCACCCTGCGCCTGATCCAGGACCTCAAGGACACCCGCCTGGACCTCTACGACCCGGTCCGCTTCATCCGCACCCACCTGCTCGACAAACTGGTGTTCACCCCGCAACAGGAAGCCATTGCCGTTCACGTCACCTGCAGCACCCAGCACCTGGGCGAAAGCCAGGCGCTGATCGAACTGGCGCGCATGTGCAGCCTCAACGTCGTGATCCCGGAAGGCATTCACTGCTGCGGCTTCGCCGGCGACAAAGGCTTCACCACCCCGGAACTCAACGCCCACGCCCTGCGCACCCTCAAAGACGCCGTGCAGTACTGCAGCGAAGGCATCTCCACCAGCCGCACCTGCGAAATCGGCCTCACCCAACACGGTGGCATCGACTACCACGGATTGGTTTATCTCGTGGATCGGGTCACACGACCAAGAAGCGCTTGATGCACCCAAATGGGGCGACAATCGCCCCATTTCCTCGACACATCTCGCAACATGGCTTTTTCACACCACTCGCGAAAAAAATAGAACCCCTGCCACGGGCAACAGTCCATCTCTTTAAGCGCCACGACACGGGACGCTTATCCCTTTATCTCGGAAATCGGCCTCATCGACCGGCCATACCGAGTCCACAGGTTCAAGGAGATACACATGAAGCGCACAGCACTGACTGGTTTGTTTCTGACCGCTGCACTGTTGGGTTCCCCGGTATTCGCTGCCGATGACCTGTGTGGTGCCAACCTGCAGACCCTTAAAGACGCTCACACCTCAACCAGCACCAACATGAGCGCAGACAGCAAAGATGAACTGGAAAAAACCCTGACAGCCGCCACCGCCGCGCAAAAAGCCGGCGATGACAAGAAGTGCATCGAGCTCACCACCAAAGAAATCACCAGCCTGAAAACAGGCGGCGATGGTTCTGACGGCGGCAACGCAAAATAATGCACTGGGCACCACACCGCAGCCAGCCTTCGGGATGGCTTGGTCAAACGGACGGAGGCGCGGAGTCGACGTATCCCATTGATTCGGGTAGACTCCGTCCCCTGACTGCCTGGAGCAGCAGAATTGGGGCCGATTAGGATTCGACGCCGGTGATGAAACTCTAGGGGCATGCCGACTTGGTAACAGAAGTCGTAAATCCACTGTTGCAACTTTCTATAGTTGCCAATGACGAAACCTACGGGGAACAAGCTCTCGCTGCGTAAGCGGCGCTAGCCTTCCTTCTGGTAGCTTCGGCTCCAGCAATCATCAGGGGATGCCTGTAAACCCGAAATGATTGTCATACAGAACAGGATCGCCGTGCAGTACGCTGTGGACGAATCGGCTAAAACTTACACAGCTCGCCCAAAGCACCCTGCCCGTCGGGTCGCTGAGGGTTAACTTAATAGACACGGCTAAGCATGTAGGCCCGAAAGCGGAGTACTGGCGGACGGGGGTTCAAATCCCCCCGGCTCCACCAAATATAGAAAAAGCCGTCCTTGGACGGCTTTTTTTGTGGGTGGGATTTATGGAGTGCGGCCTCGCCGGGGCCCGATACTGCTCTGCCTCTTGCGATGGCACTGGAATCGCTCAATGCGTCGCCAACTCAACAGCCGAGCCTGCGAACGCCCAGCACAATCTGACTGCGCCAACAAAACCCTCATGCTTGCTCACTCCCCTCACCCGTTAGGTGCTCGCGAAGGAATTCAAGATTTCGCGTCAACCGAGCATGTCGAGGCATGCCTAAAAACCGATCCAGGCTAGACCCTTAAATGGCGCTTTGATACCATCCTAAAACGATGAGGCCAAACCTCCGGTACGGAGTTGCACTATTAAGGAACCTATGGACAGGTTACGATTTGATCTCAATTTTATTTTCAGGATTCTGCTGACCTTCAATGCCACCTCGCTACTGGTCATCATATTTCTCGTCCAAAAATCTTATACGGTTGCGTATTTCCTGCCTAGCCTTCATTGGTTAGATCAATTCCCTAACGCTGCGTCCTACATACTATACCTAACGATTCCTATTCTTTTCACAGCGCTGAGCCTGCATCTAAGCTCCGCTTTGGGAAGGGATGAATTCAAATTAGGACAGGTAGATAGCATTGAGCACGCAAACAATAGTTTCCTACCAAGCTACCTAGGTTACTTTTTCGTAGCATTAAGCGTGAGCAATTGGGAAACACTATTCTTCGTATATGGAGTTCTGTTTATCTTCACATTCAGATCTCAGGCATTGTATTTCAATCCTTTATTCCTGCTATTTGGATACGAATTCTACAACATAACCACAACATCAAAAGCATCCATATTTGTTATTAGCCGAGAGAAATACAAAACACCCAGCGACGTCGTGATTGCTAAAGCGTGCAGAATAAATAACTACACATTTATTGAGCGAGATTAAATGCATGGACCACGTATTAGTAAAAGTAAAAAAACTGCGAAAAAAGCCGATTTTTAAACTGATTTCCGACCACACATTATTTACAGGTGTCGACGTCGATCCGGCCGCATGCGTGCCATATAACCCTGATCACAACTTGGATGAAGAATGCTGGTTCAAGGTGGAACAGTTCGCAAGACAAACCTACTGCTCGGAGTTGATCACATCGAACCTCGACGTTAAAGACTACGAAAATCTGCCTAGGGATAAATTCCCAGATATCTCATATATTTGTGCGCTCCAGGGAGACGATTTGTATTTTCAAAAAGTCACGCCCTCGCTGTTTCTAAGTCGAAAAACTCTCATATTTGGCGAGGTAGCAAAAGTTGAGGAGGACCGACTGAGACTGGTTGTCAATGCACAACCGGACGCGGTATATATCTCAGCGGCCGATGTGTTGGTTTTTAAAAGTCTGGCGACGATTTCCAGCATTTTCCCAGGTATAGACGAACTCTACAAGGAGGCAACGCAAGAAGAGGTTACGCAATTTTTGCAAGAGCCATTCATCGCCCTTCAAAATGACTTCAACACCGATAAAGTATCCAAACCAAATCGCAAACGAATCGCATTGGCGATGGCCACGCTTGCAGCGCTACCCGAGCAAGACAAAGAAGGTATGCTCTCTTACATTGATGGCTACTGCGGCGACAGCTTAAAATTCAACCAAGACTCCGGAATGTTTGATATCTCAACGGACAACGAACTCAAACTGCTGATTTACGGAATCGAGCAAAGGTTCTATACCACTCAATTCGGACAAGAAAAACGCTTGGCGAACTCGGTTCAAGCCTTAGGCTAACTGTGCGCCCACCCATTTGGATAACCCGACACGCTCATGGTACGTGAGTAGTTAAGGCATATTCGCATTATGCTGTCTCTGTAGTCCCAAAGGCACTCCCGGACATCTTCGCGCCTTCATCGCCCTTTATGGCACCAAAGCGGCGGCATTACATCTGCCGCCGAGTGTCCCTATCAGATGAGGAAAGGCCGCCACCTTGAAGATGAGCCATTTCGCTTTACATGCACATACTCGCGTTGATGCTCTTGGCGTCGCGGGATCGAATGCATGCTCCTCAAACGAGCCACCCCCGAGCTTTGGCATTGATACTGGCGGTATGCTTTCGGTCTGATCTGTTAAAGTCACACCATGCCATAGGGACATAGCCAACGATGGACAAAAAATCACTCTCCGAGCGTGACGTCTGCAGCAAATACATCGCCCCAGCCATTCAGCAAGCTGGATGGGATATGCATAAGCAGGTTCGTGAGGAAGTCAGCTTCACCAAAGGTCGCATCATCGTTCGCGGCAAACTGCACAGCCGGGGTGAAGCGCGTCGCGCGGACTTCATCCTTTACCATCAGGCCAACCTTCCCATTGCCGTGATCGAAGCGAAGGACAACAAGCACTCCGTTGGCTCAGGGATGCAGCAGGCCCTGGGCTATGCCGAGGCGCTAGACGTACCGTTCGTTTTTTCCAGCAATGGTGACGGCTTCCTTTTCCATGACCGAAGCGGCACAAGCAGCCAGGTAGAAACCGAACTGGCCCTCGACCAATTTCCCGGGCCTGCCGAACTATGGCACCGCTACTGCAAATGGAAAGGCCTGGATACCAACGCTCAGCAGAAAATTGAAGCCCCCTACTACGACGACGGCTCCGGGCGCATGCCGCGCTATTACCAGATGAACGCCATCAATCGTACCGTCGAGGCCGCTGCGCGTGGCCAAGAGCGGATACTGCTGGTGATGGCCACGGGCACCGGCAAGACCTATACAGCCTTTCAGATAATCTGGCGGCTATGGAAGTCCAAGCAAAAGAAACGCATCCTGTTTCTCGCTGACCGCAATATCCTGGTCGACCAGACCAAGAACAATGATTTCAAGCCGTTCGGTCAAGCGATGACCAAAATCGCCAGACGGCAGATAGATACCTCCTATGAGATCTACCTTTCGCTTTATCAGGCCGTTACCGGCACCGATGAAGAGATGAACATCTACAAGCAGTTCTCCCGCGACTTTTTCGACTTGATCGTGATCGACGAATGCCACCGTGGTAGCGCCGCCGAGGATTCTGCCTGGCGCGAGATTCTCGACTACTTCTCAAGCGCCACCCACGTCGGCCTGACAGCCACGCCGAAGGAAACCAAAGAGGTGTCCAGCATCACCTACTTCGGTGAGCCGGTGTACAGCTACACCTTGAAGCAAGGCATTGAGGACGGGTTTCTTGCGCCGTATAAAGTGGTGCGTATCGACTTCGACAAAGACCTACAAGGCTGGCGACCACCCAAAGGCATGCTCGACAAGAACGGCGAGCTGATCGAAGACCGCATCTACAACCTCAAAGACATGGATCGCAGCCTGGTAATCGAGGCGCGTACCCAACTGGTAGCGCAGAAGGTCACCGACTTCCTCAAGGCCAGCGATCCCTTCCAGAAGACCATCGTTTTCTGCGACGACATCAATCATGCCGAACGCATGCGTCAAGCCTTGGTCAACCTGAACCGCGAGCGCGTGGCAGAAAACCGCAAGTACGTCATGCGCATCACCGGCGATGACCAGGAAGGCAAGGCCGAACTGGATAACTTCATCAATCCGGAGGAGCGCTACCCGGTCATCGCCACCACCAGTAAGCTGATGACCACCGGTGTCGATGCGCAGACTTGCAAGCTGATCGTGCTCGACCAACACATCAAGTCGATGACCGAGTTCAAGCAGATCATCGGCCGTGGCACCCGCATCAATGAGGACTACGGCAAGTTCTGGTTCACCATCATGGACTTCAAAAAAGCCACCGAGCTATTTGCGGACCCCGCCTTCGACGGCGATCCGGTGGTGATATACGCCCCAGAGGGTGATGACTCTCCAGTACCACCTGACGATCCGCATGCGGATGAAGATGGTGTCATTGCAGGCGACTCTGGGGAGTACGATGACCTGGATTTTACCGGCGAGGATGAAGGCAAAAAACGGATCAGGTATGTCATCGACAACGTCCCTATTTCTGTCATCGCCGAGCGTGTTCAGTATTACGGCCCGGATGGCCGACTGATCACCGAGTCACTGCACGACTACACCCGTACCTGCGTACAAAAACAGTTCGCCTCGCTGGACGACTTCCTTCGCCGCTGGAGTGATTCCGAGCAAAAGACAGTCATCATCGAGGAAATGGCCGTCCAGGGCGTGATGTGGGAAGCCTTGGCTGAAGAAGTGGAAAAGAAACAGGGCAAGCCACTCGATCCGTTCGATCTGATCTGCCACGTGGCGTTCGATCAACCAGCACTGTCACGGCGCGAACGAGCCGAGCAGGTGAAAAAGCGCAATTATTTCGCCAAATACTCTGGCGCGGCCCGCCAGGTGCTGGAGGCATTGCTGGATAAATATGCCGATACCGGGATCGAGCACATCGAAGACATCAAAATCCTTCAGCTTGCCCCGTTCAGCCAGTTCGGCGCACCCATCGAGCTGATCAAGGCATTCGGCGGCAAGGCTGGTTACAACAAAGCGATCCACGAGCTGGAAGACGAGCTGTACACGGGCTAATGACCGACGACCAGTCGAGGCAGCCATTCACACAATCCTGTAAAATTTCGCCCCCCTTGCGGTATGCGTTGAGAGAACTTCATGTCCATTAGCTCCACCATCAAGTCCATCCAGGACATCATGCGCAAAGACGTCGGCGTAGACGGCGACGCCCAACGTATCGGCCAATTGGTTTGGCTCCTGTTCCTGAAGATCTTCGATGACCGCGAGCTGGAATGGGAACTGATGGACGACAACTACAAGTCGCCCATCCCCGACAGTTGCCGCTGGCGCACCTGGGCGGCCGACCCAGAAGGCATGACTGGCGATACGCTGAAGGACTTTATCGACAACAACCTGTTTCCCCAGTTGCAGAACCTGCACGAGTACAGCAGCACCCCCTCCGCCTTCGTAGTGCGCGGTGTCTTTGAGGATGCCTACAACTACATGAAGTCCGGCCAGTTGCTGCGCCAGGTGATCAACAAGATTCAGGAAGGCGTGGACTTCAATAAGGCCCAGGAACGCCACGAGTTCGGCAACCTCTACGAGCAACTGCTGCGCGACCTGCAAAACGCTGGCAACGCCGGTGAGTTTTACACCCCACGTCCTGTCACTGAATTTATGGTTCGCATGGTCGACCCCAAGCTGGACGAAAAGGTCATGGACCCGGCCTGCGGCACTGGCGGCTTTTTAACCTGCGCCATCGAGCACAAACGCAGCCGCTACGTAAAAACTGCTGAAGACGAACGCACCCTACAAGCCAGCATCTTCGGCGTGGAGAAAAAGCCGCTGCCGCACCTGCTGGCCACCACTAACATGATCCTGCACGGCATTGAGGTGCCCAGCCAGATCCGCCACGACAACACGCTGAGCAAACCGCTGATCAGTTGGGGCCCGAGCGAGCGCGTGCACTGCATCGTCGCCAACCCGCCGTTCGGAGGCATGGAAGAAGACGGCATCGAAACCAACTTCCCTGCTGCTTTCCGCACACGTGAAACGGCTGACCTGTTTCTGGTGCTGATCATGCAGTTGCTCAAAGATGGTGGCCGTGCCGCCGTCGTGCTTCCTGATGGCTTCCTGTTTGGCGAAGGCATCAAGAGCCGTATCAAGGAAAAGCTGCTGACCGAGTGCAACCTGCACACCATCGTTCGCCTGCCCAACGGTGTGTTCAACCCCTACACCGGCATCAAGACCAATCTGCTGTTCTTTACCAAGGGCACCCCGACCAAGCAGGTGTGGTTCTACGAGCACCAATACCCGACAGGGGTGAAGAACTATTCGAAAACTCGCCCCATGCGTATCGAAGAATTCGCCGCGGAGGAAGCCTGGTGGGGCAGCGAGGCCGATGGCTTTGCTGCACGAGTGGAGAACGAGGTTGCCTGGAAAGTCAGTCTCGAAGAACTGCAAGCGCGCAACTGGAACCTCGACTGCAAAAACCCGCATATCCACGAGCAAATCAGCCACGACCCGGATGAGCTGCTGCGTAACTACGCCGCCCTGCAAGGCGAAATCAGCGACCTGCGCGACCAACTTAAGGCCGTCCTGGCCGAAGCCCTGGAGCGCGAGGTATGACGGCGTTGCTCACCGACAACCTGCCGCTGCTGGCTGGCGCGCCAAACGGTATCAAAAAACTGCGTGAACTGATTCTGGAGCTGGCGGTACGCGGCAAGTTGGTGCCGCAAGATCCGAGTGATGAGCCGGCCAGAGAACTGCTTAAGCGTATTGCTGAGGAAAAGACGCGACTGGTGGCTGAGGGGAAGATCAAAAAGCAGAAGGCACTAACGGAGATTGCGGAAGAGGAAAAGCCATTTGTCATACCCACTCATTGGGAGTGGGTGCGACTTGATTCCCTGCTTAAGAAAATTGGGGCCGGCAGCACTCCTTTAGGAGGAAAACAGGCTTACGTGGCTGATGGGGTCAAATTCCTTCGATCTCAGAATGTTTGGAATGAAGGACTTCGCCTTAATGACGTTGCTTTCATACCCGTAGAAACACACCAAAAAATGTCAGGAACACATGTTGAAGCAGGTGACCTGCTTTTCAATATCACAGGCGCGTCCATTGGGCGCTGTGCCGCAGTTCCTTCTGACTTTGATACAGGTAACGTTAGTCAGCACGTAACTATTATTCGGCCAATTTCAGGCGATACTCAGCCGTTCCTTCATGTAGTACTAGTATCGCAACTAGTCCAGCAGACTGTTAGAGATGTACAGGTAGGGGTTTCGCGTGAAGGACTCAGTATTGGGAAGTTGTCTCAATTTCTAATACCTTTCCCACCCGAAGCCGAACAGTACCGCATCGTCGCCAAAGTCGACGAGCTGATGGCATTGTGCGACCACCTAGAAGCCCGACAGGCCGACGCCGACAGCGCCCACACCCGACTGGTACAAGTGCTGCTCGACGACCTGACCCAAACCAGCGACGCCATCGACTTCGCCACCAACTGGCAACGCCTGGCCGAACACTTCCACACCCTTTTCACCACTGAGTCCAGCATCGACGCCCTCAGACAAACACTCCTTTACTTCGCTGCCGATGGGCGTCTCGTTAGTTCAGCTGAGCCTGCACATTATCTGGCCCTTTCAGATGTAATCTATGGTGACTCTCTAAACGGATCATCCAAGAAACCGCAGGACTCACCAGGCGCTGTAGAAATTCTTCGCATCAGCGCAGGAACAGGAGTAGCAGACTTCCTCACCGACGAAAACGAGCACAAGTGGGCGGACGTTACAGAGGCGGAAACAAAAAAATTTCTATTGGCTAAAGATGACCTCTTAGCGTGCCGCTTCAATGGAAATCTTCATTATGTCGGGGCTTTCTCGCTTTACTGCGGCACTCGAGGCGTACCTCAAATTTTCCCAGATAAGCTCATCCGATTTCGAGCTAACCGGAGTAAGGCTTCGCCTCATTATCTAAAATACATATTGAACGCGGCTCCGGCACGAGCACAGATAGAATCTTTTTGCGCGACCACTGTCGGAAACATAGGTATCAGCGCCAAAAATCTTAAGACGATAAAGCTTCGCCTGCCCTCGCTGCAAGAGCAAAGCAAAATTGTTGATCTGTTAGATAAACTGCTGGCCCTCTGCGTCCAACTAAAAAACCGCGTAACTTTGGCCCGCCAGTTGAACGCCCAGCTGGCCAGCACGCTGGTCGAACGTGCCCTTTCCGATAAAAGCCAGCAGACACCTGCCGTCTCGGATCGACAAGTTCCGCGTACTCTGCTCGCCACAGAAATTACTCATCGGCTACATAGCCAACGAACATTCGGTCAACGCAAGCTGCAGAAAGTCATTTACTTAGCCGAACACGCGGCCAGGCTCGCCGCAATCCAAGGTAACTACCTGCGTGACGCCGCCGGCCCCCACGATCGCCAGTTGATGAATAAGGTCGAAGGCCAGATGCAAACCCATCAGTGGTATGAGCGCATCGAGCGCGAGACTGTTGGCCATGCTTACCGTCCGCTTTCCCAAGCTGGGCAGCATAGGCAGGCGTATAGCAGCGCCTGGTCGGCCGCTGAGCGCGCCACCATTGAGCAAGTCATCGAACTAATGCGGGACTGGGATACAGATCGTTGCGAAATGACTGTGACGCTCTATGCCGCTTGGAACGACTTTATTCTCGAAGGTCGCCCGGTTACCGATGAAGCCATCGTGGACGAAGTCATGCATAGCTGGAACGACACCAAGCTGCGATTTGGCAAAGGTGAATGGTTAGCGATACTCACCGAAATGAAAAAGCATGAGATTCTAATGCCTACCGGCTTTGGCAAGCGCACCAGAGGTGGCATGCTCAGCTTGCCTGGCTTCCAGTAAGCCCTCCTGTTTTTGCCGGCATTTGGAAAATACAAAACCGAGGCATGGTGTTCATCTTCACCTGCCTCGGTGTTCCAAGTCGTACTCCGACCAAGTTCACAAACCATATCAACCAAAGATCCAAGAGCTCCGATTAGATTGCTCTCGGCAGACGCCTGCGAACATCTTTCCATCCCCCGAAAATTCCCCCTCTGATGCCTCCCCAATACAATCCCTAAGCAAAACCACCCTCCAGCCGATACGCCTACGAGCGACTGCTCCACCAAGCACCTGCCTCACAACCAAGAACCTTCGCGGCGGCCTACCCCTCGCCAGCCTCCGTGCGGTTATGTCTTTTTCACCTCAATGGATATCAGCTCGTATGCGTTTCTGGATGCCGCCCTCGCGCTATTTTCTTCGTTTGCCCTCTTCCAACAAGCCCGCGCAGCCGACGATGAGCGCGTTACCTGCTCAGCCTACAACCTACTGCTCTCGGTAGACGGCGATCACGCGGACATTTCCAGCAAGCAGGCGTCGAAGGCGGCTTATGCGTTTGTCCGGCAGGTTGGGGATAACACTCAGACTCAAGGCCTGCTGACGACGAAATTCACTGAGTTACGCGACGAGATGCCAGGAAAGATGACGGCGGAAAACGTCGCGGCGTTTCGGGCGGTACATGACGAGCGCTGCAAGGCGCTGCTCAAGTCGGCGTGGTGCGAGGCTTACAAGGGGTTCAGCGCGAACGCCTGTGTCGAATAGCAGGACACTCTGGGCTCGCTCGCGATCTTTGCGCCCTTCGCAATGCCAAGCCCTGCCCAGGCCGCTGACACTCTTGCACGGCGGCATCCATTCCCAACACGTGGCAACTTGCCACATTCTTGGGTTAGATTAGTCATAGAAGTGACGCCAACAAGCCCACTCCCCCAAAACAGCACAAGGACGTAGCTATGCCCGCCCGCAATCACGGTCCCCAGGGACCTGCTCTATTGCCTCCGCTCCCCAAGCACCCGCGCGATTAAGTCTGGCAGCCAAGCCTCGCGACGGCATGACCGTGGACAAGGAGAATCCATGCCTCACCCTTTTCAGTTTCAAACCTCGCCATTCGCCGGACCGGACACCACTGAAGCCAACGTTTTCATTCATGGTTACAGCGCCGGGCATAGCGATGAGGACAAGCAGTCTCTGCTCGGCAAGATCCCTGAGCAGCTCAAGCATTACACCAATATTTTTGCGTTCTGGCCGTCGAATCACATTCTGCGTCTGGACAAGGCTTCTGCTCTGAAGCTTGGAGCAGCGAGCCTGAATTTCGGCATGACGATGATGCGGTCGCCCCTGGACTCTCTGGGGCTGGTGGGGGCTGTCGCGAAGGACCGGATGGGCAACTTCGGCGATGCGCGCTTGCGGGCAGAGAGCATGGGGAAGGTGCTGTTCGATCAGTTGCAGGCCTATCTCGAAACCAACCATCCGCAGATCAAGACCATCAACCTGATCGGCCACTCGCTTGGCGGTCGGTTGGTCATCAGTAGCCTGAAAAGCTTTTCGTCCAAACAGTTGGCGATCAACGATGTGCTGCTGATGGCGGCTGCCGTTGAGGTCACAGCCAGCGAAGCTCGCCAATTGCGTGAGAGCTTCAAGGGCCGACTTATCAATGCTTATTCAAAAACGGACAGGACCCTACTGCTGAACTGGGGGGAAACCTGCATGGGCCGTAACGAGGTCGAGCACTTCGAAAGTATCGAGATGAACGAGTTCGGCCATACCGATTACTGGCCGCGGCTACCCGAAGTACTGACCAACACCCGCTTCAAAGTTCACGCCCCCGGCTCGTCCGAGCCTGCTCAAACACCTGCGGACGCGCTCTTGCCACCGCTGACGCCCGAACAACCCGCCGAAGAACACGACATGAAACTCGAACTGAAGAGCCCACGTGATGTTTACCAGCAGATCAACGACGAGCTGGCACTCATTATCGGTGAACTGAGACATCCCTCGGACGATGAAGCCTTGAATCAGGCTCGGGAGGACGCGCTAAGGCGGCTTACCGAGCATCGGGCGATGCTGTTCGATCGGCTCGCGGAACTTGAGAAGAACGCTGAGTGGAACACCTTCACCATTGCATTCTATGGTGAGACCGGCGCGGGTAAGTCGACGCTCATTGAGACTTTGCGCATTCTGCTTCAGGAACCTGGCAAGCGGGCGAGCCAGGAAGCGTTTCGCAAGCTGCGTGACCAGTACGGGCTGACTGAGGAAACCCTGCAGGGGCTGCAACAGAACATCGAACAAGTCGAAGCGCGACTTGAAGAACTGACGCAGCAACTGAGCGCGACGGTGTTGCAGTTCGAGCAGCCTTTCAAAGAGGCCCAGAGTGCGCTGGAGCAGGCGAACGCCCGATCCAGTGAGGTCAAGCAGCGGTTTGGCGGTGCGCTTGCGCAGCACGAGCAATCACACAAGGACGCCCTCGCCGCCGTCACTCGCCTGCATACGCTGCTGGCGACACGCAAGAGCAACGCTTCGCTCTGGCAGATGCTGTTGGGTCTTTTCAGAAAGATGCCGGAAGAGCTCCAGTTGAATGAGGCCACCGCATCCCTGACACAGACTACCGCTGCACGGGACAGTGCTGCCGCAACGCTGGACGTCGAACAGACGAAGGCCGAGCAGGAGCGTATTGCGATGGAGCGGCAGGTGAGCGAGATCGCGACCAGGCGAGACGAAGCGTGTGCGGCGCTTTCCGCGCAACAGGCGCAGGCGACTCAGCAACAGCGAACGCTCACCGAGCAGCGTCTGGTACACGAGACTCAATTGGCGCAGTTGCTGGGAGAGCTGCAGGTTCATGCTGATGGTCAAATCATCGGTCACGGCTTGAGCGACTTCACCCGCGAGACTCAGCGCTATGAATTCGAACTGGACGGCCAGCCCTTCGCTTTGTTGGACGTGCCTGGTATCGAGGGCAAGGAAGGTCTGGTTCTCGACCAGATAGAACGTGCCGTTCAGACCGCTCACGCGGTGTTCTATGTGACCAACCAGGCAGCGCCGCCACAAACCGGTGACGGCAAGCATCAGGGCACGCTGGAAAAGATCAAGCAACACCTGGGCGCGCAAACCGAGGTGTGGACCATCTTCAACAAGAAGATCACCAATCCCAAACACTCACTGACTGACCGCCCGCTGGTGTCCGACGACGAAACCGCCAGCCTTGCCGGGCTTGACCAGAAGATGAGTGAGCAACTCGGCAAGCACTACCAGAATGTGTTTCCGCTGAGCGCGCTTCCTGCGTTTCTCGCCTCGACCGATCACCTCGCGCCGGGTTCGCAGAACGCCAAGCGTCGCAGCAAAGTGCTCGAGGACTTCGGAGCCCACGAATTGCTGGAGAAATCCCGCCTGCGTCCCTTCCTGGATCTATTGGGCCGCCAACTGATTCAGAACGGCAAAGCCAAGATTATTCGGGCTAACTTCAACAAGGCCAACGACGCACTCAACCACACCACCCAGACGCTCTCAGGCGTCCAGCAAACCCTGAATGCGCTGTCGGAAAAGCTCTCTCAGGAAGAGCAAAGCGCCAAGAGCCAGCTGACCAGCAGCTTCGGCGCACTGAAAAAACGCCTGGAGTCCTGTGGCGAAACCTTGATCGACAACTTCGCCAGCAAGGTGCGTAACGACATGTACGCACGCATCGAAACAGACATCAGCAACGACGCATTCAAAAGTGCCCTGACCGAGCAACTGGAAACTCAGCAGCGCCACCTCAGCAAGCAACTGCCGGTGGCAGTGAACCAGGAGGTCGGCAAGTTCCAGAAGGCAGCCGAGGATATTCTCAGCCGGTTTGAAAAACACGCCCAGGAGTTGACTTCAAGCTACGGCAAGCTGGGCAGCATGCGATTCAACCAGCCATTCAACCTCAACATCAAAATCGACAACGGCATCAAGGTAGCGACGCTGCTGGCCAGCCTTGTGGGTATTGCCGCAGCGCCGTTCACCGGCGGCGCCAGCCTGTGGCTTGCCGGGGCATCGATCCTGGGGGCGCTGATCTCCATCGGCAAGGCACTCTGGAGTGCCCTCAGCACGGACTACAAAATGTCCCAGCAACGCCAGGCCCTTGATAAGAACCTGCGCAGCGCCACCGAGCAATTGCGCGACATGCTGCGCGAAAGCCTGGAGAGCGCCCTGAGCGAAATGCAGAAGACTATCGACCAGCTCGACCTGGCGCTTGAAGCGCCTGCCAAACAGGCTGCCAACCAGGTGACCACCTTGTCGCGCTCGACCAACCGCCTGACAACCCTCTCCCGCCAAATCGAACTCGCAGGAAATCTGTAATGGAAAACACTCTCAAGACGTTCAAGGACCAACAGGCAAATGCACTGACCCTGCTGGACAGGCTGCAGAACTTCCTCGGGCAGGGTGCGCAGGCCGGCGTAGCGATTGACCCGGCATTGAGCAGCAAACTGCAGAATGTCATCAGCAGCGTGTCTGGTCAGAAACTCAAGGTCGCGCTGATTGGCGGCTTCTCTGAAGGCAAGACTTCGATTGCGGCGGCGTGGATGGAAAAGCTGGACAGATCCAGCATGAAGATCAGCCATCAGGAGTCCTCCAACGAGGTAAAAATCTACGAAGTCGGCGAAGATTTCGTGTTGATCGACACCCCCGGCCTGTTCGGCTTCAAGGAACAGGAAAACGCCGAAACCCACGCCATCGAAAAGTACAAGGACATCACCAAAAAGTACGTGAGTGAATCTCACCTGGTGCTTTACGTGATGAACTCGACCAACCCCGTCAAGGAAAGCCACAAGGATGACCTGACCTGGTTGTTCCGCACACTGGATCTGCTGCCGCGTACTGTGTTCGTGCTCAGCCGTTTCGACGAAGTGGCTGACGTCGAAGACGAGCAGGACTACCTGGCGAACCTGAAGGTCAAACGCGAAAACGTGGCAGGCCGCCTTCGCGAACAGATTGCGCTGACTGATCAGGAAGCAGCGGATCTGTCCATCGTCGCCGTCGCCGCCAACCCCTTCGACCTGGGCGTAGAGCACTGGTTGGGCAACCTGGAGGAGTTCAAGGCGCTGTCCCATATCGCCACGCTTCAAACCGCTACCACAGGCAAGATCCAGCAGAACGGTGGCAGCGCCGCGTTGGTCAACGACATGCGCGCCAGCGTGATTCGCGACGTGCTGAGCAACCAGCTTCCCATTGCCATCGAGAACGATCAGAAAGTGTCTCTGGAGGTCGGCAGGCTCGATGAGCTCAACGCTCGCCTGGGCAAACAACTGACAGCGACCGGGCAGCAAATCGAAGAGGCGCGGATCAGCCTTCGTGACTTCGCCACCCGCTATTTCTCCGACCTGATCCTGCAGGCCAAAGGTTGCAGCGTGGAAACCTTCGGGGACTTCTTCGAGCGCGAGGTCGGAGCTGAAGGCATCATCCTGTCCACCCGCCTGCAGAATGAATTCAGCCGCCAGACCCAGTCGATCACCCTTGAGGTCGAGAAGATGCAAGTGGGCTTCGACAGCGAGGTCAACCACTTCAACACCACCGTCAAAGCTTTGGGCAAGCAGGGCATCAACCACGTGCTCAAAGGCAACTTCATCAACAACACCACGGTACTGGCCGCACGCGATGGCCTGACCACCATTGCCAAGACCGTGGGGATGGATATCGGCAAATACCTGAAATTCAAGCCGTGGGGCGCGGTGAAGTTCGCCAATGGCGCCAATGGCGCGCTGGCCTTCCTCGGTGTGGCCCTCGAAGCCTGGGACAGCTGGGAGCAATACAAGCGCGAGGAAGCCTTCAAGAAAGCGGTCACGACCATGATCGCCAACTTCGAACAGCAGCGTCAGGACTTTCTTGCCCTCGTGAACTCGGAGCGCTTCAAGGAGGAGTTCTTCCCGGATTACCTGCTGCTCAACACGCGCCGCCAGGAACTGCAAAGCAATGTGGATGACAGCCGTGTTCGTCAGCAGCGCTTCCAGGCATGGCGCGTCGAAGCGGAGGCCATCGATGCAGAGTTCAAGAGACTGAACTGACCTCACAAGGCGCCCGCCGCTGGATGCAGCGGGCGCCCTGTGAGCGGATCCAATCGATATGACACCAGAATTGAAAGGAAGAATTTTGTGCCCTCAGCCAAAATCCACACCGCCCTAAGCCGCCAGTGGGAGCTGTTGCAGCACCTCCCCAAGCGTTCCCCTGGCATCACGGTCACCGAGTTGCTGGCCCGCCTGACCGCCGCCGGTTATTCGATCAGTCGGCGCAGTGTCGAGCGTGATTTGCGGGATCTGTCGTTGGTGTTTCCGTTGCAGTGCAATGACGGTGGTACGCCGTTTGGCTGGTATTGGCAGCCGGGTGTGAGCGTGGAGTTGCAGGGGATCACGCTGACGGAGGCGGTGAGTCTGGCGTTGGTGGAGGACGCGGTGCGGCCGTTGTTGCCGGGCAGTATGTTGAGTGTGCTGGAGCCGCGTTTCGAGCACGCCCGGCAGAAACTCAAGGGGCTGGGCGAGGGTAATCCTACGGCGCGCTGGCCGGACAAGGTGGCCAGTGTGCGGCCGGACTTCAATCTGCGGGCGCCGGAGATTCGTGCCGATATTCTGGAGGCGTTGCAGCATGCGGTGATCAGCGAGCAGCAGCTGCACTGTCAGTACTATTCGGCGCATACCAATAAAGAAAGCGAATTGACGCTCAACCCGCTGGCAATCGTGCAGCGCGGTTTGATCACATACCTCATTGCCACGGCTGCGCCTTACACTGACATTCGTCAGTTTGCGGTGCATCGCTTTCGTGCGGTCTCGGCGCTGGACACGCCGTGTCAGGGGCTGGATTCGTTTGAGTTGCAGGGCTATCTGGACAGTGATGCGCTGCAGTTCGGCAAGCCGGAGAAGATTCGTTTCAAGGCCTGGGTGAGTGAGCATCAGGCGCGTCTGATCCGGGAGACGCCGTTGAGCGCGGACATGACGCTGGAGGCGCTGGCCAACGGTTTCGAGTTGCAGGCGACGGTGAGCAATACCTGGCAGTTGCAGTGGTGGATTCTGTCGTTGGGTGACGCATTGGTGGTGCAGGAGCCGGCGGACTTGCGCCGGCACGTTGGCGACACCTTGCGCCGTGCAGCGGCGGCCTATGCCGATGAGGCCGTCGAGGCGGCCTCGCTGTAATCCTGGTGCCGCGCGGATGATTGCGCGGCATCGGCAGGCTGCCTATCGACGCAGCCGTGCAAACCACTGGGCCAGGGTGCGGTCGATCACGCCTGCGGTCTTGAAGCTCAATGACGTGCTGCCGCAGCGCTCGCAACGGTCGCACCATTCGCCTGGGCCCAGGGCGTCGCTGCGGGGTGCGATGGTTTTCTTCCAGCCGCAACTGTCGCAGGTGAAGGTAAAGGGGTGGGGTCTTACGGGCATCTCATCGCTCCTTGGTCCCGCGTGGCCGCCACGCGGGGGTGGTCAATTCAATTGTCTCAGGCAGCAGGCACGAGGGCCTGAAGCAGTTCTACCTTGCGCTGCAACTGGGCGACGTGCGCCTTGTGGGCCCGCAGCGCCGATTTCAGTTCGCGGTTTTCCTCGGCATGCCTTCCCGGCCGCGTCTTGCCGCCGAACGGGGTGTCCTGCCAATGCGTCAGCAGGCGCCAGCACTTGCGGCATTGCAGGTACAACGCCGACAGCAGCGCCAGAATCACGCACAGCATGGCCAGCGTCAGCCAAGCCTCAATACCCATAGCATTTCTCTCCTGTCACGAATGCATGTTCAGCAGCCCGTCGATACCACTGCAACGCCTGGCGACAATCCGGCGCTTGCCCTGCCACGCCCTGCTCGTGCAGTCGCCCCAGGGCCCGCGCTGCCTGGACGATGCCGCGCTCGTAGGCCTGTTCGTAGTAGCTGACGGCCAAATCCTGATCCACCCGCATGCCTCGCCCGTGAAGGGCCTGCTCTGCCAGGTTGAACGCGGCTTCGGCCGAGCCCAGCACGTAGGCGAGTTTGAACAGGCGTCGCGCCAGTACGGTGTCCTGGGGCGTGCGGCTGCCGTTGATCCACAGCCAGCCCAGATCGTTGAGGGCGTCGGGATCAGAGGCGAGCGCGTCATCGCGCAACGAGCGGTACAAAAAGCCCAGCAGCGCAGGGTCGGTCATGGTTGCCAGCGGGCTGGGCGCTTGCAGCCTGTGGTAGGTGAATGTGTCGCACGTGGCCGGCGTGAAGACGCGCAACGACGGCATGCCAATGCTCGGGCTGGCAGCGGGTGCCCGGGTGGAATCGATAAAACGCATGGCCTGGGGATCAGGCAACAGCGTGTCCAGCATCTGGAACACTTTCTCGGCAGGGCTCATTCGGACAGCCTTCTGATTCATCATTCGATGAGTGCCATTATTCTTAGTGGCGCGTCATTTTGTGTCGTGAGCAAACTGCGGTAGCTGTCGAATCGCAGATGGATCGTCGGCAGTAAACACAGTAGCTTCTGGCCACACCTTACCCAGCCACGTACCGCCATGGATGCCCGTGACGGCTCAAGCGCGGCGGTCTGCGGCCGATACGGCTAGACACTTCTGCGTTTAAGGAATCTTCCCGGAATGGATTACCAGTCGCTCAAAACCCGCCACCGCAACGAGCGCGATGCGCACCACCCCAACCTCGCCCTGCGCGTGCATCGGGCCCTGAGCTGGCTCAACCGCGCCGAGCAGGCGGAAGACGTCGATGGCCGTTTCATCTTCCTGTGGATCGCTTTCAACGCGGCCTATGCGACCGACATCGACGAGCAGCATCGGCTGTCCGAGCAGGAGTCGTTCAAGGCGTTTCTGCAAAAGCTCTGCGTGCTGGACACCGAACACCTGATCGAGAAACTGGTGTGGTCGGAATTCCCGGGAAGCATTCGCGCCCTGCTGGACAACCCTTATGTGTTCCAGAGTTTCTGGGATTTCCAGAACGGCAAGATCACCGAAGCCACGTGGGAAGAGCGCCTGCGCAGCGGCAAGCGCAACGCACAACTGGCGCTGGCCAACCGCGACACGGCCAAGGTGCTGGGCGTGATGTTCAACCGCATCTACACCTTGCGTAATCAGGTGATGCACGGCGGGGCGACCTGGGAGGGCAGCGTCAACCGCTCTCAGTTGCGCGACTGCTCCAGCCTGCTCGGCAAGCTGGTGCCGCTGATTATCCTGCTGATGCTCGACAACCCCGACACACTCTGGGGCGACGCCTGCTACCCGGTGGTCAAGCAGTAAGGCGGTGATTGCGCGTCGCCCGCATGGGCGGCAGCGCACCCTACACCCTCACCAACTAACCCTAACCCCCACCACCCCACTCACCCCCTCCAACACCTCCCCATCCAGATTCGCCGCATAATCCGCCGTCACATACACACTCACCCCCTCCGAAACCCTCGCCACAACCCCCATCCCCACATCCATCGAAGACGCCTTGTGCTCGGTCTTGATCCGATCCAGCCCGTTGTAGGTCGTGGTGTCCTTACCTCCAAACGTATGCCAGACGTTCGCACGCACATACGGCTCTACGGGCATCCCACTCACCAGATACCGCCCCTTGACCCGCGCACCGAGCCGCCCCGTCCAGTAGGGCTGTGAGTCAAATGAAACATCCGAAATCCCGTCATTCTGCCGATCCAGATCAACCCGCTGATGCACCACCTGCACCTGCGGCTCAACCACCCAACGCTCCGATACCGGGATCGGATATCCACTTTCAAGCGACAAACTCAAGGCATGACCTCCGGTGTCGAGTTTGACGCCGCGATCCGAGCGGTTGGTGCCGTCGAGGCGGGTGCCCATGGCGACGGCGTCGAGGTACCAGCCTTGGGGATCGACGAGGGTCCAGTAGGCGCCGTAGTGGTCGCCGTTCAGTTTCAAATGGCCGGCGTTGCGGTGTTGGAAGCCTTCTGCGAAGCCGCCGACGTGGCCTCGCAGGCGGCTTTGGCCGACGAACAGGCCGATGCGTTGGGTCTGGCCGCTTTCGGTGGTGGCGCTGTAGAGGTCGTGGCCGATCTGGTAGCCCTGGGTGGAGGCGTCGAGGCGTGGGGAGGCGGTGCCTGACCAGCTTTTCTTGATGTCGCCGCCATACATCCGCGCCCAGCCTGCGGGGACTGCGCCGGTTTCGGTGAGCAGGCTTTGATCGCCCTGGCGCTCGTGAAAGGTGCCGAGTGCGCCGAGTGTCATGAGTTGGGCGGCGGGCACGACGACGGAGTAGACGGGCACTTCGAGGCGATAGAGTGGAATCGGATCGGCGCCAGCGACGGCCTGGGGGACGGGTGGCGAGCTGGCGGCCGGGATGGGCGATGTGGCCGCCGGGGCGTTGGCTTGTGCGGGCGCGGCCGGAGGGTCTGGCGGTGCGACCGGTGTGGCTGTCGGTGGCTCGACCGGGGGTTCGTCGGGGCTGATGGTTGGCGGGGCGGCGGCTATGGGCGGGCTCGCCACCGGCGGGACGGCGACCGGGGGCGCGGGCGGCTCGACTGGGGCGGGCACGGCGACCACCGATGAACGCAGGTACCAGTTGTTTTCCGTGCCTGCGCTCACGCCGCCCTTGAACAGGTAGTACTCGTAGGCGCCGGCAGACAGCGAGCCTCGCAGCGCAAAGGCGTCGCTGGTGCTGGTGGCGCCGTTGAGGGCCTGGACCACTTCGATGCCGTCGGACCGGGTCAGGCCGCCCAGGCCGCCGAGGTTGGTCACACCGAGTTGGGTGTTGCCGCTGATGGCGCCTTGGGACACTACCAGCCGATCGCTGGGCGAGCCGTCGCCGCCCAGTTCGGTCTGCACCCGCAATTGGCCGTTGTTGCCGACGTAGTTGCCATAGACGCTGAGGGTGTCGCTTGCGACTGCGCTGCCGGAGGTCAGGTCGATCACCCCGGCGTTGTTGAGGGTCGCCAGTTGCCCGGCGGTGTAGGGTCGGATCGCGCCTTGGGTGGCGGTCAGGGTGCTGCTGGCGTCGATATTGAAGGTGCCGGTGCTGCTGGCGCTGTCACCCATAAAGACATCACCGGCCAGGTCGAACCGCGAGCCGCTGGTGAGGTTGACGGTTTCCCAGCCGATGTAGCGGGCGGCCGTCGCCGATGAGGTGTCGACGAATGTCAGGGTGTCGGCGCCCAGGCCGCCATCGAGGGTAGGCGTGGGGCTCAGCGCACTCTCGGTCAGGCGGGCGATTTGGGCGGTGTCATCGCCGTCGCCCATCAGCACTGCGGACTGGATTTGTCCGCCGCCGTCCCAGACGAAAATGTCGTTGCCGGCGCTGGCGCGAATCTGTCCGGTGATGGTGCCGCCTGTGACGGTCACGCGGTCATCGCCACCACTGACGCTGAGGTTGCCGCCGATGCTGCCACCGGACACCGTGATGGTGTCGCGGCCGAAACCGGTGACCAGGTTGCCGATGATGCGCCCGCCAGACAGGTCGAAGATGTTGTCATCGAGCTTCATGTCGACGCGGCCGATGGTGCCGCCGCTCATGACCGCGACGTCGCCGTCTTCAAAGGCGCCGGTGATGGTGCCGCCGGTCATGGAGAACACATCGCGGCCGCCACTCTGGGCCAGCGACTGGATGGTGCCGCCGGTCATCAGGAAGTTGTCGATGTCGTTGCCTTGAATCACGGCACCGGTGATGGTCCCGCCGCCGATTCGAATGACGTTGCCACCGTCGCCCAGATCGATGCCGCCATTGATCGACCCTGAATCCATTTGCAGCACGATGGCGCCCGCACCAAACAGCACATTGCCGTTTATGACGCCGGTGCCGCCCGCGGGAAAGGTCAGGGTGTTGTTGCCCAGCAAATCGGTCAGGCCGGGGCTGGTACCGCTGTCGCAGACATAGTTGTCATTGCCTGCACCGGGAATCAGTGTGCAGGCCGCCTTAATCTCCGTGGCTGGCAATAACAGCATAGATACGCAAGACAGATAGAGAATATTGCTGACACTAGCCCGTAGGGGCCGTTTCATCAGAAATACTCCTGCGGGCATCGCCCGACGAGGGTTGCTTCCATTCGACACCGGTGCGCGTTCTGTGGCCGTGCACCGAACTCCAACTCCTTATTTAGTTCAGCTAAGTGCAACCTCAAGAAAACGTCAAGTTATCCACAAGGCGCAGTGAGCGGTTTTGACGCAGGGTGGTTCGGTTGTGACAACGATAACAACGGCGTAGAATCCGCCTCATTCGGTCGTACCCCATACCCATAATAGTTTGCTGACTGCCTACACCGCCCAGGCCATGAGCCTTGTGCGGCGTTTCTGCTTGTCGGCGTTTTTATGGGATTGGGCTCGCCCCTGCATTTTCGATGTTTCCCTGAGGCTTGCGCTTTTTACATGAACACTACCGATGCTCGCACTGGAAGTTGGCTCAGCGTGATCGCGCTGGCCCTGGCGGCCTTCATTTTCAACACCACGGAATTCGTGCCGGTGGGGCTGCTCAGCGCCATTGGCCACAGCTTCGACATGACCACCGCGCAAGTAGGCCTCATGCTGACGGTCTACGCCTGGATCGTGTCGCTCGCATCGCTGCCGATGATGCTGATGACGCGCAACATCGAGCGGCGCAAGCTGCTGACCTTCGTGTTTCTGCTGTTCATTGTCAGCCATGTGATGTCCAGCATGGCATCGAGCTTCGGGATGTTGCTGGTCAGCCGGGTGGGCATCGCCCTGGCGCATGCGGTGTTCTGGTCGATCACCGCCTCGCTTGCGGTACGAGTGGCGCCTGCGGGCAAGCAGGTGCAGGCACTGGGGCTGCTGGCGACCGGTACGTCGATGGCCATGGTGCTGGGCATCCCGCTGGGCCGGGTGCTGGGTGAGGCCCTGGGCTGGCGTACGACGTTCCTGGCCATCGCCATTGCGTCGGGTCTGACGGTGCTGATTCTGATCAAATCGCTGCCGCTGCTGCCCAGCCAGAACTCGGGTTCGCTGCGCAGCCTGCCGATGCTGTTCAAGCGACCGGCGCTGGTGACGGTGTACGTGCTGACTGCGCTGGTCATCACCGCGCAGTTCACGGCCTACAGCTACATCGAACCTTTCGTACAGGTCGTGGCGAAGATGAGCGGTGAAATGACCACCGTTATCCTGCTGCTCTTCGGTGGTGCCGGCCTGCTGGGTTCGGTGGCGTTCAGCCGCTATAACAACCGCTATCCTCGTGGCCTGCTGATCGCCGCCATCGGCGCTTTGACGGTCTGCCTGACGCTGCTGCTGCCGCTGTCGGGGAGCAGTTCATGGATCTCGATCCTGAGCGTGGTGTGGGGCATGGCGATCATCTGCTTTGGCCTGGTGATGCAGTCCAAGGTGCTGGCCTTGGCGCCGGACGCCACGGATGTCGCGATGTCGCTGTTCTCGGGGATCTACAACATCGGCATTGGCGGCGGCGCGTTGCTCGGCAGCATGGTCATCAGCCAGTTGGGCATCGCCAATATCGGCCTGGTGGGCGGGCTGGTGGCACTCAGCGGCCTGGCGCTGGCGTGCCTGGCGTCGTATCGCTATGCCGAAGGTATTCGCGCCTGATTGGCGCAGCCTCTTGGACACAATCCAACGTAGCAGTCCGGCTTGCCGGCGTCAGCGCCCTTCAGATCGCTGACGCCGGCAAGCCGGACTGCTACGGGATCGGGGCTGCCGAAGACCCTCGCAGTACATCCCGCTCCAACCATCATTCCCATTGATAACCAACATTCCGCCGATTGCCTTCCGCTCAAAATCCATGGGCGTACTATCACCTCACACCCAGACACGAACCGAGGGCAGGAAAAATGGTTATTCATCTTCTGACTTGCTTGTCACTGACAGCGCTGACCAGCTATGTCGTGGCCCTCAAACTTTTCGCTCTGATCCCGGTGCCGGTCACCGCAGACGAAAACAGCCATCGTGTCATGGCACGGGTTCGCTGATTGCCTAATTAGCCGCCCAAGTAGCTGAAACTTATCAGCACCTTTTACCTTTCAACTTTCTGTTTTTTGCGGAGCATTTGACATGGCCCGAGACGTTACCCTGCACGTTAGTTTTCCCAAGTTTGGTAATAACTATTACTCCCAGCATGTCGTCGTTCGCAAAAACCGTCACAGCCTGATCGAGGACAAACGCTTCGACGCCTTCATGATGCCGTCGGCGGAACAGCACTTCAGTAATGAGGTGGTGGGCTTCAACGATCAGTTCCGCTTTCTGACCGATGCATTGGCCATGCACCTGCTGGAAACTGAAGCAGCGCGCCCGGCCAAGAGAACCCGTCAGGCGGCTCAGGCTCGCAGTCTGTAATTCAAAAAATCTTCGTTTGCACAGCTGCAGATCCTCGGGATAGCTATTCAGTGCAAAAATATTGATGCATGACTGCATTATTTTGAATTTGCGTCAAAGCGTGTTTCTGACCACAATCGCCGTGCTTCAAATGTGACCGGAAAGTTGCCGCAACAGCTTTCCACCGTCGCAATGCCATTTGAAACACTTGGCACATGCCCTCCTGTGCAGGAGCTCCGTCGCTTGAGACGAGCTCCTTTTTTCGCCCTGGAAGATACGATTGAAAACGCTTCTGCGCAGCTTCATCCCTCACTCACTCAATACCCACCCTGCCGAATGGTCGCGCGCGGCCGTAGGTGCATGCCTGGGTATTCTCGCCACTGCATTGTTGAGCCAACAACTGTTCGGCACCGATGCCACGCTGCATCTGCTCGGTCCGCTGGGTGCGTCAGCGGTGCTGCTGTTTGCTGTTTCGACCGGTGCGCTGGCCCAGCCATGGTCGATCATCGGCAGTTACCTGATTGCAGCACTGGTTGCCCTTTCGAGTGTGCACGTGCTCGGCAACACCGTCGCGGCCGCCAGTGTCGCGGTGCTGTCTTCGATCGTGATCATGTGTGTGCTTCGCTGCCTGCATCCGCCGGGCGCGGCCATCGCCATCAGCATTGTCGTATCGAAACACGACCTTTCCGCGCTCGGGCTGCACGTGCTGTTGCCGGTCATGTTCAACGCTGGCTGCCTGTTGCTGATCGCGCTGGTCTACAACAACCTGACCCGCATGCGTTACCCCAGGGCGCAGGCCAAGCCGGCCGTCGCGGCTCAGGCGATCGAGCCTGTTCCGGGGAGTTTCAGCAGCGAGGATCTGGACAAGGCGCTGGATGAGGTTGGGTCGTTTGTCGATGTGTCCCGCGCCGATCTTGAAAGCATCCTGCACAAGGCTGAAGACATCGCCCAGCACCGCAACCGCACTGATATCGACACCCGGCAGGTCATCTCCCGCGCCGCGCCCAGCCTGTCCCTTGAGCACTCGATGGCTGATGCGATGAAGCTGCTGAGCAAGCAAGGCAGCAAATACCTGCCGGTGCTGGATGCCGAGCGCAAGGTGATCGGGATTATCAGCCTGGTGGATTGAAGGTTCACCGCGTCGTAGCAGTCCGGCTTGCCGGCGTCGGCGTCCTCAAGATCGCTGTCGCCGGCAAGCCGGACTGCTACGGGTCTGCTATTTCAAATGAGCGGATCCCATCGCTGGGACCAGTCGCCCTCTTGTTTGACGATGTCGCGCAACAGATCACACGCCTGTTGCAGCGTGGGTGATGGGTTGTCCCGCGAGTAAATCAGATAAGTCGGATAGCTGAACTCTGGCGCCATCGGCACGCGCTCGACAATTCCGCGATCCAGGTAGGACTGCACCACTCGCGTGCGAAAGTAACCGGAGCCGCCGTTGTCTAGGATGTACTGCAAGGCGAACGGCCCAAGATTAAAGGCGACAGCAGCCTTGGACCTTTCCGGCATTGCGACGTCGTGTTGCTGACGGAACGCCGGGCCCCAATCGATGTAGACGTAGGGTTCGGGCCGACCCACCACCTGCACCAGAATCAGTTTTTCTTCGAGCAGTTCCTCGACCTGCACCCCAGGCCAATAGGCCGGTTGATACACCAGGGCTGCGTCCAGCACGCCGCGTTCGACATCCTTCATCAGCACGTCGTCATCCTTGACCTCTGCGTGCAGCGCGTGGTCCGGGATGACCCGTTTGATCTCGCGCACCCAACTGAGCATCAGCGGATTGCACAGGCTCATTTGCGCACCGATGCGCAGCACATGGTGATAGCCGTCGGGCAGCGGCAGATCACGCCGCGCGGCGTCCCAGGTCTGGACCAACTGGTTGGCGAACAGGATGAACGCCTCGCCGTCCGGGGTCAGACGGGCGCCCGTACGATTGCGCACGAACAACTTGCAGTTCAGATGGCTTTCCAGCTTCTGCACCCTGGCCGTAATGGCGGTCTGGGTGACGTGCAGTTTTTCTGCGGCCGCCATAAGGCTGCCCAGGCGGACGATTTCGAGAAAGGTGCGGGCGAGGTCAATGTCCATCGGTACGGCTCGGCTGCTGGCGTCGTGTTTGCCGCGCCATGGTAGCGCAGCAGCGCCATAGGCCGATGGAAAAGCAGTCAGGAGTTTCATCGGCGGGGGTTTGCAGAAATGCAAAATCCGCTGTCTGATGCAGCAGGTTCGCACAGATAGCGAGCCACTTACCTACTTTCTGCGGAAAATCCTATGAAACACGCCCTGCTCACCGGCCTGCTCCTCACTGCTTTCGCCCTGCCCTTCGCGGCGTCTGCCAATGACGACAGCAACCAATGCCAGATGAACCTGAGCAAAGTCCGAGATGCAAAAGTCGCCAAGCCCAATTTGAGCGATGCGGTGAAGAGCGACGTCGACACCACCGTCCACCGCGCAGAGTCAGCCTACGCCCGGCACAACGACGATGGCGCCAGGGAGTGCGTGGCGTTGACGCAGCAGGCGTTGCAGAAGATTCAGAGCAACTGAGGTAGTCGCAGCACGACAAATGTACTGTGGGAGCGAATTCATTCGCGAGACGATCGTTCAGGCGACGGAAATGTGTCGATTGCACCGGCCCATCGCGAATGAATTCGCTCCCACAGGTTCACGCCGTTACTTGAGTACCAACAATCGATAAACCCCCGCCTCGTTTTCGATCCCGTGGGTGTCATGGGTGAACCCCGGGAATGACCGGTCGAAACTCTCCAGCGCCCTCAGATACGCCAGCAGCGGCCCATCGGCGGGGCCTGCGTTTTCGCCTGGCATCAACAGCGGGATACCTGGCGGATAAGGCACGATGCCAGTGGCCGCAATGCGCCCGGCAGCCTCTTCCAGCGTGACCTGCTCGACCTCGTTCTTGACAAGTTTTTCGTACGCCTCCACCGGGCTGAATTCGGCCTTGGGCAAGGTGCCAAACGCCTGGGCCATGGCCGCGGTGGTTCTGGTTTTCTTCATGGCAGCGAAGATCTCTTCGGCCAGATCCTTCAAGCCCATGCCCGCGTAGCGCAACTGGTTGGCGGTGAGCAAGTCAGGCAGGCACAGCTCCAGCTCAAGGTTCAGGTCATAGTCGCGCTTGAAGTCCAGCAAGGCGTTGACCAGCGTGCCCCATTTGCCTTTGGTGATGCCGATGGAGAACAGGAACAGGATGGTGAAGTCCGTGGTTTTCTCCACCACGATCCCCTGCCGTCCCAAGTAGGCGCTGAGCACGCAGGCCGGGATGCCGAAGTCGAGCAGGTTGCCGTCATCGCCCATGCCGGGGCTGAGGATCGACACCTTGATCGGGTCGAGCATGCAGTAGCCGTCTTCGATGTCGCCGAAGCCGTGCCAGACTTCGTTCGGGTGCAGCACCCAGCAATTGGGGTCGCTCTTGAGCCTGGCCGGGTCAACTTCATGGAACGGCAGCGAGGTCGCGCCCACCTGCACGCTCGGCGGCTGCCAGCAGGAGAAGAACCAGTCGTCATTACTGAGCATCTCGCTTTGCATGCGCGAGATGACCTGGCGAAACGCAATCGCTTCCTCAATGGATTCATTGGTCAGAATCTGCCCGCTGGGCGCCTCCATCATCGCCGAACTCACATCGCACGAGGCCATGATCGCGTAGTTGGGCGAGGTCGAGGCGTGCATCATGAACGACTCGTTGAAGCGTCCATGAGGGATCGGGTTGCGGCCATTGCGCACGTGGATCATCGAGGCCTGGGACAGCGCTGCCAACAGCTTGTGGGTCGACTGGGTGGCGAACACCGTGGGCTTGGACGCATCGTGATCGTCCGGGCTGCCATGCATCGCGAAGCGGTCTTTGTACAAGGGGTTGAAGCGCGCGTAGCCGTACCAGGCCTCGTCGAAATGCAGCCGGTCGACACTCTGCCCCAGCAGCTGTTCGACGCGAGTGACGTTGTAGGTCAGGCCGTCGTAGGTGGAGTTGGTGACGATGGCGTGCACCGGCGTCGGGTCGATGTGGCTTTTGACCAGCGGGTTGTTGGCGATGGCGGCCTTCACGCCCTCGGCGCTCAAGGTCTGCGGCAGGATCGGGCCGATGATGCCGAAGCGGTTGCGAGTCGGCACCAGATAGGTGGGAATCGCCCCCGAGAGGGTCATCGCGTGCTCGGCGGACTTGTGACAGTTGCGGTCGCACAGGGCGATCTGATCCCGCGTCACGCTGGCCATCAGAATCACCCGGTTGGACATCGACGAACCGTTGGTCACGTAATAAGTGCGATGGGCGCCAAACACCTTGGCCGCATAGCGCTCGCCCTGGCCGATGGGGCCACTGTGGTCGAGCAGCGATCCTAGTTCGCCGACGGAAATCGACAGGTCAGAGCGCAGCAGGTTTTCCCCGAAGAATTCGTAGAACGCACGCCCCGCCGTGCTCTTTAGAAACGCCGTACCGCCGGCGTGCCCCGGCGTGTGCCAGGAATATTCGTAACTGCGTGCAAACTTGAGCAGCGCGCCGAACATCGGCGGCAACACGGCCTGACGATAGCGCTCGATGGCGGCCATGATCCGCCCGCTCAGGAAGCGGCTGGTGTCCTCGGGCAGCCAGATGAAGTCATCGGCGTGTTGCATGACGATCAGCGGCACGCTCGAGGCGGTGCTGCGGTCGCTGATGAGGAACACCGGGACGCGGGTGTTGCGCTCACGCAGCGCGGTGAGCAAATCGATGCATTCCTGGTGGTCTGCGCTGGTGTCCATTTCCCAGCTCAGCAGCACGCACTGGATGGCCGGGTCGGTACTCAGGATCGACTTGGCATCGCTCAGGCTTTCCGAGGTCAACACGCTGATGGAGCGCTCTTCGACGTCGCTGATGAGCTGGATCAGGGCCCGGCCAAATACGCTGCGTTTGTCGGGCTGGTTGCTGACCAGCAGCGCCAGCATGCCGAGCAGGTGTCTGTATTCCGTCATGGGTGGGTCTCCAATGTGGCCTGATTCACGCTGTTGAGAGGCAGGTTATTCACCGGGATCGGTTGCCCGGTGATGTGCTGCGCCGCGACGGTCTGGGTCGGAACGCTGTTGTTCAGTGCCTCCAGCTTGATCAGCCGTGTGTTGACGAAGCCGAACAGCGTGTAGCCGACGATGGTCGCCACGCCGCCGAGCATCAGTGCCTGCTCGCCGGAACTGTAGAGCGCCAGGTAGCTGTAGGCCGCCGCGATGTAGGCGACGATATTGGTGACAAGTGCCTTGTTGGCCGGCACGTTGGAGACCTTCTGCAAGGTCATCAAGGTCGCCATCGACAGGATGTACGGCACCAGGTTGGTCACCACCGCGAGGTTGACCAGGGTGTCGAATTGCTTGGCGAGGTCTGGGCTGATGGTCAGCAGGGCCATGGCCGTCTGCATCGCCAGCAGGATCAGCATGCTGATGATCGGCACGCCATGCTTGTTGGCCTTGGCGAAGATCGGCAGGAAGTAGCCGGTGTCCGCCGAACTCTTGAATACCTGCGCCACCGTGAATTGCCAGCCAAGCAGCGAGCCGATGCAGGCCAGCACCATCAGGCCCATGACGATGTTGCCGATCATGGGGGTGAACATCTTGGCGAACACCAGGCCGAATGGTGCGGTGGAGGACACCAGCTCCGCGTTGTCGACGATACCGGCGATCACGTTGGTGGACACGATGTAGATCACCGCCGCGCCCAAGGTGCCGCCCAGTACCGCGATGGGCACGTTCTTCTCGGGGTTTTCCACCGCATCGCCGTTGGCGCACGCCGACTCCAGCCCCAGAAATGCCCACAGGGTGATCGCCACGGAGGCGCCGGCTGCTTCGAACCAGCCCTTGTCGTGAGGGTTCCAGCCGGCGGCGTACACGCTGCTGTCGAACCAGAACCAGCCAATTGTGGACACCAGCACCACCGGCGCAATGACGCCCCATACCGTGACGGCGCCAATGCGGCCAGTAATGCTCGCGCCGCCGAAGTTGGCAAAGGTGGTTATCCACAACAGGGCAATAGTGGCCAGGCCAACTTGCAACGAGTCAAGCTTGAGGCCAAATAACGTCTGGATATAACCCACGGCCGTAATACTGATCGCCACGTTGGCAATCAATAAAGACAGGCCATAGGTGTAGTTGGTGATGTAGTTCCCGGACTTGCCAAAGGTGTATTCGGCATAGCCGCCCATGCCGCCGGTCTTGCGGCTGAGCATGCCGCAGCGGGCAAAGGCGTAGGCCAGCGCCAGGGAGCCGGTGGCCGTTATCAGCCAGGAGAGAATCGAGATACCGCCGACTTCGGCGAGTTTGGTTGGCAACAACACAATGCCGGAACCCAACATGTTGACGGCCGTCAACATTGTCAGTTGTCCCACGCTCATTTTCTTTGCGACTGACATTCCGTTGCCTCTGCTCGATGAAGTGAGAGGCTTTTAGATATAGCAAATGTTTCTCACTAAGCAAGAAATGAGCGGCGCGCTGAGTACTATCAAAGCGCCACCTATAATAACTTCAGAGGGTGGTTATGCGCTAATCATCAATCAGTTAAAGACCTTGCACTCACAGACTTCAAACAAACAACGTACACAACGCAAAACCGACGTACCAGACAATGGCTGAGCGAATCAGCAATTCCCACAGCACATCCAGGCTGTTCACACCCTCGACGCCGACTACCGGCGCGGGAACCTCGCCGGCCACGCAGCCCACTTTGGTAATCAGTTGCGAGGCGCTGATGTTCCAGTTGAGCAATTCACCGAGCATCACCCGGCTGACCGCAACAAAATTGCCCACCAGCGCAAAGCTTGCCGCCAGCAGACGCACCGGCACCCAATCGAATGCATGGCGCAGTTGCGTGGCGCGCTCGACCAGCGGCGCGGTCCTGCCATGCTCGGCGGCCAGCGTCAGCAGGCGATAAGCCAATGCCGCCACCGGGCCCAGCAGGAAATACCAGAAGATCACGGCAAAGAAGCCTTGATACACCTGCCACAGCAGGTAGGTTTGAGCACCACCGAGCAGTTGCTCTTCGTTCTCGGCCTGCACGCCCAGGTCGCGTTCGGCGACCAGCACGGCCGCTTCCTGATCCCCTCGCCTGCAGGCATCGCGGAATGAGCCGAGATTGGCCTTGATGTCACCGCGGCCCAGGCTGTAGATCAGCACCAAGAGGTGAATCGGCAGCGCCAGCCAGCCATAGGCCACGGAGCCGACGATCCACAGCACCAATGCCAGCACCAGCAGTGGCATCAGGACGATCAGGGACAGTATCCACCACGGCCGCTTTGCCGTACTCGGGTTCGACTCCAGCCGGCTCAGTTGGTACAGCCACGGAGCATCACGCTGAACACGCTGACGCAGGGCGGAAAATTTCTCGATCCACACCGCCAACAGCAACACCAGAAAACTCATCACCTGCTCCTTGATTCAATCCTGTAAAGCCGAACGAAACCGTGCCCAGTCAAAGCATGGACCCGGATCGGTCTTGCGTCCCGGGGCGATGTCGCTGTGCCCGCAGATGCGTTGGGTGGTGATTGCGGGCCAGGTCGCCTGCAACTGCCGGGTCAGGGCGATCAGCGCCTCGTATTGCGCGTCGGTGAACGGCTGGTCATCAGTGCCTTCCAGCTCGATGCCGATGGAGAAGTCGTTGCACGTCTCGCGCCCCTCGAACACCGACACCCCGGCATGCCAGGCACGGTCCAGACAGGAGACGAACTGCGTCAGCTCGCCATCACGTTCGATCAGGAAATGCGCGGAAACCGTTAGCTGGGCGATGCCTTCAAAGTAGGGGTGTTCGGTGACGTCCAGGCGATTCTGGAAAAACGCCTGCACCTTGCCGGTCTTGAACTGTGCGGGCGGCAGGCTGATGTTGTGGATCACCAGCAGCGAGATTTCCGCCTCGGGGCGGTCATTGAAATTGGGCGAAGGGCACGGATGCGCGCCGTGACACCAACCCGTGGCAGGGTCCAATCGCATGAGGGGTCCTTAAAGCATGAATCGACGGCGACCAGTATGCCCGCGATACAAGCGGATGTGGCGGCCAATGGTGAACCGATGTTGCGAACACAACCCACACGTAGCGGCACGGCTTGCCAGCGGGGGCGATTTCAAAGACGCCCCCGCGGGCAAGCCCGGCTGCTACGGGATGTTTGTATGGCCGGGGATTTGGGGTTGAACGCTAATCCGTAGCAGCACGGCTTGCCGGCGGGGGCGGCCTCGAGACCGCCGACGCCGGCAAGCCGGACTGCTACGGGGCGTGGGGTGCCTCGGACAGGGGTTAGCCTTTGAGCTTACGCAGGTTACCCAACACCGATTCGAGCGCACGGTCGAACAGCAGCGAGTCGTCCAGCACACGGATGGTGCCGCGACGGAATTCGACGGCCAGACCCATGCGGGTTTTCTCCAGGACTTTCATGCCCGTGCGGTTGACGAACACATACCGCCCGCTCGGCTCGACAATCGCCGCCAGCTTGCAGCGCAGCTTGTGGTCTTCGTCTTCCTGGATCTCGACCCAACTGCCCAAGCGCAAGGTGTCGACCTGTTGCAGCCCCGCGTCGTCGTCCGGCAAGTTCAGCGAAGGCTCGCGCATCACCTGCTCACCAGGGGCCACGAGCACGATCTCTTCCACCACCGCCATCATCGAAGGGCCGTCAGCGGATTCCTGAGCCACATCGGCCTGGGCCTGTGGCGCTCGCGCAACGTTGTTAAACGCCTGCACGTGCAGCGCTTCAAGCTGGCTGAAAAACTCACTGGTCGCGAACGGATCGAACGCCGCGCTGCTCAAACCGTCACGCAGCGACTTGAGCAGACCCGGCACCAACTCCAGCAGGCGCTGACGAGCCTCGGGTTCCTCGTGGGGCTCGACGCTCCAGATCAAATCGTCCATCGCCTGCAGCCCCGACTGCCATTCAGCAGAGCGCTCGCCATGCTTGAGACAGGTCAGCAGCAGCACCTTGCTCCAGGCCTCCTGCAACAGACGCACCACCACTTCAGGAAGCGTGCGACCCAGCAGCCGATCATTGAGCGCCTGTTGCACCTGCTGACGCGCAAGCTCAGCCAGTGCCCGGCCCTCTTCAGCATCGCGGGTGCGTTGCTCGAGCAGCTCGCTGCGACGGCGCTCATCGCTGGTGAACGCCAGGAAGTCCACCAACAGCTCGGTGAAGATTGCCGGATCGTCGACGAAGTCGTGCAACAGGCGCTGCACAATCTGATCGATGCGGGTGTACAGAGAATCGCGCTGGCTGTCGTCGCGCCCGCCCCAACCGAGCGCTGCCGCTGCGATCTCGTTGAGCAGCCGCCGCGCAGGATGGCTGCCACGGCTGAAGAAGCTCTTGTCGATGACCGCGACCTTGAGCATCGGAATCTGCAAGCGGCCAATCAGCGCGCGCAGTGAGCTGGGAAGGTTACGGTCATCGAGAATGAACTCGAACAGCATCGAGATCAGGTTGATAACGTCCTCATCCACCGTACCCACGGTGCGGAACTTGCCGCTGCGCGCACTCACGCGACCGATGAGCTGTTCAAGCTGCCCGCGCAGGTCGAAGTCATCCGGGGATTCGGCGCGAGGCACGTATTGCTGAAGATGGGACAGCAGGCGCAGCAAGTCCTGGCTGGAAATCGGCCGCGCCTCGGTCACGCTGTCCGGGCGCGGCGTGAGGTTGCCGCGCACATGCACCAGCAACTCCTGCAAAGCGCCGAAGACTTCCTGCACGCTCTGGTCGAGCTTCTCGGCGGCCTGCACCAGGGCTGCGTTTTCGGCACTCCGGGCTTGAGTCGCAGCGCTCGCGTCGGCCGAACGGTCGGTGGAGCGCCTCGATGGCAGCACTTTCAGATCCGGCAACACACCGGCGGAGATCAGCAGGTAATTGGCTTCCTCGTACAACTGATCGGCGTTGCTCAGCGCGTACTTCTCGAACAACTTCAGAATGATCAGCTTGACCTTGATTTCAACACCCAGATTGCGCCCGGCCTGCAAGAAAAAATCACACAGCAGGGTCGGCCCCAGAGGGTTGGTTTCATCGGTCAGGGTCTGCGGAATCAACTCATTCAAACGGGTGGTCAATTGGCCGAGCGCGACACCGTCGCGATTCATGACCTTGGTGACCATGGTGTCCACTGCAACCGTACGTTCCAGATCGTCGTTGTGGACCAGCGCCAGCTTGTCGAAGGAGACGGGGTCGGCGAGGATCGGCTCGGCGACTTCGTAGTTGCCAAGGCGCAGAAACGCTTCAAAGAATTTGTCGAGGAAATTGCGCTCGATGCTCTTTCGCTTAAGGCGCAGGTCGCGCATGGCTTCGAAGAAGATGCTCTGCTCGGCGTTATTGCGGGCGCGGTCCGCCATCTCGAACAGGGTGTCGTCGGCGTTGTCAAAAAGAGTCTGCAGGCTTTCCTTGAGCTGCTGGCCAGCCTTGTCGCGCACCTGCAACAAAACGACGGGCAGCCGAGCGACAGGCGAAGCACCCGGATGATCCGGGCCCGTCTTGCTCAGGGGCACCACTTTACTGTCGTTCTGCATCAAGGACTCCATTCATCAACCATCACTTACAACAGCCACTGCTTGCCACGACCTGAACCCGACGCAGGGCAGGCCTGCATCTGGGCGGATCTCGAATGTGTAGTCCCTGGGGTGCTTCGGCATACGTCAAAACTATGACGTCAAAGCTATGACATCAACTGCGGGGCGAATTATCTGCGAAATGTTTCATGTTCGCCAGCGGTCTTGTTGCCTGCGTGAAAAACCTAGCCTTGCGTAAAGCGTAGGACCAGACAGAGCCGCATGTGTGGGGATAGACCGCGAAAAACACGTTCTGTCGCATCAAAAGCGAAAAAACCGACAAAATGCAGTTCACGCCTGCAAATGGATGTTCTGGCCTGGGTGGGTCGGTGCTGTCGACTGCCTTATACTCCGGCCACTTAGTAAGTGGAGTCCGATATGCCGAATCTACGTCTTGCCGCCCTGACTGCAGAAATCGAAGCCAACGTACGCCGTGCGTTGCTCGAAGACATCGGCAGTGGTGACATCACTGCGCAACTGATCCCCGCCGAGCGTCTGGCCAAGGCCACCGTGATTTCCCGCGACGCCGCCGTGATCGCCGGCACCGCCTGGGTCGACAGTGTGTTTCGCCAGCTCGATCAGCGCGTGGCCGTGCATTGGCAAGTCGCCGACGGCGAACGGGTCAAACCCAATCAGCCGCTGTTTCACCTTGAAGGCCCTGCCCGCTCCCTGCTGACCGGCGAGCGCAGCGCCCTCAACTTCCTGCAGATGCTGTCGGGCGTGGCTACCCGCTCGCAGCATTACGCCGACATGGTCGCCGACACCCAGGTCAAACTCCTCGACACTCGCAAGACCCTGCCGGGCCTGCGCCTGGCGCAGAAATACGCCGTCACTTGCGGCGGCTGCCATAACCACCGCATCGGCCTGTTCGACGCCTTCCTCATAAAGGAAAACCACATCGCGGCCTGCGGCGGCATCGCCGAAGCCATTACCGCCGCCCATAAGATCGCCCCCGGCAAGCCGGTGGAAGTGGAAGTCGAAAGCCTGGACGAACTCAAACAGGCGCTGGACGGCGGCGCCGACATCATCATGCTCGATGAACTGTCCCTGGATGACATGCGCGAAGCAGTCCGCCTCACCGCCGGCCGCGCCAAGCTCGAAGCCAGCGGCGGCGTGACCGATGCGACGTTGCGCACCATCGCCGAGACAGGGGTGGATTACATCTCCATTGGTACATTGACCAAGGATGTGAAAGCGGTGGATCTGTCGATGCGCTTGAGCATCTGAGGCACCGCTAGATCCGCGGGGGGCGGCGGCAACCTTGCAGCCGCCTTGCGGGTACTTATGACGTATGTGCGTCAATCTGCGTACCGTCACTGAAATAATTCGGTAAATCCGCCTTGCTACTGTCCGGAATCATTTTGATATTACCGGCGGACTCGGCACATGGCTTCCACACTCGAAACAGTCTCTGCGCTTTACAAAAACATCCTTGGGCGCGACGCCTCCAACGGCGAGTCCGCTTATTGGGTCAACCGTATCGACAGTGGCGTCGAAAGCGTGGCCGATGTCGTTTCGGCATTCACGAACTCAACCGAGGCTGCGGCTCACATCGCGCCGATCGTCAATCTCTACTTCACCGCATTCGGCCGAGTCCCTGACTCGGAAGGCCTGCAGTACTGGCTCAACGCGCAACAAAACGGCATGAGCCTGAACGACATCAACCAGGCCTTCGTGCAATCCAGTGAATTCACCAGCACTCACCCAGGCAGCGATGCGAGCTTCCTGGCTGCGCTGTATCAGAACGCCTTTGGTCGCGCACCTGATGCCGAAGGCCTGGCGTACTGGAGCGCCCAACTCGAAAACGGCATGACCCGCGGACAAGTGCTGTCGTCGATCAGCAGTTCTGAGGAAGGCCAGACGACCGTCGCCGTCAAGACTCAAGTCGTGCTGACCTACAGCGGCTTGCTGGGACGCACCCCGACGTCGTCCGAAATCGACACCATCGTGCAGAGCAAAGGCTCGAAATCCACCCTTGACCTCATCAAAGAGACCGCAGAACAACTGCTGACCAACGGCGGCACCGCGCCGACTTCGCCAGCAACGCCAAGCACGCCGCTGGAAGCCATCTTCACTCCGAAGGACGGCACCACTGCGGGCTCCTCCGACGCGTCTGCCGCCGTGGCGCTGGACAGTCGATACATGATCGTCGGCGACGACGAAGCCAACGTGCTGCGCGTGTATGACCGTGCCGGCGGGGATGCGCTGCTGGAATGGGATTACAGCGACGCGATCGGCATTTCCGATGAAGTGGATCTGGAAGCGCTGGTAATGGTCGGCGACACGCTGTACCTGACCGGTTCGCACAGCAACACCAAAAAAGGCCTGGACGCCGACAGCCGCGAAGTGATCTTCAGCGTCAAGGTCAGCGGAACCGGCGCCAACACCCAGTTCACCGTCGAAGGCACGTTCAAGAACATGGAAGCGGCATTGGTCGCCTGGGATGAAACCGGGGCCAGCGGCAAACCCGCAGGATACTTCGGCTTCAAAGCCTCCTCGGGCGTCGGCATCGCACCTGAAAACACCAATGGCTTCTCGATCGAAGGCATGACCACCTCCATCGACAACAGCCAGCTGTGGCTGGGTTTCCGCGCCCCGCAGAGCGACGCCAGTACACGCGACAAAGCGCTGATCGTCCCTGTCGAAAATTACCAGGCGCTTCTTAGCGGCGACGCGAGCGAGCCACAACTGGGCGCTGCCATCGAACTGAACCTGGGTGGCCGCGGCATTCGCTCCATCGACAAGGCCACCGACGGCAGCGGCTATCTGATCATTGCCGGGCCGTCCGGCCCTGCTACCGCTGAAGTGACCAATGACTTCCGCCTGTACACCTGGGATGGCGATGCCGAGCACGCCCCCGTAGAGCTGGACAACAACCTGGACGCCCTGCTCGCTGCGACCGGTGGCAGCTTTGAATCTATCGTGTCCCCGGCCAGCATCAAGCCCGGCACCCAGATTCAACTCCTGCAAGATAACGGCGACACCATCTGGTCAGGCAAGACCGACGTGTCCAAGGATCTCCCGGCAGCCGAACAGCAGTTCAAAGGCAATCTCGTGACATTGGGCTCGCCTGTGCACGACACCACCGCGCCGAAACTGGTGACAGCCTCCCCTGCCGACGACAGCACCAACATCGCGACAGGCACCACGCTTTCGTTGACCTTCGACGAAGGTGTCGCCTTCGGCACCGGCACCATCGAACTGCTCGACAGCGACAACAACATCGTGCAGACCTTCCACGCAGGCGACGCTGGCGTGAAGGTGGACTACAACAAGATCACCCTGCAGCCCACCGACAAACTGCATGCCTCCAGCGAATACCATCTGGTGCTGAACGACAATGCCGTCACCGACCATTCGGGCAACGCGCTGGCGAGCAAAACCATTGATTTCACCACCAGCGAAGCCCCGCACTACAACCTGCTGATTACCGAAGTGAACTCGAACGCCACAGGCGGTGACTTCTTCGAAATCTACAACTACGGCTCGACCACCATCGACCTCAGCGGCTGGAAAATGAACGACGAAGCCGGCACCTTTTCAGGCGCCGTCAGCCTGCCAGCCAACCTGACTTTGGAAGCAGGTCAGACCCTGGTCATCGCCTCGGTAAAATCCGCCGACTTCGACGCCTTCAAGGCAGCATGGGGCCTGACCGGCGCCAGCAACGTCGTCAGCATCAACGGACCAGGCCTGGGCAAGGAAGACGCCGTGGTGCTGTTCGACAGCAACGGCAACGTGGCGACCGCCTTCAACTACGACCTGACCTCCGTCACCGCCAGCGACGGCACGATCATCAAGCAATCGGCCGCCACCAACACCTTCACCGACGGCCAACACGCCGGCGCCGCCTACGGCAGCACCGCCACTGCATCGGCAGTCTGGGACGGCGTCTCGACCACCAACCCGCACTACGTCGGCGCGGTCAACGGCCAACTCGGCGCCCACGGCCAGACAGGTGATGCTGCTTCCATCGGCTCGCCAGGCATTGTCGTCATTCAGCAGAGCGGCATCACCAGCCTTCAGCTCGAAGGCTGATCGCAAGCCCAGCGGTAACGAAAAAGCCCGGTCATGATGACCGGGCTTTTTAGTGTTGCTGAGAACCGAGACTTTTGACGTTGACTTCCAAGCGCTCTCAGGCGAGCACTTCTCGCCTTAACCCGTAGGTCAAAATTCCGCAAAGCAATAGTTCGGTCAAAATTGTCGCCCACGCGGCCCCTTCCACGCCCATGGCAGGGATCAAATAAAAGTTCAGAGCAACATTCACAGCAATAGCAAAAAAGAAACTAATCGCGAGCAGCCGCTCGTGTTGCGTGGCGATCGCATTCTGCTCCAGAACGTAGTTCGGCAATGCGAAGACCAGTGCCAGAAACAACAGTTGAATCAGCTTGTGAGCACCGTCGGCATATACATTTCCGAACAGCATTCCGACAATCCACGGTCCAACGATCCATCCAGCCATCGCCAAGACAATCCCGATCAACAATGCGCCGACAACCGCATTTCGGCTAAACCGAGTGCCGCCGCCGGGCTGCATCGCCAACACTCTCATACGTCGAAACAGCATCAACACGACAGGCGTGGCAAGTAACAACAGTCCGTCATGAATACGCGTTGCGACTGCGTAGTGACCGATGGCTGGAGCTTCGCCCAGAAGACTTCTCAAAAGGATGATATCGACCTGGTGGTAGAGAGTTGAACCAAGCCCCACGGCAAAAAAACTCAAGGAGCTGCGGTAAGCCCACGTAGGGAATTTCCAATCGATGCTCACCAGTATGGGAAAGTGCCTGAAATGAAACGCCAATGTCAGCAGCAAGCCTGCGCTCCAGGCTAGGAAAATCACTACCGGAGACGGCTCTACCGTCAACACGGCGATTAACACAAATATCGCACTGACACTGCGGCTACAGAACAGAAACACCGCGTCCCGCTCAAATTTCCCCGCGCCCTTGAACCACGATGACTGCCACTGCATCAGCGTAATCGCCGCAAAGCACAAGATCCCGGACATCAACGATGGAGCGTCAACCCAACCGTAAAAGGCGCCAGCCATGACGAGGAGCAATGACGTCGTCACCAGCAAATGCAATAACGCAATAGTGGGAAGCTGATCGCAACGAGATTGCAGGGTTGCGGAAGGCGCAGCGCGCTCACGCAGCAAAAGCGTGTTAAACCCTGCATCCTGAGCCAGGACAAGAACACTCGCCAGCACATAGATGTAGGTGTAATGACCGAAAGCACTGGACCCCATGCTCCGTGCGAACAGTACAGAGAGCCCTAAGGAGATGGCAGCCGAGTACCCGGTGACGCCCCACTGCATCATCAAAGGCGTGAAACGCTTAAATAAGACCTGACGCTGCACCAGATCCATTACGTTCGAACCTGGCAAAACATCAATTTAGAGAAAAAATCCACTCGACCTTCTTTTTTAACGGCTGACAAAGGTCGTAAGACCATAGCGGACGTAAGGGGGAACTTCGCGCATTCCGAGCTGAGCATCGCCATCCAGCGGGATGGCGGAAACATGGTGCCGAAAACAGGAATCGAACCTGCGACCTTCGCGTTACGAGTGCGCTGCTCTACCGACTGAGCTATTTCGGCGTTTGAACAGAAAGCTAGCAGGACTCTCATTTCGCGGCAACCGCTACTGAGGAGTGCTGGCGATTACGCCTTGTTGCCAGAATCGTGGCTGGTAATTACCTCCAAACTCGCGGCGAAACTGTTCTTTACGCTCTTCAAGATGAGGGAAGTCACGCATCACCGTATAGGCAAAAAAACCCACAGCCATCATGACGCCCGTTACCCAAAGCCCGTAAAACTTGAAAGCGCCTTGAGGTTGCGCGGACCTTTCGTGAATCGCCAATAACCACCCGGCGGCGATGGCCAGACACAACTGCGAGTAAGGCATGACAATCACACCATCGACCATCGATTGCGTCAGCGCGCCGATCAGGCTGGCGAACAGGCATAAGCGTAGAAGATGAACAGGCATCTCTGGAGAGCACTTTTGTCTGATCAGAACAAATGTTGCTATCAATCCACGAGCGACCAGCCCGCCCACCAAAAGCGCCGAAGGAATGCCCCACTCACTGGCCCACTGCAGAATGGCCTGATGGGGATGGGCCGCAATCGGGTTGTAGAGATCGGCAAACTGCATTGGACCTGCGCCCAGCAGCGGCTGGGCTTTGATCATTTCCCAAGCCTGCAGCCAGATAATGTCGCGGGCAGACAGTGAAGTGGTCATGCGGTCTGACGCAGAGTTAGTCACCGTGATACCCAGCCACCCACACAGCACGACGAATACAAGGTAATAGAGCACAAGCCCCACCAGCATCGTAAGTCCCTGCCAGCGTACCCAGCGACGTCCCTGTGCGCCGCACCAAAACATGACGAAGCCCGCAGCGGCCATGCCCAGCCAAGTTCCTCGGGTGGCGCCCGTGATCGCGATCATCCACCAGGCCGCCAGCAGCGCAAATACCCACACGCGCGCCTTGCGGCCGTACGCACCGGAAAGCAGAGGCAATGCCAAGAGCGGCAACGTAAACGTCTGGAACTGCCCGTAGAAACGCCGATTGGCGAAACCCTCCAGCAGCATGTCGACATCGATCGTTGAAAGGTCGCTCGACAATCCTGCAAGCGAAGCAGCAGCGAACTGAACGCACTTAAATACACAAATCGCCAACACCAGCCCGACCAATCGCTTGTCCAGCGAGGTTCCATTAAGTTGTCTTTCGAGCCCGACCGCCAGGCAGATCCCGACACAAGAGACGACCAGCGCCAACTCAGTGATCGCCCAAGCCGGCTGATGCGCGCCCGTCACCGAGGCAATCGCCAGTGCCGCCAAAAGGACAGCGATGCCATGATCCCATGCACCCGGGTTAACCAGGCTTGAGAGGTCTTTGCGGTGAATCAACAACACCAAAGATAAAAAAACAGCGATGGCGCACTGAAACGCACGCTGCCAGTCATGGGTTCCAAACACGGGCAACGTGATCGGCAGCACCATCAATAAACAAAATAGAAAGAACACGCCCCGCGAGATACGACTTGTTGGCATGCCTGAAGGGGTCTCTATTGAAAACGTCCGTACGAACGATAAAAAACCCGACCGGTGAGGGTCGGGTCTCTGAATACGATACCGAAATCCGTTCAGGCTAAACGCTGAACACAGTCGTTATCAGCTACCGCTACCAGCGCAGCCCGAAACCGAGTACTTGGTGGTGTTAGCGCACGACCATACGCCGCCCCCAGTGGAGGTTGAGGCAGTACGAGTCCAAGTAACCTTTTTACCATTCACTGCCGGGTTGCCAGAAATGGTACAGGCAATGGTGGCGGCACCATCAGTACCGACAGCTACTGCTGTGGCACTGCAGCGAGTGGTTGCAGTATCCGACAGACCAACGTCCGACGCCTTGGCTAGCGCAGTAGTGACACCTTCGTTAATTTTCGTCTCTGCCAAAGTTTTACCTGGCGTAATTTCAGCCAGTGCTGCACCAAGCTGAGATTTACCCGTGTAATCCTGGTAAGCAGGCAAAGCAATAGCGGCCAAAATACCGATGATGGCGACCACGATCATCAGTTCGATCAGGGTAAAACCTTTCTGTGAATTCATCACGACTTCTCCAGCGTCAATTAATCAGATCCCGCTTCAGGAACTAGCACAAGGCGTGCCATGCCGAAGCCTTCCGAAAAACGCCCCGCAAAACCTTGTAGTACATTTTGGGAAGCGCTAGCCGACGGCACTATGTGACGTTTTTTGTCACAAGCTTGCTGTTCATTTGGCAGTCAAGCCTGACTGCGCTATAAACCACACATTGTTAGCGTCTGGTGGCTGTAATGACTGATGTCGTCTTAACCGGTTTGGCCAAACAACTTGTTGTTGCCGAATTACTCACTGAAAAAGCTGCTCAGAACGCCTACCAGCAGGCACGTAAAGATAAGCTGTCGCTGGTCACTTATCTGGTACAGAACAAGCTGGTGAACAGCCTGGTCCTGGCGGAGGTCGCCTCCGAGCAGTTCGGTCTGCCGTTTCTGGATTTGAGTAGTCTGGATAAAGAAAGCCAGCCCAAAGGCCTGGTGAGTGAAAAGCTCGTCCGTCAACATGGCGCATTACCCCTTTGGCGCCGAGGCAACAAGCTGTTTGTCGGCGTGTCTGACCCGACCAACCATCAAGCAATCACCGACATCCAGTTCAGTACCGGGCTTAACACTGAAGCGATTCTGGTAGAAGACGACAAACTCGCCATCGCCATCGACAAGCTCTTCGATACCCACAGTGGCCTCAGTGAAATGGCTGATGTGGACCTGAGCCTGGAAGTCGAAAACGTTGCTGACAGTAAAGAGTCTTCATTGAATGACGGCGACTCAGACGACGCGCCAGTCGTGCGCTTTGTGAACAAGATGCTCATGGATGCCATCCGCCTCGGCTCCTCGGACTTGCACTTCGAACCTTACGAAAAAATCTTCCGGGTGCGTTTGCGCACGGACGGCATCCTGCATGAGATCGCCAAACCGCCGACGCAACTGGCGGGACGTATTGCCGCGCGCTTGAAAGTCATGGCCGGGTTGGATATTTCCGAGCGTCGCAAACCTCAGGACGGTCGTATCAAGCTGCGTATCTCAAAAAATCGCGCCATCGACTTCCGGGTCAACACCTTGCCCACGTTGTGGGGCGAAAAGATCGTGATGCGTATTCTGGATCCGACCAGTGCGCAAATGGGCATTGATGCACTGGGTTACGAGCCGGAACAAAAGGCGCTGTATCTTGAAGCGTTAAGTAAACCGCAGGGCATGATTCTTGTCACAGGCCCCACGGGTTCAGGTAAAACGGTATCTCTTTATACCGGCCTTAATATTCTCAACACGCCAGATATCAATATTTCCACGGCGGAGGATCCGGTGGAGATCAACCTGGAAGGGATCAATCAGGTCAACGTCAATCCTCGACAGGGCATGGACTTCTCCCAAGCGTTGCGCGCCTTCCTGCGTCAGGATCCAGACGTCATCATGGTGGGCGAGATCCGTGACCTTGAAACAGCCGAAATCGCGATCAAAGCGTCGCAAACTGGCCACATGGTACTGTCCACACTCCACACTAACAGTGCTGCCGAAACCCTGACCCGACTCCACCATATGGGTGTCGCGGCATTTAACATTGCAACCGCCATTAATCTGATTATTGCTCAACGACTTGCGCGGAAACTGTGCTCTTTCTGCAAGAAAGAGATCAATGTCCCCAAGGAAACCTTGCGCGCGGAAGGCTTCCCGGAGGACAAAATCGGATCCTTCACCCTCTACTCGCCCGTCGGATGCGAGCATTGCAACGCCGGTTATAAAGGCCGAGTCGGGATATACGAGGTGGTCAAAAATACACCGACCCTTGAACGTATCATCATGGAAGAAGGCAACTCGATAGAGATTTCTGCGCAAATGCGTAAGGACGGCTTCAATGACCTTCGCACTTCCGGGCTGATGAAAGCCATGCAGGGACTGACCAGCCTTGAGGAAATCAACCGGGTGACCAAGGACTAACAATGGCGACCAAAGCAGTCAAAGTCAGCGTCTACGCCTGGGAAGGAATCGACAGGAAAGGCAACAGGGTCAACGGTGAGCTCAGTGGCCATAATCCAGCCCTCATCAAAGCTCAGCTTCGAAAACAAGGGGTAAACCCCACCAAAGTCCGCAAGAAAAGTGTTTCGCTCTTCAGCAAGGGCAAGCGCATCAAACCTCTGGACATCGCATTTTTTACACGTCAATTGGCGACAATGATGAGAGCGGGCGTGCCATTGCTGCAATCGTTCGAAATTATTAGCGACGGGGCCGAAAACCCCAAGATGAGGGCGCTGGTAGATGACGTGAAACAAAGTGTTTCCTCGGGTCACAGCCTGGCCACTTCACTTCGTCAAAAACCCGAATACTTCGACGATTTGTACTGCAACTTGGTCGACGCGGGCGAACAGGCCGGTGCACTGGAGTCTTTGCTGGATCGGGTTGCAACGTATAAAGAAAAAACCGAGTCGCTGAAGGGCAAAATCAAAAAGGCGATGAGTTATCCCATCGCAGTGGTTATCGTGGCCTTTGTCGTGACCGGTATTTTGCTGATTAAAGTCGTTCCGCAATTCCAATCCATCTTTGAAGGTTTCGGTGCTCAACTGCCCGCGTTTACGCTGATGGTTGTACACATGTCAGAGTTTGTGCAGGAAGACTGGTATATCGTTCTTGGGGGATTGCTCGCGATTATCTTCGCGTTTAAAAGAGCCTATAAGACGTCTGAGAAATTCCGTGACGGAATGGACCGCGCACTGCTTAAGGTTCCGGTGATCGGCCCGCTGCTTTATAAATCTGCGGTTGCGCGCTACGCCAGAACACTGTCGACCACATTCTCTGCCGGCGTGCCCTTAGTCGATGCTCTGGACTCTGTCGCGGGAGCAACCGGTAATGTCATCTTCAAGAATGCCGTGAACAGAATTAAGCAGGACGTATCGAGCGGCACACAACTGAACACCTCAATGCGAGCGACCGGTGTTTTCCCGACACTCGCCGTACAGATGACAGCCATTGGTGAAGAGTCCGGTGCACTCGACTCAATGCTTGACAAAGTGGCGAGCTATTACGAAGAAGAAGTCGACAACATGGTCGACAGTCTGACCAGTCTGATGGAGCCGTTGATCATGGCGTTCCTGGGCGTCATCGTCGGTGGCCTGGTTATCGCAATGTACCTCCCTATCTTCCAACTCGGACAAGTCGTCTAACCATGTCCTTCCCTGACCTACTGGCCAGCTCTCCGCTGGCCTTCGTTTTATGCACCCTTGTTTTAGGCCTGCTCGTCGGCAGTTTCCTCAACGTGGTCATCTACCGTCTGCCTAAGATGATGCTGCGCGACTGGAAGATCCAGGCACGTGAAGTGCTCGAACTGCCGCCAGAGCCTGAGGCAGAAACCTTCAATCTGATCCTCCCCCACTCCCGCTGCCCGCACTGTTCCCACAGGATCCGCGCGTGGGAAAACCTGCCAGTGGTGAGCTATCTGTTTCTGGGTGGCAAGTGTTCGAGCTGCAAGGCGCCGATCAGTAAGCGTTACCCGCTGGTGGAGCTGACGTGCGGGGTGTTGTCGGCGTTCGTGGCCTGGCATTTCGGTTTTGGCTGGCAAGCGGGCGCGGTGCTGGTGTTGAGTTGGGGGTTGCTGTCGATGAGTTTGATCGACGCCGATCATCAGTTGTTGCCCGATGCGATTGTGTTGCCGTTGCTGTGGCTGGGGCTGATTGTTAATGCGTTCGGGCTGTTCACAACGCTGACTGACGCCCTGTGGGGCGCGGTTGCCGGTTATCTGGTGCTGTGGGCGGTGTTCTGGGTGTTCAAGCTGCTCACCGGCAAGGACGGCATGGGTTACGGCGACTTCAAGCTGCTGGCGATGCTCGGCGCCTGGGGTGGCTGGCAGATCTTGCCGCTGACGATCATGTTGTCGTCGATTGTCGGGGCGGTGCTGGGGCTGATTCTGCTGCGCCTGCGCAATGTCCAGACCAGCACGCCGATCCCCTTCGGGCCTTATCTGGCCATTGCGGGGTGGATCGCATTGCTCTGGGGTGCTCAAATAACCACTTCGTATTTGCAGATCGCCGGTTTCAGATGACCTCTCACGCAACAACCCCCTGGATTCTGGGCCTGACGGGCGGTATTGGCAGTGGCAAGAGCGCCGCTGCGCAGTGCTTCGTCGAGTTGGGCGTACATCTGGTCGATGCCGACAATGCCGCGCGTTGGGTAGTCGAGCCCGGCCGCCCTGCCCTTGCGCAGATCGCCGAGCACTTCGGTGACGGCGTGCTGCAAGCCGATGGCACGCTGAACCGGGCGGCGTTGCGCGAGCTGATCTTCAAGGACCCGCAGCAGCGAGTCTGGCTTGAGGGCTTGCTGCATCCGTTGATTCGCGAAGAGATTCGCCAATACCTGGCCCGCGCGGAATCACCCTACGCGATTCTGGTTTCGCCGCTGTTGCTGGAAACGACTCAGCACCAGATGGTTCAGCGGGTGCTGGTGATCGATGTGCCAGAGGCGCTGCAAATCGAGCGTACGGTGCTGCGCGACAAGACCAACGAGGAGCAGGTCCGGGCGATTCTCAAGGCCCAGACCACCCGCGAGCATCGCTTGAGCCAGGCTGACGATGTCATCGTCAATGACCGTGACCCTGCGTGGCTGAAAAGCGAGGTCGAGCGCCTGCACAACTTTTATTTAACTTTGCGTGGAGGCCAATGATGAGCCAACCAATGACCGTCAATTGCCCAACCTGCGGAGCGCCTGTGGAATGGACGCCAGCGAGCAAGTTCAGGCCGTTCTGTTCCGACCGTTGCAAGCTGATCGACCTGGGCGCCTGGGCTGCTGAAGAGCATGCGATTCCGGTCGCGCCGGATGCCGAGGACGAGCTGTTTTCGGGTGAACTGGAGCCGCGTCAGCATTGATCGGGCGTGACACCTGATGCGTTGCAGTCAGGTGTCACCATCATCTACCCAGGGTTCGGACAGATACCGCGAGCGGTTGAAGGTTTCCAGCCACTCGGGGCAGAACACCACCAGCGCGGTCACGATCACCCCGTTGATAAAGGCCTCGGGGAACATAATCAGCCACAGGTAGCCGATGAAGTCGCCTAGCCATTCCGGCATGGCAAACAATCCACCGAACCACAGCAAGCCCATTGCCAGCAGCAGGCACAGTAATGCTGTCAGCGCTGCGGCAAAGAATCCGGAACAGAAGATGTAGGTAAACGGGCTTTTGGGCTGTGCGCGCTCGACCAGCAGGCAACAGGCTTCGGTCACCATGACCGGTATGCCCACCAGCAACAGGCCATTGACGCCCATCGACGCTATTTCCTGATGTCCCATCGACAGCATGCCCAACTGCGCCACCAGCCCGCCGATAATCGCCAGCGGCCAGTTCAGCAGCAGGGTCACGGCGGTCATGCCGATAAAGTGGTACGACACGCCAGTGTCGAAATCGCGGCGCAGTAACCAGAGCAGAAACAGGGCGAACACCGTACCGAAGAACACGTGCTGGCGACGAGTGTCGGCGAACAGCTCGATCCACGGGCAGCGCGACAACGCCCAGACAATGACTGGCAGGTACAGCAACCAGCCCAGGATCATGGTTTCGGGGGTGAGTACTTGTGCTCCGATCATGGCGGCGACTTCTTATTATGGGTTCGGATTAAGAGCAGCCTACACCTTATGAAAAAGCCTGCGTGTCGAACCCGATAACACGTCAAAACCTGATTTTATTCACCTGTGCAGCTGTAAGAAGATGTGTGTAATGGCGCAACGCCTTACTTGGGCAGTTTCATTTATGGGTGTGAATCCATAGACTTGGCGCTCATTGTTTCCAGCCAAGAGACACTTATGGATCGCATCGAATGCATGCGCGCGTTCGTCGCCACCGTCGGCGCCAACGGTTTCGCCGCAGCAGCCCGCGCAATGGACGTACCGCGCTCGAAAGTCAGCAAACAGATCCAGGCGCTGGAAGAAGCCATCGGCGTGCAATTGTTGCAACGTACTACACGCAGTCTGCATCTGACCGAAGCCGGCGCCGAGTACTACGATGCCTGTCGTGATGTCATCGCCTCGCTGGACGAGGCCGAACAGCGCGCCCGCACCGGGATGGGCGAGATTCGCGGGGTGCTGCGCGTCAACGCGCCGATGTCGTTTGGCCTGAGCCGATTGGGGCCGTTGCTGCCGCGCTTCAACGAATTGCATCCGAATGTCGAGTTGCAGATCGTGCTGAGCGACCAGCAGGTCGATCCGGTGAAGGGTGGCTTTGACGTCACCATCCGGATTGCCAGCCTGCCTGATTCGTCGATGGTTGCCCGCTCCCTGGCGCCGGCGCCGCGGGTCATGGTCGCCTCGCCGGAGTACCTGGCCAGGCACGGCACGCCGCAGTCCCCCAGGGACCTGTCCAGCCATCAGTTCCTCAGCTACGGCTACCTGCAGAGCGGCATCAGTCTGCAGTTGTGCAACGGCAAGGAAACCCAGCGCGTCACGGTCAGCGGCCCGCTTCACGCCAACAACGGCGACATCCTCGCGCTGGCGGCGGTGTCGGGGATGGGCATCGCGCTGCTGCCTAACTTCATCGTGGAAAGGGCCGTGGCCGATGGCCGGCTCAAGCCCGTGTTGTGCGAGTGGCAGGCGCCGGCGATTTCGGTGAATGCGGTGTATCCGTCAGCACGCCGGGTGCCGATGAAAACCCGCGCGTTCATTGATTTTCTGGTTGCGGAATTGGCGTTGGGGTCGGCGGGGTTTTGATCATTTTCGATACCACATAAATCCCGTAGCAGCATGGCTTGCCAGCGGGAGCGATCTCAAAGGCGCCGACGCCGGCAAGCCGGACTGCTACGGGTTCAGCGGGCCAACGCACATAGTGGGAACACCCCGATCTCTCGTAGCAGTCCGGCTTGCCGGCGATAGCGATCTTGAGGGCGCCCCCGCCGGCAAGCCGTGCTGCTACGTCAGTGTCTCAAGCTACCGCGCCGACCGGCTCCTGGCCGTTCAATACCGCTGCCAGGCTGGCGAGCACCATGTGCCCCATCCGCGTGCGCGTCTGCACCGTTGCGCTGGCGCGGTGGGGTTGCAGGATGACCGTTTCCAATCCGAACAATGCCTCTGGCACATGGGGTTCGTCGACGAACACGTCCAGTCCCGCACCGGCAATCGACCCGGATTCAAGGGCCGCGATCAGCTCGGGCTCGTTGACCAGGCTGCCGCGCGCCACGTTGATCAGATAACCCTCAGTCCCCAACGCCGCGAGCACATTGGCGTTGATGATGCCCTTGGCCTTGTCGGCTGCCGCGGCGACGATCAGTGCATCGCTTTGACGAGCCAGTTCCACCAGATCGCTGACATAGGTGTAGGGCACGTCGCTCATTTCGTTGAGGTCGGTGTAGCTGATCGGGCAGCCGAAGGCCGCAGCGCGGGTGGCGACGGCGCGCCCTACCCGGCCCAGCCCGACAATGCCCAAGCGCATGCCGCTGAACTGCCTCGCCAGTGGCAACGGCACCAGCGGCGTTGACGTTCTGGCCCACTCGCCTGAACGCACATAACGGTCGCCGGTGCCCAGGCCGCGGCAGGCCGAGATCAGCAAGCCAATGGCAAGGTCGGCCACGTCTTCGGTGAGGGCGCCGATGGTGGCCGTCACGCGGATGCCACGGTCCCGGGCGTAGGCCAGATCCACTGCGTCGGTGCCGACGCCGTTGACCGCGATCACTTCCACCTTGGGCAGTTGCTCCATCACCGCACGGGTGATGCCGGTGTGTCCGCCAGTGACCACACCGCGAATGTTGGCGCCATGCTCACGCAGATAGGCGGCTTTGTCGGTCTGCTGGAAGTACGGGCGCACAGTGTACAGCTCGTTCAGGCGCGCGTTGATTTCCGGGATCAGGATGGGGCTCAGTTGCAGGATTTCTGGTTTCATCGATGACTCGCTCATATCGGTTCAGACAGGTTCAGCCACGGCCCACGAAAGGCATGTTGGTGGCCATCACGGTCATGTTCAGGACGTTGGCCGACAGCGGCAGCGCCGAGATGTAGCGCACGGCATCGGCGATGTGCTTGACGTCGATCATCGGCTCGACCGCGGTCGTGCCGTTGGCCTGGCGCACGCCTTTGGTCATGCGCACCGACAGCTCGGTGAGCGCGTTGCCGATGTCGATCTGGCTGCAGGCGATATTGAACTCGCGGCCATCCAGCGCCAGGCTCTTGGTCAGGCCCAGGACAGCGTGTTTACTGGCGGTGTAAGGCGCGGTGAACGGGCGCGGCACGTGGGCGGAAATCGAACCGTTGTTGATGATCCGGCCACCCTGGGGCGACTGCTTGCGCATCAGGCCGAAGGCGCCACGGCTGCACAGGAAAACCCCGGTGACGTTGGTGTCGATCACGCTCAGCCACTTCTCCACCGGCAGCTCGTCCATCGGTACCGCAGGGGCGTTGACGCCGGCGTTGTTGAACACCACATCGAGCCGGCCGTAGACCTCCTCGATGGTCGCGAACAGGCGGTCGACACTGGCCGGATCGCGCACATCGGTGGACACCGCCAGCGCCTCGCCGCCCTGCTCGCGGGCCAGCGCCACCAGCTCTTCCAGCGGCTCGATGCGACGCCCGGTCACCACCACCTTGTAGCCGTCTTCCAGAAGGCCCAACGCCACGGCACGACCGATACCGCTGCCTGCGCCTGTGACCAGGGCGATTTTCGAGAGAGATTGTTTCGTCATTGTTATTCTCCTGTTGCCTGTGGGAATGGGTCAGGCTGCGCTGCGGCTGCCGACCCGAACTTCGAATGTACCGATACCGTCGATCCCGCCATTGATGACATCGCCCTCTTGCAGCGATGCAACGCCGGGCGGCGTGCCGGTCATGACCAGATCGCCAGCGCGCAGGCCGACCGAATGAGAGAGCTGGCTGACGATCTCGGCCACCGACCAGATCTGGCTTTCAAGGTCCGAACGCTGACGCTCCACGCCGTTGACGCTGAGCCAGATCGCGCCTTGCCCCGGATGGCCATAACCTTGCACAGGGCGGATTGGAGTGATCGGAGCCGAGCCGTCGAACGCCTTGGCCGGCTCCCACGGATTACCCACTGCCTTGGCCGCCATCTGCAAGTCACGGCGGGTCAGGTCCAGGCCTGCGGCATAGCCCCAGACGTGTTCGAGCGCCTGGGCTTCACTGATCTGAAAGCCGTCTTTGCCGATGGCCACCACCAGTTCGATTTCATGGCAGAACTGATCGGTCTGGACGGGGAAACCCAGCTCGCCGGTGGCATCGATCACCGAGGTAGCGGGCTTCATGAAAAACGCCGGCACTTCACGGGCGGCATTCACAGAATCGCCCCAGTGATAGTTGCGCCCCAGGCAAAACACCCGGGCCACGGGAAAGCGCGCGTCGCTGTCGGCAACCGGCAGGCTTGAAGTGCGCAGGGGTTCGAATACAAAGTTGTTCATGGATGTTCCTTGGGGCGTTTCATCCAGAGACTACGGGATGCAAACGCGTGGAAGTTGGACAAAACCGTGTTCGCGCTGGACTAAAAAACTCAATGTCGAGGGCAGAAAAAAGGCGCACCTCAGTACGCCTTTGCCTAATTCGGCAGAAAGTCACACACACATTCTCAAGGCTTAGCGAGCCTTCAATTCGATGCGATAAATGCGGCCAAGCAGCAGCGAATAGGACAGCGAGCCCATGCACGCCAGACCGCCGATGAACCAGAACGCCCAGGCGAAACCACCGGTAACATGCAGGATCTGACCGATGACGATGGGGGTGACGATGCCGCCAATGTTCGCTGCCAGGCTGGTGACGCCACCGGTCAGGCCGATCAGCTGTTTCGGGGCGATTTCAGACACCGCGGCCCACGAGGCGGAAGCGATGCCTTGCGCGAAGAAGGCAATGGTCAACAGCGCGATGCACACCGTGTTGGAGTCGGTGAAGTTCACCAGCATGATCGACATGCCCAGCGCCGAGCCCACCACCAGCGGCAATTTGCGCGCGAAGGACAGCGACACGCCGCGCCGGATCAGCCAGTCTGACACGATACCCGCCAACAACACCCCCACCGTGGCGCCGATGAATGGCAACACCGCGAAGATGCCGACCTTGACCATGGTCAGATGACGCTCTTCAATCAGGTAGGTGGGGAACCATGTCAGGAAGAAATACAGCACCGAGGTGTTGGCGAACTTGCCGATGCAGATGGCCCACACCTGACGATACTGAAACAGCTCGGCGATCTGCGCCCATTTGAATTTGTTTTTGTCCTGGCTGCTTTTGACCAGGCCGCCGCCCGCCTCGATGTATTCGAGTTCCTCCTTGCTGACCTTCTTGCAGTTCAGAGGATCGCGGTACAGGTAGAGCCAGGCGACGCCAAACAGGATGCCGACCAGACCGGTGCTGTAGAACACGTGGCGCCAGTCATAGGTCGTCGCCAGCCACAACAGCAGGCCGGTGAACAACGCGGTGCCCAGGTACTGGCCGCAGACGTAGATACTGCTGGCCATGCCCCGCTCACGGGCAGGAAACCAGACCGTGACCGCGCGGCTGTTGGCCGGGAACGCAGGTGCTTCCATCGCGCCAACGGCCAGACGCAGGCCAAACAGGGAGGCAAAGCCGCCCGCCAGCCCCTGGCACACGGTGACCGCAGACCAGGAAATCAGCGACACGCCATAGGTGAGGCGTGATCCGAAACGGTCAGCGATGAATCCTGCGGGCACCAGGGCGAAGGCGTAGGTCCAGGCGAATGCGGAGAAGATCAGGCCCATCTGGACTTTATCCAGTCCCAGGTCCTTGGCCATGAACGGCGCGGCGATGGAGATGTTGACCCGGTCCACGTAGTTGATGATCGTCGCGATCAGCAACAGCGAGAGCATGAACCAGCGCCGGTGGGTGGTTGGACGGGCGGGGGCGGCGGCTTTTGGAGCGGCCACGACCGCATCCATCGCCTGAATGTCAGGGTTGCTCGACATGAGAATTCCTCATTGTTTTTATTGGAATCGAGTGATGAAGCACGCCTTTAACTTATCGTACGACTGGTTTTAAACAAGACGCCGCTTAGAACGTTTTTAAATTTCGGAACCGGCGCCTTATTGTTTGTCCAAGAAATTCACGAGGGACAAAGCACATTGCAAATTGTGAAATTTAGCTCAGAAATACCGATCTAGAGCCTTATCGAGTGGTTGGATTAAAACGGGATTTTTTGGACAAAAAATCTCGGCGGTGTCAGAAGAAAGGTTTGAATGAAGTCATAGGACAACCGACAATGCGTCCAGAATAACGAGGAACCGCACGATGGATTCAGCGACCCGCGCGCCCACCTATGGCATGCAACAACGCAGCGAGCGCCCGGACTTCTATATCCGTGGCAAGACCGAGGGCAAGCCGGAAACCGCGCCCCATCGCCATGAGTATTTTCAGATCCAGATCAATCTGGGCGGCGATACGGTGCAGCACATCGGCGGCGTGGTTCGGCCTTTTCCGCGCAACACGCTGGCGTTCATCCTGCCGCACAAACTGCACCTGATCCCGCATCCGCCGGAGGGCAACTTCCTGCTCATCAATTTCGCCCAGACCTTCCTGCTGCCGCAGTTGCAGTGCGACCCGCTGGATCTGGAAGACGTCGCCATCGCACTCGCGCCCGAGCTGTCACCGTTTCGCTTTCAGGAGCATCTGGACTTCACCCTGGACGCCGGGCAATTCGCCGAAATCGAGCGCTTGCTCGACCGAATGCGCACGCTGGACCAGAACCGCCAGTTCGGCACTCGGGAAATCCTCAAGGGTTGCCTGTTGCAACTGATCGGCACGATCTGCGAGCTCTATGCCGAGCCGATCAAACTGATGGCCGACGACAATGCCGCCGAGCGCAGCCGGCGTGACGCCCTGGCGCGGATGTCCGAGTACGTGCGCAAGAACCTCAGCGACCCGGACCTGAGCCTGAAAAAAGCCGCTTCTGCAGCGTTTCTCTCCCCCAATTACCTGACCCACTGGCTGCGCAAGGAAGTGGGCAAGACCTTCAGCGAACTGGTGCTGGAGCGCCGAATGCACCTGGCGCGCACACTGCTGCTCAATGGCAGCAAACCTGTGGGAGAAGTCGCGAGATTATGCGGATTTGCCGACGAGGCCTACTTCTCCAGACGCTTTCGCCATGCCCACGGCATGCCGCCGGGGCAGTTCAGGAAGCAACGGGATCTGTAGGAGGGCGGTGAATTTAGGTTCCATCTTCACGCCAGAGCGCTAAGCTCTTCCTCATGGATGATTCCGACTACCTACGTCTGTTGACGATCCAGGCCGAGCAGGCCAATACGTTCCTGTCCAATGCGCGTAAATGGGAGCGCGAGCGCTGGGTGTGCCAGCGTTTGCTGCAAGGCTTGAACATCCCTCACCGCAACGAAGACTTTCTGCCGGCGGGGCAAGAACCGCCGGACGTGCTGTTTCGCGATGCCTGTTTTGAGGTGTTCTTCGTGCTCGACGAGGGTCGCAGGCTCAATGATGAATGGCGCGAAGAATTGCAGCGTCGGCGCAGTGCCTTTTCCCTGAGCCAACTGGTACGCCGCGAGGCCAAGCCCAAGCGCATTCCTGCCTCCGACCTGTTGCGGCGCCTGGGCCCGACCCTGCGCAAGAAAGCCCACAACTACAAGGAGCGCGGCCTAGACCTGAGCGAGCTGGACATCATCGCCTTCGCCAGCCTCAAGCGCGAAGTGCTGGACCTGAACAGCCACTTCCCCCCGCCTACCGAGTACCTGCGCCAGGGCTGGCGTTCGCTGTCGCTGGTGGGGCCAACCTTCGCCCGCGTACTGTTCGCCCACCCCGATGCGCCGGACTTTCTGCGGACCAACCTGGGGCGCAGCGTGGTGTTCGATGTGGGCATCAGCCTGTGATGGCGGATTTTCGGTGCGAATGTTACAAAGCGGAATCGAACGCTGAAATCCGCTGTATCGAAAAGGCGGAGAAGGGCGTCAACGAATGTAATGCATTCCCCGACGTCAGCGTTTGACGTCGATCAATTGTTCATGACGAGGCTCATATGACAAGCCGCCTGAACCCCGAAGACCAAAAGCGTGTCGAAGAGTACCTTCGCGCGCCCCAACACCAAGTCGAGCGCCGGCCCTTTAGGCCCTGGCTGCTCCTTGTGGTGGTGCTTGCGGTGGTGATCGGGCTGGGCTTGCTGAGCCGCCTGCTGAGCTATCTGACGCTATGAGCTGCCTTGCGCTCGCGCAGATTGCGCCCAAAGAGAATTCCTTAAGCCTTATGAGATATCCCCATGACTCATCGTATCGTGATCGTCGGCGGAGGCGCTGGTGGTCTGGAGCTGGCTACCCGTCTGGGTAAAACCCTGGGCAAGAAAGGCGCGGCCAGCGTCACGCTGGTGGACGCCAATCTGACGCACATCTGGAAACCTCTGCTGCACGAAGTGGCCGCAGGTTCGCTCAATTCCTATGAGGACGAGCTGAACTACGTGGCGCAGGCCAAGTGGAACCATTTCCAGTTCCAGCTCGGCCGAATGACCGGCCTGGATCGCGAGCACAAGCAGATTCACCTGGCGGCCACGCTGGATGAAAACGGCGACGAACTGGTTCCGGCGCGCAGCCTGGATTATGACTCGCTGGTGATTTCGGTCGGCAGCACCACCAACGATTTCGGCACCAAGGGTGCGGCCGAGCATTGCCTGTTCCTGGACACGCGCAAGCAGGCCGAGCGCTTTCACCAGCAGTTGCTCAATCGCTACCTGCGCGCCCACGCCAGCGAGCTGGCGGCCACCGAGGAAATCAACGTGGCCATCGTCGGCGCCGGTGCGACCGGGGTCGAGCTGGCCGCCGAACTGCATAACGCCGCCCACGAACTCGCTGCCTATGGGCTGGGCCAGATCAAGCCCGAGAACCTGCGCATCACTGTGATTGAAGCGGGGCCTCGCGTGCTGCCAGCCTTGCCTGAACGCATTGGCGGGCCGGTGCACAAAACCCTGGAAAAGCTGGGGGTCACGGTGCTGACCAATTCGGCGGTCAGTGAGGTGACGGCTGAGGGCTTGGTCACCAACACCGGCCAACTCATCCCGGCCACGCTGAAAGTCTGGGCGGCGGGCATTCGTGCTCCGGCGTTCCTGGAAGGCATCGCCGGGCTTGAGACCAACCGCATCAATCAGTTGCAGGTGCGCCCGACGCTGCAAACCACCCGCGACGACAATATCTTCGCGTTTGGCGATTGCGCCGCCTGCCCGCAAAAAGGCACCGACCGCAATGTGCCGCCACGGGCCCAGGCAGCGCACCAACAGGCATCGCTGCTGGTGAAATCATTGAAGTTGCGGATCGAGGGCGGCGAGTTGCCGGAGTACAGCTACAAGGACTACGGCTCGCTGATTTCGTTGTCCAAGTTCTCGGCGGTGGGCAACCTGATGGGCAACCTGACCGGCAGCGTCATGCTCGAAGGCTGGCTGGCGCGCATGTTCTACATCTCGTTGTACCGCATGCACCAGATGGCGCTGTACGGCACATTCCGCACCTTGATGCTGATGCTGGGCAGCCGGATCGGACGTGGCACTGAGCCAAGGATGAAGTTGCATTGATGCTCTGAGGGCCGGTGTCGATGCTTGCGTAGCAGCACGGCTTGCCGGCGGGGGCGTCTTTGAAATCGCCCCCGCCGGCAAGCCGTGCTGCTACGGGGCCGGTGCAACATCCCTGTGGGAGCGGGCTTGCCCGCGATTGCGTCAGGTCAACCGGCCACGATGCAGTGAGTGCCATTGCCTTCGCGGGCAAGCCCGCTCCCACAGGTATTCATGCAGGCCAACTACGGCATCACCCGCCCTTTGCCAAGGTGCTTGGCCTTGTACATCCAGCGGTCGGCCTCGCGCATCAGTTCGTCCTGCTCCTTGCCGGAGCCGGGTTCGTACATGGTAAACCCGACACTGGCATTGCTGCGGATCACATCGCCCTTGATGATGATCGGTTCGCCGATGGCGGCCAGCAGCTTTTTCGCGATCTCCCGCGCCTCGTCCGCACCCGGCACGATCCCCTCGAGAATGACGATAAACTCGTCCCCCGCCAGGCGCACCAGGCTGTCGGTACGCCGCACGCAGCTTTGCAGGCGCACGGCGATGGTGCGCAGTAAATCATCCCCCGCATCGTGGCCGTAGGTGTCGTTGATCCCTTTGAAGCCATCCAGATCGATGAACATCAACGCCATCTGCAGCGTCGAGCGATCGGCACGGGCCTGGGCGACCGGAAGCAGCGCGTCCAAGGCACGACGGTTGTACAGTCCGGTGAGCGCATCATGCCGGGCTTCCTGCTCAAGCTCCTTGCGTGCCTGAATGTTCTGGATGATGGAGATGAAGTATTCAAGATCTCCCTCGCTGGACAGCTTCTTGGTCACGCTCAGGTTGACCCACACCGGGTCGCCATCCTTGCGCAGGTAGCGCTTTTCCATCTGATAGTGATCGATCTTGCCGTCGATCAGTTGCTGCAGATGCTCGATGTCGGTGTTCAGGTCATCGGGGTGGGTGATGTCCTGGAACGTCAGCAGTTCAAGCTCTGCTGCGTTGTATCCGATGATCTCGCACAACGCTCGGTTGACGTTGATCCAGCCGCCATCGGGCGCCACCAGAGCGATGCCCACCGACGCCAGCTCGAACATCGAGCGATAACCGGCCTCACTGGCCCGAAACAGCGCATCGGAACGGTTGCGCTGCCTGCGCGCCAGCATCAGGTTTTCACGCAGTTGCATCTCGCGGCTGACGATGTCAGCGAGGTCACGCAGGGTGTCGACCTCTTCCTGGGTCAGTTGCCGGGGCCGCTCGTCGATAGCGCACAGGGTGCCCACGGCAAAACCGTTGCTGGTGCGGATAGGCACACCGGCATAAAAGCGGATGTGAGGCGCGCCGGTGACCAGTTGGTTATCGCAAAATCGGGCGTCTTCAGCAGCGTCCGGCACCACCAGCGGGGTGGTTTGCAAGATTGCATGGGCGCAGAAGGCCAGTTCCCTGGGTGTTTCGCTGGCCTCAAGCCCTTGCCGGGACTTGAACCATTGGCGGTCTTCGTCGACCAGCGACACCAGCGCAATGGGCACGTCCAGCACGCGCGCGACCAGCCGGGTGATGCGGTCCAGCGAGGCCTCCGCTGGCGTGTCGAGAATTTCAAGATTGTGAAGCGCTTCAAGGCGCTCTGTTTCATCTGGAGGCGTGGGCGCTTTCATATATCGGTGGGCCGGTCCTGAAAAGACTGACTGGAGTCTATACCGGGTGCCGGCAATGCGCACGGATCAGAGGCCCGCGCCCCTAAGGGTGCACTCGGTTACTTCCTGTCATAAAAACGTTCTGTTTACTGTGATCCCATTGAGACATCACACCCGAATCGTTCGATCACAGGAAATCATCCATGTTTCAACGCTCCCGCTTGATGCTGGCCACCGGCCTTGGCATTGCACTGAACCTCTCTTTGATGAATGGCGCCAGCGCGGCACAGGAAGTGACCGGCGCAGGCTCCACCTTCATCTACCCGGTGCTCTACAAGTGGGCCACTGACTACGACCAGAAGACCGGCGTCAAAGTGAACTATCAAAGCATTGGTTCAGGTGCCGGCGTGGCTCAGATCAAGGAAGGCGCCGTGGACTTCGGCGCCACCGACATGCCGCTGCGCTCCAGCGACCTGCAAGCGCTGGGCCTGCAACAGTTTCCATCGGTGATTGGCGGCGTGGTGCCGGTGATCAACGTGGCGTCGATCAAACCCGGCAGCCTCAAGCTCAGCGGCCCGGTGCTGGCCGACATCTACCTGGGCAAGATCACCCAGTGGAACGACCCGGCCCTGGCGGCGCTGAACCCCGACATCAAGCTCCCTGCCGACAAGATCAACGTCGTGTACCGCTCGGATGATTCGGGCACCACGTTCAACTGGGCAAGCTACCTGTCCAGAGTCAGCACCGACTGGAAAGGCAAAGTCGGCGCTGGTACGTCGGTGAAGTGGCCCGTGGGCATCGGCAGCAAAGGCAGTGAGGGCGTGGCCTCTTACGTGAAGAAAATGCCGAACTCCATTGGCTACGTCGAATACGCCTACATCAAACAGCAGGGCCTGAACTTTGGCCTGTTGCAGAACGCTGCGGGGCATTTCGTTGCGCCGAGCACCGAGAGCTTCCAGGCCGCTGCCGCCACTGCCGACTGGAAAAGCGCCAAGGACTTCGACCTGTCGATGCTCAACGCGCCGGGCGACAACGCCTACCCGATCACCGCCGCGACGTTCATCGTGATGTACAAGCAGCCCAAGAATGCCGATCGCCAGAAAACCGTGCAGGACTTTTTCCGCTGGACACTGGAAAGCGGCCAGGACCACGCACGCGCGCTGGACTTCGCACCTATTCCCGGTGATCTGAAGAACCAGATCGAAGCCTATTGGGGCGATGCCCCCAAGGCGCAGTAAGCGGCATCGATTGACCGGGCGAGCGCGGAGACCCTGCGCTCAACGGCCCGACAATTGGTCGAGCTGCGAAACCCAGAGCGGCTCAAACATGCGGCAGAAAGAATTGAAAAACCGGAAACGAAAAAAGGCGCCCCGAAGGACGCCTTTTTTGTTGGCTCAGCGCGAGTGGCGCTTGGCCTTGTTTTCTACCCGGATACTACCTGGGCGAAAATGGTCGGGGTAAGGGGATTCGAACTCCTGACATCCTGCTCCCAAAGCAGGCGCGCTACCGGACTGCGCTATACCCCGGTGTTACAAAAATACGCCTCTGGGGGCGTATTTCAAGCGGGTGACGCGACTGGCGTCACTCCCTAAGATTTAACCCGATACAGCCAGGTCAAAAATGGTGGGTCGTGTGGGATTCGAACCTACGACCAATTGGTTAAAAGCCAACTGCTCTACCAACTGAGCTAACGACCCAAAAATGGTCGGGGTAAGGGGATTCGAACTCCTGACATCCTGC